>Ga0335072_10000246_pt1 | contig 117292 bp, 121 predicted proteins | sample Lox_Sample_21_FD_206725 | JGI IMG/M metagenome (GOLD analysis project Ga0335072, IMG submission 206725) | Soil microbial communities from Loxahatchee National Wildlife Refuge, Florida, United States - Lox_Sample_2.1 | ecosystem: Environmental > Terrestrial > Soil > Wetlands | place: USA...
TTCCTTTTCCATTTCAATCTGATCTCCAACGGAGAGACCCGAGTCAACATCTCCTCCCTCAATCGGAGCCTTGATAGGCGGCGCGATCCTACTCATTCTACGGCCAGTACTACCCTTGCTTCCCTGCCGTTCCGGGTCATAGTCAGATCCAAAGATATCCTTCGTATCTTTCTCTGTTGAATCATTTCCAGCATTCATATTCGAGTATTCTGGCGAATCGTTGCGGTCTAACGCCATTTTATGGATCGGACGAATTTAACAAAGGGAGTATAGTAGAAAGGCTTTCGGAGGCACACAATCGGCAGCATTAAGTGACTTTCAGAAAAAACTTCTCAGCCTTTAGTTAAATGCGACAGAGAGCAAACACTAGCTCTGATGTCAAATGGGCTCGCCCACAGTCGGTATACTTGTAGTGAGAAATGAACTAAGGTTGAAGACTGAAATCCTTATGTCGTGGGGATTGAGTGAGATTTTAAGGAAGATTTGAAATGGAGAAAATTCAATAAGAACTTCGGAAATGACAATGACGGCGTCGTAGTTGCGTGGACAAAGTGGGCGTTACAAGGTTGAGCTGCACTCAACGGCGCTTGTGAGTGCAGATCCCTATGGTAAGAGAAGTCCTCGGGGATCGCGTGGGTCAAGTTTCCCAAAGGACAAGAACGAAATTCCTTCATAGTATCAAGGATGGATCTGCGCCATGAATCTGACCTTCAGTTTGCACCACGATATGGAACTTGTCCCTGAACAGTACCAAGGTTTCGGACTACAATCCCGTCGGAATTCTACTAGGGTACCTATCTGTAGATGTAAATTTTGACCAATTCTTAGTCTACTATGACAATTCACGATATACCTTTTAGTGTCGTACCCATAAAAGCTTTGCTGTCGGAGATGCCGTAGCTCCGCACCCAAGGCTTGCTTGCCAGATGTCATAGTTGAATCCGTAAAGTCAGCGTCAACCGGTGTAGAAGATGAATACACACCAGGATATTTCCTATTGACCAGTCTTCGACATGCCATCTTTTCTAATTTACCATCTTTCATCTCCAGCATATCTTTTGCTCGCAATTAACGAGAAATTTGCGAATTCATCCGCCTCTCAGCCCCAACTCCACCGCCTGCAGATGCGATGAAGTCATTGATGTGCTAGCTCGCTAATCCGGTCCTTGGACGCTTCCACTAGGGAGCTCAAGGCTTAACCCTAACGGTCGAACCATCCGCTTAGCTGACATGAAGCCTCAATGTGTTAAGTCAATAGCATCACGATGAAAAACATACTGAGAATGCTAATTGGGCATGTAAAACTTCCTGTAGCTGGATGGCAAATCATGTACTAGATGTCGATTCGATGTCGAAAACTTTTTCCGTGGAGAAGATTTTGAAAGTTTGTTCTGCGAAGGAGACATGCAAGATGCAAGTAGGCGTGGACATGATAATTACATGTTAGCTGAAGAGGCGACGAGATAATAGAGAGACAAGGCTCTCAACGCCAGCAGTCTCTCAGGCCTTATGCTTGAGCATCTACTCCTTACTCTGCATCTTTAGTCCGGCTATCACTGTCCTCGTCATCATCAATCCAGATCGCGATGCCTTTCTTGTCATTTCGACATCCTTCTCCAGCCAAAATCCTAAGTTGCTTGCCGAACCATCGGTCCATAACCTTCAAGCTCGGATTAATCCACATACCCTTGACCAAAGGTAATAGGTTGAACCTAACGCTTGTCCGACTTAGAGGTAGCAGATTCACAGCTCCAAACTTAGGCCCAGAGAAAGCAAACTCCTCGCTTGCCTCCATCGTCATGTCGAAGGTCAGAAAATGAAACGTTGGATTCTCCAGCATGTAATCGAGTTGCATCAGGCCAGGGACAGAATGATTCGGTGTAAACTTCGCTGTGCAGACAACTCGAGGCTCCGAATTTGGCACGACAATATCTGAGAACTGCAGAAGGGTTGTTGTAGTCTTGCTTCCTTCAGGTGCATCTACACGTGCCCATTCTATGCTCGCGCTGAGCCTCAACGTTGTTGGTCGTCGCTCCTCGAGAGTGGTTTTGGTGACATCTAGGATGAATGAGCGTTCGATCAAACCTCTTGAGCTGAGGACGGTTGCATCTCCTGTCTCCGACTGCTGATTAGAAAACATGGCACTTCCGGCGACTGAGCCTTCTAATATGGGTGTGACGGCTTTGATAGCAATGTCCTCCTCAGCGAAGGAGCCAAGGCGAACTATGAATTCCCATTTCTGGCTGACACCAAATGACCTTTGGTTGGAAAGCGCTCCAGTTTTCTCCAGCTCACTTTCGACGGTGAAGAAGCTTGGCCAAGAACTAGGATGGACCTGTGGCTGAAGTTCATGGTTCGCCTCCAATGCTCGGATGATATTAATGTCAGCGGACAGAGTTTTGGATAGCGGCGTATTGCGATCGGACAAGAGATGGTATAGCACTTTGACCTCGATAACAATTTCGGCCGACATCGCGGGTGCGGTAAAGCTAATTGCTTTGATCTTGATGGCACCAGGTGACAATCTACCAACAGGAAAGCCAGGAAGGTCTACGTTCGCATCGCTTTCATCAGCAACTTTGGTCTCATCGGGATCGTACCAAGCATATGAAGGAGCTTCGGCGTCACGGCCCATCAGCCTCACTTCGAGTGTTGACTCCGTCTCTTCGTCTTCATGATTAGCAACTTCAATGTCGAGGACCACTTGCTCGTCGGCATAAAACTGACGAGAAGCGTTAGGTATCGAAATATCCATCTTGGGAGGTCTTGGGAGAACTCTGATCTTCGTCGAATCACTTCTTCCGATTGATCTGCTCACGAGCTTATCGCGTTGTTGTAGCCACCATACTGGCCGCACATCGCTGTCATCGGGAACAGCTACATACTCCAGAAAGAAATTTGGTGTGGCTATCTCAAGAACCAAGTCTTCTATGATGGCTTCTCCCGCTTCTCTGAATGTTAGAGGACACTCGAGAACAATGGTCTGACTAGGACGGAGTGAAAGATTAGACTCTCCAATAAAACTGATTATTGTCGCTTCAGAGCTTTGAGACTCCACTAATGAAAGATTTTGAATTGATGACTTGCTGTCGTCACTCGTAGCTTCATTGGATTGTCCGAGGTGATTTATCACAAGCTCATGCTTTCTGCCTTGAAAACGAGCCTTAATCTTGCTGAAATGGAGTGGTTTGCTGTTCATATGGGCTCTCGAGGTTAATGTGATTTGAAGCGGGAGACCGTCTCCCGCATGGCCTTCGAGCTTCGAGAATGCTGCTGTCGCAGATAATGGTGCATTAATGTTTCGACTGGAGAGTTTAACATATGTTCTGTTTCCAGTTGCATCTGTCGAAATTCCTTCGGTGCAGTTCATGAAGTCATATTTGTCGTCTGGTACGCTGGGATTGAGAGCCGATAAGAGCTCAAATTGTGTCGCTATTAGCGTTTCTAGATCCGCTAGATGTCTTGCGCAGTTGTTCAGAGAAAGTATTACTTGGCCAGCAAGCTGCCACCATCGTTCCATTCGCCAGTGCATAGATTCCCAAAGTGCCTTCAAGATGTTCCTTGCTTCCTCGTAATTTTCAACGCGAGCATATTCTTTTCCTACTTCCAACTGCAGTCGATCTGCCTGTCGCTTTTGATTGTGGTCGTTGAATGCTGTACTAGCTTGACTGAGGAGCTCAATGATATCTGCGTTACGATGATAACCTGCGATTTCGTTACCAGGTAGTGGGTTCTCCACATGCGGCTCAGGACATAAGTATGTGTCGTATGTTCCATGTCTACTAGCATTTGTTGATCCAGGTGATTCGCCTGGTGGTAATCGATGTTCATCGGGTATATCGAGTGCCAAATTGCGTCTTGCAATGGCATGCTTTGCGGCAACTCTCAACCAGTAACCGGAATGGTGAAGTAGTTGAGATGGTGGGATTCGCTCACCAATAGGAATCAATTTTTCAGCAGGCGAGTAGATATCATGTTGCCAAATTGCTGATTTGGAGTCGCGGCTATTAAATTTTGCCGGAAGCTTGGGAAGATCTGCTCGCAGAATGAGTTGAGCCATCATTTTCGCCCATCTCGACTCCCATGCCTCCCAGCCATAGTTTGAGGTACCTTTTCCTTGCCTGTCCACTATATCTCGCATTCGATCCTTGTACGTGAGCCAGGATTGCGCTGCGGTGGTAGTCAGGTTGTTCCATAAAGAGCATCGAACCACACGAAGCGCCGCCGAGTCTGACAAAAGTCGAGCTTCATCCCATCGTGGTGACCAACTAGCAGTCGTTTCAAATACTCCGTCAGGGCCAAGGAGTCCATCAAGCGCGGATTGATAATGACGAGATGCTGAGTCCATCTCCTGACGAAACTCGGCAAAAATGCCCTGCTTATAGTCATATCTAACTCCCCATCCAATAGATGACAAAGTGCGTGAAGTTCCTTGCGTGGGAGCCACAGTCGGTGCTGGAATATTCGTCCTCCCCTTCTTTCGCCGCGCATGTTTGCTCAGGTCGCGATAGTACTCTATACATAATGGTTGCAGCGTGGACAAAACAGAGGTAACGAAGGCGGATATATCGGAACGCAAAGGATTCGGCGGAAGAAAGAATAAACTATTCTTTGGATCCAGACCTGTAGCTCTCCTGATATTTCCAAGCCGATCTTCGACGTCCGGAGATTGTGAAACCGTCTTGTCAGCCAGTAGCACCACAGCAAAGCGAATCTTATATTCCGATCTGTATAGAGCAAGCTTGATGCTGTTGATCTCGTTTTTCAACTGGTTATCGTTCAAGCTGTTCCTGGCTGGATCAGACGTAAAGTCGAAGAATGCAACAAATGCAGATGGAATATAATCGTCATATTTCGCCAGCCAGTGTGTGGATATCAGTCCATCGGGGTACACCGGAGAACTAGGGGAAAGGGGAGAAATCGGTGAATGTAGAACTGGTCTCGGAGGTTGGCTTCCAGGCGAGAAACTTGAAGGATCTCGAGGATGGGATATGGCAGGAGGAGCTGCCTTGCGAGCCGGTAACCGATATTCCTGTTGGACTCTTGTCAATTCATCCACCTTAACACCTCTACAATTGGAGTGCTCTTACTCTACCGACAACCTTGAACTTGAATCCTACCAGGTTATTTCTCTGTCGGGCTGTATCACTGTTCCACGGTTGGGAACTACCATCGGCGCTGGAGAGTTCCTGTAGAAGCTGTTGACTGGACTCATTATCAAGCAGCGGCAAATCTGAAGTGATGACGGTGCCAGTCCCAAATATTTCACGTCGCTTGTCTGGTTGTACAGTGTGTAGGTTGTCTGGAAAGCCGGAGAGGATGATCAATGGTAGATTGTGGGTGACATATTCTGGAGGATAGTCTTCCATACTGTACGGAATGGAAAGGCAATGACGGCGCGAGAGAGGAGCTTGCGCTGGAATATGACAATTGAGAATCACCGATGTGGATTGAGAGGTTTCATTGCTGGGTGGATATTATGCGTGTATCGTGTGAAGCTGTAGCCGAGCTGTAGAGAGAAGATGATGCAATTTCGAATCCACAATGATGGCTCACGAATTTGACTGCCGAACTTGCTTGCTTACTGTGAAGTTGAAAGATATATGGGGTAGGAGATAGAATTCACGTAGTAGTTGCTCTGCTGAGACGTGCCTAAATCCTGGCCAGCGAAGATTCAATATGGCAAGCGTCGGTGATATATACAACATTTTCAGGGTCCAGCAGCTTCCGCCGATGCTTTTCGCAAACTCAATACCGCCCACTTCATCCACACTGACTACGCAGCCCACTTGCTCCACACTATCTGACTTCTTGTCCTATTCCTCTTCCTTCTTCCTAGCATTGGATTCGCAGGTTAGGACTCGCTTTCTTCGCCGCGACGCTGCCTCTTCCTTCCACCCCTCCCTCTGCGCCGTCACGGCGGTGCGATCTTCGCTATGGCTTTGAACCAGGCGCGCTACGTACACGACTTGATCGAGGGTGTGAAAAGGAAGACACGGAGACTGTCGAATCGTAAGAACTCGCGTCAGCACTCATTCACGCTTTTGTCTGACCTCACCGTACTCTTAGAGTATGACGCAGGTGGTTCTGCAACCTTTGCTACAAACCGCGGCAACAAGCTTCGTAGAGACGCGCAGTATGTGCAGCAAGGGCATTTGAACTCACCAAATGCTATCTCCCTCTATAAAACAGTATGCTGGAACTTCTTTCTGTCGCGTAATGGAACTTGATCACTAACCCAAGGCTCTTCTCACAGGAAATCAACTACAACGGCTACAAGCGAAACATCATTTGTTTCAACCCTCCTTTAGTCGATGACGAAGGTGACATTATTGAAGATGAGGACGAAATTGAAGAGGGTGATGCTTCGCCATTGGAAGACAACATCTACGAAGAAATCAAGCTCGAAGGTTAGTTTCGGCGTGGACATTCATCTAACCAGGCTACGATCACTGACTAGATTAGATCTCCTATGTCCTTTGACGAACGCTGCAGAACTTCCTACCCATCCTTCGCTCTCGAAACCTTACCTTGACAAAGGTCTACCTGAAATGATACGCATCGCAGAGGAAACACTTCACAAAGAGCAGGAGATTCTTTGGAAAATGAAAGAATTCTTCATCCAATTTCGTGGAGATGCTACCTGGGCTCCTGTTGGCGAGTTCCATACCGGTTATGACGATTTCATAAATGGTGACACTCCATTGAATGGCGACGGAGTAAATTCGAATACATCACCACCGGGACATGGTGGCAATGCGCCGTTGAACGGATCAACAGAAGACCTCAAGCGAAGCATAGAGATGGTAGATCCCACAGGCGATGGCAACAGCAAAGGCCATACTGCGGATACTGATGCTACAGCAATTGACCGACAGTTAGCAAATGAGATGGAAGGTGCTGCAGCAATCAACGGGAAAGATTGGGCAGCGCAGCAACAAAGTCATACCAATGGTGCGGGAAACTCACAACTTGTTTTGAATGGTACGGTTACGAGTGGTGACTATCCAATGGCGGAAGCACCTGGTGAGGTTTCAGCCAGCACAGTTCAAGATCAAGATCGCGCGGGCGAGGGCGACGACGACGAATCACAACCTCAATCCCATCGGATGACTACACGTGCACAAGCCCAAAGGTCGGCATCAATCAGCCGTTCATCTTCTCCAGCTTCGTCTATCCCACACATCCACCCAATCTTCCAGTTCCCGGTTTCTGCCGTTCCAGATCCATACGCGGGTCTTCCACTCAACGATGCGAGCGCAACCACAACTTGCCTACTCCAGTACGTTTCGAAGCAGGAAGAGATAGTTCGTGCGACCAAAGAGCTGTATGATGGATTGCTAAGGGCTTTGAAGATGCGCAAGGACGTCTTAAAGTGGTCTAAGGCTGAAGGCCATGTGGGTGAGATGAGTGATGGCGAGGATTGGTACGACAGAGAAGAATGGGGTTTGGATCAAGACCTGATTAAAGGAAGAGAAGAAGAAGAAGACGAGACGGCGATAGCTCCTGGAAAGAAGACGCGAAGAGGTAGAGCCGTCAAGGATTGAGACTCCGATAACGAATTGCTTAATGCTTCGGATGCTCATCTTGCAGGCAATGTACTTTTTGTTGAATCCTCCATCATGCCCGTTGACTTGAAAAGTAGTCCGGCAAACTATACCAGGATAAATGAGATTCAAGAATTCAAAATTTCATCTACATATGACAAGATAAGGCCGCCCGACCTGCACGTACTATGCCGAATGATATGGCAATAAAAGATCAGCTCACAACGACTTCTTCACACCGCGATATCTAATTCAGGCTGCTTCCTACAGACAAACTCGAAATTTTCGGCTATCTCTCCATATTCTGAAGTGTTTCCCAATTCGCTTGAGCGGTGACTCCGTCATATATGTGAGTCAGTAACGAGGCTGTGGCAGCCTCGTCACGTGTACTGTACCAGCCAAATCGCAGAAAGAGTAAGCAGCGACCATATCCGCTCTCATGTCTATATTACACATTTCAAATCACCAGAATTCTCTCAGAAAATTGCACTTTCAAAATCGGATTTCATTCTCTAAAGTGGTGTCCTGACGTTGATCGTGCTCGCACGTTGTTCCGTTCTACTGGTCTCTACTCCGTACTCCACATCATTTTGGCAACAATGCCACCCACGCGAATAACACTAGCTCTTAACTCCAATCAATCTACCAAAACACCCCTTATCCTACCTTCAGATGTCCCTTTGGATCCAAATGCACCAAAATCATGCTTTTCGCTAGTGTCCAATGCTGCAAAAACGAAATTGCGCTTAAAGAAGCCCTCGCGCGTATTCATCCAAGGAACCGGACAGGAACTGCTGGAGGAGAATGACTGGAAAAGGGCACTGAAGAACGATGTGACATTACTCGTCTCTGCAGGTGAGGAATATGTGGGTTTGATGAGAGAACCAACACCTGAGGAAGATGTCAAAGGTAAAACAAACACTTTGCTGAAGTTCAGACGACCACTGATCCCAGAGGATCTAGAGCTCAACCCGGACCTCCCTATCGTCAACCTCTCTCACAAATCTATACTCGATACCGACGCCCTCAAGCAACTCGAGACCACTGCCCGAACTCTCCCAGGCATCATTCACGCATGCGGTCAACCCGATCTTCACCCTGGTAATCAGTTCCCCATTGGAGCTGTATTCGTCTCACAGAAATGGATACACCCGCCACTTATTGGAGGAGATATTGGATGCGGCATGGCGTGGTACAGGATCAATATTAAAAGATCAAGAGTGGACCTTCACCAGGGCAGGAAAATCGCCGACCGGCTTCGAGGTCTGGAAGGACAATGGCGGACGCAGGCAGACAGAGAAGCCTGGCTCACCGAAACCCTTGAAGACGGGCAAAGGCAGTGTTGGACCGCGCAAGAAGAATGGGATAAAGCGCTCGGAACTATTGGAGCTGGCAATCACTTCGCAGAGATCCAAGTCGTCGAGTCGTCTCAAGCCAGTGAGATGAGAGAGGACGAAGTCTTCTTGCTGGTTCACTCAGGTTCCCGAGGCTTCGGAGGCCACGTCCTGAAGACTTTTGCCAGTGATACAAACCCGAGCTTACGCGAAGATGATGCGCGCACGAGTGAGTATCTGGAAAACCACAAGCGGGCTTGTCACTGGGCAAAGGCGAATCGAGACCTTATAGCATTGCGTTTCTTGGCTTGTCTTGAACCAGGTAACCCAGCTTGGGAGCTCGGTTTCAATTTCAAAGACGATTCTGCTGGCCCAGGCGAGGTCGAAGAAGCACGGAGAAAGGTACAAGAACGAAAAGTCGTCGACATCTGGCACAACAACGTCGAACGAATTTCTTGGCCTCCACAACCGTCTATCAAATCAAACACCTTACAGGATGCGGTGGCTAATCTCTCTATTGGAGAGCCCAAGCAAGTTTGGGTCCACCGCAAAGGCGCAGCTCCAACATATGACCCGGTCTCTGGTCAGCCGCTGTCACTTCTCCCACTACCTGGTTCACGTAGCACGCCAACATTGATTTTGAGACCGAAATTCTCCGAGTCAACGGGCTGGGGTGCGCACAACGCTCTGTCTCTTGCTCACGGCGCTGGCAGGAGCATGTCTCGCGCAAAAGCTCTGGCTTCACTTGGACATAAGTACAGGAATCCAGAGGATCTCCTGATGCCAATATCAATGACGATGGAAAGTAACAGTTCAAACCCGGCAGACATCAAACAAGGCTCATGGGTGATATGCGAGGACAAGGAGTTGGTGTGGGAGGAAGCGCCTCAAGCGTATAAAGATGTGCTCGAGGTTGCAGACGACCTTCAGCAAGCTGGAGTAGCTGAAGTAATCGGCTGGTGTAGGCCTAGGATCAGCTACAAGGTTCGCCATGAAACTCTGTAGCTTAGCGCCTTTTGAAAGCTTGGTGAGATTGCTAGGGCCGTCAGCAGAAGGCCAAATGCGGCAATTGACATGACTCTGCTACCAATTTTGGCTCACCCGTGAGGTTCAGACAAAATATGTCTGACAACAACGCGGTTCGATGGCTTCCGAGCAGCGATGCTAAACGGCGTGCGGAATTGCAGCTTTTGCCGGACTTGGGCCGCCTCATACGCCTTATCTCTTACATCCTGTGTCTTCGCTATCCGCGTCGAAATCGGGGATGTCCCAGCCACCGTGAATTTCAGCTATAAGTTTGTACTGGACGCAGGAGGCGCACATTTTGGGCGTCGACTGCGAACACCAATGTTTCGCCATCCCACGCTACAAAAGAAACATCTTCGTTATCTGTACTCTCAGACAAATAAACCTCCAACGGCGAACCGACTAAGGTGAGATAATCCTTCGGCAGTCTTACCGCTGAACCACCACCCATTGCAAGTACGGTACGCCAACCCCATGCAAAACAGTCATTTTCATTTTCAGTACCCTTACGATCATCAAGGTTATATCTCTGTAATATTGTCCAGTGAATTCTCAGTGGCTGCTCTGCCAAAGTGTCTTGGCCAACCGATTGAAAGTACATGGCCCAAGGCGTAGGCGCCTTGGATAAAGCGTCTTTAACAGGCGCTCAGTTCATATACGGCCGCAAAAAGCTGTTTTAGACAAACAACGATGCGGTCTCAGATACGGCCAGCGCCGCGCCAGAAGACCAGTGGAGCGCGCAAGTCCAATGTTTCTTGTGGTGTTTCAAGATAGTCAGTCTGTAGGGGAGAAGCGCCCTGAAACGACAAGGGCCAAAAGCTTAGCCGCTTCGCCAAACACTCCATCTCCAACGCTCAACTCTCTCGGTCGATGATGTCTCCGTGGTCCAGAGTCTGCAGAAAGAGTTCCCGTGAAACAGATCATGACTGTTCCGACTATGTACATATATCGTCTGCCCGATATCCTTCCACATGGCTCTGTTACTTTGATGTTTTCTAGTTTTCGTCAGCCGCGTTCATCTTTATGCTAAGAGCTTCCTTAACTGTAGCCACTGCTTATATATCTCGCCTGGCGCAGTATTTAATCAGTCGTCTATAATCCTTTACCTTGCTATCGTTGTGCTTCTCGAAAGCCGAATCTTGAGCTCCTTTTAATATCGTTAATTCAGAAACAATCACGTCGTTACCTTTCAACATCCGTTTCTACACAGCAAAAGATGACGCCTTCAAGAATACTTTTATGGCTCAGTTCGCTCTCTATCGCAGCCGCTGACTTTGTTACTGGTCAACTCGGTGATGCGGCGCAGAATCTGAACAACCCAAATGGTGTTGCGTATTACGCCGCTTTACCGTCCGGCGCTGGTATCGAGGGTTCAATATTAGCTTCTACAGACGGAGGGCTTGGAACCAACTTCGACGTGAATTTCGCAAACCTTCCTACCGAAGGTGGCCCTTTTTGTATGTATTCCGCACCTGAAGAGGCCGATTGAAGTTAACATCTGCAGTGTACCACATCCACGCCTACCCTGTACCATCGGATGGTAATTGCACTGGCACTCTCGCGCATTTGGATCCCTACATTCGCGGAGAGACACCAGCTTGTGATCCTTCAATGCCAGCTACTTGCCAGGTCGGCGATCTGTCAGGCAAGCACGGTACCATTAATGGCACCTCAGCGAGTCTCAAGTATGTCGACAATATGGATCATGCTTTTTTATGATTTGTCTAATTATTTTCCCAGTTACCATGATCCATACGTGTCATTACAACCTGGTGTGGGCGCTTTCTTCGGCAATCGGTCTTTCGTTTTGCACTTTGCCAACACCACCAGAATCGCCTGCGCCAATTTCTCGTATATCGGCGAGGGCGTAATCGGTAATGGTGGCAGCTCTTCAAGCTCTGGAAACGGCACAGTAAACTTCAACGGCACTACTTCAGTAGCCAACGGAGTGACTTCCACAATTTCCGAGATTGCGACGTCCACCTCAATCTCCACAACCACCAGCTCGTCAACTACAACCCTGACGTCTAAATCCTCTACGGGAACTTCAACAAAAACAGGGACAGCATCGCCTGCGCAGGTTACGACAAGCGATGCAGTCAGAATATTACGAGACTGGTCTATGAGCTGGCCGTTGTTGCTTGCATTGCCTTTCATCGTCGCGCTTTAGAAACCACTACGTGCATATGTATCGGACGCTGGGCGTCATTCCTCTGGTTAGATGGCGTTTGGAGTTACAAAATACCCCATTTGATATGGTTAAAGCTTGTGACGCGTATCACCGTACGATGACTGAGCATGAACGACGAGTCCACCATAGAATTGTACTATAAATGGCGGAGGTTCTGAATCATATAGTATCCATAATCTGAAGAGCGTTGATAGTTTTATTGTTGCATAAATTACAGTGATGATCTTGTATCGATCCAACTCCCCACTGAACTAGAAGCGGACAAATCTATCGAGCGGAACTTTGACTTCAGCTGAGTTTTTCTACATTCCCTTCGCCTTCTTCCATTGGAGCTTTGGATTTCAAATACCTTCCCATTGCATAGCCACTCACAATGCCAGCTATATGTCCCCAATGATCAATCGTAGTGGCTCTGCCAAGCAATAAGAAAGTTATGATCTCACCAGCGAGTACCACTACCATTGCTGTTGTGCCATCATATTCGAATTTTCGATCAGACATGAACGGAATCTGAAGGAAATGTCTCTCCTTGAGAGCCAGATAGCAGCCGATGATACCAAACAGCGCTCCCGAAGATCCTATGGTCGCCGTTACATAGTTCTTCATGAGCACGTGATACCACAAAGAGCCCAACGAGCCGCAAACACCTGTGCTGAGGTACACGGCCAAGAAGTTACCGCGATCCATTAGATCGTGCACCTGGGTGCCGACCAAGTAGAGAATAGCCATGTTGGACGCGAAATGCGTGAGCATTTGATGGCTAAAAGTATTTCCCAGAACACTGAAGGCTCGCGGGTGGCCTGCCGAGAGTAGAAAGTAGCGGTTAAGAAACTTCCATGCCGAAGGGACACGCCATAGAACAAATATCTGGGCGTTTATGGCGAACAGAAACACAAAAGTCGCCATGGAGGGAGGTATGTCTTTCAATAGCCGCGCCGAAGCAGGTGGAGGCTCATAGGAGGAGGCGAAGATGAAACACGCATAAACAAAGAGAGCGCCGAATAGTGTAGCAGGAAAGAGGCGAGAGAAATTAGAACGTTGGGCAAAGATCTGATCAGAGTCGATCTCAGCTTCTTTAGCCTTTTGCTCTGTGTATTGGCGATACTCCTCGCGTCTTTTCTCTGCCAGACGTTGTTAGCAATTAAGACAAACTGACCATTGTAGAGAGACATACCGTTTTGAGCCTGCATTTTGGCGGCCCAAGGCGCGAGTTGTTTGTTGGAATTAGGTATTTGGGTACCGGCTTGAGTGGCTTTGATCTCTTCCTCTTTCCTTAGCTTCTCTTCCTGTTCGCGAATCTTTTTGATCTCTTTCTGCCTTTGGACAAGCACACTTCCGGCATCGACAGCGCTGTGAACATTGGATGCATGCCGGCTCTTTACGCCATCGTCGCTCTTATACAACCGGAGTTCCTGGCCTCTTCTTTTGTAATACGCTCTTGCTTCTTCATCCAACCTATCAAGCTCTTCTGCTGCCCACTGAGCCGCCGCTGCTTCTTCATCTAGTGGGTATTTTGTTCTCAGCCATTCGAGTCCGCGCAAAGCTTGATCTTGATCAATTTCCAATTCCGCGGAAAATTGTAAGCCTTCTTCAGCTAGTGACCCTGTTATGCGCCTGCGTTGTATCTCCACCAGAAGAGAATTTCCTTTCTTGCGAGAGATTTCGGCTCCAAACACTTGTTTCAGCTGCTCTTTATCTAATGGATCCCAATATTTTGTCCAGCCAGCGTTCGCCTTGCTCTTGCGCTCTGGATTGCGCTTCGCGTGGGACGGCACGGTAGTGGCTATCTTTGGAGGCGTTGGAATGTTTCGACTGCGGGCTTGGGAGTTGCAAATTTGACTGAAGGTCCGGCAGTGTAGTTTCTGCAAACTAAAGGTACTAGCTGATCGCGGTACATTCTGCCATGGTGGTGGTGCCACTATTTGAATCTGGCGCACCGTTGAAGTTGAGCTGGGGATGAAGGTTCTAAAGGTTCGATCGAGAGAGAGCGGACATCTGTGGGGGTTGAATAAGTCGCTTCCCCTAGCGGATACTCTCAATGCTATCGTATAGACATTATTCATTGCTGAGAGGTTGATTGAAGAGTTGAACTATCTAGAGATCAGTCTCCACAAGCTCAAAGCGTAGAAAGCATGGCGGAGCTTATTATGGACCCTGACTTTTCGGCATAGAGTAAAAAAGATGCTGAAGATGCTCACAAACTTTCTTTTACATTTTCCGTTCACTATCGACAACTTCGCATAGCTTCTACATGATATCTAGAGCTTTTAAGGCATAGCCGTGTCTTCTACCATGTCGTCCGAGTCACAGCCTATTACGCCTGCGCGCTTCGCTGCCGCCTTGCCCGACCTCTCTGTAGAATCTCTTCACTCAAAGGCCACAGAAATCAGAAACTCGATAGCACACTTGAAGTCCTCAAATGAACAGCTTCGCGAATTTGCTGTGCAAGGAGATAAGGACTGTTATGAGGCCATGATAGAGAATGAGGAGGTCATCGAGCGTATGGAGCACAGGATCGAGCTTCTGCAAGCTGAAGTCGAGAGCCGAGGACTGCGGTGGATAGATGAGCATGAAAAGGCTCCAGACAGCGATGCAAATGGTGAAAGAGATACCCATGATGCTGCCGAGGACGACTCTGAAGAACCGAACGCGACTGGAAGAACGAATGCAACAGCAGACTCATCCGCTCCCCAGTCAGGGAACTCTTCCACGCAGAGCGGTAGGCTCACCGATGAAGATTTAAGACGACTGTTGGCAGATAGAATGGGCAATCAGGATGATGCTGAAGATGGCGTTCACCTATGATTGCGAACAACAGGCCTGATCTTCAGCTAACACTACAGTACATGGGAGCAATGCAAACGACCGTACAGGGTTAGCTCTTCGACTTCAACTCAGTCTGTCGCTCTGAAAAACGACAGTTAAGACTTGAGTGAGGTGGAAATATTCTCCATTCACATACTAGTAGACATATCTAAAGCCAGCATTTTGCTTATCCGTCAAGTCCTCGAAGCCGTGGACGGTCATATTCTTCGGATCTGCCTCTGGAACGCCAGCCTCTGCAAGACGGTCTTTCTTTGTATTCTGCCGTTTGAGATACCAACGCAGAACAATTATGTCGATGACAAGGAGCACATAACAGCCTAGGTGGGTTGCAAATGCAATGAAATAGCGTGGACCATTCCAAGATAGGAAGACCTGCGGACCTAGGTGTGACAAGTTAGTAGTATAACACAGATGTATCCTGGCAATGTTGAACATACCCGCTGCGTTCCCTGCTGCCCAACATACAAAGTTGAAGGCGACAACAACGGATTTCTTTGTTTGACCTGCAATATTTCGAGACACCATACTCATGCCGAGAGTCTGCGCCGCCCAGAAACTCAAGACGATGTAGTACGAGAACAGCAGCCCGGCCTTTGTGGCAGTATCGTGATTGACGACAGTCATCAAGACAATCGTTCCTGCGAACGACGGGATAACGTAGATGCCCATGATTAGAAGATTTTGGCCCGTTCTCTTTATCAGCCATGTCGAACTCAACAGGATGATAATGATGAATGCTCCTAGGACCATTGCCAATAATTGCGTTTGAAGAACCGAGAAGTGAAATCCCTTGATGATGATGTTGGCAAAAGCCCCGAGGCCGGACGTGGGTAGGGTCGTGCAAATTTGAATGATGCCATATCCATACATCTGAGGATCGCAGAATGCCTCAAGGAATTGATCCTTGCGCCACCTTTTGTTCTGCAAACCTGTCTGATTTGATCGCACTCGCTCAATCATGAGAGTCTTATCCTCTTCCGAGAAGCATTTTGCTCGCATGGGAGAGTCTGGAAGCCACCAGAGTACAAACAGACCCCAGAGAACGGAGAAGCAGCCGTATGTCAAGAAGATAGCTTGCCAACTCTTGAGTGGCCCCGAATGAATGAGTGAGAAGCAATACGCTAACAGCCCGCCGACAATCTGCTGGCCACCGTTCATCATGTACCAAAAGGTAACAATCAAGGCCTGTTCCTCGCGCTTGTACCACATGGAGCTGAGAATGAGGAATGCCGGCTGACAGACGGCTTCAAAAATTCCCAGCAGAGTACGGAGAACGAGTATACCCGTAAAGCCTTTGACGGCCGCATGGCAGGCCAGAATGGTACCCCAAAGTATGATAGACGTTCCAAGATATTTGGCAACAGGAAGCCGTTGGATGAGGTAGTTCGTAGGATACTCGACTGTCAGCACCGCAATGTAAATGCAAGTGGTGAGCCAGCTGTATTGTTGGCCATGAAGTTTCAAGTCGGTTGGCAGGTTCATTATGGAAGTAAATGACAGCGTTCCCTTATCTAGAGCCTGAAGAAAGTATGTGAATATCATAACCGGGAGCACACGCCGATTGATCATTGTTCTTAGCCTTCTGTTCTCCTCTTCCGAGATTTGAAGTCCAGTCGACGTAGCATACCTGGCAATTTCAGGGTCGACACGATCGTAGTTCATGGAGTCTTTCTTTTCATCTTTATCTGTAACCGAAACGACGCGCTCGATATCTTCAAGATGGCTCATACCAACAGTATCTTTGCCTTGAATCGCTGCCTTCACTTCAGGCTCATGCAACGCGCTTCCTTGCTCTTTCTTGTCTTCCATGGTGAGTGAGTGAGATTTGATTCTAAGCTATCTCCGTTTACCGAACGACTGAACTCATATTTAATCTTGTTCTCCGCGTAAATCTCCACCCCATGGAGTCGTGCATTGATAACCCGGGGCCGGCTGGGCATCTGGCTCGGCAACTGTCGGTAGAGCTTCGCCCGATGGAGGTCCAGCATGATGGCTTTTTGGCTGATTTCGATATTAAATCAATTGGTGGAAGCTGCTCTTCATAGCGGCAGCGGTATTCGGGTCTCGGTCAAGTGTAATGCGAGTGCCAAGTTTGTCGCTTTGAATTGAACTTCGGGCCGATGACCTCGGGAGAGAAGTTCACGATGCGCATTTTTAGTTGCGCAGCAGCCAATGACGAATGCTTTCAAATTCGACAACGCGGAAAATGGTTGAAAAGTTCTCGCCGTACGACGTGAGTCTCCGAGAACGGATCGATGTGATATTCAAAAAGACTGTTTTGATATTCAGCAGAATTCAGGTTAACTTTGGCTTCGCTTTTGATCACATTTGTCAAAATGCCTCAGGATCCGTTGGTGATTGATGGGTTGACAGCAGCCCATGTAGAGAAGAATATCGATCTTCTCATCACAAATCTCATATCGATCAGAGACAAATCGGGTCATTTCCTCCTTGAGCTTCCTGATGGACGGATAATAGATACGAAAGGGTGGAATGATTGGGAATGGACACATGGAATAGGCCTGTACGGTCTTTGGCAGTATCACAGTTTGAGGAACTCCGGATCAGCTCTACGAACAATACAAGCATGGTTCGGCCGGCAATTGTCACTTGGGACAACCAAAAACATCAACACAATGTCTCCGTTCCTTACGCTGGCATATCTGTACGAAGATACAAGAGAGCGAAGCTATGTGCCATGGCTCGAGAGTTGGGCAGAATGGGCCATGTATGAGCTGCCACGGACGGCTATGGGAGGAATGCAGCACATTACTTACCTTACTCCTAACGAGAATGAGCTATGGGATGACACGCTCATGATGACCGTAATGCCTCTGGCTAAGATTGGCCTAGTTTTGAACCGACAAAGTTATGTTGAAGAGGCGAAGAGGCAGTTTCTGATCCACATCACGTATCTCTTCGATCCTTCGACGGGATTGTTCTTTCATGGATGGAAATTTGACTCTAAAAATGGAGGACTCGGACACAACTTTGCGAAGGCGAGATGGGCCCGTGGGAACTCTTGGCTTACCATTGCGATTCCCGACTTCCTCGAACTCCTGGATTTGCCAGAAACCGACGGCTTGAGGATGTATTTGATTAGCATCCTCGAAGCACAGTGTGCCGCATTAAAGCGAACCCAAGATCCAAGTGGTCTGTGGAGAACGTTGCTTGACGTACCAGAAGCTGAAGGCTCATATGCAGAGGCTTCTGCCTCGGCAGGTTTCGCATTTGGGATTTTAAAGGCTGTTCGCAAAAGGTATATTGGTAGAGAGTACCAGGATGTCGGTATCAAAGCCGTGAAAGCGGTATTGGGCAAGATCAACGGCGATGGCGAGCTCTTGGACACTAGCTTCGGCACGGCAATGGGCGATACATTGCAACACTACAAAGATATCGAGAAGACGAGCATGCCGTATGGACAATCAATGGCGATAATGGCTTTGGTCGAGTTTCTGCGAGTATTCAGGTAGTATGTAGTTGAAGTATACATTTGGTCCCCACCATCAGCGCAAGAAAGCACTTCAAAAAGTGTCCAACCCGCCTTCTCCGCTGATCTTACGCTCCGCAGCGCGAAGGTTGACAATGTGAATCTTGCAAATTGAAATCACGCTGTTGTACGCGCAGCTACCAAAGTTGAAATGTGTTTAGCCAAATCGTTACCCACTCGGTACATAAGTCCCTCCAGCACTTGGGAAGCTCGAACCATGATGCTCTTTACCAAAGGCAACTGCATTAATCTGTGCATCCATATCATTAGCGGTCGCGGTGTGTACGTACACGAGGCCAGCATCAAAGGCCGCCTTTTTGGTTCCAATGTAATTTCCACTGGCGTCTTTCGCATAATGGGCTCGGTAGTGGCCGCGCTTCATTTTTCGAAACGTGATCTTTCGTTCTGTTTCCCTTTTGCCCAGAAGTCTTTTGATGCCCATCTTCTCGACAGTGAAGATCATGGGGACATTGATGACTTCTTCAGGGTCACCCGACTCAAGCTCCTCAGGTGTTTCAAGGCGGTACATGTTTTCTAGGAAGGTAGATGTTGTGCCAGCATCTATTGGCAGTGCCACGGACTCCTCGGGCTGCGGTCGTTCGAGTTCTTCGCTGCCTGTGGTCGCTGCTGGTGGACTTTGTGTTGTTGGCTCAGAGCTAGACCTGAGTTGAAAGTAAGCAACGAATTAACCCGAGGTCGTCGAAATTTGTGTAGTTCCATACAATGAGACCTTCCCATTGCCTCCGGATAGGTGACTAAAGTCCTGATTGTTTTGTCCAGAGAGTGCATCGAGATTCGGGTCCCCATCGCCCACTCCAATCGGAGCTATATCACCACCTCCTCCCAACCGAAATCGTTTTCCAAACGGCATTGTGATTCTCAGCAAGACAATTGTTGATGGTTTAATTTCATTTGCTTCATTGAGCGTTTTATCTTTTCTGCAATGATGTAGGGAGCATGTGGACATCGGAAGCATGGATCGGGGTCACCTCAAGGCGGAGTGCACTAAGCCACCATCCACTGCACCAATAGCAGGTCATCTTTATTAGCGGCCAAGGCTAACTGGACATGTAGGTGGGATCGTGCATCCTCCAGACCCCACAACCCTGGTGGCAACTTTGCTACTGAAGAGCATCGTGAAATCTGCCTTGCACTGAAACGTCATTTGGTCTAGAATCCGTATCTCCCACTTCTACCCTGGAGTGTCGGTTCTTATTCTGGTACACTATCGTCCTACCTGTCAGCAAATTCGTATTGAGGTGGACCGTCTTCGCAAGCTGGCAGCTCGTGAGAATGAGGAACAATCTCTTCACCGCAGTTGTTCGTTTCGACTTGCTGTGAGCTTGATTCTGCGATAATAAGTCGTCTCGCTTTGATTTTGTACAGTGCAGGAAGAACTCTCATTGGCTTCTCCATCCGTATCTCGAACTGCTTTTCGATGCAAAGGAGCTTGATCTTAACGCGGAGTTCGTGTTCGACAAGGATGCTGTTGGAAGTGACGGGAAATGGATTACCGGGGTATATTTGTGTCGGATATATCGGCTTGAAGGCGAAATCAACCCTAGGAAGTTCTATCAAGGTTCCGATTGGGCCGTAGATACTTCTAGCGCTGAAAGTTGATTGCAATGGCTGAAGACGCAAGTTGGGCAACTCTTCTATAGTCTTCCAACGGCCTCGTCTTTCTAGGATTAGAGGATAACGATGATTTGTGACGGTTGAATAGAGATGTCCTAAGACACGTGAGTCGAAGCTGAAATAAATTGTCTCATTACGTGTAAGAGCTTTGACTGGAGCGATCAGAGATGCCCAGCAGTCGCGAAGTCGTTCTGCTTCGTTTGAGGACAAAAGAAGCTTTGATCGTAAGGATTCAGTAAGGCAGCCCGCGCTGTTATTGATACAAGTAATTTCTATTGTTCAGGGCATTCATTAGGCTAATCTTGTGTACACGCTTAGTCCTTTCCGTTGACTTGTGCATGCTTCACCGTTCAAAACTCCCTTGGTGCCGCGCTGTATAACCAAACTTTGACCATTATGTTTGCTGTAATGGCTGGCTAACGACCGTGCATCTGCATCTTCATATAGCGGAAGTCGAACAGCTACGGTATATTCCATCACCAAATGCTTGTTTGCTATGGTGGATTTCGCTCATCAGCGAGTTCAGGGTACAGTATCAGGAATAACTCCAAGTCTTTCTAAAGTGAGAGGACCCTGTGAAAAAATGGCGTCTTCGGGTATGGCGTCAAGTGTTGCAGCTTGCAGGTCTATTTGTGTAGGCTTTGGCGATGGTAGTGGCGTATCTGGAGGTTGCAAAACGTCTCTTGAGTTTGCCCACCAGTCTTGCTTCTCACTAACTGACTTTGGCGGAGAACTTTGACCACTTCGCGTTCGAGAAGCTTCCCCGTCGCTTTCTGGCATTGAGAGAAGTCCAGGAACTCCAGTCTTCGCTGTCTCCTTAAGTTGATTCAATACAACAAATTCGAGCTGAAGCTTAATTCCGTATGTCCAAGAATGGATGATCGCTTTCAATGTAAAGTATCCAGCCAAGTCAAGAGTGACTATGATAACGTCCATGCAGATTTCCAAAGTTTGAACAGCCAACAGAGTAAGCATGGTCTTTCGTGTTCGTTTAGTTTGGTTGAATAATCGGTCATTCAGCACACGATACGTAGCCAGAATGTAGAAGCCGAAAATAATAAATTCCTGAACGGTAAAAACGCTGATTTGAGTCCTCTCAAAAGGGTTCACAAGCCGTAGCCACACGGCTCGAGTGGGATCTTTTGGCGGCGTTGCAGCCATACCGAATTGGAGCGTCACCAGAGCAGTGTGCCAGATAAAACCATTGACTAAGATCATCGCAAGAATCCCATTCCGAATGCGTCGGTCCTGTACTACGAGGTTGAGGCGGGACCACAACACGATAGAGAAGCCGGTGACCATTCCGACCCAGCCAGCTTCAGCGAGGGTAGTACTAAGCTGCCATGGCACCCATGGGGCATCATATTTCATTAAAAATCCCACTGAGCGAATGGAAAGTGACCATGAGGTAATAATCAACGACCAGAAGTAGATTCCAGAGTAACGTTTGAAGAAGAACAAGATGCGTACTGTCAAGTCGATGGTTGACCAAAGCGCGAGAGCTGTAAAGGCAGCAATGATTCTGGAAATACTCAATTAGAACGGTCGCCACCGGGATGTACAAGAATTCAGAACATACGAATAAACGCCTGGACTCCATGGCAGGGGTCCTGAGAGGTTATTGTTAGCGACGGAACAATTCTTGAGTTGGAGATAATGCCTTACCGGTTCGATTAAATCCCCAGTTCATCTCCGATAGAGGCAGATATGTGTGGCATGCTGCTGCCGAGGCTATCGTCGTTGCGCTTGGGGTCATGTTGTGTGAAGTGAATATTGACGCAAAAGTTCATGCCAAGTCGGAGAGGCTGCAGGCTGAAAGCTTGGCCTTCGGAAAACAACAGCTATTGAAGAACCCAGGAAACAGGAATTGGAAGTGTTCAAATGATCGGCAACGTTGACAGCTTTTGTAGACTGTAAATACTAAGCATCAGTAAAGCGCCCACCGGATTGTGACGGTAAAATGAAAATAGCGACACGCCTATGTCCAGTTCGCCTTTCTAACATGAGAAGATTACAGAGTTGTGAAAGAAAGAATATTGCATTAGAACAAAAACAGTATCCGCTGGCACGAAATGGCGCCCGGGTCGGCGATATGTGGCGTAGGAAGGGCACTGCACCTCGATTACCATAGCCGTTTGTCCGCCTTCATTTTTCAACTGCGCAAGGCAGCCCATCCAAAGCGACCCGAAATAACTCGGTAGAGTGGATCTAAGTTGTTGGATTCGCATAGGCATTGGCGGACAGCAAGCCTCGAACTACGTCCAAACCGGGCTATGGCTGGCACTGCAAGCGGCTTATTCATCTTCAGCTTGTTCATAAGCTGCAGCATCAGGCGGCACATTTCGTGGGGACTGGGTCGAATTTAGCATCTTTCAAGCCCAGATTCGGGCCGCCGGCGGCCATTTATTGTTCAGAGCAAACCAGGCAATGCATAGTCGGCTAAACGAAGCTCTGTCGGGAGGATGTTGCGGTGTTGATGTTGGCGACGTTGAAGCTAGCGAGAGAATGGACGCCAAGAAAGCCAGCACCTGACCGCTTTCAACCCACCTCTATTCCTCATTTACCACTGCTAATGTGCGTTCCCGCTTACTCACTCCATTGACTTACGACGTGAAAAAGCCTAGGAGAGCAAAGCTGTTGCGCCTCCATCTGCGTACTGCTCTATACGGGCAATGCTTCAAACGAAAGCTAAAATCATCATTCACCTCGACACCAGGGTCAAAGGATCTGAATCTCTTCGATTTCGCCATCATACATCGCTGGAGACCCTAATTCGCCAGAAAGCTTATTGCACTGCATCGACAAGGATAAAATGGTTCGTTCATGATACATCAAGCCTTCGAAGTAGTCACGGAACCCTTTTGGCGCAAAAAGTTCTGTGAATTCTAATTTTGGTGTACGATAGCCCTAGCGACTTTCTCTTGCCGTCGACGAAATGTTGATTTCGAGATCTCGTACGGAATATGACACTACAAATCCCGACAATTCCCCGAGTTAATTCGGTAGCAAATCATGCCAGCTCTTGAAGAGATTCGATGGATCGTATCTCAACTTCAGTTGCTGCAGCTTCGGCGTGTTCGTGCCGAAAACTTCCCGCGGCGTTCTGCTCACCTCTGCAAATCACATTGGTCTTCCGTTACGTACTTCGCAGGCAGTATCGGCAAGAGAACACATACGCTAGTAGTTTGCATACACACCAACGGCGTCGGTCTTCTTCTTTCCACCCTGCTCTCGGATTCTCGAGTTGATTTGGCGATTGAACAGCCTAACCTCTTGATCCAGTTCCGGTCTATCCCACTTGATCGTCGTGCAAACGTTGTAGTATTCACCTCTGTTCGCGAAGGCTGTCTCTTCCATCCCTACTGACACCGTCTTTTCATATGGCAAGAATTCGAACATAACAATGCTACTACTCGTTCCTTCATGGGTGCCGGTAAAGGCGACAAACTCATCGAAAATCGATTGAATGAAGGTTGTATCGAACGGGAAGGCGATGTTGGATCCACCAAACAGCTTGCGTCCGCCAAAGCCCTGAGCATCGTTGAATATACCGTTTACCTTCTCGTATGGCATCGGACCTGTATGGTTAACGATAGGTCCTATGTCGAAGAGCGCCTTGTAGTATGCCTTTGCATCTTCCTCCGAACCATTGTAGAACAAGCTGATAAAAACCACGACTCCTGGCGCACCCGGCGGTGTCGTGAACCCCATACCCATACCACAATCCGGTATTGCCTGCTCGTGATTCCAATTTGCGAAGCTAACGAGCATCCCAGCCCATACAGAGCCTTGATTCCAAGCTCGATACGTAAACTCAGTAGCAACGCCGAAACACTGTCCTGCACCACGAACTGCCCAGAACAGATCAGGATACAAGTCAGTGGAGGTTGTTACAACTCTGCCGTCCGCAAGAATCATTTTTGACGCTAAGAAGATTGTCCACCGTTAGGCCGTAGCGGCCACTGAGCTATCCACTTCCGCCACCCAAGGTGAGGCCACCGATTCCAGTGTGGTTCACAGTTCCTACCGTGGTCAGTGTCTTGTCTCATATATCATATGATCATTGAGAGAACAAGAATGCTAATACCTCCAACAGTAGCAAGGCCATATTTCGCTGCTTCGACGTCGACATGCTCCCAAGTAGCACCGCCTTCCGCCGTAATGGTCTTGTCCTTCTGATCCACGGTAACCTTCCGCATCTTCCTCAAATCAATAACGACACCATCTCGAATGGACGAACTGCCGCTTGTAGAATGTCTGCCGCCGGCGACAACGAAAGGTACCGCGTTATCACGCAAGATATTTATGGCTGCGGAAATCTGTTCTGCGCATCCGGGAAGAATGATTACCGCCTGTGTTATATACGGTCAGAAGATGTAAGACCCCATTGTCTATCGCAAGGCCTCTCCATCGGAAGTAATTGGGGGTGCAGAAGCGACTCCAGTTGTACCATTCATTGTTTCTGATCAATATGGAACAATGATGAAGCGATAGAAAGTACTGCTCGCTGAGAATTGAGAGGCGTTACGATGAAGAGACAGATTTGCATGTTATCACTATATAAGTTAATGGGCTTAGGGCAGTTTTCAATAACTCCGACTCGGAACCTTGTTAGTTCAAGAACTACTGCAGCGTGACCACCATAACTATCGATCCATGTCTTGCACCAGTGCCAATAATGCTGATGTGGCCCCCATTCTTGGCCAAAGCGGAAGTGGGTGGAACCTTTTACTTGGGTACGCTGCTTATCTGACGTTACCGTATTCGTCCAAATCATCTTTGAATACTCGAGACTAGGCATATAAACCATGATAATAAGGAATAGAGGCTAAGTAAGCCTATTTGTTCTCATCAGTGAGCTGTCAAACTTGAACAATTTGTAAAATGATGATATGAAAGCGCCTGGAGAGTGAAGACATGCAAAAATGGCGCTAGATATCGTGTGTGTGGACAAAGTAGCCTCATTCTGAAATCGGAGCCCAATAGATCACAGTGACGAATTGTCTGTGCTAGCTTAAACTCTCAGATATCCGTAGACAGCTTAGATTAAACAAAGATTTTGCATCAACTCCAGTCTGCTAATGTCTATGTTATTAAGTTACATGAAAGACAAAGGCACTGTCTTCATTTCCGACGTTCCATCTGCTCGACTACATTCGGCCTTTTCTCTTCCCACTCGTCCCAAACAATGGAATAAATAGCTGTATGTCTCCCTAGCTTTTCTTCACTAGTCCCATTCCTCCTTTCCAACTCCGCAACACTCATACCCACAGCCCCTTCTGGTAAGGCCCTTTGCCACCTTAAGATCCCCTCAAGTTCAAATCCCATCCTTTCCGCTACCCGTCTTGACCCTTCATTCATTGAATGCGTCAACCATTCCACCCTTCGCAGTCCCAAACCATCTTTGGACGGGGGATCAAGCGTCCACAAGAGGACAAGACCAATTGCGTTGGAGGCCATGTGTGTCCTCTGAAATTGTGGAAATACAGCAATGCCAATCTCCGTGGTGGCATTCTCGGTACTCGTATTGGCGAGAGAAATCACACCAGCGTAGTTGGTGAGAGGTTCTTCTTCTGAGACAACGGTCTTGTCTATAATAGCCCAGATACATGCATCAGCAGTGTTTTGCACATACTTGTCGTAGAATTCTCGCTTAAAGTCTTCGCTGGTCTTCATGGTTGGCCAGGGGAGATATTTGCTGGCACCAGGTGTATTGACCATTTTTACGTATCCTCTGGAATGGATCATCGGCTGCGCTTATCAGAAATCTGGCTTTAGCAGCAATTTAGTTTTAGACGTATGGTCACATACATCAAAGATCTCCAGTAGTACACGATCGTTCTCTAGACGCGGCTGTCCGTAGTGGAACGGTATTTTTGACATGACTCCAGCAGAGAAAGAAGAGGACTAGTTCTCGTGGATTATGATCGCTATGCTTGGAAATGTAACGACTGAGATTATCTTTCAGATTGTCAATTTCCGATTAAATGGAATGATTGACTGTTGACGAACGAAAGCACAGGTGAGCTTGAGAACACCTTGAGTTGATGCGGTACAAGCATGAGTGTAATCTTGTTGACGGGAAATTCCCCCCTGGGTTTGGCGACACCCGCTGCCAGTGTTGGGCTACAAGGTGCCTAGCACCTATCGTCAGTCCTTCACCAGCATGGTCGCCTCGCTTCGTTATAAACCGCTCTGCTTTCTTCAAGATCTCCCTCGACCGCTCCCCTTCCCTCCATTTCCTTTACCATTCGCTCACAGCCTCCCGTGTTCTCGCATGACTACTTCTACTTGACTATATGACTACATGACCATCCGGCAGTCCCTTATTTGGGGAGGTCGACGAGAAAATGCTTCTAGACACGCACACGATCAGGAAGGCACTTGGTAGCAGAAAAGTTCGTTTCTATTATCTCGGGTTTTTGTAGAATCTCCTGCTAAGTCAAGCCGACTGTAAGTAGCTACCTTGTGAGAGCACACCATTTCTATCCTTGCGACGAAAGGCAAATTTTAGTCCATGTACATTTTCCTGCTATCAACCCCTAAAGAGATGTGTAGAATTACGCGGAAGCCTTCAGAATTGTGACAATTGATTATTACTACTGCTCGCTAGTATCGAAAATTGAGCTGTCCGGCGGCAGAAGCGAATACAAAGTATTCTTCATCGACTGGCGCCGCCCCTTTATAGAGCGACGACTGTTAGGAGCTGATATTCCAGCCTGTTCATCGAAATCGATGCTTGTTCCAGTTGCTGAGGCCTTTTATCCTCCTCCATTTGCCTCATATACCCGCTTTTCCTCGTATCGCAAAAACTTGCCGTAAATAATGGAACCTGCGATGCGGAGTTCAGGAGGAAAGGAATGTGTATTATAACCCTGGCTAGATTAAGACATCTTTGAATGCACAAGGAATTGAAGACTCACAAAACTAAAGCTCGAACCCGTCGCAAGGCAAGTCCTCTGTTGTCATACTGGAAGCGCCATAGAGATCGTAGTTCAAAAATTGAGTCTTTTGAATTCAGTATGATGTACTATGTATGAAGCTCGTAGCTATGTGGCAAGTACATAAAAAGCGCCCTGACTCAGCCTCAAGGCCCTCAAGTGACCTATTCCTTCCATGACATGCCATGCCTATTGGGCTCGACAGGGCGGAGAGTCGTTCGTGATATCCCAGCCAAAGGACATTCCTTCGAGCATATGCAATAGACTTTCTATGAAGGTGATGGCTCCCTCGCTAAGCTTTAGAGGTAGGAGGATACTTCCTAAGTTTGAGGGTGCTTTGTAGATGGGGCCTTAGCTCCTACTTGGATACACGAGTCGGAAGGCGAGAGTAGATGATGTCTTTAGCAAGTTCGGAAGATTAGTCGTTTCCTCAACAAGGAATATATCGCGAATTCACCGACAGTACATGCCATTCAAGCGTTAAGAAGTCTTCTTCAGGAAGCCAACGCTACTTTGTCGCCGCAAGAACGTGCTTGTGTATCGAGTAAGTGCTTTTGAGGTTGTAAACAAGACATTTGTACTTAAGCCGCCTCTTCTTCCACTCTCTCCTGTCCACCATCCAACTTCTCGACGAAGTTCTCCTACTCATCTTTCGTTGACCTTCACCAAGATGACCTTCTGCTTATGAGACAAAGCCCCTTGTTCTTGACATTTAGCCAGCTTCGCCGTCGGACTTCAGACATTGTCTCTTCAGCCTTGTTTACCGCAGCACGCCGGGAGCAATGCACATCGGAGTCACCGGCCTGGCAACTTTGTCATCAGCAGTCTGAAAGGGGAGTAATGATGAGATTGGCACCGACGTCCTTGTTACGATCTGAGATCTCATGATGAGAAATTTGCCGTGTCTGAACTCCCTTAGCCTTTGGCTAACCAGTCATTCTCGATAGGAACTTTGCTTCGACATAGCTGCCGGGTTCGACCTCGACTTCGACCTTCAACCTCAGACGGCATCACCCTGCCTCGCTTGCTGTCTCCACCCAGAAGTCAGCCGTGGGCGCAGCCGGAGGGCGGAATCTTTCTTCATTGGTACACAAGGTCGATCGTCGTCTTCCCCAGTCATCGTTCGAAATGTATCCGCTGACAAAGTTGATTTTGCAGGTCCAGTCCAGGTTTAAATACGCACCGCGGCTTCATTTCTGGGTAGCACAGACCTTCGCACATAGAAACTCGGCTTCCTCGACCTTGGAACCCCTCTCTCGAACAGGTGTGTCGTTCATGGCAATGCTCCACCTGCCATCTCGCTATTGGTCTTCATTTATGCCCGAAACTTCAGCCATCTTGTGTTCGAACACCATATGCCATCGACGTCGCAGAGTTCCACGGAAGCACTTCCACATCGTCCTTTAAACGTCCGTGGTTCTACAACATCGAAGTTGTCGAAACCATGCAGAATTCTTGTCAGAATTTGACCGTGAGTCAGTATCTCAGCATGGAACGGTGACATAGAGGATGAAGGTAGTGATACAGACTCGATGTCTCGGTTGAGTTGAAATAGCTTTGCTCGCAGGTGGATTTGGGAAGGTCGCGTTGGAGTAATTCCAGTGGGAGCAGGTTGGGCTGTCTGTAATTGTTGTAGTTTCTTGTTTGTGTCGTGAGCCAAAGGTTACAAAATTCTCGACTCACTCCCGAGCTCTTGTGTTCTACGTCAATCAAACGCGTTGGTGCTCTTGTCATTTCTCTCAACTCTTCAATTACTTGCTCCTGCCTGTTGAGTGAAGTTAGCTTGCCGGCCAAAGGGTTTTTGTGTCCATCCATGGTAGATATAGCCGGTGCTTTTAGAGTATGATCGTAATTAGGAGTTAAGAAGGCGAAGCTACCGCGTGTGCTTCACAGATGTCGCACTGATAACACCATCAAACATGTCACCACGAAAAGTGCGGTTTAAAGACTAAATGTACATCTTAGTACTTCAACAGTTAAAGTTCGAACTTCCCATCAACCTGCGTTGATATGTAAAGTTGTTGACTGGAAATCTAACTCTGGTTTAGGTGGTAGCTAAGGTACCTAAGGTAACTTAAGACGTTTGGAGCGCGCTTAGTCAGCATTTAGTTGTTGCTCTTTGGCGCGTTGCTTGGGATATATCTTCTCTTCAGCAGCTTTGCAATATTGAATAAGGTATCGTACCTTATATAACTACCTTACAGTATACTAGGTGCCTAAGTTAGTACCTACAAACTTCATCGGTCTTTCATAAGTCTCATTGGTCCTATAAGCCTTCCAGATCGTTTACCTCATGAAGCCTCTTAGTAGTGGCGACGAATTACGATCCCTCGATTATCTTCCTCTTTATAAGTCGCACCAGAATCGACGGATCACGCGAGTAGCGCGCCGGAAGGCACAGTATTCGAAAGGCTACGGCATTTAGGCGCGGCTTTGTTGGCTCTGCATATGGCATGCAACGCGACGGACTCGCACCTCGTCATTTCTATGTCTACCTCTGTATTCCCTAAGTCCAGTCTCATCGCTGTACGTCACCGTGTATGTGCTTTCAATGTTCTACCGCACAAATGACTTCAACTACATACATGCTTCCTTCAGCCCTCCTTACAACCTTTTATACAAAAATGCCAAGTTACCGGGGCTGAAATTGAGACACTCTACAATGATACACGGCCTTAAGCATACACTGAACAGCGGTTCCGCGGCAAGGATAGTGCCTGGCATGAGAGAAAGCGCCTCCAAAAGCGGCGACACATGCCTCCGTTTAGGGCGGCAAATTTCCCGACAATCTCTCTTGAGATGTAATCAAGCCGAAATTGCGCCAGGGCTATTTTTGCTGAGTCAACGCACCTGTATCAATAATGTAAGTTGAGATGAAGGTACGGTCACGCCGCCGCAATTATTAAATAGTCAAGAAATACTCAATTACGTACGTAGTATGCTTCTTCAAATGCTTGGTGAGACTGAGAAGATGCATTGTAGCACGGTTAGACTGAATGAAAGAAAGGTGCTGATTTGGAGGGATAATAAGACATACAATTGATTTGGCAGGCGATCGAGACCTTAATTCTCGCTGTTTTGAAGTGAGTGATATTGAAGGACGTACGGTTTTCGCCGGGCTTGGTGACCACTTTGCGATGATGTACCCCTGATTATCTCATTAGAGTAGAGTAGATGGGAATCCGCGAGCACACAAACTTTAGGTCAACTTCATCGTAGGTGGTCTTAAAGAAATGAACTACCTCTTCAAGTCATTCATATCCCTTTACACATAGTTCGCCGCCGAGCATTCGAAGGCTTGTGGTTACATGAAGTCGCATAATCTATCCTAAACTGGTTGGATTCTAGAGCACTTTCCTTACTTTCGGCTATATCGCACCCTTTCGGACTTGTACTTGTGTGAACGAGCAATACTAATCGGGCCGTAGCACCTTCAATATCAAACCAAAACATCCACAATGATGACTGCGTGGAGGGAGTGGCGCAAATCGTGGCACTTTGTCGTAGCTCGGAACGAATTCGAAGAGCGGCCGCTCGAATCTTCAAACCAAGACCATCAGCCTGCGACAGAAAAACCACCCGCCGGAGACGTACGCTCACGAACGGGCTGTCTTACCTGTAAGAAGAGACGAAAAAAGTGTGACGAGGTCCATCCAGTTTGTGGAGGATGCCAACAGCGACAGCTCAAATGCGAGTACCCGACCGGAGTGAGATGGGTGTCAACAAAAACACTCGTGGCAGCTCCTGGAAAGAGGAAACGGCCGGAAGAGGACCAAATAAATGAATCAACCAAGTCAAGGAAGATCGAACACCAGACTTCAGACTCTGGTGAAAATGAACAGCTCAGTCGTGGTAATCGCAAATTTACCACTCGTGAGCTTCCTTTTCTGGGGATCATTCATATGGGTGCTGAAATCAACTACGCTGAGGGTCATGAGGAACGGGAATCTGAAGATTTGAGATGTAGTGGAGACAACGGAGGTTCAAGAGAATTGCTGTTCAATCAGCAAATGACTGGAGTGATCAACCAAGCACATTTCGACTCTCCAGATGATGCTTTCGCGTTTGCTTACTGTAGGCCTTTCGCATGTCATGACCTTGAAAGAAGGTGCATATGCTGATTACATCTGGCTTAGGGACATATTATCATTCGAATCTGCTCTCTTCAACTGATTCGCCTTCCAGCGGATATCAAACTCTATCGGAACTCATATCTGCTTCACCAGTTCTTCTAGAAACTATCATATCCCTAGCAACGGACTACCTGAACTCTTCAAAGCATTCAAAACCAAGCTTAAGTCTTGAACGCCACGATCGAGCAATTAAATCTCTTCGCGAGGCTCTCTCTTTTACAAATTCTCCATCGTTGCCAACACTTCAGCCGACAAAAGAGCTCAGCAAAAACATCACAGCTTTAACAGCAACAATACTCCAAATTGCAAATATAACATTTACTGGAGGAAATGGAGCCGAGTTGCATTTTTTACATGCACTGGATGTCATCCGCGACCTTGACTACATCAACCGTCCGCCGAACGATGTTTTGTCACGACTTCTCGTTCAACGATATGCAATGCTCGATGTGACTACGGCGATCCTCCAACACCATCGTCCTCACCTCCCGCAAGAGTTTTGGTTGTTTGCTGCTGATAAAAGGGATGACATTGATGAGCCCTCATTTCACAGAACTACCGGTTGTCCACAACCACTTCTTCGCATCTTCAGTCGTCTTGCGCTGCTGGCTGCCGATTTGAAAGATGGATGTGTAACGGAGGTTGACGTGCTGACAGAGATGTCATCTCTGGAAACCGACCTTCATCTGTTCGGTCAATTCTACCGTCCACACAGTATCAATGACAAGACGGAGCATTGCGAACCAACTGCTGTTGGACAATGCTTCTATTGGAGCGCACATATCATCGCCCAGCGCATCATCTATCGAGATTCAACAAGCTCTCCTCGCGTACAGCACACTGTGAACAATCTTGTCCAAGCCATCCAATCTCTACCTGTTGGCTGTGGTCCAGACTCTTTGCTTCTCTTCCCGTTCTATGTATCTTCTAGAGAAGCTATCACGCCTCAGCATAGGAATTGGGTCAGAGAAAGGAATCGTCAGATGAAAGAGGTATATCCGAGTCCTCAACATGATGCTTTGATGGTATTGCTAGAAGAAGTTTGGATTGTTCTTGATGTCGGGTGCCAGCAGCGAGATAATTTCAACAAACATGAGGACGTCGATATTAGAGACTTGGAGATGAGATGGGATCTTTGTTTGCTCTAAGTTTTTGGTTCCAGCGGAGCTATTAGCTTGTTGAGCTGTGAATAGAAAAGAAATACAACGACATTCAAATTGTCCATTCAGAAGGAATATTTAACCCATCCACTGCCACGAAAGATTAGACGTTATTAAATGAGATAATTTTTGCAATTTCCTAGGGAACAATTTGGATCAAAAGGAGAAAGAGTTAACGGAAATCGAGTCGAAGAATCCACCGCCGGAGTCTCCGCCTGAATCACCACCCGTGTCTCCTCCGGTATCTCCACCCGTATCTCCGCCGTCAAAGCTACCAGTCTCAATAACGGTTGTATCCGTAACTTCGGTGACGCCAAAAGGTGTAGCGTCAACAACGGTGGTTTGATCGATGATGGTCGTGCCTTGGCCCGGGTCGTCAACAACTACGACGTCTTGCTGTGCATATATCATGTTCGGATCAAACATCGGATCGCCACCTATGATAACACCACCTGGACCTTGCTGGAATTGCTGTTGTTGATGTTGAGGATGGTGAGTATGCGCCTGTGGGTGTGGAGGATGGTGCTGCATGACGGCCGGGCTCGTATTATGATGTGCCGGCATCGGTCGATGAGCTGCTGATTGAGCTCCAGGATGCTGAGCATGCGGTTGATGTGCTCCTGGTGGTCCTCCAACGTGGGAAATTCCGCTGTGAGGAACGGCAGCATGAGGCCCGCCAGGATGATGCACGCCGGTAGCAGGGTGTGCACCTGCGGAAGCGGGATGTACGGCGGCTGGATGACCGGTGGCACGTTGAGGAACTGCCCCTGATGATGCTGCTCCTCTGGGGTCAATACGAGTGGTGGTCTTATTGGTGTGGTCGACGAAGAACGGCTGGCCGGCTTGATCATGACGAATTTCCCAACCTGGTGGTAAACCTATTCCTCTGGGATCCGTTCTGGTGGTTTGTTTAGTGTTGTGGTCCACAAAGTAGGCTTGTCCAGCGGAATCAAGTCGTTGCTCCCAGCCAGCAGGCAAGGGAGATGCCACTACAGGTTTTGGTGCAACATGTTGAGGTGCATGTGTTGGGATTGCTGCTGGTGTTGTCTGGACGTGCGTCAAGGTTGGTCGTTGCGAAGCTGGTGTTGGATGATGCTGTTGAGCTTGGTGATGTGCTGCAGGCTTTTGATGGCTAGTATTTGACTGGTTCTGGCTCTGAGTCTGCTTTTTCAATTTGTCCCAAGAGTTTTTCATGCCCAAAACATCAATTCCGTAGTTCAGACCAACCGCTTCTACCATTGCACCTCCCAAGAACTGTGCTGCTGGCTTTTTCGCGGCGCTTTTCACTGTACTCATGGTCTTGTTGGTAACTTTCGAAAACATGGCGGACGCTCTTCTCGGTTTGGCCTCTGGTTGCGGTACGGCCGTGGAAGCTGGCATGGCAGGTTGCTGCGACTGTTGCTGGACTTGACTTGCCTGTGTTGCAGGAGTAGCTTTTACGGGAGGTGGACTGACGGCCTGTTGAGCGGTTGCAGCAGCGCCAGGCGGAATACCGACAGGCTGTGGATTCGCTCCATAAACCTGCTGTTGGGGTTGTACTGGAATTGCTTGAAGTTGCTGTGGTGGGCCAGCATGCAATCCAATTCCTTGGAGAAGAGGTGGGCCTCCTACCGAAGTGACTGCGCTAGGACTGGCCGTTGGCTGGGCTGGCACTTGCCCGGACACTGCGTAAGCAGCCTGAGGTGATTGACCGGCCACGTAGTACGCTCCTGAAAATGGTGGAGATTGATAGGCATTCGGATGGCCTTGCGGAGGACTACCTGGCGGAGGACCACCTTGCTGAACCATCGGAGGATACTGAGTTTGATATTGATATTGTTGGTTCGGTGCTGCGTGATTAGTAGCCTGCACCGTGGCAGGTATAGACACTGCGGGTGGGTTTCCAAGTGGGCTAACAGGCTGCGGTGATTGCAACGGAGGGCTACTAGAGATGACCTGAGGTGTCATTTGAGGAGCAGTAGGCATTGGTTGATAGACGTGCTGACCATATTGCTGTGGATTATAGCCGTAAGAACCAACAGGAGCTTGCACACCACTTGCGTTCGGATCTTGAGGAGGAATCGAATGACCATAGATAGGTGGACCCGGACTAACTGATGGTTGAGGGTTAATCGGAGAAACGTGGACGCCCGTCACACTCCCATCTGCTGTTGCCAGTGATGTATGGCGGGAATGTAGTTCTGGCTGTGGATTTGCAGAAGCCGAAGCTGGATCCTGAGCAAGAGCTACGGTAGCCACTCGAAATGCGTGAGGTGAAGACTCGTTTGACTCCGCTTGATGAACTGGCTTTCTCTTGAGAGAGCCATGGCTGCTTATTTCAGAGCTGGGAGTCATTGGAGGAGATACAGGGGCCGCCACGACTTCCGGAAGTGATGAAACGACGTCTATTGGGAGTTTTGAGCCGTCAACGCCAGCGCCATGCTTCCGATCATGAAACCCATCGAGGATATCGAGTCCTGCGACAGCTTCGGCCAGCGAACTTGGAGGGCTCAGTGGCTGGCTCGAACCGGCCTTGGGCGGTTCGGGAGTAGGTAACTCAACAATATGAGCAGGAAGATCAACCTGACGTGCCTCCTGGGAAGATGCTACCGGTAAAGCTGAAGGAGTTATGACCTGGTTGGCGGTTTTCAGCTCGTCTCCAGCCTTTGGAAACTCATACTGTGTCGCTCCAGAAGGCTCATGCACAAAGATACACTTGGCGGCAGTGTGATCCCAGTCCATCACCCAGCCTGGAGGCAAGGCGATTCGCGGCGCAGCCATAGTCGTAGGGAAGTGATGGTGAGGTCTTAGAGCTAAGGGAACGGAAGAGAGTGTTGCTGAGCAAAACAAGGCGTCCGCGCACCGGATGTAGGCTGCTTTTAGAGCTTTGCGGCTCTATGGCCCCGCACAGCAATTCGTGACGCCAAAAAGTTCAGCTGGGGACAAGGCTATATTGGAAATCGGAAGGCGCTACCCCTGAAGGGAAGCGTAGTGCGCGGTCGAGATGCGCTATGGCGTTGAGGCGCCCGAACGCGGCCCTACAAAGCCAGTTCTCGTGTTGTGTTGGCAAGGAATGAAAGGCTGTCATTGACTGGTAAAAACAAATTTACTGCAGGGTCAAAAAGAAACTTTTGCATGAGCTCTTTAACCGGTCTGGGGCGGCCTGAACATGTGCGGTTGAAATGCGATCGATGGTGAAATTACCGACGTCGAACTAGAACGCAACAACGACCTGGGTCGACGGACAATACAATGCGCCCGAGAGTGCAGACCTAGCCGTTAGTATACGAAGCGGGCCTCGTATTATTAGCTTTCTCGCTGTGTAAGGTCCGGTATGTTACGTTCTGAGCGGCACGTCTCCACACCTTAAACAAAAGCTCGTACGTGTACCCATGCAGCTCCTGAGTCCAGATTGCTCAAGGATTGTTCAGAAACGGTATGCGACGGAGAAAGCGGTGCGAGCGGTGATGCATCGTCAACAGTCAATGACTGGTAGGGCGCCTTATCTTCCAGCGATTCGTTGTCTGCAAGCCATGCTCACATTCAAAGACGTGCGGGACAAGCTCTGGCGAGGGCTTTTCGGTTGATAAAGCTTAAGTTAGCCCTTGCTTCCACTTCCTCAGAATACGAGCATGACGCCGACTTATCTGTACTACTGTTAACCTCTGACCGGTGCGATGCAAATTCAGACACTCCCTTTTTGACCACTATAATAACACGAATATCGCTATGACCAGAGAATAGTAAATGTGAGAATAAAGCGAATATCACGCCAACGAGAGTTGACAGTACTAGCCAAACGGAAGATATTGCCATCTTTCATCAACCTCAAAAAGGTGTAGTGGTAATCATACCAGCATAATTTCGCTGCTAGATATCATTTCCAGATTGAACTTTCATTCGAATTAGTTAGTTGCTACATGTTTTCTGAAAACGCCAAGCACCTTTGGCTATGCAACTATGCAACGTTTTGGGTATCGCTATGAGAGGCTGCAAAATGTTACAATGGCGTCCTCATTCACTATCATCACCGCCTCCTCCATTTCGTATCGTGGCACCTAATGCCTCCAACTTGGCCATATCATCGTCCTCGTCTTCATCAGACTCTTCTTCCTGCTCGTCACTCCTTCTATTCACCTCCGGACGGGTGCTACCACTCTCGACCTCCCTTTCGGCCTCCTTTTCGGCCTCCTGCTGCTTCTTCCAGGCCTTTGCCTTTGCCAGAAGGCTCGCAAGCTTACCTGCGCCCTCATCATCAGCTGGGAAGACCCAATCCACGAACTCTTCAAACTTGTCTTCATCAATACGCCGCCTCTTCTTGACCTGCTGGGGCATCATCTTCTCTACCTTCTGTCGATCCTCATCCGAGCCATGAGTAGATTCGAAACTCTTCCATGCCTGTAACAGCGCAACTCGGTCTTCCTTAATACCTTGCTCTTTGTATAGGTCATTTGCGCGCTTGAAGATGGCTCGTGCCCTTTCTTTCGCCTCCTCAGGGACCACCTGCTGCGTTTCGTCATCTTCTTCTTCACCTTCAGCGGACTCTTCGGAGATGTTGATCTCAAATTGCGCGTAACTGATCCAAACTTTGACGTGGGATGTCTTGGTCAGCAATTTCTCGTACAGTGCACGCGCTTTATCGAATTCTTCTTCCTCGGTTTCAAAGTCAATGTAGTCTTTCCACACAATTTCAGGCATGTCAAGTTGCTGATCATCGCCTACGGCAATGTCATAGATGGCGCGAGCTCGCGGAATATCGGCAAGACCACGCTCAAGCTCGGCAAAGCCTTTCCAAGCTTGCGTGTTACTCGAGTCGAAGTTCAGCCATTTCTCATAGAGAATGCGGCACCTATTGTCAAAGTTAGACCAAGGTTGCAGCCAGTCTCGATAAACAGATAAACATACCGTTGAAACTCATAAAGCTTCACCTCAAGCGCAATATACTCCCGGAATAGTTTGTTCTTGGGACACGTTCCAAGGCTTATGCCTAATGTTTTTCTTGCAGCTTGAAGGTCCATCCGTCTGATATGAAAGCGGGCCTTCTCAAGCCAGACTTTGGCGAATGTGAATTTCTTATGAGGTACTAACTTCAAGCATTCTTCGTAGACCTGTTTTGCTCTCTCAACGTCACCGGAGATCATCTCTTCAAAAGTGGCGTAAAAGAGGAAGAGAAAGATATATCTTCTCCAGTATTTTTTCTCTGGAGGTGGAATCTGTGCGATGGCGCGCTCGTACGTTTCGCGTACACGCTCGACGTCTCCTCCGGTCTCTTCAAGTCTCGCCAGATCGAACCAGGTATCGTAGTTCTTAGGATTCTGCTTCAATTCGTCTTCGTATTGTACCCTCCTCTTAGCAAGGACAACATCCTCAATACCGCTGGTGTCACCAAACTGCTTCTCAAACTCTGTGTACGCCTTGTGTATGTTCTGACTCTTCGATCTTGGTAATTTATCCAGTGCAAACTTGTATATCGCTCGTGCGCGCTCGTATTCTTCAACTTTGGTCTCAAACCGCGCGAACTCGATGATAACTTTCTCAGACATGAACTCATCTCCCAAGATGTCGCAAGCCTGTTCAAATACAGCACGAACAAGGTCAACAGTACCATGTTCCATCTCAAACTTGGTGAATTTAAGCCATGTTGCTGGGTCAGGGTGGACAATAACGTATCGCTCGAAGATCGATCTTGCGTTGTCGACTTCACCATATCTAAGTTCGAACTTGATGTACTGGTTCCAAGCGGTAGGTTCCGGCTCCCAAGCCATCCAGCGTTCGAATACCTCTCTTGTTCGCTCAACATCTTGAAGGGTTTCTTCTGTATAGACATACTTGAACCAAAGCTTATCAATCCGAGGAAGGATGGTCACGGCGCGGTCGAGGAGATTGCGCGCATGATTGATGTTCTTCTCTTTCAGTTCGGCATCGATGTATCGCAACCACAGCTTCACTTCGGTCGGGTGGTTGTCGATACCTCTTTCGAAAACCGAGCGGGCTCGCGCATACTCTCGTTGTTCTAGCTCCCACGTAGCATAGCGCGTGAAGTTGTTTACGTTCAGCCGATTGCGGCGGATATAATCCTCAAACTCCTTTCTCTTCCGTCCTTGGAATTCATGTAGCTCTTCGAGATCCGAGAATCTGGTGGTGGGTGGTTTGAACTTGGTTTCCGAGTGAGATACTGCTTCGCGAAGGAGCTGCTCTGCGGTGATTTGGATTGGCGCCGCAGCTTTGTTCATAACCCGAGGACGTGAGGAATCCATAATGTCCAGGAAACCCAACTATGGTCTAAGGGTAAATCCGGTGGAGGGAGATGCGATGTAGAGTAAAACGTTTCTTTCATACTCAAGAATTTGTATGCGGTTGCCTTATAGCCTGAGGCTGGTATCCTGTGATTCCGTTCCCGCTGCTGAATTTCGGATCTCCGTATTTCAATCATTTATTTTTCGCGCGTCATCCATTCACCAAACATAAACAACACCTCACTCTCACCTCTCTCAACCCCATCACCCTATATCGCCTCTGGTAAATTCTGACTTTCAAGCAACCATGGCAGTTCTAACAGCCTATAGGAAAAAGAGGAAGGGCAAAATGGCTACCTTGGCCGATCAGCTCGAAGCCGATTTCGCCGACATCGAGTCGCCAGGTGAAGAGGAACTCGTCGACGAAGATGGAGACGCGCCCGTTGAAGCAACTGAAGCCACTGAAGTCACCGACCCTACCGATAGCTCGAATGCCGATCCCTCCAAGCACCGCCAACTGAAAGCCGTGTACGAACTGGTTGCGGAGCTCACTCCCGTTGAAGCGGAGATTGATCGCGTCAACGCCATTCCTTCCGATGATCCGTATCTCACTGCAGGCAACCTTGACTCAAATCCCGTCTACAAACTTGTCGTTGATAGCAACGGCCTTGCCTCTCGCATCGATGATGAGATGGTCGTCATTCACAAGTTCGTCAGCGACCGGTACTCTCTTCGCTTTCCCGAGCTTGACACGCTCATCCAGAACCGTGTGAAATATATCAGCACTGTCGTCATCATCGGCAACGGCCCGTTTGATCAGCTTGAGACTATTACCAAGTCTACCGACAACCCGGTCGGCAAGACGCTGCGGGAGGTGCTCGATGGACCTACCGTGCTGAACGTTCGAATGGAAGCTGCAACCACGAAAGGCAATCCGCTTGATTCCATCACTCTGGAGCTGGTTATCGGCGCCTGCAAGACAGCTCTTCAGCTGGACGGCGCAAAGGCCAAACTTACCCGTTTCGTTCAGGGTAAAATGCCGCTTTTCGCTCCAAACCTCACGGCGCTCATCGGTGCTGAAGTTGCCGCTCAGATTGTCAATGCTGCCGGTGGTATCAAGCAGCTCTGTGCCATTCCATCCGTCAACCTTGGCAACGTGGGTAACAACAAGCAACGTTACGGAGCGTCCAACCTTCACGAGCGTCAAGGATTCCTGTACTTCTCTCCCATCATTCAAGATGTGCCAATCATGAATCGTAAGGTTGCGATCAAGCGGCTTCAAAATAAAGTTAGCCTTGCGGCTCGGGTGGATTTGACGCGCACTGTTCTCGATGGATCTCTTGGCGAGACGTATCGAAATGAAGTGTTGGCAGCAATTGATAGAATCACCGAGTCGGCGCCCAACCGCGGAACCCGCGCACTTCCCGTTCCTGACGAGAAGCCATCAAAGAAGCGTGGTGGCAAGAAAGCGCGAGCGGAGAAGAATCGCAACGCTTACACGGAGATGCGTCAGGCCCAGAATCGTATGGTCTTTGGTCAGGAGGAGCAGGAGGTGTCTTATGGAGATGAATCTGTCGGAATGGGTATGGTTGGATCTGGCGATGCCAACCGCATTCGATCGATTCAGGTCGATGAGCGCACTAAAGCGAAGCTCTCGAAGAAACATCAAGGCTGGGGTGGCGTTAGCACTTCGCTTGGAGGCAAGACCTCGCTGGGTGGAGGCGCCGGCCACGCGACGGGTCTTCGTACGAGTGGTGTCAATGTCCTTGGTCAGGCCACCATTCTGGGCGTCCAGTCCGCTCTCAACTTCTCTCAGCACCAAGGCCTTAGCCTTGCCGACCCAAGCCAGCACAAAGCAGAAGAGAAAAGTGCCAAAGATGCGAAGGAGGACAAGTACTTTACGGGTGGTTCATTCAACACACCGAACGGCGCAGGTGATGATTCTCTCAAGCGCAAGGCGGGCTCCGAGTTTGAGAAGGACAAGGATGGCTTCAAGAAGCCCGCGATTCCAGCGCTTAAGCGCGTCAAGAAGTCCAATTAGAGTGTCCGTGGGTCAGTGGCCTCGCGACGACATGCGGGTGTCTTCCACGACAAAGTTAAGCATAGCGAAGGAGTTGTGGCTGTGTCTTCGGCATTCTAAGGTATGGAGTTACTGGTTTCTTCACGGATTGACGACTGCATCATACCCTATGGGTTTCAAAGGAGTATTTCATGGGCAGGCTTTACAATCATGCTTATGACGAGACGGATTTGTATTGACCTCTTCTCATGACTGTCGGTTCTGCATTTAAAATGGGCATGGGATCTGGGAAAAAGGCATTCGGGTTTTTCTTATGCATGGGAGGTATTTTCACATCCGAGACTGAACCCTCGTGGGCTCTATACAGCAGTATGGCTTCATATTTTCCCCTACAACATACATCGATATAGCTGATCTAATGGATTTCCCCCGGAGATAATTCCCCTGAAACACCAGGGTTCTTTCAACAATGCAAGTACCGTGCATGCTGTCCTGCGTTCGGTTGGCATTAATGCAGCTCATTTCACCCGGGATCTCTTCGCCTCGCAGCCTATGGCCGGGGATGCTTCTTGCCACAGTGCGTGTCGACAGCTCCCGGCGGGAACGACGGCTTTTGCATCTTTCCCGTTTTTGCCTATCGACCCATTGCCCTGGAAGCATGCCTTTGTAGGTCTTTCTCGCCCACGTAACATCGGTCCAGTCAAACCATCCATCATGGAGGCAATCAATCCGAGCGGTCAGCAAATCCGATAACGGCGAGTGTTTATCGTCCTTGAGTCGTTGAGCATGCTGGAGATTTGAGAACCTCAACGCGCCTTTCCCCTTCTCCATTAGCCGTCTCGATGATTACAAGCCTTCCGACGTAAAAAAAAGTGAGAAGCCTTTCACACCTTCGGGTCGGATTTGTCCCTAGTGGCTAGCCTATCACCACCCCCGTAGCCTTTGGCCGCCCGTTGCCTCAGCGCAGACCGGGGAATTTCGACGTCAAAAAGTTTTCGATCAGTACTCGATGACTGGTTGCAAAACAATCCATCGCATTCCAGCTGTTCAGGTTTTGAACGTTTGCAAAAGGGATTTGATGGCGAAGCCCAAGGTCCTCCTACTCGGCGAAATCGAGCAGTATGTCCAAACTCCAGTCCCTCGATTCCGCCCACCAAGCCTACAAATTATCTAATATTGACTTTCCCACAGTGCGCACGATACATGGGCTCAAATCACTGCTCTCGCTGAGGTAATCAAGCCAAAGGCAAGGGGCAGACCCGAATTCATCAAAGAATGCAAGAGCGGTGCCTTTGAAGGCGCCTTGGTCACCTATAGAACTTTTGATAGTTGTGATATTACAGGTCGGATAGATGAAGAGATTGTAGCGGTCTTGCCGGAAAGCTTGAAGTTTCTGTGCCACAATGGTAAATATTATTCTCGCCTTTCCTACTTCTGAGCTCCAGGAGGCGTGTACTTCCAAACGTGCTTCCTTCAAATCACTCACAGGCGTTTGAACTCATTTTCTGTCAATGATATATAATTTCTCTCATATGGGTCGTCTTTCACTTCATTCACCATACACAAATAGCCGAAATACGGACCCAAGTCTCTTTCATCGGATTTTTATCTTCACGGATCGGCTTCTATCGACAGGATGCTTATCAAAGCCCCAACTAACCACTGTTACAAAGGTGCTGGATATGACCAAGTCGATGTCGCAGTTTGTACAAAGCGTGGTATTCGCGTATCCAACGTACCAATGGCCGTAGATGATTCCACGGCAGACACCAACATGTTCCTGATTCTTGGTACTCTGCGCGGCTTCAACACATCCATGGTCGCGCTCCGTAACGGTAATTGGCGAGGTCATCCACCACCTCCGCTTGGGCACGACCCGCAGGAAAAGGTTCTTGGAATCTTGGGAATGGGAGGCATAGGAAGAAATCTCAAGAAGAAAGCCGAAGCATTTGGCATGAAAGTGATTTATCACAACCGCAAGAAACTCAGTCCGGAACTAGCCAACGGAGCGCCGTATGTAACATTCGATGAGTTGCTCGCCCAATCAGATGTCCTATCACTGAATCTACCGTTGAACAAGCACACGCGTCACATAATATCAACCAAGGAGTTTGAGAAGATGAAAAAGGGCATCGTGATTGTCAATACGGCGCGCGGCGCGATTATTGATGAAGCAGCGCTGGTTAAGGCCTTGGACAACGGACGGGTTCGGAGCTGCGGATTAGATGTCTATGAAGACGAGCCGAAGATTCATCCCGGACTGGTCGCCAACCCACACGTCATGCTTCTACCACATATGGGAACTTGGAGTGTTGAGGTAAGACAATGGTTTATTCCCACCAGAATCTTGAATCTTTCACGTAACCTTGCCGTCAAACTCAGATGCTCACAACGAGATAGACACAAACAAAAATGGAAAATTGGAATATCAGCAATGTCAAGGCGGTTTTGGAAAGAGGAAGACTGAACAACATTGTGCCTGAGCAAGCTGATATGTAGGCTTGTAAAGTTTGACGCACCGCACTAGAGCATTTGAAAGGCAATGATGGAATAGACGCAAGCTTACTATTACTCGACATGGCCATACATAGATGAGACGGCACTCGTTTGATATGGGAAAGTGACGTGGGGGATTGCTGCTCACTCTGTTCAGTTCGGTGGAACGGACTGTTGGATACTTAGATCAGTCTTCAAGCGCCCGAAAGCTTTGACGATGCTTACAAGCGAGATACAATCGAGGCCAGCAATGTGAGGACGATTAGATAGAGCGATTAGATGCATAGAGTTCGAAGTTGAAATGATATCAATCTGCAGTTGATAGCGCGAATACTGAGTTTAGATATCTCATCGACGGTGAAGCTGATCCCCTTCGACGGCCACACAAACGTGAAACATAGTAATCTCATTAGGTACTAATGATTTACAAAACACCTGGAATTTGTTTCCAGAGCCCCTGAGTTTGCGTGGAAATTCCAGAATACAAAATTGAGGCTTGAGCTTGGGCAGTCACGTGTGTGGTGGCTATTCTACGCTAAGTGACAGTGCAAAGAAGAATTCGGACTCGAAAATTTCTCCGTCTCAGTTCGTCGTCTCAGTCATTTTACCTCAGCCTTGCTTTGCGCCACGACGACGGCGTGAACAGCGAACAAGGTCATTCTGCCAACGAGATTGATGAATGACAGCGAGGGTCGAGTGGTGAGGTAGCATCACCCAGTCCCGAGCACACGTCTCGCCGCCCGAGCTGCTGGACGATTAAGCGAGGCCATGTAAGCGTGGTTTTATCACTCCCATCCCCCCAAATTCTGCATAGCTGGCGCCATTGCGTTACAATTGGCCTGCGGCTGATTGCCTACCCGGTCTCTGGTCTGATTTGGGCTCTGGAGCTGGCATCGTGCCGCATTTGACATGGCGACGTGCCATCTTCAGAAACCCCAGAAGCAGGAGCTGCGGCGCCAGCATTGCATTGCCTCGATGCCATATGACCCGAGCAGCTGAAGCGTGAGCGAGCGAGCGGGCTTGACAGATGCTCGTTCGCCATGATCGAAAGGCAGCGTGGCAGTCTCGATGCTAGAGCTTCTGCCTCCCCCACAAAAATAGGCCCTGGTCCCGGCAATACCCACCAACGCAGTACAGTAGTGGCCATCCAGCCCATGCGGCCATGCCATTCACGGGAAGTTTCCACGGCGGCGGACGAGACTAGGCACGAGCTTCCTCTGCTTTTTGCTGGAGGCGCCCGTTCCGGCGCAGGACGGTGACCTTCCGTGGTGGGATGGCGAGCGCGAAGTTGAGCTCCAATAGGGGCTTTGATTGCAACCCTTCAGCAACCCATTTCTGATTCATTATCGCATTCCGGCACGCATAAGACGTGCTGCGACCCCCTGTCGAAGCCAGCCAGACTGACAGCTATACAGCTAATTGCTAGTAGGAATCATTAGATTGCTGCTTCTGTGGCTCTTTTTTTATCGCTGGCCCGTCTGCCGAGGCAGGGACCGGCTGCTGCAATCTCAAATAACGCGGAGAAGCACTTCTCAGCATCCCAGAAACAAAAGCCCCGGCCGCGCTTCTGGAAGCCATCCGCATTCTTCTCGCTTCTCGAGCGGCTTCCGTCTGATCGACGGTCGTCCCGACCTCCGTTCGTCTGGCCTCGTCCGTCGCTGTTCGCTTCGTACCTTGCACCTGTCGATACGCGAGAAGCAAGCGACGGCGCCCAAGCTCGCATTAGGTCTGACGTTTGCACCGAATCCTACCGCCAGTCTGGCGGAAATTCTCATAGCGCATCCACACCCTGCACCGCACTCGCTTTAGTAGCTACCCGAAGCGAACTCTCCCCACCTGGAGCAGCAGGCCATACCGACTACTCCTGAGCGAGCGGCGCAATGTCACAGCAGCAAGAAAATGCTGCTCCACCGAGGCCGCCGTCGAACTCCCACTCCGACCCGTCTTCCTATCCATCACCACCAATGCAGCCGTCGTACGCATATCCGCCTCCGCAGGCGCCGCCTGGCAACGAGCCGTACCGCCAGTCTCCCACCGCCTCGAACATGCCCATTCTCCCTCCAATTCGCGGCATCGACGGTCAATCGCAACCGCCAGCGCAACCGCCTCCGCCTCAAGGAGCGCAACATCTCCCGCCGGGCCAGCCTATGCCCGGCTATCCATACGGACCTCCGCCTGGCCAACCGATGATTCCGGGTCAGGTTGGATCATATCCGCCGCAGAGATATCCACTGCCAGCGCAGAATGCCGATGCGCGCATGCTCTCGGGCGGACGACACAAGAAAGAAATCAAACGGCGGACCAAGACGGGTTGTCTGACGTGTCGAAAACGCAGAATAAAGGTGAGTGCATTTGGCGCGCAATTGAATTCCACTTTTCGTCTTGGTTGTAAAGTGGATGCGAATGAGCCGAGTGCAAGCGAAGCGAATCCATGGAACCTCCAACTTTTATTATCCACACACCGCCTTCACTTCATCACCGCAATCCTCCCATCAGCTTTGTGAAATTTTCACCGCTTGCGAACTGCATGTGCTAACTTTGATCCGTCGGTCGCAGTGTGACGAGCAGCATCCAAAGTGCCGCAATTGCATCAAGAGCAAACGCGAATGTTTAGGCTACGATCCCATCTTCAAGCAACAACAAGCTCCAACACAATTACAGCCAGCTCCGAACGCTTCACCATCATCTAGCTCTTCTGCGCCTGTTGCAGGACCCACTCCAACCTATCCTTCGTCATCCGCACCTTACCATCCCGTCTCGAACGGTACCTCCGCTCCATCCGCCACATCTGCAAGCGTCAAGTCAGAGCCCTCACAGCCGTACGAATTCGGTTCGGCCATAGATCCAGCATTAGCTGGAGGAGGTTCAACGGCAATGGCATCTTCTTACGGAAGCTCGCAATTCCATCCTCCACCTTTAGGTACGCACAACGCAAAGCAATGAACAAGCGCGTTTCCAGAAGGGAAGAGAAGCAGTCGTCGCAACTGTTCAGCCCGAGTCACCTGAAATCAGCGGATCACTTCGGCGTCTGTTTCTGCTCTCCTTCGGCCGCTCAGACTTCATCATTAACTTCTATGCTGACTATGATACTGCAGTGCCTTGCAAAGTTGAGGACCTATGGTATTTTCATGGTCACCGACCCACAGACGTTCCTCCAAATCCACAAGCGCTCTCGCAGGAACTCCGCGACGAGATTAAAGAGCTGTATGCACGCGAATTTGCACCCGGATGCAACGCCATATTGGAAACGGATTGGTATTCGAAACATGGCGCTGAAGTCCTGATGACCCACTCAGATTTATGTTTGATGATGGCAGAACTCATTAAGCACTACAAATTTGTGGGTTCAGGTCAAAATTTTGCAATCGAATATAAATGCCGTGTCTTCGAGACGATGGCTCTGTGGAAGCTCCTATGTTTAGCACGGTTGAAGTTACAGTCTTTGTCAAGCGGCGCAAACGGCACCGATTCTTCCCAATCCCCAGATATCCCTCTCCTAGAACTCACCAGGCGCCTCGACGTCGTAGAAGCGCTCGTCACTAACGCCACCATCTCAACAAACCCGCTTGCGAACCTCCCATATCCTCCAACACTTCGAGCACCGAAGGCCCGAGAGGTTGACTTCTGGCAGAACGTTGGCGCTTTCGTGACAACACCAAGCGACAATACAACGAGGCAAGGCGACTCAGCATTAAGTTCAAACAGAAGTCTCCTCGACATGCTCGAAAATCGAGACGTTCTTTACAGTATCATGGTTTGTCGCCATCTTGGACGTCGGTTCCAAGGATTCCCAGATCACCTCCAGAGCGGCCGGCCGGAAGGCGGCGAACTTGATGACGGAAATAAAGTGCTTATCGCTCGGGATTTTATCATGAACGAAGCAAACTGGAAAGGCACGAGTCATCCGATTCAACGGCTATGTGACATGGCTGTGCGAAGTTGGAGCATCAGACCTTAAAAGACCTCAAGAATGATGAACATGGACTGGTTCAATGACCGGTAATCCAACATCAGACACGATGACCACGCTTTCTTTACCATCACGCATGCGAAAGAGTGCAATTTTGCTTCAACATTGTGCAAGCCTTCCAACGCGATAAAGCTGCGAAGCCACCAGGCCTTTTTGGCGATCAAAATCGAGCTATCACATTAATCTTTCGCGATACTGTACGATAACACGACCGACGGCCATTGCGCAACTTCCTCCTCTATCACACCCATCTGAATCCCTCAGGCACTCCGGCCTATTGCGCGCATTTCTCTTCAAGACCGGTCTCTTTATCCACGACACGGGATTAAGCGAGAAGAGCAACTTCCGATGGCGTGTATCTTCTTTTATACTTTTTGCCTCTGCAACGGACGATGCAGCGTCGTTTGCGTCGTTTCGTCATATGCATACACAAATTTTTGTGGTTTGATTCAACTTGCTTTGCTTGCACGACATGCATCAGCGGATGAGCGTGTAGACGGCCAGGAGGGTTTATGAAAGGTATTGCTATGTTCGCTTCTCCCGCTTTCTGATTTGACGAGAAAGGCTGGGCAAGAAACTATGCTTGAGGATATACCCGTATATCACGATGGGCTCCCGCGAGGGGGCGACGAATGAGCAAGTGAAGTAGGTTGCACGCGAGAGTTAGCATGTGCAGAGCTCGTAAGACTATGGAGAGTGAGGAGGGTGAGGAGAGTGAGGAGACTGCTAGGATAGTACAATGAAGATGCTTTTTCTTGATGAAGAAGATATCTACCCTTGCCGCCGTTTCTGAATTTACGCCTTCGCTCTCCCTTATGTTCTTTATGCCAGTACTCAGCTTCACTGGTGCCTACTCTAAGGATATAAACATAGAGTCTTGCGCGTCGTTTGCTTTTCCTACTCGATATGGAATGCTCGAGGACACTCAATAGGCAAAAGGTCCTCGCTACATCATTTCTGGCCCTTCATCACCGCCCGTATGGCCCTGTCATCTTCTCTGCCTCCACGCTCCCACCTTTAGCCACGGATAAGACTTGGCTAAAGTAAGCTGGCAGCGCAATCATATCAGCGGCCACGGAAATCATGTTGAAGCCCTTTCTCGCGTAATGGGCGGCCTGCTCTCCCGACGTGCAGTAGATACCGGTGCGCTTACCATGCTTCTGTGCGGCGGCTAAGATGTCGTCGATGGCGCGCTCCAGCTCGGCGTCCATTGCGCCCGTCAGAATCGGGTGGCCGATATTGTTGCCGAGATCGAACGGCCCGACGAGCAGCACGTCGACGCCGTCGATGGCCGCGATGCCCTCCACGTTGGCCAGCGCGTCCGCCGTCTCGATCTGCACGATAGTCACCAGCGCGGCGTTGGCCTGCAGCAGGTACTCCGTCGAGGAGGGCGGTGCGGCCGGCGCCACCGCGAAGCTCTGCATGGGGAACGGGCTGCCGAAGCCGCGGGTGCCCTGCGGCGGGAACTTGGCGGCGGCCACGAGCGCGCGCGCATCGTCGACGGTGCGCAGCAGCGGCACGCAGATGGCGTGGGCGCCGCTGTCCAGCGCGCGCTTCACCATCCAGGCTTCGTTGGCGGCGATGCGCACCACCGGCGACACGCCGCTCGCCGCGATCGCAGACACTGCCTCGTGCATCTGGTTGTCTGCGATGTTGCCGTGTTCGCCGTCAACGCATAGCCAGTCGATTCCTGAACGGCAAATGGCACGGCTGTGGTTGGTTCCTGGTAGCATCTGCCAGCCGCCAAAGGTTGGACCGCCTCTTTTGAGGGCCTGGAAGAGTCTGGAGCCGTCTTGCATAAGCATTGCGGTGATACGTCCTGTAAATCTCGTCCGTGTCGAATGGTGGAAGTAGTATCGAAAGCTTTTGGTGATATCAGGAACCACACGTGGCGGGGTAGGGGGTAGAGATGTAACTTTCGCGGAGAGAAGACCGGGAATAAATGGACTATTGTTTGACGCTGGCGTCCTGAGCAGCCGCTTCATCAATCAATCTCTTGACTTCGTCGGCGTTGAATCGGTGCATGAGTTTGCGTGCACATGCTGTGGTGGTGTTGTCCCTTGTCATAGATTCGCCCGATTCCGGCATAGATAGGCGGTCGACGTGGAGCTGGCGGACATCATTAGAAAATATGAATCATTGAAATTGATATTGTTGTGTAAAGGACACACCACGGGGACATCGAAGTCGTAGATACTCCATTTCTGCTTGTAGCGAGGGTCGTCGATGTCAATTGTTTGATACTCTGGTCGACGCGGTTCGATCTGACGTAATGCCCTGGCAACGACACCTGAAGCTTCCGTGCACAGGGAGCAATTGGTGCGTGTGAAAAGAGTAAGACGGACTGGCAGAAGTCTAATCATTAGAGTGTTGAGAAGGTGTGTCGATGTTGAGTCTTTACGAAGCAGTTGATGGAGATGCAAGGATCTGCGTGTGACTTCCAGTTGTTGAATACCAGGCGTCAGCCTTACCTCAAGCTTCCAATGAGCTTAAAGATGGAATTAAATGCGGGAGGGGAAGTATTCGAGAGCGATATCTGGCCAAATTCGTAACTGTAGTGGCTTGACTTGAAGAGACCTCGGGCGAGAATTGAATTTTCGAAGGAAGACGCGCAGGATATATCATTAAGCTAACTTATTTACCAATGTTTCCTGAACGCACTATGTATTTGTTCTTCAACCATATATCAAATGGTAGAAGTCTATCCTACGTGTATTTAGGTCATGGCCGCAAATTTCCAGTTTGATATGGAATTCAGCTACCTCGAACTTCGAAAGAGAGATAATGGGCATGAATACCCGCGTTCACACAGATATGCTATTCCACACTGCGAGCTCCATAGTGCTAGCTACACTATGATGTCCAATATACATAGTTATATGTAGTTCACTATGCAGAAAAAGTTTTGGCCACGTCTCGAACAGAGTCTTCCAAACTCGTCCAACCCGGTCTCCCAAACCTTTTCACCAGTTCCTCTGCCCGTCCATTCGCAACCTTGCTCAGGTCCTGTCCTAGATTCGGCATATCGTCGATGAATTTCTTTTGAGGATACAGCTTCCTAAAGATTGCCAAGATATCGTTCCACGTATATGGATGAGCAAAGGCGAACAACCGCACATCCTTAACGTCGTTGTAAATCAGCGCGGCAACATGCACTCTCGCATCGTCTTGCACATTCACGTAATACTGTGGCGGGTTGAACGCAAGATCTTCATGACCCTTGAATCCGTCCCAGAGCGCCTGGATCCATCCTGACGTACTCGGATAGCCTTGGTGTTCTGGCGACAGGATTAAACCCATGTTAGCATTTGGCAAAACCGCATTCAGTACAAATCCTGGATTCTCTTCGCGCATGAACTTCCACGCTGCCTGTTCACCCTGCGTCTTGCTTGCACTGTATACGTCCAATCGGCGCTGAAGGCCTTCATATGGCGGCGGAGCCCAAGCTGCCTTTACGGCATCTACATTCCATGTGTTTTCATTGATAACAAACACCTTGTTCGGCTGTGGACTTGCTGCTGCCGTGGAGGACGAGGTTAGGACAGCCCGTTTCACCGAGGGTTCCTTCGCGGCAGCTTTCAGCGCATTGAGCGTCCCATCGACAACAACTGGTACTGCTTCGTTCGGATCAAACGAGGCCATGACGGGCGTCGCAACATGAGCGATTCCAGAAGCTCCTTTGATAGCCTCGTCAAATGCTCCAGCTGCAGCCATGTCGGGAACCTCGAAGAGTGAGAACTTTCCGGATCCGTACTTCTCATCGAAATAGTTCTGCATCCAACCGGCACGTTGTATACTGCGTACGGTACCGCGCACATGATATCCAGCTAGAAGGAGCTGGTCAACGACGTGTGAGGCAATGTAGCCGTTTGCTCCCGTCACAATTACAAGGGAGCCGCGTGGTATAGCCAGGTTATCGTTTAATGCCATTGAGAGTTTATAGTGACAGTATGTGGAAGACAGTGTGTGGTTGTTTTCGTTTAGAGCACCTGCTTTCCCATTCAACAACTCTTACGCCATACTCCATTTTATATCTCTGATCCAAATGGCATGATGTCATGATTTAACAGTACATGTAACTACGTCCTATTTGACTTTAGTAAGCTTAGAATAATCCGGGTCGAGGTAAGTGGTGCACATAGGAGAGCATGTATCCCTGTGAATTGACTGCATAGTAAATGAGAGAGGAGGATGCCGTAGCTCCGGTACTCCATGGAGACGATTATTCCAGACCATCCACATACCTTACGTAAGCCTGCAAGCTGGCTGTCACAAGCACCGCGGAAGCTCAGGTGGAGTAGATCAGCTTAGCTAATAAAAATCTTTGATCTTCTGCTAGGTAGGTAGCAGGTTCGATAGCTCTGCAAGCTTTGATCTTCTGCAATACTCGACCGTGCGCCATCTGGGCAACTTATAGGACTTCGAAAAACTGCCTTTTTCCTCTCTTCGCCTAATGTGCTCTTCGAATAGCCTCTAATTCGGCCGACATGTCACAGAAATGCGTCCACAAGGGCTGTGGTCAGCGTTTTACAGATCCAGCCGAATCACCTTGCAACTACCACCCAAGTCCACCAGTCTTCCACGAAGGCCTCAAAGGTAGCCGTTTCTACTAAGATTTAGAATGGTAGACATCGAATCCTAACTTATAAATGTAGGCTGGCAATGTTGCACTAAACGTGTCCTAACTTTTGACGAGTTCCTGTCTATCCCTCCATGTACAACGGGCCAGCACAGCTCCGTCGATGACACCCCAGCACCACCGCCTTCTAATACCAAGGCCGAGGAACCGGTCGCTCCTGTTCCCGTCCGCAGTGGTATTCCGCAGCAATCCTCAACCGAACCTGTATTCACCCGGCTCCCAATTGGCCAACCACCTCCTCGAGCAACTCCAAGTCCCAAGCCTCCCGAAGATACTGACTCAGACGACCCCAGCGTACCCATATCCACAGGTCAGCGCTGCCGCCGGCGAGGTTGCAACGGGACCTATGAGAAGAACGAGGATCGAGATGGCGAGAAATGCGTGTTCCATCCGGGAGCGCCGGTCTTTCATGAGGGTAGCAAGGGATATACGTGCTGCAAGCGGCGGGTGCTAGAGTTTGACCAGTTCCTGCGCATCGAGGGATGCACCACCAAGGATCGGCACTTGTTCGTCGGGTCCGGGAAGGTCAAGGAGAAGAAGAAAGAAGAGGGACAGGATGGCGAAAAGGTGCGGTGCGACTTCTATCAGACGCCTACACAGGTTATCGCCTCGTTTTATCTCAAGAAGATTGATAAGGCCGCCAGCAGTGTGGAGTTTGTGAACGACAGAGACGTACGGCTACGACTCAAGACCGAAGATGGCAAGGATTATGAAGAAACGGTGGAGTTGTTTGGGCCCATCGACCCAGAGAAGAGCAAGTTTCGATTTGCATCAGTTAAGTTGGAGCTTACGCTGGCGAAGACGGATGGTACCGGCTGGCCAGTACTCAAGGCAAGCGACAGACATACTGGAGAGATCATTCAGAGTGGAAGAGCGGGTTTTGCGTAAGATACGCTAGAGGCAATGCTAAACAGGAAGAGCTAAGAACCGATGTGATTCCCGTGCGCAAAAGATCAGGCCAGGAACAAGGTGAAGGTACCGAAGATCAATGTGAAAATGATTTCAGCTTGGCGAGATTCCGCATTGGATTAGACACCGCACAATGATGATAAATGATCACAAAGCATCAACTTCTCCGGACAGACACGGCTTGCACGCATAGACGATCGACACAGCTCTATACTATAGAGTAATTTATAAGCCATAACCTATAGACTTGTGAGCCACGCAGCACCATTCATGAAAATTCTAGTTGGCATTATCATGAACCACGTTACGAAGAAGCTTCGCAGTACGCAATACTGAACACCAGTGGTACGAATGCATCACTTCCCGTTATGAGTCAGACCATTGCTCGACTTCTCGGGTCTCTTGAAATGCGGCTTGAGCGGCACCCAAGATTCATTGTTGTACTCCTCCTGGACCTTACTGCAGGATCGAAGTCCCCATTCGGTAACACCAACCATCAAGCAGCTCTCGAACATGAAAGCCATGCTACCTTCGCCAACCTTATGCGGCTTTAGGTCGACGGTGCTCGCACGCTCATGAGTCACAGCATCAGGACCATGGCCGCTCATGACGTTGTGCAGACTCGCGCCGGCCGGCTGGAAGCCGCCTTTGCCGCCCTGCTTGGCGTCGTATGAGCCGTGGATCAGGCCCATGAACTCGGACATGCAGTTGCGGTGGTACCACGGCGGCCGGAACGTGTCCTCGGCCACCAGCCAGCGCGGAGGGAACACGACGAAGTCGGCGATGGCTGTGCCGACGTGGTCGCTTGGAGCTGTGAGCACCGTGAAGATGGATGGGTCTGGGTGGTCGTAGCTTATGCTGCCGATGGTGTTGAACCGACCCAGGTCGTACTTGTACGGGTAGTAGTTACCGTGCCAGGCGACAACGTCGAACGGCGAGTGGCCTTGCGTCGCTGCGAACAGGTGCCCGGCGAATTTGGACAGTAGCGTGTAGGTGTTGCTAGTGTCTTCTTCGAAATATGCGACAGGTGCTTGGAAATCGCGAGCATTAGCAAGGCAATTAGACCCAATTGGACCGAGCTCAGGCAAAAGGAAATGGCCCTGGTACAGTTCCAAAGCATAGCCTCGCACTGGACCCTCTGGAAGCGTCACTCGGTATCTGATGCCACGCGGAATCACGCAGATCTCGTTGGGCCGTACAAGTAATTTGCCAAGCTCAGTCTGGATGTCCAACACACCGTGCTGCAGCACGATCAGGAAGTCGCCGTCTGCGCTGTAGAAAGCACTGCGTTCGTCCATGTCTTTTCCGGCTGCGAAGATGAAGTATCCCACTCCACTCTTCATCGTTGGGTCACCGGCACCGGCGACTAGGTGCAGCGAATGGACCCAATCAACGGTCTCATCTATGTCGAATGGATCCCATCGCAATTGATTTGGAATGTGGTAAATCTTCTCATGGGGTTTCGACTCGGGGTTTGTGTTGTATGTGGCCGACTCTCGAGGTTGGAAGCTGGTATGCGACGACGCCGGCAATATTCGGTACAACCATGTTTGCTGGTTCTCCCACCTAGGAGCTGTGAAAGCCGTTCCGGAGATCTTCTCGGCGTACAATCCATACGGAGGCTTCTGTGGTGAATTCGCTCCAACCGGCAGAGCTCCCTCTACGGCTTCAGACCTTGCGATGGCAAGTCAGCGGTCTTGGACTTGGGTACAACGGAAATGAGGCATTTACTCATGGTAGCAGCTGAATCCATTCAGATATTGATAGCTTTCGGGGACCGTGAACTGGGTTGTAGGCATCGTGTTCGTCACAGTAATCAGGATTGAAAAACTCAGTCAAGTTTCTCTCAGTAAGGAGTATTCGAGCTTCTGGCAACGTTCTTTCTTCTCTAGGACGGTAAAGCTTCTCCTTGAAAGCTTGCCACTTAGACCTTCTTACAGGCTGATCCGGGTCGATTTTATGAGGGTCGATGTAGCCGCGGGTAGCGACGGCAGCTGAGTCTTCAAGTTTATTTTCTGATTCTGATAGCATTGTGGCGAGTTGCCATAGTATACTTCCAATTAAGCTACAACGTAAGATTCCAGCGAGGAGCGGCAGGGTAAGGTGGAGTTCGGCATTTTGGGTGGGGACAGCCAGAGCTTTGGGCGGAGGCGTTCCGTGAGGGACATAGCCTGGAATGCGGCAATTAATCCAGCCTTGTGACATCAATCGCGAGATCTAGCGACGCCTGAGCATTGTGACACCGTAATATCGCTCACCGAAGAAAATCAATGATTGGCGCGCGCATACCTCTTCACCGACTTCTGCTCGTGACCTGGAGAGCCGCATCTGATATCACACCCTATTGCGGTCCTTTAAAGCAAAGATAGATGGCGAGTCGGCAGAACAGGTACATTACTAGACACAAGACATACACCAGAATGTAGATTCCAGAGTACGTTCCGACGTATGATCTCTTGGCATGGAGTAGAGTAATGATGGAGATGCTCTCCGTGACCGACAGAGATTCTCGGGGCACCATCTTGGTTACGTTATATATTTCATTGATCTCAAACCTGCTCTCTGGTTTAATAAAATACTAATTTCTTCAGTTTATCATGGTAAAGCTGCAATTCTGGTTTGCGATACCTCCAGGCTCGTCTTTCTCGACCGCAAACATTCCTTCCTCTTAAGATAGGAAATACATCCAGGACTTATTCCTCTATTACACCAATCCGAACAACGGCTGGCATCGGTTGCTCACAACGCAAATTCCCGAGAGTCTAGGCGTATCTGTGAGACGAGTCTTGCGGAACCTATTCTTCCATTCTCGTAGAAACTTACTCATGATGCCACGGGTGGATATTCATTCAACATTGGTGATTTGTTGAGCTCGGGAACTACATCCAGTGAACACCGTTCAGGGTACGGAGCATTGCTTGGGATTACGGACAATGTGAAGCTAACTTTCGACATCGATGGCGAACAATGGCCGTTCCAGGAGTATAGAAATGTCATCACATTCATGAGTGCATGCGGAGAAGGCCTGGAGACTTGTCGGCTTTGGACTGTACGCAGGTTCTGCTATGCTTTCTCCTCAATTCAGCGTCTAGCGGAAATTCCATCTTCTTAGCTACCATATGTAAGTCAGAATGAACGCAATGATGCTCTCTGTTTGAATCCGGCGCTACACGACGGAATTCTACCGTACCAGTTCATTGCCTTTCACCTAGGATTCGGTGAACGTTCGGACGTTTCAACATTGCCACTCTTGATTTAGACCAGAGAAATTTGGAATAGATCTATTCTCTAGAGCACATACTGGTGGAGCAAGTCGTGTCGTACCTGGTTCGTGGTACTCCGAATTTGCCGTAGACGGAACCCTTCCGCGCCCCTCCTTTTCCCCAGCGCGTCTGATCTGGCAGCTGCACCAGAAAAACCGTTACATTCGATCATTGCCCGCGCTACAGCACCAATGAGATCTATTCCCGACAATTCTACACTGCTAAGTCTGCCGTCAGCCCGCCGTGGATACTGACGGGAGTGGGATTGAACCAGGACGTCTTCAGCCGATAGTAATCTTTCATTGCTTCTTATTTTAAGTCTCGCTCTTCTCAATCATTTCCAGCAAAGCAGCAAGTCTCGAGGATATAGAAACTTCAGTTTGAAGGACCGAGAGAAGCTCTGATCTGTTCATTTCTCTTCATCTTCATTCGGTTCTGTGTCATAATGCTGCAAAATATCCCCGCGCCTTCGTCTCCCGTGCTTGGGATTGCGATTCTCTCAATCATCTACGTGTTGTGGAAAACACTTAGCCAAACAGAGCAACCGAAGATCAAAGGTCTTCCAGAGATTCCAGGTTGGCCAATCTTTGGTTCACTCTTTGCGCTTGGCAAGAATCATGCCAAAGTCACGCAAGAATGGGCGAGGAAGTATGGACCAGTCTTCCAAGCTCGGCTGGGCAATAAACGGATTGTCTTTGCTAATTCATTTGACTCTGTCTACGAGCTATGGGTCAAGAACCAGAGCGCTCTGATCTCTAGGCCCAAGCTACACACTTTCCACACCATCGTCTCCGATTCGAGTAACTTCACCATTGGGACTTCGCCGTGGGATGAGTCTTGCAAACGGAGGAGAAAAGCAGCGGCGACAGCTTTGAATGTACCGGCAGTTCGAGGCTATATGCCCATCATTGACTTGGAGAGCTACGTTAGCATCAAGGAGATCCTCGAGAATTCCAAATACGGCGAAGTTGACATCGATCCGGCCCACTACTTCCAACGTTACGCTCTCAACACTTCTCTGACGCTGAACTATGGTTTCCGGATCGAGGGTAACATCGACGCCACTCTTCTCCGTGAAATTGTCGACGTCGAGCGTGGCGTATCCAACTTCCGCAGCACATCTAATAATTGGGCCGACTACGTGCCTGCTTTGCGATTAATGCCAGGGAGCAACAAATCTCCATTGGAATTCAAAGACCGAAGAACAAAGTACATGGCACATCTCCTCAACATGCTGAAGGATCGAATCGCAGAAGGAACTGACAAGCCTTGTATCACGGGGAATATTCTCAAGGACCCAGAAGCTAAGCTCAACGATGCTGAGATTGATTCGATTGGGTTGACGATGGTATCAGCCGGTTTAGATACTGTTCCCGGAAACCTTATCATGGGTCTGGCATTCCTGTCATCACCTGACGGCCAAACGGTTCAAAAGAAGATCTACTCCGAAATTCAGTCAGTGTATCCCAACGGCGAGGCGTGGCATAGGTGTCTACAGGAAGAGAAGCTACCGTACTTGACCGCTTTCTACAAAGAAGTGTTGCGGTACTGGACCGTGATTCCCATTTCGTTACCGCGTGTCAGTATCAAAGACATCACATACAACGGCACAGTGATTCCCGCCGGCACAACCTTCTATATGAATGCTTACGCAGCCGACTACGACACTACACACTTCAAAGATCCAAACAAGTTCATCCCGGAGCGGTATCTCAAATCGGACGACGATGCGGTCACTGGCACACCACATTTCGGCTACGGTGCCGGCAGCAGAATGTGCGCTGGTAGCCATCTCGCCAACCGTGAGCTATTCGTGGCATTTGCGCGTCTCGTCTCCGCGTTTGAGATTTTGCCGCCCAAGGATCCACGCGATGCACCCATCATGGACGCTCTCGATGCGAATGCTCTTCCTACCAGCTTGACCATGGAACCTAGGAAGTTCAAGGTTGGATTTAAAGTGAGAGATAGAGCCAGTTTGGAGCAGCAGCTGAAAGAGAGTGAGGAAGCGACGAAGAACGTATGAATTAGATTTACGGTACTGGCATTGTGAGGCATTAGGATGGATTATAACGCGCAGATTTAGTTGAATATGGCTATTCAAAACCCAGGTCGCTCCATATGTGCATATTAGCTATTGGTTACAGGTTGTGATGTACTTCTGGTTGCATGAGCATGTCGGTCATGAAAATAGCATTTTGATATCTGCTCGAAGAGCTCTCTTGTCCACGCAATGCTCCAATTATCAGATCTGTGATGCAGACTCTTGGTTTTCAGCGGCACCATTATTATGCAGCTGTAGACAATTCCGCGCTAGAACCACTATAAATTGCATCCACGCCAGCCTATTTAATAAAGCAACACCAGATGCGGCTTTACCTATTCCTCGTCATCATCGTCAATCACTCTCCTCCGCTTTTGCCTCGACACAGGACTACCCTGCGAAGTGGGATCAGCAGCGTCAATCTCCTCCTCCGGCGTCTCTCTCTTCGCAGCAGCCTTCTTTGGAGTCCTCATCTCAGCCTCAAACCTCTCAATGCGAGCTTCTTGCCGTTCCAGCTCATCCTCCTCCTCGTCCTCATCATCCTCCTCCTCTTCCTCATCATCCTTCGCAATGAACCCCTCATCCTCCTCATCCTCATAATCCATCTCCTCGCTCTCGGAGCGATCGCCACGCCGCGCCGTCCTCTTCCGCGGCCTGCTCGCGGCGCCGGCCCTGCGGCCAAAGCCCGGCCCTCCGTCGTCCTCGAGGTCCGCGGCGCTGAGTCCAGCAGGACGGCCGGGCCCGACGCGGCCCAGGGTCGCGGCGTTGCGCAGCATCTGGCGGGTCTGGGCGTTGTCGGCGCGGCGCTGGGCGCGCAGCTTCTCGCGCTCGGCTAGCTCCGCGCGCTTGCGCGCCAGGTCCGGGTCCTCGAGCGTCGCCTCCAGCCGGAAGCGGCCGCCCTCGGCGAGCGCGCTGCGGTTGGCCGCCGCCGTCGACTGTTGCAGGCGCGCGAGCGCTTCGTCGTTCTTCTTCGTGTTGGGCAGCACCGATAGGCTCGCGGTTAGCTTGTTCGTTGCCCGCAGCATGTAGCTTGTGCGCGATGGCGAGTACAGGTAGGCGCTGACGTCGTCGCGTTTGGAGTATGGTCGTCCGGAGCGGCCGGTTTGGTCGATGACGGAGACAGGAGTCGGCTTGGTGGGATTGATCTGGCGTGGTGCCAGGCGTTCTGCTTGGATAACATACTGGTTGAGAGGATCGCTGGCCAGCTGCAAGGTCAGGCTGCCGTCGGACCAGCGCAGTATACGCGCGTTTGATTGTATCTTATTCGGGTTGGAGGGAGAATGACGCCAGCGAACGGTGGATATCGCTGATTCATATGCGGAAAAGCCGGCAGACGGCTTGCCATCTTTCGCCTGTGGATCTTCCGGCGGTTGGAACTTCTCAAGGTTGAAAGCAACGGGATCGATGGTGAGAAATTTGGGAACTTTTAAGAGGTATGTTTCGCCATCGCTTGAATCGGGAACAGGGTGACGAAAAAGCTCGGTTGGAAAGTAATTGCTTGCCTGCTCTTCAGTTTCTTCAGGCTCATCGTCTTCGGCAACTTGTGAGTCACTTCTACCTGGACTTATAGAAGTCAGCGTTCAATTCTGGAAGCCAAATTAAAGCAGATGAACAAGGTGAGACGCACCTGGCTTCTCCTCGAGGTTCTTCATCGTCCTCACCAAAGAGATCCCTTGTCTCTTCGTCTAGCTCTTGTTGATCTAGATTCACATCATCGTCCGAATCTTGTAGTGATTGATCATCGTCGGACGCTCCATTTGCGCGGTTTTCGTCATCATCCATTTCAGAGTGTGAGGGTGGAATGCGCCAGCGGACAGAGCAGATGCAATCGAGACCACCCACGCGAACTCTCGCGTCAGATAGTGCTCTGACGTGAAGTTGAGTTTATAGCTCTGCAATAAAGGAGTAAGTTGAATTGAACGAGTGCTTGTGAATAGAAGGAGGATGTTCGAAGGTTGTGCTAAATTGAATTTGCGATTGAGGATAGCAGGGGTGGATCGGGCGCGGTCAAACTAATTCGCGGCAAGATAGTACTGTAGTATATGGAGAAGAGACGTGCAGAGAGATAGTAATCGTACTGCAGTGTACAGTATAAAGAAGTCAGTGCGTGAGAGCGATAGAGAGACGAAGGAAGAGACTCAGAAGCAGGACCGAAAGTTCAGCCACAGACGGGTACTCTACTCTTAAAAGGCAGCGCCACAAGCTTCCCCCTTGAGTCGCATATCGTGGCATCAGATGGAATGCGCATCTCATATCCCCCTATCGAAGGCTTCCTATTTCTTCATATTCGTATCTCATTCTTCTGACCGGCAGAGTAGAATCCTTTCTCCGACAGCGACGCCTCGGACGCACTTTGTCGTTTCACTTGTTCTTCTCTCGGATCAACAGCAGGCGCCTGTCTTGGCCCCGAGCCATGGCTTCTTTCTTCTCGAGCGTGTAAGTAAAACATTGCTGGAGCGGCCATATCTCAGACCAATTCGCATGCAAGCTCGGCCTACTCTGTTTGATATCCCACCTCTATTATAGTCTGGCAACGCGCTTTTTGCCTCGACGGGAGCTCCCGTTTCAGCGATTAACGCGACTTATCCCATCCCTTCCCATTCTCTTCTCCACGATGGCCACCAGTGTAGTGTAGCACGTGGGCCCTGAATCTGCAGCTGCCACCGCACAACCGCGTAAACTTTATTTACAACTCCACATCGACTTTGTGGATCTCCCTTCATGCGTTTGCGCTTGCGCTTGCACTGCACAATCCTGCCAACATAAAATTCCATCCGGCATACATCACGCGCCAGGCGTGCCTTTCACTACTGCACTGGCCTCCTCCTCCCATCCAATCCTTGCTTGTCTCGACTTTTGACTTGTCATCCCACCGCCTCCTCAGAATCTCGCGGTTTCAGCATGCGCTTTGGTCCGCCTAAATAAGAAACAGCTAACCACTCCTCTTGTCCTGCCACAGACGTCAAGGATTCGGTCGTCAGGCAAACAGGTCCAACAACGGTACCTCCAAAGGCAATGGGCAAAGCTCTCCATCTTCAACAACCGCCTTTGGAGCTCCGCTAGCACATACCCTCTCCGACGGCCAGCGATCGCCCGCCCTTTCCTCCGCCATGTCTCTCGAAGGTACTTCGCCATCCGCGAGTCAGACTTCTCTTCCACGCAGACCGCCATACTTCTTTCGCGACGAATATGCTAGTCTCATCGTCAAAGGCAATTTCATGACTCTGGCCGCCAAACCTGGACTTGTCGAAGATGGCGAGTGGATGGCTCACCAAGGTTCGAGCGTCACATCCATAAAGCAGATTCCGTCACTAAACTTTACTCACAGTTGTGGAGCAATACCGACTACTGGACCTTATGGTACAGCTCGTCAGAGTGGTCGACGACAAGACTGGTCAAATGATTTGCAACCCAGACACTTGTCCCACGATGTCGGCATCAGGGTAATTCTTCTCAAACCTCTTGTGCACGAGCCAAGTACTAATAAAACCAAACAGCCACACGTACACATGGCTGGATAACCAGAAGCGTCCCATCAAAATACCCGCCTGTCAATATATACAACTCGTTCAGAAGTGGATTGTAGGCAAAGTCAGCGACCCTAATCTTTTTCCGGTTGACACGAGTCCTACACCTTCGGCATATGCAACCACTCCTGGTAACAGCACGCCAATTGCTGCCGGTCCCACCAACCTCAACGCTCCGCTCTCTCAGCTGGCTGGCAGAGACTGGTTAGGCAAATCGTCAGGTTTTCCCGAGGAATTTGAGAAAGATGCCAAGTCCATCTACCGACAGATGATGCGTTGCTATGCCCATCTTTACCACGGCCACTGGTTGGATCCGTTTTGGAATATCAACGCCTACAAGGAACTAAATACCTGCTTCATCCATTTCGTCAACGTTGGACGACTCTTTGGTCTGCTCAGCGAAAAGGAGCTAGAACCCATGGTACCATTAATCGAGATATGGCAAGCTAAGGGCCTACTACCGCCACCACCAAAGTCAAAGACCGAAGAAACTCCTACCACTTCTTAGATCCACGAACTTTTGCGAAGGCGAACAATTTCAATTTCCAGAAGTGACAATCTAGGCGGCGACAAGCCGATACGCTCAGCCACCGGCCCGAGAGTACTGGTATACAAAGCAACTCTCGGCGTCGCATCGCGTGAGTGAATTGACATAACTTTATGGCATGACATAGGCATCGATTAGATATTTTATTTGCATCTTGAGGCGTCAACGAATTTGTCGATGGCTATGAGAAAGGTTCGGAGCATCATTGATGAGCTGAGAATAGGGACTGTGGCTGTCCGTGCGTGGGTGAGACAGCAAACGGTGGCTTCGAGAATAGGCGACCGCCAATGGTACTGAAACGGTGTCCTGTAGAGCTCAGCAATAAAAGAAGAACCGTTTTTCCAGAGTGGACATTCAAACCCAATCACTACCGAGTCTTTGAACACGTCGCTGTTGAAAGAAACTTTGGCAGCACCAAAGTAAAAAACCCGTGAGGCTGCGAGGCAAAACTCGGCTTAGTCAGCCAGAGACAGATTTCGCATTGAGAGATTCTGTTGCCCATCGCACACTTACCTGCAACTTCGCAAAAGCTACCCTTCATCCTGTCTTGTGCCCTTCCAATTCAACCCTGAATCGCCCATCACACAGCTTTCGGCGACTTGACACCGAGTGAGTCCTCCTCCCAACCCTCGGCCGACCGCGAACCCCGCGGCCTATCAACATAAACACTCCTCAGGCTTCCGCTTCCCTGAGTTCCGTCTCCCGATTAAACACCACCTTGCAACTGCAATCCTGACGTCTCACCGATCAATCCGGCCGCCGTCTCATCCATCTGCGAAGTCTACTGACATCAGACTCCCTGTCATAGGTTCGACGCCTTGCTCATTCACAACAACCTTCACACCGCCACGTCAGGGCAATCCGGTTCGTAGCCATGGGTCTTACGTTCTCAAAACTCTTTGATCGGCTGTGGGGGAAGAAGGAGATGCGCATCTTGATGGTTGGTCTCGATGCTGCTGGTAAAACTACAATTTTGTACAAGCTGAAGCTCGGCGAAATCGTCACTACCATCCCCACAATTGGTCCGTCAGACTCCTCCCAGCTTGGCAATCAGGATTATGTTTGTGCTGACGTGTAGATTTGCACAGGCTTCAACGTTGAAACAGTCGAGTACAAGAACATTCAATTTACCGTCTGGGATGTCGGTGGACAAGACAAGATCCGACCGCTGTGGAGGCATTACTTCCAGAACACCCAGGGTATCATCTTCGTCGTCGACAGCAATGACCGTGACCGTATCGTTGAGGCTCGTGAGGAACTGCAGCGCATGCTGAATGAAGATGAATTGAGGGATGCTCTGCTCTTGGTTTTCGCCAACAAACAGGATCTTCCGGTACGTCCGCCTTGTAACGCAGGATGAAACCACCAGCTTACCAACATGCTACAGAATGCCATGAATGCCGCAGAAGTTACCGACAAGCTCGGCCTACATAGTCTTCGACAACGCGCCTGGGTAAGTTTCACATGGTGCTTGACTCAACAAAATTCTAACGATATCCGCAGTTCATTCAATCCACTTGTGCCACCTCTGGTGACGGTCTTTATGAAGGTCTCGAATGGCTTGCCACTGCTCTCAAGAAAGCCGGTCACTCCTAAGTTTTTGAAACTATCGCCTCCCGTTCGACCCGAATAGAGTTTTGAAAAGCACTCATCCTCTCCTCCCACACTCTCCTTCCTCATCCTCTCGGGACATGTTGCAGAGACAGCGATAGCGATTGGCCTTTCTTCGTGCGTTGCCGGGGTGAGTTGGTGAGGGCTTTGCAGTCATTCTGGAGTTGAAACCACCATGGGAGCCAGGAGGTTTTTAAAGAAAGTTCTGTTGCCATCACCGTGTACTGCACTTGCTATTCCGACTTATACAGATGCTCATCAATGTGACTACGGCGTTTTGTTCTCAGCACCCATGTTGCCATACTGCTTCCATGTGAACAAATTTGACATCTGTACGAACACTCACGATATCAAAGGAGAAATGAATCCCTGTGGCTCTACTAATGATGGACGTACTTTATTGTCATTTCTCTGATCAATATACTACTACTGAGATCATACGTACTCTCTCAGAATCGGCATCTCCATAGAAGTCGTCGTAAAGCAACAACAAAAATCGCCCGTACTCTATTTCGGCTTCAAGTGTTTTGCCTCAGGCTTTCGCGGGCCGACGTGGTTTCCGGTGCTAAAACATTAATCCCATCATCCAAGCTTCTTCGACCTTACTCGAGCTGCCATAAAATTCAAAATTTAGTACATCATATTCCCCGGCTTGCATCCATGATGATACTGTGATACCCACATGCACAGCGTCGGTGTTGGTTGTTACATTTAGTCCTTCTATTCAATCGTTACATCGTCCGACGAAAACCCACCAATTCAACCGTCCCCCACAGTAGCCTTACTTCCACAGTCACCATGGCACAGCAGCTGTCAAACAAAGAGCAAGGGCTCTTTCGTACCCTCGTCAAGTTCTACGAAGCGAAACAATACAAAAAGGCTCTCAAAACTGCAGAGCAGATCCTGAAGAAGAGTCCTGATCATGCGGACACAATAGCAATGAAGGTTCGTCTTTAATTTCCGGCGCATTGTGTGAACCAACTGACCTCTCTAGGCTCTTACCCTCAATGCACAAGGTCAGACCGATGAAGCGTTCGCATTGGGAAAAGTTGCGTTGCAAAAGAATATGAAGAGTCACATTTGCTGGCATGTCTACGGCCTTCTTTATCGCAGTGCTCGTAACTTGGAGGAGGCAATAAAGGCATACAAATTCGCGTTGAAGTTAGAACCCGAATCGGCGCAGATCCAGAGAGACCTTGCCTACCTCCAAATACAAATGAGGGACTACCAAGGCTATATACACAGTCGGAAGGCCATGTTACAACAACGTTCGAACTTGAGGCAAAATTGGACAGCACTGGCAGTGGCATATCACCTAGCTGGTGAACTTTCGACTGCAGAAGATATGCTGAAGACGTACGAAGACACCTTGAAATCACCACCACCACGGACGGACATAGAGCATTCGGAGGCCTGCCTATACAAGAATTCAATAATCGCGGAGATGGGTCAGACGCAAAGAGCACTGGACCATCTTGACACCATCTATAGGGTAAATCTGGACCGAACGGCCGTAATGGAAGCACGTGCGCGTTATTTGCTTGAGTTGAATCGGAAAGATGAAGCCGAAAAAGCTTACCGCGAACTGATCTCAAGAAACAACGAATACCGCCTGTACTATGAACAACTTGAAGGCGCTCTTGGTTTAGATCGCTCGAACCCTGAGGATTCTCAGAAGCTGATTGATTTGTACGAATCGTTTACGGCTGGAAACGACAGGTTAGATGCCGCTAGACGAATACCATTGGACTTCCTCAATGGAGATCAGTTCAAAGTTGCAGCAGACAAATATCTTCGTCGCATGCTGACGAAAGGAGTACCATCAACTTTTCCAAATGTCAAGACGCTGTACCAAGATCCAGCAAAGCTTCAAGTCATCGAGTCGCTAGTCGAAAGCTACGATACAAGCCATGTTGAAGATGCCTCGGAAGAGAAGTTGGCAAATGGAGACACGTCAAAAATATTTGACAAGGCTCGGTTATACTTCCTTGCGCAACATTACGACTACCACGCAAGTCGAGATCTCCAAAAGGCATCAGAATACATCGACATGGCGATAGAGCTCGAACCGAAATCGGTGGACTACCATAGACAGAAGGCTAGAATATTGAAGCACTATGGAGACACACAGAAAGCAGCGGAGATGATGAATACCGCTCGGGAGCTGGATCTCAAGGATCGATACATCAACACGAAGTGTGCCAAGTACCAACTTCGTAACAATCAGAATGACACCGCAATCGAGACAATGAGCAAATTCACCAGAAACGAGACCGTCGGTGGTGCCCTAGGAGACCTCCACGACATGCAATGCATGTGGTATATCACTGAAGATGGAGAAGCGTACCTACGTCAAGGGAAACTGAGTCTTGCCTTGAAGCGCTTCAAGTCTGTTTACGACATTTTTGACGTATGGCAAGAGGACCAATTTGATTTTCATCACTTTTCTTTGCGGAAAGGTCAAATCCGCGCATACATTGAGATGATGCGATGGGAGGATCGACTTCGTGAGCACCCATTCTACACTCGAGCGGCTATCAACGCGGTCAAAATTTATATTCTTCTGTTTGACGATCCCGACCTAGTTCACGGCTTGCTACAAAATGGCGTGGTTGACTTTTCAAATTTAGATGCCGGCGAGCGAAAGAAGGCAATTAAGAAAGCGAAAAAGGAGCAAGAGCGACAGCAGAAAGAAGAAGCGGAAAGGAGAGAAGCCGAAAGGAAGCAGGCCAAGAAAACCGCGACAGATGGAGAGGCTAAAAAGGAGGATCTAGATCCGAACGGTACAAAACTCTTTGGCACCAAGACACCGCTCGAGGATGCTATGAAGTTTCTGTCACTGCTGTTGGAATTCTCGCCTAAGAACATTGAGGCTCAAAACATTGGGTTCGAGTTGTTCATCCGTCGCAGTAAGTTCGCCTGCATAGTTCCGCATAGATGAATACTAACGGATTCTACAACAGAGAAATTCCTCTTGGCGCTCAAGACTCTACTGGCATCTCACAGCATTGATGCAGAGAATCCAACTCTGCACTGGCAGCTCATCCGCTTCCGCCAAACGCTGAACTCGTTGCCCACCCTCGATCCTAAGGTAGCCGCAGTCCTAAAGGCCAATTCGAGCATTGTTCCTGCCTCCGATGATTTCACGTCCTTCAACGACAACTTCCTTTCAAAACATAGCAGCTCCGCATCACATGTCCAATCTGCATTGCGCGTGAGACATCTGCTCAACCCGGCGTCAAAAGCTCAGAATGAGAAGGACCTGCTCAAGGCTTTAGAGCTACCACGGATCAAGATGGACCAGGCGGAAGCAGGCTTGAAGCTTTTACGGGAGTGGAAGAGCGAAGCTAGTGTAAAGGATAGGTATCTCGAAGCTGCGAGGTCAAAGTGGCCGAGAGCAACGGTATTTGCGAAGAGTTGAGATTGGAGTTTTACTGCGACGAAATCACCGGCCGTGTCCTGAACCAGTGTTGAGCTTCAGGTGGTGAATATGCGGCTGTATAAATGGGATGCAAATCTGTTGACATGAAATTTATACCTGGTAGTTGTAATCGGTTCTTTGCATAGAAGTACAGAGTTACAAAGGCGCCAGCTAGTGCATAGCCTTCTGGCTTCTTGTGGATGGAACAAAAAGTATATGCATGTAGAGCACCGTACTCACGGGCTACGCAATTCGACTCTGATATTGACCTCATCGCCTTCAATCCACGTCCCTACCGAGCGCGTTCCAGGAACCAACTCCACCTCTCTCTTCGCATTCTCACCGCCAATCACCTCCGACAAGTCCTCCTCACCCTCCGAGTCCCACTCCCCATCGCTATCGTGCGCCGCACCCGCCGCTCTAAAATCCCACTCCCCCGTCTCCCACACCAGCCGCAGCGTCCACGGCCGCAGCCCGAAATGCTTACCCACGACGCCTTGCACAGCATACACCGACAACGACCGCGGCAGCTCGACCTCGTACACCGCACGTGCAGCGTCTCCGCAGCCGGCCGCCTCGCCCGCCAGCCGAAAGCGAAAAGCCAGCAGCCGCGCCGCCAGCGCGTTCGGGTTTGCGGCGCGGCCGTCCACGCGCACAACGCGCGGCGCGCCATACTCGCGGCACAGGTCCGCAAAGCGCGGGTGGCGGGCAACGACGCGGGGGGCGTCGGGCGCGGCCGCGGCGCCCAGCTCGGCGCCGATCAGCGACAGGTAGAAGGACTCGGCGTCGAGGCGGTGCTTGGCCGCCACGGCGCTGTGGTTGAGCGACTGCAGCGCGGGCAGGCGCGCGAGCGTGATGGCGTGGCCGTCGTCGGCGGAGAGGGCGCGCCCGGTGGCGTCGTGCGCGCCGTGGTACAGCGGGTTGTGGGCGATGCGGAGCGCTGTGAGGCCCGGGAAGGTGTGTGGGAGTGCGTCGATGAAGGGCCAGTCATCGATGGCGTTGTGCGAGAGGTCCAGGTCTGAGAGAGTGGGCGGGAATGTTAGATTTGCGGAGGCTCTGCGCGATATGGCGTTGTTCTTTAGGACGAGCTTTTGCAGGTGTGGCAGGGTGCTGAGGGAGGCGATGTCGCCCAGGCCCGTGAAGGCGTTGTTCTCCAGCTGAATCTGTGATACTGTGTGCGGGAAGGTGTTGAGACTGATGCCATTCAGATTTCCAAAGTAGTTGCCCGACAACGCGAGAGTTGTTAGATTTTCGAACTGTGAAACAATCGTAACCGCTTCGTGCCACTGTAGCAGTGTTTCTTCCAAGCTTAAGCTTTTGGTTCCTTTGAAAACTGATCGAAAGTATTTTCCTTCTGACGGAGTTAATGAGCATTGCCTGAAGCGATTACCATCAACTCTCAGACTTCGCAGTTGTTCGAGCTGAACGCATATGGCTGCCACTTCCCGCCAGTCTTCGAATAGGTTCCGACTGAGATCCAGTTCAACTATTCGAGGACTGACCGTCTTCACATCTGTGGCCTTCGTATATATCGCCTCGATTTCTTGCACGGATAACTCTTTGATATCGCTGAGTTGTTCGTTTAGTGGTCGGTAAACGCAAAGTCCATCCAAGAGTACAATTCGAAGTTCATCGAGCTCTGCTAATCGATTTCTGATCTTCTCGAAACCGACTTCCTCCACCTCTTTACCACTTATCTTGATGGGTTGATCAGGTGGTCTCGAGCTGACTACGTATGCAACTTTTAATTTTTCTTTCGTTTTTACAGTTCCACTACCGGAGTCAGAAGCATATTTATGGCGAAGAGCTTGTACGAATGTTCGCGGTGGATCATATGGACGATTTGGACGGACAAAAGATGCGGCAGTCGCAGACTTGCTTAGACCTTCCTTATGTCAACCTCTGATCAAGACTTTGCCATTCAAGAATATAACTTAACGAGGCCATACATTGAAAGTATTTGACTCCTTTCACTGATCCGTCATGCTTTCCTCTGGATGGATCATCCCATTCTACGCCTAACCATTCTCCTCTGGTGTCTTGTACCTCTCCGATGAAACGTACTGTGCACAAATCTCCACCAAATGATAGCCGTTTGCCAGCATAGAACTTAGCAACTCCACTCATATCTAACGAGAATTCTAAGAGGATATTCATGCGTGAAGAGGTAGGCGCTTCAAGTAATATCAAGAAGGCAGATGTCTCACGTGATTTCGTGAGTCGGAAAAATAGATTTGCCATCACCGAACTTTGATGTTCAACTTTTCGAACGAGATAGAACATCAACATCTCTTTGACTTTTCCCAATCACTGAGATTCAGGTACGTCTTCATATTCCGCATCTTGCTAACTTGAGAATTCTAAACGACGTGCAGCAACTCATCATGGATTATCAAAATCGCGCTGGCTCAAAGTTCGGAGGAGGCGGCGTGGCGTCGGCCTCCGCAACCAACGCCGACCGTCGCGAACGTCTCCGGAAGCTGGCACTCGAAACGATCGATCTCGAAAAGGACCCCTACATCTTCAAGAACCACGTCGGCAACTTCGAGTGCCGGCTGTGCCTGACGGTGCACCAAAACGACGGGTCGTACCTCGCGCACACGCAGGGACGCAAGCACCAAACCAACCTGGCGCGGCGCGCGGCGCGCGAAGAGAAGGAGGGCAAGGCGAAGGAGGCGCTGCCGGGCGCGGGCATCGCGGTGAAGAAGTACGTGGCGATCGGGCGGCCGGGCTACAAGATCACGAAGATCCGTGACCCCGCGACCACGCAGGTGGGCTTCCGCTTCCAGATCCAGTGCCCGCAGGTTGGGGCTGGCGTCACGCCGTGCGTGCGCTTCATGAGCGCGTACGAGCAGAAGGTCGAGGAGCCGGACACCGAGTGGCAGTATCTCGTTGTTGCGGCGGAGCCGTACCAGAACACAGCGTTTAAGTTGCAGGCGAAGGAGATTGATCGCCGCGACGGCAAGTTCTGGACTTGGTTTGACGACGACAGCAAGGAGTTTTGGGTTCAGGTGCTCTTCAAGACGGAGCGGGAGGAGCGCTTTGCTAACATCCCGGGTCTCGCGCGATGAGGAGAGCTACGACTCTATTTACAGTTGCTCTATTCATTGCGTCACCTATCGAAACTTATGGAGAGCGGGCTAGGTGCACGCTCGTGCAATATCCATAATACTAAGACTTGGGTCCTTAGGCCATTACTGGTCCTCAGAGCTTACACAAGAGTTGCAAACCGAGGAAGCTACATCTACTATAGGCATAGAACTGTTTAAGGCAGAATTGTTGGACAAAAAGTATTGGAACTCTCTCACCGGATCAGCAATCTCAAGGATGACACGATCAAGCTGCATGATGGAAGCAAGTCAAGACATTTTGAAGAGCAACTACGAGATGAGAACAACACGCTGAAGAATGATATTAGTGTGAAGTTGTTCTTAGGAGTAGAAGTAGAGGCAGATCAATAGTACGAGTTGAACAAGTTGCGAGATTGGAGCTCTCTCGGATTGAGTCCAATTGTCAATTGTCAGTTGCATTGAACAACGATACTCATAATGTCATGTCCCATTACAATGAATGGCTCAATGTCCAGATTGTTCTCTCGTCAAGCGATATGAAAAACTCAAATCCTTTGCATGTGAGTGTGGCGATCGGCACATTCCGCCGTCAGCCTTTAAGCCGCATGGACAACATCAACGCCCTCAAAATCCCCGCAGCACGCCAACGCACTCCACAAGGCACGAGCCGAGCACAATACGGCCGTTCAGTAACCAAAAAGCACCCGTCAAACATTGCGTCTTTGGGATCTGAGGCAAAACGCCACGAACGGTCGTCGACGCCACACCATTGGCCGGCGATCGGGCTTGCGTCCCAAAAAGGAAGGTGGTCGATGAAAAGGATCACGGCCTGGGACCTGCAGGAGTAAATACTCGAAAGGCACACGGGCCTCTCGTTAATTGTACGCCGCACCATATGCACGCAAGGACAAGGCTCTGAAGATCTTTTTCTGCACGGGCGGTGCTGAAGGGGTTATGGGTTATGGGGCGACTGCATGGCTGCGACGCCGTTGTGACATTCGATGCTGCGTATTGCTTTTGTAGATGGGCTGAGACGGACGGCCTGACGGCAGGTGTATAAGGATAGAAGTGGTTGGGCTGTAGGACGAAGCACGGCTCTGAAGTTGGTGGTCGCGAGGGCGATTACTCTTTTCTGTGGCGGCATGGCATTCGTGCAGGTAGTATGTCACTGGCGATGGTGAAACCTCGGTCTGCCAGAAAGGAAAATTCCGGTCTATTGACTATGCAGTGATGAGACTGTATTGACGTGATAGGATTGTACGATCTGTCTCCTTCTCTGTTTGTACGCTTTTCTCCTAGATCTCGATTGAGATCGCCGAATTTGTTCATTTGAGCTAGAATGATCCACCTTCACATGGGAAATTCGAGAATATTCATTGTGAATTGCTTCTTGGACGTCGATCAAATTGCTCCATGCTTGGTACACCGCAGGATCAAAGTGTAATGATGGTCAAAGCTAGAGATTTCGGCCGAATATCATTGAAATGCGTCACTGGTCCTTGGCGTGGGTAGTTGTGTCCTCCCACAACTTGATACATCAAGCCTCGCTCTTTGCAAAACGCCATAAAATCGTATGCGGAATGATAGGTGTGGATTCTTAGCCGGCCCGATTGGCCACAGAGTCTATGCGGATCTATATGGAATCGAAGGATTTGAGCGGTGTGAAAGCCAAGACGATTTCGGGCACATGGAGGATGGAGTGAAGATCAGAAATATCAATTCGAGTCAGGCGACAATTCGTAAGTCATAAGGAATACTATCTGCTAGTTAGTATTCACTATTCACTGAAATAGGAATAAGGTCCCGTCTGGAACGGTCTATTTGGCGGTGAGAAGTGTCGACGCAGAGATCTGATATGATTCCAGATTGGCCCCAGCCTTATGCGCTTCAAATTCCTGATATAACAACTTCTCGATGCTGCACGATCTAATTAGACTAACCGAATAGTCTGATCGGGTAACAAGCTGTCGGATGATGATTATAATGCTTTGTCGGTAAGCTAGCTATGAAGAAATGCGCGTTTACGGAGAAATCGATGCAGACATTGGAGGTTGTTTATTTTATGGTAAGCTAGGCAAACCACAGTCCCGGTATGAATTCGCGGCTGAGAATACCAGCGCGTTGATCCGGAAGGGTCGGGTAACGCGGTCCAATCTGCTGGAAATGTTCCAGCAAAGCGTTTTCGCGTCAAAGCACTGAACAGACCTTTGACTTGTTGCCGAATGAGAGAGTTTTTGCTTCGTTAGTATCAATGAAAGAGAGACGAGGATCAAAAATTCAAGCAGGAACTTCATCAAGGTCTCCATGTGGTAGTACACGGTTGAGACTTCAACCACATGGTATTCCCGCCTTATTGCTCTGAAGAATACAAACACAGGTGACCGTTTGATGCACGGCAGAATCGGCCCATCAGGCAGCGGATGCTGCCGCTGATTACGCGGAAATGCCTAATTCAAGGATGGTCCTCAAACTTGGTCTCATCAACATCCACTAAAACTTGCCATCGTCAGCTGGCCAATACTTGCAAGGGTGACCGAAGAGTGTGAGTATGCAGCCCAGAAGTTTTGGTGGCAATGATTCGCTGAGAATTGCTTGAACTCATGCTTTGTTCTAGGATTAGGCAGAGAAGAAGTTTGAGAAGAGTGGTAGACGATGAAACATTGAGAATAGCTGACCAATAATCAGGGAATGAGTCCAAATCGCTCAATTAGGTCCACAAAGGAGTCATCTGATCGAACCTTGGCCACCGCAAGTCCTGTATTTGGAGGGAAGAATGGAACAGGGGCTGAAGATAGTGTAAGCGGAAGAACGCCTTCGACTATGGGTTGAATACGATGGCCGTGGGATGTTGTTAGTGATCGGGAATCCGTTTGGATTGTTTTGATTTTCGGCATAGTAGAAAATGAATGCCGATATCAGGAGTGCATATACGATACCACGTTTGGTCGATCATCGGCAGACTTTGCTTTGATCATGTCGTGATCGATATCTCTCCGGTTAATCGGCTGAGGCTCGCAGAAGGAGATCTCGTATGTTGCACGGCAGACAGCGTTACATGTTCGTAATGGTGTAGCACATGGGCAATGCAAAAACCCTGATTGTTGATGTCTTCCAGAAGGGATATCAGGTTATTCGCATCCCGAACAGGATCATGATTTTCGGAAAGTGAGACTCATAAAGGCCAGATGGCTGCAGACTAATGAAGCAAGCCATTCTATCCACCAGGGTTGGATGTCTAGACCCTGCAGTATGAAAGCATATGACAGGTGCGTCTTTTGAGACAAACGCCACGGATCGTTACACGGCTGAACCGACTTGAGTCTTTGACAAGCGACACAAAGAAGGGCTTGCGGCAGACGATATGCAATAGGTCAGATGTGGCGGAAGAGATAGATTGCAAAGGCTTCGCACGTAATGAAAATTGAAATGCGTGGGTAGAGGGTCGAAGGTTTTGATCGGAGATTGCTTTGGTTTGCTTTAGGTCGGCATCGTATCAGCGTAAAGTTTGATTGCAACTTGTAAATGCCCGAGGTGGATCTGTTTGGATATGCTCCGAGGGCAACAGCCAAGGGCCATCATGTCCGATGATGCGTCAAGTGCATTAACTGCAGACATGCACAAGCGATCAGAGTTCAGGGCAGAGAGCGGTGCTTGCGAACATGTCGCGAAGGTTTCTGGTGGTGGGCTACGGCGGCGGATTGGCATTTCGCAAGTCAAACCCAGCTGCGGCCAATGTGGCGAAGGCAATGCAAGATACGCGCACGCACATACGCGTAGATCCTCGCCTGGGGAAGTTCGAGTCCCACCGAGCCGGCTGACGAATGGGTGTCGCTCACTGTTTCGTTTGAAGGCTGGCGCGGGGAAAGGGCACAGCTGATGGACGGCCATGGGCAAGCCAGACGGGCCGACCGTAGCTTAGTTCGCGTAGCCGGTCGTGAGATGATGAACACCGGATGGATCATCGGGGCATCAGCGCTAAAGGCGGGATTGGGAGCTGTCACGATCCGTAGGTGGAATGGCGACCAGGACGACTAGCGTGGAGTGGCCATATCCGGATGCAGGCGCCCGACCAAGAAGGTAATCATCGATCATCTACCACATTGTGAGTGGGTATGATGGATGGAGGAGGTAGCATCGGTAGCGGTGCCCGCCGCCAGCTGAACGAGGGAGAGCTTCGCCGTTGCGGGCGGGGGGGCAGCTGACGAATGAGACGTGCGGTTTGCCTCGTCGACGGAATTGGCCGTCAGTGATGGAATGGGATGGATCGCCCGGCACGGTGGGCTGCGCATTGTTCGATATGCAGGTCATATGCCGCTCTGTTTGCAGAGAAAGGTCTGGCGAGGTCTGGCGACGCGGTTTGGCGCGGCCTTCGATGTGAATCAGAGTGCAACGACTTACGCCCGTCAGTGGTTGTGCGAACCCGATGCAGCGCAGGCCATCCCGGTCGGCTCGTACAGCGGTCCGCAGGCGGGCAGTGGTTCTCGAGAGGCCATCCTTGTGATCCTTCGTCCGCAACGATCCGCCGCGGGCGCCGTTTTGGCGAGGGCCTAGGGGGGGCAGCCAAGCCAGCACTGCCAAAAAGGCGCCAAACCACGACATCGGTCGGCTGAAGCCATCGTTTTCCGGCACTTGGCCGTTTTTTGCGAACATGCAAACGCCGCCGTCGTCGCTGCGGCCAGGCCAGCCAGTCTGTCAATGCCCGACCGTCGACATCCAATGGCTTGGGACGTTCGGTGACGAGAAAGAAGCGCAAGCATCTGCGAACATGGGCCAAATGGGCATAAAGGTCGGCCGGCCTTATTAGTGGGTTAGCGGGCTACCGTGCGGCAGGGCATTGGAGCTGCCCACTCGATGGAGAGCCCCAGCCGCAGCCTTTTTGTCGGCGGTGCGACATTCGAGGCAAGAAGAAGAGCGAAGTTTGGATCGATTCGCAGCGAGGCACGATGCAGCCGTCGACTGCGATCGAGGCCATGGACGCTCCGGCCGGCGAAGGAGCATCGCAAAACGAACAAGGCCGTAAGTCGGGAGGTACCTAATTACTCACCGTCGGCGACCAGTACCTCACATGCCGTTCATGGGCTAAAACATAATGGCAGGCCGGAAATAGACCAATCGAGGTGCGTCCACCAACAAATGGCCATGAACGCCGACCGAGGATGGCTGTCAGTCGGGGCGGCAGTGGCGGTGGCAGTGGCACGACTTCGAAGCCAGCATCGAAATGTCAAATCATGGCGATGAGCGCAGTCCCAAGAAGCGTGAGTGCGTGAGAGCGAAAGCGACAGCGAGTCCGCGCGTGGGTTGGCGGTCCGTCTGCGCGAGTGTTCCTCTACGTTTGGCATTGTACAGTATCGACGGCGGAAGCCACACGCTCTATTCTCCAGCGACGATGGACATGGAAGGCGATCAGCACGTAATCGAGCCTAGCACATGCGCTAGCAGCGGTTCGTCAGCTGCAGGCGCAAACGCGCTCTCGCCAGTGATTATTATGGAGCCAGTGATTATCGTAGCTCCCCGCCGTGGCCAGTGAATCGCCAGGCAGTGATTATCCACTATGGCCGATGGTAGAGGGGCTGTTACCGCCGCCAGGGGCTCCCCTATCCGCGCGGCGAATCCCTTTCATATTTCCATTCCATGGCCATCCGCATCGCATCCATGCCTGGCCATCGCCATCCCATGTCATCCCGTGCTGCTCTCCAGCCCCCCAATCCCAGCTCGCAAAGTTCAGATACCACAAGTACATTCGCCGCTGCGTCAAGGATTTGCCGCAGAACTGCTCAGAAAGTCGCCACGGCCCCGTCCTGTCGGATCACGCTTTCGCAGCTGCGACGCGCCTCTTTCCAGCCAAGTTCCCATATCCCACGTTAATTTGCATCGCTGTGTCTGGTCAGCCATCGCGTTTGCAAGCATCTGAGCCCGAGCCAGAGTGCGAGTGTGCGAACCGAAAAGCCACTCCGGACGCCAGCTGCGCGTTCTCCCCGGCTGGTCGAGGAAAAAGGGAAAAAGGCTACGCTGTCTACTCCGTACTGCAAAAGACAGTAAATTAGCTCGGCCCGCCATCTGCTCCCTGCTCTCTCGCCCGCTCGTTCGTTCGTTCGTTCGTTCGTTCGCTGCTCTCCCACTGCCTGCCTGCCTGCCGGTCGGTGCTTGCAATACCCGCGCCATCGTCGCTCATCCCTCGTCTCCCTCGCACCTGCTGCACCCAAGCTTGTCCAGTCCGAGCCCTCAAACCTCATCTTTCTCCTTCCCGTCCACCGCGCAGAGCTTCACTCTGAAAAAGCCATCGTTCGGCACACCCCAGTCGTCGTCACGGGATTTTTCCGCTGGTGGAGCCTGTCCCTCAAAAAAAAAGCCAAACCCGCTTGGCTCCCGCTGCCAGTCGCCGTGCATTGCCACACGCAACCCGCAGCCCGCAGCTTCTCGGCCAGATATACCTCGCTCTTTGCTAGTCCTACAGCCTCTGGAGGGGTTCGTCCTATTGATAGGACCATCTCCACTGCGGCGCGCAGCTTCGTCTCTTGGGTACGTTCGACTCCGATTGACCCGCTCCCTCTGCCTAACCACCACTCACTGCACTCTGCATCTCTGCACTCGCAAATCGCCTGCTCCTTCACATGGGATCCGCTGCGTGATGTCGTCCGCCGTCGCCGCAGCCTCTTTCCCCATCAGCCGCCTCTGCTAACCAAATACACACCCGCAGTCCACCAGGCCCGACCACTCCACCCCCCCTCCCACCCCGTCGTGCCATCAAACCCTTCCGGCCCGCTGCCGCCGGCTGCATCATCGAGACACTTCGATTCAGCATTCGTTTCTGCTGCATAAGACATTTCGCAAACCCATCACCTCTGTCGTTGCGCGCGCGTCCGCGCTGTGCGACCGCGTTTCCGGCGCAAAACCTCGCTCTTGCAACACCCCATCGCATGCCCGCTCCGCGTCGCATCAACCCGGCCACTTGGGATCTGGCAACGTAAAACCTGCCGTCCTCATCTCGAATCCATCCTTTCAGAAGAAGCGCATCGGTTCGGTGCCGCTCTCGCTCACGAAAGGCACAACTTTCCGCTCTTCGGCCAATCGCATGTCGCGGCCATCTTGAATCCCGCCCTTTCTTCCTCTCTCTACCATTGATTGCGGCTTGCCAACCGCTCGCCGTAACTCAGGAAGCGTTGACATCCGATAGCAAGGGCCAGTCTCTCCCGCATCTGCTATGTTCTCGATGTCACATCCTCCACAACCGATCAATGGAGGCCTTGGAGGAGGCCTGGATGGCTCCGGCACCATCAATCCCGCCGCGCTTGACTCTTCAAGTGAGTGAAGATTTCCTGGCTCGCTTATTCTCTTCCATCGTGTCCTGAATCGCGAGCGTATCTGCTTACATGCGCGCGTTTCCCGCTCCGTTAACATCGTTATCTAACTTGCCTATGATAGCCGTTGGTTCAGCACAAGTGTCATCGCTCGCTCATGCGAGCCCGCGTGGTGTGAAGCGGAGTCGCTCACCAGAACTTCACGTTGACCAATTTGGCGTCGATCGTGTTGACGAGGGTAAGCAGAAGGATACTTTTTGGGTCATAGAAACACAGCTGACGTTTTCAACCTCACAGATGACTCAAAGCCGCGAAAACGCGGTCGTCCGCCGAAAGCAAAGATCATTGAAAGTCCTGTCTCTGCGCATCAGTCCCTTCCTCGATCCGCTTCCGCCTCGGTAGGAACGCCTCGCATTCAAGCACAAACACTCGAGACTTCGCCAACGCAAGCCTCACCGACCAAATCAACACCCACAAAGAGCACGGTGATTAAAGCTCTGCCCACCGTGAGAGATCATACCACCGACCAATTGAACGAACAAGGCGACGAGTACATTGTGCGAGAGATTGATCCCGAAGGCGAAAAGAAGGTCGCACCAAACGGCATACTCCATGGCAACCGAGAGTACCGATGTCGAACTTTCCTGGTGCCCAATAGAGGCGACAAGCTCTTCATGCTTGCAACCGAATGTGCCCGTGTTCTTGGATATCGTGACTCTTATCTGCTCTTCAACAAGAATCGCTCGTTGCACAAAATCATCGCGAATCAGCCCGAGAAGGATGATTTAATCGCACAAGAAATCCTGCCTTATTCATACCGATCAAGGCAAATAGCCATCGTGACGGCTCGGTCTATGTTTCGCCAATTTGGCAGCCGACTTATCGTCAACGGAAGACGAGTCCGGGACGATTACTGGGAAGCTAAAGCCATCAAGCAGGGCTTCACCGAAGAGGACGCGGCAGGAGAAAAGCGACCTGGTGCTTCGAAACAGCGAGAAGCAGCGGCGGCAGAGCAAGCGCACAACGCGGCACTGCTTTCAACAATGCCGCAAAGTCAGATCATCTACAGCAACGGTGAACAGACACCAGGCATGCCTACTCTCCCGATGATCAACTTCCCGCAGGCCGATGACCTTCGTTCGCGCGACTACAGCAATGTCCATCGACCGCGACACGAGCTGTCAGGTCAACCTTATCAAGATCGTACTCAATCCACTCCAGCGTCAGAACTACTGAATCGAGCGTCGGATACCGCCGAATTCAACAAAAACTTAGGTTCTCAAAGATCGAACCGTACTGACTATTTACGAAGCATATGGTCGAAGACACACGACACACCGTCCATCCCAACAAGCACCCAAGAAGGCGCAGAAGGTAATCCTTCCTGGTTTCATCCATTTGGTGCCTTGTACTCATGCGTTTCAGGTGAAAATGTCGTCCCTTCATCCCAGGTCTTCCAGTCTCCTTCGATGGCAACGAGCGGAGCAATGCAGCCGGGACAACCAACCATGGCACCGCATCCTCAACAGGCTCATGCTCAAGGTATTATGCCTCCGGCGTATGCTCAGCAGGCACATGCTCAAGGCATGATGGCACAATCACCAGCTCGCGCCATGCATCCGCAAATGGCTGGAGTTCATCGATCTTCATCCGTCTCCATGGGCGCCACCGGCCAGCATCCGCAAGCCGCTGGTTATGGCTATCAGCAAAACCAGATGTGGCCTCCAGCACAACCGCAGCCGTCTCCAATGCACCCTGGAATGACATATGGGCAAACGATGCCATCTCCGCACATGCACACTCAACAATCTCCCTTACACGGTACCTCTCAAATCAGTCATCAATCAAACACCGGCTCCATGCATAGCGGCATGGCCTATCCTCAAATGGCTGCAATGGGCGCGCCGGCTTACCCGAATATTCCTCGGAATCCTTATCAACCTACCCCGAGTCCTCAGCAATTTATGCAGAGCGCTGCAACAACACAAGCCGGAATGCCAGGTTGGGCTCCGGGACCTCAACAGCACGGACAATGGCAAGGGTATTAAGCTGTTTGCATTTGCAATGATGAATGATTCACGCCATGATGTCAAGACGAGTCATTGATGTGTTTCATCCACAAAGTTTGGTTTAATATCGACGACATATGTGCTGCGCAATAAGAAAAAAATGACGGCAACATGTCGACGACCGGTCATGAAGCCCATGGCTCGATATTCACTCATTCGCGCCCACCTTCACACTCGATGAACAAACATTCAGGTCAGTACCCATGGCTCTACTTCGCTTTCTTCCGACTCATCGATCATCAGCAACACGACTCCTAACTTAATCCGCGACATCATCAAGCCAAAGAATGTAGCCACACGACCCAACCGCAACGCACAAATCATCGTCAACTCCCTTCACCTGATCTACACAGTCTCAACTTTCCCCTCGAAACAGGCATCTCTCAAGCATTATCACATCACCAAGCATAAGCATAATCCCATGGCGTTATCGGGAAAGGAAGTCTCAGAAAGACCGGGCTCCGCGCATTCCATTCTCATCACCCGCCACCACCCTTGGGCACCTCGACGACGCACACCACCAACAGAAAAAGCAGCAACCATTACCTTTCACCACCGCCGCCGCCGTAAAACTACCGGAACCCGAACCCTCGCCTCCATGCATGCATCGGTCGATACCCCTGTACACTTTCTGTATTTGCAATTGTTTCGGCTCGCTCCGGGTCTAGCTTTTTTATTTCGAGAATCGGGGTCGGGATTCGCATGGTGCGTACGAGATGGGATAAGAACGATAAGTGAGTGTGTGTGAGAGAGAGAAACCGATGAGGACGTGGTGGGCAGGCATAATCGGTAATTCGGGAGACGAGTCGGCCGGCTGCCCTTTCGGGCGGTGCTTTTTCGATTGATGCGTGCGTCGCCGCATGGGAAAGCATCGCGGAGGACGGCCGCGTCAATGTGAGATCGAGACGGTGAGAGGATCTCGAGCGATCGGCTCGAATGGACATGGTTGGCGGTGGTGGTTGCTGTCGCGCTTTTCGGCCTGCGCAAGTATGTTCTCTGTTACCGTGGTCGCTTCTGTTTTTTTGCGTGTTTGTTTCGCATATTCTTCGTCTTAGGGTGCTCTCATCTCATTACTTGCATGCGCGTGGTGTTTCTGGCTGCGCTGGCGCCGGGCATGCTAGGAAGGTTTGGATCTGGCTGTTAATTTTCTCGCGTTTGGCTTTCTCCCCAGTTTTCGCATCTCCGGTCGGTAGCAATGCGTCGTCTCTTGCATACATCGAGTGCTGGATGGTGGGTGTTTAGTGCTGCGTACCGATTGATTTATCTCTTTTCATCTAGTGGATTCGGTATTGTCTTGCCGGATGCACACTTTGCTGCTCTGTTCCGTTGCGAGAGTTTCTTCTCTCACATACTTCACACATCAGGCTGTGAGCAGTGCCATGGCCCTTTGTTTTACTCATAATTGGCATTGGTATTGCTACCGACGGCTCGCTCCTTGATATGGGCGGGTTATATAATTCTAATGGAATATTTTCCATCATTCGGGCTGGATTCTAAACCGATGCTTTGTATTGCTGCGTTATCTTCACGCTACGTACTGTCGGACAACTTATCGTTTCGCCACCACATGTACAGAAAAGCTGCAATCAACGCAGTGTTGTCATTTACTATGAGCTACGTATCATCACGGAGATGCTCGAATAGAGTCAATGGTCCAAGGGTTTATGACCATCTCAGAACCTCTCCACAACGACTAAACTCTCCAGCCCGACTAGAGATCCTCATGGATCTGCGGCCTGCCTTGAGCTTCTCTAATTCTCTGTCCGTTGAAGAACATAAAAATGAGCGGGAATATCGTGAGGACATTGATAAGACCTGTGATTGGAAATGAAATGTTGAACCCAGCACGCTCTCCAAAGGCTGACAGAGATGTTAGTAGCAGAAATGCCAAATTGATGGAGCTTGGAAAGCTTACGCAACGCATAGAATCCTATGGTGAAAGCAAATACTATTCACAATTAGTAAGACTATACAACTTCCGCAAAGTCGTGCGATATAATCACTTACCCGATTTATAAAAGTTTATGACAGTACCAATCTCAGGACTTTGTGGCTTATAGCAATCAGTGGCATACGTGTACACCATTGTTGCTCCAACTTGCAATCCGAATCCTAATTCTGGTCAGCATTGTCACTCTTCATCCTCTCCGAATCAAGTCAACTCACCGGCAACGGCCATACACACGGCCAAGTCAATCCACGGCCTCTTATCCTGCACACACGGTCCGTAGGCCATGACACCAGCAACCAGCGTGAGCGTACCTGGCAAAAGCGCAAGACGCATCTCGGGCTTCCTGTAACCATTGTGTCGCTTCGCATACGCATTGATAATCATATCGGACACCCAACCAGCCGTGGCCTCGCCAACCATGCAGCCGACGGTCAGTGGAATACCCATCAGTAGGCCCGTCTGCGCAACGTCGAATTTGTACAGCACAGCCGCCAGATGTGAGCCAGTGACGGCGAACTGTGCGCTGCCGTACGTGTTGGCCGTCATCCAGTAAATGGCGGGCAGCGTGACGGCCCAGTAACGGATCATGCGAAACGGTGTGATGAAGTCTTTGGGCCGGAGAGTCCGATCAAGGATCTTGCCTTGCCAGCCGAGCTTGGAGATGTACGAAGTTCCTTCGATTGTGTTGAAGTCCCTACGGGAGAACAGAGTCTCCGGGAAGGTGAACAGCATGATGAAGAGAATACCTCCTTGGATGATTCCGGGCACGTAAAAACACCATCGCCAGTTCAGGTTTTGGGCGATGTAGCCACCAATGATAGGCGCGAGATGGGGACCTGGCTATGTCAGTTTCTGGAGACAGGGTCAAAGTGTTTGGACTGACCGTTGTTTATGCAAAGAGTGTAGATTCCCAAGTAAAGCCCACGTTCACCTTGAGTGAAAAGATCACAAATGGTTGCGGCTCCCATTCCCAATGGTATGCCTCCACCAATGCCGTAGAAGACACGCCCGGTGATGACACCGCCGTAGCTTTTAGCAGCTCCAGATCCCATCTGGGCGGCAACCGCAATGATAGTGAAAATGATGTAGATAATGCGTCGACCGTAAACGTTGGAGAACGGTACAATGAACATCGGGAAGATACCACTGAAGAGAATGAAAACGGTAGTACAATACGACGCCTGCTCAACTGTAACGTGAAGTTCCTTGGACATTATAACGAAAGCCGGATTGATCAGAGCGGAACCCATTTGGGAGATGAATCCAAGTCCAGATACCATAAGGGAGATGTAGACTTTGCCCCATAGCGGCCAGTTCAGTGGGTCGTCTGGGTGATCGGTTGGCTGAGGATCAAGTGGAATGCCATTGCGGTCTAACTTGAGCGGTTTCTCCTTCTCTTCGATTTGCTCAGCGCGAGCGGCATCAATCTTATCATCCATTGTCTACAGAGTTGAAGATGATAAGACTTGACAGGCGCTTTTTGCAATGTGTCGGAACTGTAGTGGCGGAAGTCCAGATACGAGAAAAGAAGTGCAAATGAAACCCAGGATTACGGATTTGCCGTGATATGGCGATGATCAAGAGCAATGATCAGCACTGTAAGGCCACCCGAAAATTCCCTCTATAGTCCAGTCCTGCGAAGGAATAGGTCGACCCATTCGAACGGGTCCATGAGGATGGTTATAAAGTCCGGATTATGCGGCACTTGAGGACCCCGTATTCTCCACTCTGTACTCCCCATGACGATCGACTGCATGCTTCCGCAACAACGATTTAGGGGTGTGAGGTGTAGTTCTTCCCCGCCTTATATTCTCGATGTTTTGCGAACCGAACGGGGGCCAAACGGGGACTTCGGACATAGGCTTGTCCAACTACTTCGCTAATGGATCTCTACTTTGGCCATGAGCTACACTATGCAATATTCGGATACGACGATGCAAAATTTGGAACGGATACTTCGGCAAATATTTGGGTATTATTAACATACTTTGTTTATGCTATAAGGGATTATTCTCTGGAAGCTATCCCGGAACCTGGTCCATGGGAAACGACTAAAGATATCTCGACTATGCCGAGTTGACATAGAGACCGCATGATTCAACCTCTCTGAGCCACAGCTTCCACGGTCGTTGTGCAGACCATTTTGTCATGTTTGTTGCGGCAGCTGACTCCTTCTCGCTGAGGTAGCGAATGTTGTGCGTGTTTCCTCCGGATGAATTGCATGTCGTTAGAGCTGCCGTTTGAATCATGGCATTTTTCTGAGTATAGACGGCTCTGAGCACGCACTCCTCGATGTTCTCCGCTACAACCGTAAAGCCGTGTCCTCTCATCAATGTCACCGCATGTTTCGGCAGATGTCCCGCCCTTTCACCACCTAAAAAGCATGTCGCAAGAGCGGCGCCAAGATGAACGTTGCGAACGAGCATATCCTGGATATCATCCGGTCGGTATGCATCTGCAATTTCGTAAAGAGGCACTCCACTCCCAAGGAATCCAGCCATGTGATAGCAGGCTTTCAATGGCACTCCGCTTATGCTATATGGTACCACTGCTTCGGAGTGGCTGTCTCGAATATCAGCACGTTGGTTCTTTGGCTTCGACGTGAATGTAAGAGTACCTGTGTATCACGGCATTAACCCCAGGATATAGCTTATAGCATTCTGAGTGTATGCAGCGCTCCGAGTACCCCTTGACTGCGTCCGGACTGACTGGCTCTGCATTTTCCACGTAATACTCGATTAGATCATTGGGAGAGGAGATGGTTCCAGGCGCAATGTATCGAGACATGATGAATATATCAGGCTTCGTCGGGTGTCTGAAAGACAGATGACCGTACGCATCCAAGACATTATGATAATGAAGGATATGACAACCAGAGATGAATGAGCGAGTTAGCTGCTGAAAGTTTTGTTCGGGTCTCGGATCTGCCATTCTGGAAGAGGCACAGCACGCTGCAAATTTAGAAGTATAACGGGCCTTACGCGACGGATACGAAAGACACTGGAAATTTATATGAACAGACTACTTTGAGTACAAAAGGCTTCACAGGAATTTCTAGGCCGTTATCGGGTTACAAGAGCTCGGGGAGCATTCCGGGATATTTGGGGCAAGCGGAAGCATCGATGCGAAAGAGATGAGGTGCAAAGAGAGTGCGGAGGCCAAAGTTGTGAAGGCGTGGTGGGGTGCAGGCCCGCTAAGCCGCTGAGCCGCCAAGTACAATACGGAGTATCCCACCGATTGAACACCGCGTCTTCACACGCGCGTTTGCCATTTCTGTCCTTCTACAATCACCATCAGCACTGCATTCGAGTCCGTTAAAGTCTACCATGAACCGAACCGTCGAGCAGGACCTCAATCGCCTTCTACCCACATTGAATGGAGCACTACCGTCGGATCTGGTTCAGCTTACCGTGTCGTTATTGGCACAATCGAAGAACAGGGCAAGTAGTCTACGGCCTGAAGAAGAGATCGCTAGGAGCTATGCATGTGCTCATATAGCTTGTGAGAGGTATGGGATGGCCTCGCGAATCTTCAACCTAATCGGTTTCTGGTACTGATGTATCGACTAGGTCCAAATTCGCTCTCGACCTTCCGAAATTTACAGCTCGACCGCCTGTGCCTCCAAAAGTGTACAAGAAGGTTCTTGGGTATATCAGCTCAGCACTTAGCGCAACATCAACGCCTAGTCGTGGTGCAGCAAAATTCCGCAACGATATTTCAAACAGCCCGCTGTTAACTCCCAGTAAAACTGCTAGACCTGGACCGCCTAGTACGCCGAGAACGGGAAAATCCAGTAGAGTGTTATCCGACCATCAAAGGCTTGAAGAAGAGGAGGTGCCAGAATGGATTATGCCAGCTGTCAGAGCTCTATGCAAAGCATTAAAATGGCCTGAAGCAGCGCCGCACGTCTTTGCTGGCATATCTTCGGTTCTCAAATCACAGAAAGAATTGCAAGCTGAGATACACACACCATCTCGCAAACGGAAACGCATATATGGGAACTCTGCGGACGATATTGCCGGAGCAAGGATCACCGAGCGGGACTATGCGGCTCTCATTACTGTCATTGCATTCTACGCCATTTCAGAACTCGACATCGGATCCGAACCGCACGACTCCGTCCAACAGCGGAAATTAGCTCTCAAGACGTTGGCGAAGTACGATCCTCAACGGCCTCAACGGGAGGATGACGCCATTGCCAATATTGAGCGCCTGACGCAAGAAGCACAAAATGGCTGGCTTGAGATGGAGTGGTACCGAAATATCTCCAAGAATGATGACACAAACGGCCACACTGCACGAGAGGTTTCCCGCGGCGTCGAGGATGAGCTGGCAGACGATAGCGATGCTGTTATTACCGGCAGACAGGCGAAGAAGTTGATGGCAGATGATGATGCAGCGTCGTTCAGAGGAGGCTTTGGAACAATGTTCAATGACTCGACTGACTGGCTGAGCGAAGCTCGCAAAGCCGACTATGTGGTATGGAAGTCGCGTATCATTTCCGAGATCAATGCGATTGAAAGTGAGCAGTCGATAGAAATAAGAAAAGTAACGCCTTCTATAGCTTAACTATAATTCATTGACCGGGTCTTGTACCTGCTCTGTAGATCCTCATGCAAGTTCAATCCAATCAACTTCGGTTATCTCCCAGCCTTGTGCAGATTCTTAGTCAGCATCTATCGTTTTTGCTGTCGCTGCCGATTCCTCACCCCGCATATGGGGGCTTTCCCCCAACTTTCTTAAACTCTGATCAACAGCTGTCTCCGAGACTCAAGCACAATTCCTTTCCTTCTTATTCAGGATCCAGTCTTTCAGCTGCATCCCGTCAGAAATGAACGGATCAGACAGCATGAGTCCAGCGGACAACCGCAGTCCCGCAGCGCCTTCTAAGCGTAAGAGCGACGATGGACAGCCGCAGCAACGAGCAAAGCGCGCGAGATACATCTCTCTTGCCTGGTATGCAAGCATCAAATTCGCTTGGGTTAGCATTTTGAGAGCTAACGGAAACTAGTAATGAATGCAAACGACGAAAGATCAAGTGCAATGGTCAAACACCATGTCAGCGGTGCGGGAACCTAGGTCTCGAGTGTCTCTATGCGCCGAACTGCTGCAATAGTTTCAAAGACTCGGAGTGAGTATATTTCGACTAATACTATGGACTCTAACTGACCGTTCATACTAGTGAATTCAAACAAATGATTGGTCAACTCACGAGCCTCCAGCAACAAGTTGACTCGCTATATTCGAACCTTAGCGCCCTGCGAAATCATGTCGATACAAATCTTGCAGCGCTAGACGGACCTTACGGACAACCGCAATATGTGCGCCATACCTCCGTATCATCTGGCGTAACGAGTGGTATGCTCTCTCAACACAAGCCGAAGCCTCCAAAATTTCATGGACCTACAAGCTCCGTATTTAACCTTGGCGTTGCCAAGTCGACATTGCAGACAATGGGTATAACTGGGGCCGAAGACGCTGCAGATGATGTTGGAACAACCGATGGCACTCCAGCAGCAAGTCCACCGGCGGCAACTCCGGCAATGCCAACAACTCCTCTACATGCGTCGAAAGACGTTCTGTGGTCCGTGGGTAAGGACGAAGCGCTTCGACTTATTCAGGTCTGGGATGACGAGATGGGTTGCATGTATCCAGTACTGGACGTCGACAATCTTGCGCATCATACCGGCTTGCTCTATAAGTTCATGGACGCAGCTAGGCGAACGGGGTTGATGGAAGCTACACTGCCGGGAGCGGACGCAATTTACGATGATCAAACCCAAACCTTGAAACTTGTTCTTGCCATAGCCTGCACACTTGAAGGATCTGGTAAAAGCGAACTTGGAAAGAAGCTATTCGAGAGCGTACGCGATCATTTGGAAGAGCAGATGTTTGCATCGTGCGATGTGAAAGCAATCCGCATGCTCACATTAGCGGCAGCATATCATTTCCACCGCGATGAGGAGACTGTTGCTTGGCGAATCGCCGGATTCGCGGCCAGGATGTGTATTGAGCTTGGACTTCATCGACGAGACACGTACAGCACCACTTTCACTACTAACGAAGAACGAGCTGCAGCCACTAAGCTATTCTGGTCAATTCGAGTTCTCGATCAGAGGTGGAGTTTCGGGACGGGTATGCCATTCGCATTGCAAGACAACGATATTGATCCTTTCCTTCAGAAACCTGTAAGTATACTCTTCGTGCGGAAGTAACCTTTCGAACTCTATCTAATGGCAAGCCTATAGGACAATTCAAGCCCATACTTAAGCGCAATGATCCAATACAGTGCAATCGGCTCTCGAGTATGGCAACGAGTTGCAAACTGTGATATCATGCAGACTACGATGAGTAGTGACGAAATTAACTACCTCGACTATCAAGTGGTACAATGGCATCAAAGCATACCTGAACCTCTTAGATATATTCCACCTGGAATCAAAGAAAGCGATCAGCCTAACAGTCGACAAAATCGTCGTCTCCGGATAATCCTATACCTACGCGCCAACCAAATGCGAATTCTCATATTCAGACCCGTTCTTCACTCAGCGACAAGTATCACTCAGAACCCAGAGCATGCTGGTAGAGCAGTGGATGTTGCGAAGGAGTCGATCCGTATTCTAAGTGTGCTGAACCAGACTACCGATCTTTATCGCACACAGCAAGTGATGTTCAACTACTTCCTCGTCTCCGCACTGGCGGTGTTGTTCTTGGCCGTATCTCATGCTCCAGAGCAGTTCAGCAGCAGGTGTCGCGACGAATTTTACATGGCCCTCGATTTAGTTCGCGGCATGCAAACAAGTTCATATGTGGCAAAGAGACTATGGAAAACCATCAAAGGATTGAAAGAAGTCGGCCCAAAATTGGGTCTGAATGTTCGCAATCCCGCTGTCGACTCTGCAGACGCTCATTCCACGGCCGCGGTGGCGATGGCAGGCCTTGCTGGCCATCCTGTGGATGAACTTGCGCTGTTTGGGAATGGACATCCAAGCCTGGCGCTCGGAGATAGCCCCAATGGCATGGCAAATGATCTTACCAGTCTGTTTGAGGCGGTTGGTGGCTACAATGGTATTGGTGCACCGCCCATGAACGGTTTCGGGACGGGCGGCGACTCGATGACCAACGGAGAAGGACTCTCAGCGGTTTTTGGCAATCAGGACGAGATAACGAGGATCTTGAAAGACCTATTCTAGACAATTGAAATGGAGATGATAGCATTAACTTCTCATTACTCGAAGAAGCCTTTCGATGAATGACTGTTTCACGTGACTTCTATGCCTGACGAAGTTCGTCAGGCATTCAGCACCACCAGCGATGCTGCGCCAAGCAGAAACAGACTCAACCCTCCACAACCACAAGCCCTCTTAACCCAGCATCCTGAACATCCGTCAAATATCTGTGGCTTTAAGCCTCAATGAGAGCTGTGGTTTCGCGTTGCACATGATCGAACTCTTCATGTAACTGGACCGCCAAGAACACCCCGCCGCTTCTCACCCGCGGCCTCCCTCACATCACCTTCCAAATTTCCCGCCTACACCACTCCCCACCTGCATAAGGCTCAAAAACAGTAACGCGCGTCATCGTCGACTACACCCAGACGACACTAGCAAACACTATCCACTCGTAACTCGGAACACCAACCCATCACCCCTCAGAATCCTCTTCCCTGTATGACGGGACCGAAGCTCCATAACAGTCGCGCGGCGGGCCTTGTAAGAGCATGACGACCTGACCACAAAAGAATAACAATATCACATCAATCGTGGCGGCCAACGGCGACTTAAGTCGCCCTTTAGAAACCCCGGTCATGTCACGCTCGCTTGAGGGTCTTTCAATGTCAACCGACATGTCCTCATCGTCTCAATTTGGCGAGTCTTGGATAAGGACCTTCTGTACCATTCTCGGCCACGAATACTTTGCTGAAGTTTCCGAAGACTTCATAGAAGATGACTTCAATCTCACTGGCCTGCAATCGCAAGTGCCCTTCTACAAGGAAGCGCTGGAAATGATACTGGATGTGGAACCTGACAGCGACTTCTACAATGAGGTGGATGAAGACGAAGAGGAGGAGGAGGATGAAGACGATGAAGAAAAACCTGCTGGAGAGCCCAGAAGAAGTCGCGACTATGACATGGTGGCACATTCGGCTGAACTGCTCTATGGACTTATTCATCAGAGGTACATTACAAGCAGGCCTGGTATACAACAGATGTTGGAAAAGTACGAGGCGAAGCACTTCGGCCAGTGTCCAAGAGTCTACTGTAACGGCGCGAAGGTACTGCCGGTCGGATGCAGCGACACACCCGGCGTCGAGGTCGTCAAGCTTTTCTGTCCTAGTTGTATGGATATCTACACACCGCCGAACAGTAGATTCCAAACTGTCGACGGAGCATTCTTCGGGACGACATTCGGCTGTTTGTTCTTCATGACGTTTCCGGAACTTGACATTGGAGTGCCGCGTTCAGAAACCGCGGCTCCAGTGCAAGGCAACGGCAGCGCTAACCAGAACAACAATGACGTGGACGGCGCCTCAAATTCCAGAACAGTGTCGTCGTCTTCAACCGCTCTCACTCCCGCGTCCTCCAAACCTAATCTGCCGCCTCAACCGACTTCAATAAATGGTGTCACAGTCGCCAACCTCGCACCAGGTTTGGGAGCGGATAGCATCTATGAACCCCGAATATATGGCTTCCGCGTGTCAGAACGAGCACGAACGGGCCCGAGAATGCAATGGTTACGGATGAAGCCTGCTGACATTAACGAACTGGATGAAGCTTCACGGTACCGAGAGCAGATGGGTGTGGATGAGGATGGAAATCCCGTGGAAGAGGTGGACGATGAAGGCGGTGAGGAAGACGCTGACGAAGGTATGCCCGATGCATCGGCTTCACAAATACAATTGGCAGTACCCAGACGAAGTAGTAGACGGAAAGACAAGAGCAAAAAGGTAAACAACAACAATACCGCGGTCAACGGTGGCAGTCCTATGGAAGTGGTCGACGGAGGATGAACCGCAATAACTAAGGTCAACGTGTGGAGGCTTCCTGCCTCGAAATGGATATTTAATAGGCCATACACGGTGCGGCGACTCGTCAAGAATTCTGATTCAGATGCATAGTGGCGTTCTTACTACAGTGGAAGGGCTGCTGGGAAGCGACTTGTACCTTATCGTACCTCTCAGTACGTTTGTCGTGTTGACATGATCTTCATTGGTTCGAAATAAACATATTCTTGGCTCAAAATCCCCAGAAAGGTGATAAGTTACCGAGTGACTCTAGATATGTAACCTCCACGCTGTGTAACGGAACCCGTGCGAGGAACAAAGTCGTCAATATTTGGGATGCTTTCCAATTAATCATTACACAAATGTTGTTTTCTTATTAGTATTCCATATTCGAGGGCATTATCAGAGATCATCCACAACTATCAATTCTGCCTCGCTGCAAGAGTTCTGCGTGAGCTACATTTGAGTTGTACGCGCGAAGACCTATGAATGAAACCAGAATAAATTACTCCACCAACATTCTAGCTTAATAGACTGTTGAAAACATATAGCTAATGCATTCTCCCTTTCCTTATTTAGATTGGCGTTCGTTGAGGAAGCTGCATAATGCAAGAGATGTTGATTAATCTAAATATCTTCGGCACGGTGTATTACTGCTTAGATTCCGCTCCGTATCCGTTTTCGGTTCAACCTCCAAAGCGGGGAGATATCGGTTCCCAAATTTCTCCATCGCCAACTCACTTCCATTTCCTTCGCATTAACTCCCCGACGGAACATGCTTTACTGCTGCCACCAAAGTCTCGACGCAGCGCATTCTCAGACTCTCCAATGTCTCTTACCCCTGCTGGAGCCTCTGACAGCGCTTTGGGTCTGCTGGCTGACGTTGCCGGTCAAGAGCGTGATGCGTCAGTGAGCAGTGAAAGAAGACCAAGAAAGCGTCGCAGAATCGCCATCGCTTGTTCTTCTTGTAGATATCGGAAGTCGCGGGTATGAATTCTCTTATTGCTTACTCTATTTCCGTCTCTTCATTCTAAGCTTGAAAACAGTGTGACGGAGCGCGCCCAAAATGTTCGACATGTCTAGATCTCGGTTACGACTGCGTATATGCCCAAAGTGGGCCAACAGACAAGACGGTTGTTCCTAAAAGGTAAGCAGAAATCTATAGTTCCCGTAGATACGTCCTCTCAAATGTTTAGTTATCTCGATTCGCTAGAATCTCGACTATCAACAGTCGAAGATGCACTCGAAAGTCTATCGTCAAGGTTAGATGACCACGAAGCTTCCGGACGTCAAAGGTATCTCGAAAGTGGCTCGAAGCGTCGGTTGACGGGAATTGACCTTCGAGATGCTATCGCAGCTGAAGATGAGTATAACGCTGCAGTTCCGGAGCAGGAACCAACTGATGGCATGGGATCGATTGGTTTCACAGAAGAGGACGATTCTGCCTACTTTGGGCCGTCTTCCAACATCGCTTTCACTCGCCATATCGTCCGAGCCATTACAGCAACTGTCAACAACCAACCGGTCACTGGAACACCGAGCTCTCATGGTGGCACCATCTTGGATAGCCACATCCTGCATGTTTCACGGCCTGCTACACCAGTGGGTCGAAAGATCGATATGGCAGACGAGAATGGAGATCCACAATCACTGTTTATCTTGCCTCCTGAAGACGAAACTTTTGCACTTATTCGTAGCTACTTCACTGCAACAGGAGTACTTTTCCCGTATATCGATGAGACGGCCTTCATGGTGACCTACGAAGAACTCAGGTCTACAGGCTTCCGCAAAGCCAGAAGGTCGTGGCTAGCGTTGTTGAATATTATTCTGGCGATGGGAACGAGTGCTTCATATCACGCTGGCCTCAATGCGGAAGAAAGAAACGCGAAAGCTGACGTATTCTTCTCTCGAGCCATGGCGCTCAGCGCGAAACAAATCAGACATGGTACAAGTCTTGAAATTCTACAACTACTTCTATTGCGTGGCCAATACCTGCAAGGAACCGAGGAAGCAGTCCAGACATGGAATGTTCACGGTCTTGCCGTTAAAGTGGCCTACCAGCTTGGTGTACATTCCAAGGATGCTTTGAAGCATTACCCGCCTCTAGAGAGAGAAATCCGCGTGCGTACATGGTACGGATGCGTTGCACTAGACAGGTATGATGACCTCTCCTCTCTAAGGATATCACTGAGAGATCAGCAGAACGTTGAGCATGACTTTTGGTCGGCCTTTTGCCATTCCAGAAAGTTATATCAAGGTCGATTTACCTCGTGACTACGCAGAGTTGCCTTCAGCAACTATTGACGTTACAGCTTCTTCATCCGCCAAAGAATCAACATGGTTCTTCAATGCGACAATGTAAATGTCAAGCTCCTGACCGCTAGATATTGCTGACGTATTCACAGCACTCTTTATCAAATCATGCATAAAGTGATCGACTCTCTTTACGGTGGGAATCTGGGCTGCGATAGTGGTTCGAGCATTTTCGATATAGCTTCTTGTCTTCTTCAGATTGAACAACAACTACTGGATTGGCAGCGGAATCTACCTTCGGGTTTACCACTAGTACAGGCTAGTGATCTAGCAGCATGGTCCGACCAGGAAGTGACAAACGTACACCGATTTCGAGTCATTCTCACTCTGAGATATCATAACCTACGCATCCTGGCACACCGGCCGGTGCTCGTCAAGTTTCTCGACCTCTTAGCCAGCCGTACCTCAGACTATCAACAACTTAGTGTGCTGCAGCAAGTCGGCATGGACAACGTCCAAACATGTATACATTCCGCAAACAGTATAATCGCTATCGTCGGCCATATAGTGAATTCCCACACCTCAATACGTCATCTGCTCGGCGCTTGGTGGTTTTCCCTATACTATAGTGAGTTAAATCTACTGTTAACTTTATCTGTAAACATCTAATGAATTTCAGCCTTTAATTCCGCTCTGGTCATATTCTCTGCAATTCTAATTCAGTACGGCGAACAAACAATGAGCCACTCATTTCCTTTTGCCAAATTCGATGTTCGCAAGGAGACTTTGCAAGAGGCGGTTGATGCAATAGTGCTTCTTGACAAAGGTAACCCCATGGCGGAGAAATGTGCCAAATATGCCTCGAAGCTTGTCCGGATCCTAGATGCTTTGCGTAAGAAACCATGCACCTAACTCCTACCGGTGAGATTGCTGATTGATTATATAGAGTCATCTGAGAACAACGGCGTGGAAGTTTCTGCAAATATTATTTCCAACCATCAAGAGGTAGTCTTAGAGGATAGGCAGACGCCGTTTTCCTTCTACAATGGAGGTCAAAATGCGAATGCTTTAGGATTCGATATGAGCGAGCTCATGTTATCAGGGGACCTCGATTTTTTGACGAATTTCTCAAACCGTGGTTTCTACTAAGGATGAGAAATCAATGTGATATGTTAATGATAGCACAGAGACTAGTTTTCGAGTTGCAAACCTTGGTGCCAGGACAGCACTCGTGAAGCTCAATTTTCTTACTGTTCCAAATACGATAACCGGCCGGAGATCTGACTTGGTTTCAATAGACTAATAAAGTCACACAGCGAGATCGCAAAGCATGGTACGACGTTCGCTCACCTGAAGGGGCTTTCTGCGGTGGAATTACGGTCGGAAGTCAAACTGCCGAAAGCTGCACAGCTGGCCTAAATTACATTTGCTTCTGCAACTTCATGTTCAACGCAAGATAATACCACGAGAATTCTTGATCTTGGTGATCGGCTCAAATCGAGGACGGTCTTCGCAGTTGCATTCATTGGAGTTCAATACCTTATGACTCAACTGGATTCTCTACGTCCACCTGATTACCCAGTGTAACAGGGTGCATGGAATTACGGCGATTTAAGACCCGGATGGTGCCGACATCCTTCAATCCGAGGATAAGGTAATCAGAAGATTATGAGCCGCTTTCGCTCCTCATGGTTCACATGCGAGGGACAGGTAGATCCTCGTCCAGCTAAATGTCCAGCGAAGCATTTTCTTAATTGAAGGGAAACTTGCTTCTACTTGCGAGAACAAACAACGGTATAGATTGTACCTCCAGGTGCTAGGTTTTTAGACTCTATCCTAAGGAAGTTTCGGAGCTTGCTTGACTTTTCACCTGTTTGTCACTTTGAAATTAGATTCACATTTATGCTGCCGTCACTAGCCGGCTCAATTTGCGGTCTAGAAATCCCTTAGCCTTCTTAATCTTCAACAGACACTAAATATTTTCTCTCTTCTCTTCCCCCAAAGGTTCAACACCATCACTCTTATAAACCGAACTTGCTAGCATCCTAAATATATCCTTTGCCATATACATCAACAAGCCCGCCTTGAATCTTCGAAACCTCAGCAGCATGGAGTTCATCCTCCTTGCTTTCCTCCTCATGGCCGCTCTGGTATTCGGTCAGGCTCAGATGGACGAATGCCTTACCCAGACGATTGATAATCCGATCTGGCAACAATATGCAGGCAATGTTACAGGAATGATGAACGCGACGATGGCGTTGATCCCGGTTCCATACACACTAGCTCGCTCAAAGATTCCCGCCACATACAACATCTTGAGCGCAGGTTATAAAACTCTACTTCCCAACTTGCCAGATGATATGTACCCGATGCTATTCCAGTCCGCGTTTGACCATGGCATTCGATTGGGCAACGAAACGATCCCAGGCTTGGACCCGACCGTCGAGACTGCACACTCAGTGCGCGAATCTACCAACACCCTGTCGTTCCAGCACGCGTTTCTGGGATGGCCTTTCGTCGACGCACTCGGCGACGGCGCCTCATCCTTCATCTGGGTGCCCGATGTGCTCATATCGGCGGGTGCAACGCTTCCCACCGGCGGCGCCCAGGCCTACGGCGACTGCGTCTACCAAACGCTGTTTGATCCTGCATGCGACGCGTACGGTGCTATATCCGGTGGCGGCACAGCTGTCAATGCGACAAGTAACGACGGCAGCGGTGCGTTCTTCGAGTCCAACTGGCGAGACACAGCCTGGTCTTCCGAGTGGGAGCAATTGCTTGCGTTCTTTGTCAACGTCACGAACCAGCCATCCTTTGGGAACGCCTCGATGTGTGACAACCAGATTCGGCTCTTTTCAACACCTGGCTCTCCCGGCGTCTACGCGGCGCGACCGATCGTGGGCGAAGTCCTGTTCTACTCGCCGTTGCTCTCGCTCAATGTCACTGAGTGTGAGGTGAAGGGTGTACAGGTTGGTACGCCATTCATCGAGAATAATGAAGTCAGCTGCGAGAGTCTCAAAGATTACGGTGGTGCTGACATTCAGGGATGGATTACAGGAACAGGGCACTGAGCTGTTAGTGGAACGCCGTGCTTTCCACCAAAAAGTTGCAAGGTTGCTATTCTGATTGCTTTATATATGCCATGAAGAGATAGAATCGAGGCTATGGTCTGTTCGTCTCTTGCGCATCAGCGTGCAGCGATCTGGCACTTTGCAATTCGGACTGCGGAAGTCGAGCGCCTTGCGAAGCATTTATATAGCTCAATTGCTACGATTGGGCTAATCAGCCACCAATTATAGACGAATTTCCACTCGTCCTATGCGTACCTCACCGTGCTTCGAGTTGATATATTACTTATGCTCATTGCGTTCCTCTGCCCTACTCCGTACTGCGCCCAATTAACCGACTTAAGTATTGCCGCACCCTCCTGTCCACTAGTTGCGTGAACCGGGTAGACAGAGAGCGCCAAGCGGTTGCTGCCGTAGATAGGCGTAAGCTCTTCCGGAGGAGAGGGATGACGGTACGATAAGTTGCAGAGCCGTGGACTAGCGTTAAAAGAAGTTATCTCTCCCATCGTTCGTGAAAGCCTTCAGAGTAGAGTACAAGCCAAAGCCAATTGACCCTAAATTCATCTTACTTGGATCCAATGGTAGTGGAACGGTGAAGAGCTAGGCTAGGCCTGAAAATAGGGCAATCCCGTAAATCTGGTGGCGTGGTGGCGGGAGAAGATGGGAAAGCGAGAAAAGCGCATCTGTCTTCCCGCTTGGCTCTGCTAGGATTTGGCTCGCTGGGTTCTGTTCAATTGATCGGCCCACAACCATTAATTCAATCATGTGCTTAACCGCTCCGGACTTTAAGTGGTTTGTCCATTTGGTTTGCGTTTCGCCGCGTCACCCAGAGGACGAGACAAACAAAACGGCCAATCCTCTTCATTGCGTCATTGCCGGACCCATCGTCGATGGATTTGGAGCTTAGCAGTGGAGTAAGGAGCATCGGCATCACAATTATTTTCACCCGATTTTCCGTAGGGCTCTGCAATGGCCAAAGGGCAGTCTGTGGCAAAGCAAACACCAGCTCGCGGAGGTTGGCGGACAAGCTTGGAATGGCGGTCCATCGCTCATAGATTACCGTAACTCGATTCAGCTCATACGGTATCATCCACTTCCCAGTTTATCTTCGGTTTAGTCTTGACACTCGCATCTTGCATTTGCCAACCTCTCTCCCGCTCCTTTAGCTATGTGGTCCACTGCAATGCCCTATCCGTCTCTACCAGGTGCCACAATTGTGTCTCTGCCTTTGCCCTGCCACCCACGTCAAACACGGCTCATTGTTGGACGCGCGGTTTCCACTTGACTGACCTAGCCCACGGTGACGTCTCGGTGTCCGCTACTTCCCCAGCTACCTCAAGCTTCTTTTATTCTTTCTCATTTTCTTTTATTTCTTGCGTTTTGCGTCTCGTGTAGGATTCACTCGTTCATCCTGCTCACAAATCTCACCCGCATCTCACAATGGCGGCGAGTAGCAGACAAGCGCACCTAACGAGCGTTTTGATGGCTCTGATTTCGCTCGCCATCACCGTTGCAGCTCAGAGCACCGCTACTCTCTCACCCGCGGCCGTGGCCACGCAAGCTTCTAGCATCTCTAAAGAGTTGGACCCTGCATTCGCTGGCTTTGGCATTGAACCATCAAACCTTTTCTCCTTCACCGGCGGCACAACTACAAATGAGCTGTCCGTAAATTTGCTCGCCAACTTGGGTGACTACTCAGGAGTGCCACCGCATCTCCGAATAGGTGGAAACACCGGTGATTACATGATATATAATGCGGCATACACCGATTACGCCCTAGAAACAAATCCGGATCCAACAGGTCAAGGAGTGATAGCTAGCGATCTCTACATATTCGGCCCATCATACTTCAAAGCCCTCGATCGCTTTCCCTATAACACGCCTATTACATTTGGTCTCAATTTGGGATACGATGAATCGGACTACCTCTCGAACATAGTCACAGAGGCTTCAGCAGTTCTCAATGGCTTGACAAACGTCCAACTGACGTCCTTCGAGATTGGCAATGAGCCCGATCTCTATCTTGAGAATGGTTTCCGGAATGGTAGCTGGGGTGGTCAGGTTTGGACCCAAGAATGGCTTGCAAGAGCATCGGCCATATACTCGCATGTCCTCCAGCCCGCTGGCATTGCTCCCAACTTCTTCGAAGGACCTGCTACGGCCTCAACAATCGGTACGACCTTTGAAATTGACGATCTGATTCAGGATGGCGTTATGGAAGGACAGAATGGTAGCAGCTCGCTTCTGGCTGCCTGGAATCAGCACGATTACTTTTACTATGTAGGCGTATCAACATACGATCTGACGCTAGACCTCCTCATGCAGCTCAGCAACACCGAAACTCAATTCAAATATTGGGTTTCCGAAGTCGACGAAGGTCTGAACAGCAGTCTGCCGTATTATCTGCGCGAGATGGCTTCGGTCGGGCCGGTCGGCTTAACGGGCATCAGCGACACCTTCGGCGCGGCAATCTGGACGCTCAACTTCTTCTGCTACGCAGCAAGCGTCGGCGTAGGTAGCGTGCAGATGCACATGACAGACAACTCATTCGCGGCAGCGTGGCAGCCCATCGAAAAATACGGGCAAGGCCCACACGTGCGGCCGTCGTACTACGCGTTCGCCGCCATGGCGATGCTGATCGGGTCGGGCAACGGCACGACGCAGATTGCGGCGCTGACGCCATCCAACGTGCCGGCCGGCTACGCCGACTACGTGCGGTGCTACGCTGCGTACACCAACGGCGCGCTGTCGGCCGTGGTGCTGATCAACGCCATGCCGTCGAACGCGTCGAACGCGTCGCCGGGCAGCGTGTCGTTCGCGCTGGCCCTGGGCGCCGCCTACGCCGCGCAGACACTGTACGCCGGCGTGCTGACGGGCCCCGGCGCCGACGCCCAGAACGGCACCACGTGGCAGGGCGTGAGCTTCGAGGCCAGCGGCGACGGCAAGGCGACGGGCACGGCGGCCGCCGAAGCCACGACACTGGATGGCTCGGGCGCTGCCGTCCTCGCCGTCCGCGACTCGCAGGCCGTCATCGCGAACATCGGCTACCGCCTCGGCGCCCACCAGGTCCTCGTTAACGGTACTGTGCCGCCGACCTCGTCGAAGAAGAGCAGCGCGCCGGCATCGTCCGCTACGGGCTCGGTGGTGGCCGGCCTCACGACCACGGCGATTGCGGTGGCGAGCAGCGCCTCGGCCGATCCCACCGGCCACAAGTCGGGCGGGGGTCGGGCGCACGGTGTGAGAGAGGTTGGCGGGCGCGGACTGGCGCCGCTGTGGGTTGCGGTGGCCGCGGCGGGCTTGGCCTTTGGCGTGCTGCACGTGTGCACCGTGAGATGAGCTTCCGAGGCGAGATGGATGCACTTGGCGGCGCGGGTTGGCTGTTTGTGCATTTCGCGGGCGTTGCTTTGCGTCGAGCGTTAAAGCGGGCATGTATACATGATCACATTTTTAGCTATTGCGAGATGCTTCTCGCTGGAGGGCGGATTACATGGCTAAAATGATATGGGTTTTCGGCCAGGGCTACATTGCTGTGGATGGCCGGCAGCGTATATTAGGGTCCGGAGTAATTGGATATATAAGGTATAGCAACGAGACTTCACGGGAAGTCCTGACAGGTCGAATAAATGACGGTTGGTATGCGAACTCGGAAGCTTTTAATATCATAGTCTTAATCGATCGAATGCAGCGTTACCGCTGTTAGCTTCGATAACGATCACCAGCAGTATTTGGGTCCGTGTGTAGCCAAATTTGAAATCAGAGGTCCAAGTAAAGCCATACTATTCCATTTAAACTGTATTTACGTCGCCTTCGATTCTTTATTGCTGCCATGGACTGCTGATATATATGGTGGTTGATTGTACTTCTTGCTTCCAAATCAGGCAGTAACCGCCACTTGGTCTGTGCTTAAATCCATCAGCGACAAAACTTCTGCCATGACTCTCCGCTTTCATCGCCGCCTTCAGCTGGCGACAAACTGCCTACTTTGGCGCCGCGAGGCTATCAGCCTGATGGGAAGGAGACAGAACCCGGCCATCGAGGCCTACTTCGAGCGCGGACAGAAGCTAGATGATGCATCCAACCGATACCAACAAACTTGCCGGCGATGCGGTGAGTTCTTCGCCAGAGGCAGACCCGAAAACTTGATCGATCATGTCGCCAGAAAATGTACCGTCATCACGTTGGAAGAGCGAGAGGACTTTATGAACCGCTATAATGCGAATCGTTCTTCCTTGCCACGAAAATCAAACGCAGCTGGTTTGGATCCTGCGCTTCCTGCAGTCACTCCGGATGTTTCCGCCCTGAATGCGTTAGCAGAAGCATCTCGCCAACACGGTCATCTAAGAACGTCACCGACACGCGAGACCTCTCAAACAACTCAAGCTTCGCTTGATACGAATTCGATGCTGGAGCAACTCCGTCAGCATGCGCAGAGCGCGATCGCTTATGGTGCGGAAGCGATGCGTCAATGGTGGCTTTTATACTCTGTACTAACCAACTTCTTAGATGCTGATAATGACAACACAAATTCCAGCGTACCAGCGACTGTAACGAACGTAAATAAAACTCGAAATCTCGATTCATCTTCATCAAACGCGCCTAATACTATGTTGTCGCAACCGTCCGCACTTCAGATGACTGCCTTGAGTGCATTGGATCCGATGCTAGAGCATTTCACAAACGGGTCAGTGCCTTTGGTCGATTATGCCATCCCTTCTATTCCTCAAGCCCAACCAGAGACGGGTCCCAACGTTCCTAATGCAAATGCGCCAACTTTCGTTGGAGCTTCGCAGAAGAAAGTTCGAGGTGCCTTCACGGAGCCACGCCGAATGGAAGTCCGAAATGTGCGCCAGAAAGGTGCATGTCTACGCTGCCGCATGCTGAAGAAATCCTGTGGAGAGGAGGACCCGTGCCGCGAGTGTTCAAAGCTGGAGAACGCCCGCCTTTGGAAGAGTGCTTGTATTCGCGTACGACTGACAGAACTCTTTACAATCTATCAAGCGTCCCTGTTCCGAGTCACGGCTCATCAAGCGGAGCAGATTGTTAGGGTACCAGGGGAATTTCAACTCATGGCAGGGCGCTTAGAGGTCACTCACTTCCCGGAGAGCGGCGTCTATCTAGCACTTCCATGGATCATGACCACAAGCAATGTCGTACTCTTATCCAACGAATCCGACAGCGTCAGCGATAAGATGAAAGGATATGTCTTTAAGATACTTGCAAGCATGGAAGACAACGCGGTCAAGATTTTCACGGTATCACATTTTACTCAACATACGCTGAGCTGGGCAACACAAGCTTGCGACGGTAGTCAGGTACATACCGTGAAAGCTTCATGGCTATCGACAAACTGACAGTCTCTACAGGACAACATCTTAGCTAAAGTTCTGGAATTATGGGTCTGCACTTACATCATGACGAGCAAACAGACAGAGCTTCAAGGCTTTATCAGCTACACCGAACCACCCGCGGACACAACGATCACAATACCTCCAACCGAGACAGAAAGACTGTCTGATATTAGCAAATCTACGAATCCCACGTCGATCGAAGTCATCAGCAAACAACTGAAGAGTGCAGCGGAACGGCGGGCAGGAATTGTATCAAAAGCAATTCTAAAAGAGTTTGAGCATCAAATCATAGCACGAAAGCAATCGAGCAAGGCAGAACTATTCATCACTGCTATACTGTTGCTTCTCTCTACCGAGCGAATTTGTTGCTTCGTTAAGCGATTCGACAACGCCACGCATACCTCTTCAGCGTTGAAGACGACCGAAAGGACAACCACGGCCGCTACCGGATCAAACGTAGACCCATCTCTTGCGCCACTAGTGGACTTCAACAACTCGCCGCTGGAACGAGACGACTCACAGACGTCATGGCCTCTTGACAGAGGACCCGAACACTTCTGGCAACAAGGTGAACAATTCTCGAGCGTGATAGCGTTGATGTTGAAGCTGCGTCTCGTGACGCCAAAGATGGTGGTTGGTGAAGATGGCTTCATTCACGGGCGGGAGACGGAGGACGACGAACTGAAGTTGTGGTTGGAGGGACTGAAACTGACTTCACATCAGCTCGAGACAGCAAGGCAGAAGCCGTTTGACACGGAAGACGACGATTTCTGGGAGTTAAAGTGGGCATGCAAGCCTTTTCTAGCTTGAAGCTTTAGACTTATGGGTGGTCTGTTAGAGTACTAGTACGGGTTCAAGTGGCGTTGGCAGGCAAAGCTCTCCTCGCAGATATACCTCGAAGCGTCTTCCAAAAGAAATAGAGATGTATCAATCCATTAGTGTAAAGCGTGGATGTACCATGTCAGCGGATACGGGAACGGTGAAAATCTGCAAGGGGTCAGATGCTTTGTCAAGCCTCCATCCTTCTGCAGTCCTACCCCTCAAAATGGCGGGGGTTGGTTGGTGTGGCATGTGTAGAGCATGCGACCCCCTGTGCCCCAAAGCTTCAGCCAGAGGAACAAACAACGCACCACCATACACCTCAACTCACTTTTCGCTTTACATTTCGTAACTCTCAAGTCCATATCAGCTCCCACGAACATTCACATTGAAGCTAAAATGGCCATCGACGACGATACTCTCTCACATTACCTTGCCGACAGTCCTCCAACCATTGTACCTTTGACAATCAAGCCGCATTTCGAGGCCCTAAGCGAGAAGGAGCAATTCTATGCCCACTATATTTCTGTGTAGGCATTGTCATGGACCTTTTAGTATACTCAATCGGACTGATCACAACGCTACAGAGCCTGTTACGCCGGTACTCGCATCGTCCTCCGCCAAACAAGCCCCGAGTCTGAACACATCTACGACTTTATCGTCACTTTACACAACTATTGTCATGGAAACTGGCAAAAGGTGGCTTCTGATGCTGGCCTCTCTGAGACGGAGATCAAAGCTTTCCTCGACTACGCTGCGCAATTCCTAGGCAATGCTGGCAACTATAAGAGCTTTGGCGACTCCAAATTCATTCCGCGTTTGGAGCCAAGACAGCTCAAAGCGCTTGCCACTCTTACACCCAAGACTTTGGAATTGTGGGAACAGATCAAGGATGGCGTCTTCGCGAGCGCAGATATTGGCAAAATGCATCTTGGCTATCCGGATGAAGGCCATTTGAGCACCTATTATCCCAACAGTCCAACGATCACCAAAGAGGAGATTACCATCATCAGCGACTTCCTTGAGTCTAAGAAGCTACTTCCCGAGAACACAAGGATCAGAAAGACTCAAGCTGGATTCGAGGTTCTAATAGCATCTGAGCTGACATACCCATCTGGCTCACAATTGGACATTCCGGAGACCGAGTGGGAACTGGATGGCAAGCTAAAGGGCAAGACGCTCGTTCTCGCTTTCGGAGACTACAGCAAAGAGATGAAGACAATTGCTGATAATCTCGAGAAGGCAGAGAAGTATGCCAGCAATGATATCGAGAAGAATATGTTGAAGGAATACGTCAAGTCATTCCGCACCGGCTCACTCCAAGCCTTCAAGCAATCTCAACGTTACTGGATCCGCGATAAAGGCCCTATGGTGGAGTCAGACATTGGCTTCGTTGAGACATATCGTGACCCACACGGTATCCGTGGTGAATGGGAAGGTTTCGTGTCCATGGTCAACAAGGAGCGCACACGAGCCTTTGAAAAGCTAGTCGAAGCTGCACCCAAGTACATTCCCAAGTTGCCGTGGAGCTCAGACTTCGAAAAGGACAAGTTCTTGTCGCCGGACTTTACATCGCTTGAGGTTCTTACATTCGCGGGTAGTGGAATTCCGGCTGGTATCAACATACCGAACTACGATGATATCAGACAGACGGAAGGCTTCAAAAACGTGTCTTTGGGCAATGTTCTTTCGGCTAAGGCACCTAACGAGGCTATCCCTTTCATCAAAGATTCCGACCTGGAGGTGTACCGAGAGAATCGAGACCCAGCTTTCGAAGTGCAAGTCGGACTACACGAGCTCCTAGGCCACGGATGCGGTAAGTTGCTGCAAGAGACGGCGCCTGGCAAGTACAACTTCGATCACGCTCACCCACCGACCAACCCTCTGACGAACAAGCCCATCGAGCACTGGTACAAGCCAGGTCAAACGTGGGGCTCCGTGTTCGGCAGCATCGCGGCGTCGTACGAGGAATGTCGCGCTGAGTGCGTGGCAATGGCACTGAGCTGCGACTTCACGGTGCTAGAAATCTTTGGGTTCGGTGACGGCAGCGAAGACGTGGGGGGCGCGGCGGGCGCGGTGCTGTACGCGGCGTACCTGCAGATGGCGCGAGCGGGCGTCGCCGCGCTGGAGTTCTGGGACCCAAAATCGCGCAAATGGGGGCAGGCGCACATGCAGGCGCGGTTCGCGATCCTGCGCGCGCTGCTGGGCGCCGGCGCCTCCTTCTGCGGCCTCGACCACGCCCGCCCCGACCTCGACGACCTGACCGTGCGCGTCAACCGCGCCGAGATTTTGAGCCATGGTCGCCCCGCCGTAGAGGCCTTCCTGCGCAAGCTGCACGTCTACAAGGCCACCGCCGACGTCGAGGCCGGCACGAAGCTCTACAACGACATGACCGACGTCGACGCCTTCTTCGCCGAGAAGGTCCGGCCCGTTGTGCTACGCAAGAAGATGCCGCGCAAGGTGTTCGTGCAAGCGAGCACCGTGCTTGTCGACGGGCCCGACGGCAGGCCGCACGTTACGCTGCGCGAGTACGAGGCCTCGGCCAGCGGCATGATCAGGAGCTACGCTGAGCGCAGCTACATCTAGAATGCTCGCCGAGGAACTTGGTCGCGGGAATGCTGGTCCATCTGTACACGGATAAGACTCTGCAGCATTGGTACTATCAGGGACCACATGGAGGAGATGAGTTCTGTGTCGTAGAGGTCGGGTTCGGCATGAGCGGTTTGGGTCACGTGATTGACTTATATCAATGGGCAATAGTCGATACGGGACCTTGCGATTCCCGGCTCCTCCCTGAACGCAAAAACTAGTTTGGGAGCTGTGCAATTCGCTAAAAAGCAAACATTCGTTCATCGTAATCTGACACGGCGGAGCGGAACTGGAATGGGAAAGCGCGTTTAATGCAGCGGGATTGCAAATTCTTCTGCCGAACGTGGAAAGACGGGATGAATCCAGCCGGACTAGTGAAAATGGCCTCGCTTGCATTAGATAACTTTTACCAAATGAAATGGAACGGATTTAAGGGTGATTTGAAAAGGTTTTGCTTGTTTTCAAAATCTACGACAGACTGAGATTGACTGCGGAATAGCGAACGTGGTGCCGACTCCTTTTGAGTACGAGAATAAACGAACTCCTCCTCACCAATTCGGGAATGCTATCCAGAAAAAGCTGAAAGTAAGTCTCATATGAACCATCATCGAGAAATCGGTGAGTGTATGACCCGCTAGGCAATCTAGGTTCGGTATTCCCTATATTTCCAACTCGAGAAAAGAAAGGTCCGCCAGAAACAGCCTATGTTTCCTCGCTATGCCTTGAGCTTTGGCATTCCGAACACCATGCGGCCTTGCCACGCGCGAATCCGCTTGCCGTAAATCTGCAGGAACAGAATGAGGAAAATGGAGGCAGCGGTGATGCCTGCCTGAATACCGAAGGCCTTCTTTGCGCCGAGGCGCGTCACCCACGGGATCTGGACGTACGTGGCCATGAAACCGGACCAGTTTCGGGCGGCAGTGACCCAGGCCGAGACCTCGCCGGAGCCCTCGGGGTAGCAGTCGAGCAGGTAGGCGTTGATGGCGGTGGTGACGATCATGACGCCGACACACTGCAGCGCCGCGAACACCGCCAGCACCATGTAGTGCCACAGGTTGCCCAGCCCGAAGCCCAGGATGATTAAGCAGATGGTCAGCAGCACCGTCGCCGGGTACGTGATCATCAGCCGTGCCTCCGGGTCGATGCGCCCGCCGTGTCGCCGCGCGTAGAAGCGTCCGAAGGCGTCGTGCAGCCAGTGGCCCGCAAACCAGCCCACCAGCACGCCTACCACGCCGAAGAAGTAGAAAAAACCAATGTCCTTGGTGTTGAAGCCATAGAAGTTGGTCAGATACAGCGAAATGGTGGTGTTGACGCCGATCACCCACGCGAAGTTGAGGAAATAGTAAACAAGAATCAAGAAGACCGGAACCTTGGCGATTGCGACGACCGGGCGCATCACCGACTGCACGAAGCTTCGCTGATTCAGCGACTTGGCTTGCTGAATGCCGAAGATTCGCTGGATCCTAGTGCCACCGGTTGGCTGAGAGGCATCGATACCCCTATGCCGGTCGAAGAGCGTCTCATCTACGAAGAGTAGCGCAATCCAACCAACCGCCCACATGATGGTACAGACCCAAAACGCCCACGGCCAGGTGGTCTTGTACACGATGAATGCGGTGATCAAAGGACCAAGATATGGACTCAGAATGATGCTGAACTCGACGTAGTTGATCACTCGAGGATGCTCATGGAAAAAGAAGAGCTAGTTCCAGCCAAGTCAGTACAAACGCCAATGACAATATTTCGAGTTCCTTACATCTTTGATCCACATGAGAGCACCACCTTGGCCAACAGAACAGAAAAAGCCATTGATGATGCGAGCACCCATGTACGAGGGAAAACTAGCCGCCGCTGCGGACCAAGCGGCAGTACCAAGAGCAATGCTCTGCCATAGAAGAGCTACGGGCAGACGGCCGAAGTAGTTTGCGAACATAACCACAAAGAGGCCGCAGGCTCCAATCATGAAAATGTTGCCCAAAATGGCATGCTGGCCATGATACTGAGTAATGTGGAACTGGCTGAAGGCATGGAGTCAGCACGGAGATCGTCGCAATCCCACGTGGCACTCACAAGGTTTGAGGAATGACCACCACAATAGCAGTGCCTCCGGTGTAATCGGCCAGAGCAGCGATATAGGCGATGATCCCGGTGATCAGCCATTTCTTTGCTGGACTCCAATTGAGAGGGTCTAAAAGAGAGTCGGACGGCTGTGGAATGAGGACATATTTACCATCGGCGCTGAGTTTCAGGCGCGCCGCATTGTCAGGATACAAAGCCGGGTCGAGGATATAACCATCGAGAGCTTCCCGTTCTTCGTCGACCTCGCCAACCACCGGTTGAACTTGAGTCTTCTCGTTATCAACACTCGGCAGCGACGGTGATTTAGACATGACTTGGGAAGCTACGAACTAGCTTATCGGCACAAAGGAGGGTCTGGATATGCAAGAAAACAAAAGGTCTGAAGGAGTTACAATGCAGGATCAGGACGAGCAGAGTGCAGAAGGTTACTCTTTGTCCAAGCTCGGACTACGAAATTCCAGAGCTCTGGCGATGTTCCCGACCAAACCCGTACGTAAAATGAGCCTTGCACTTTGAAAAGAAAACAAGGGACGTAAGACTTGGAATTTCACGACAAACCGGCGCCACAGTGGAGATACAATCAGGAGAGCAGTTGGTCAACAGGCCCTTCTGAGTTCCGCGGCATGTGCGGGGAACGGTTAAACAGGAGAGTCCTTTGAATGGACGCTAGATAAGTAGCTTTGGGATTTAGGAACGAAAATTACTGGGTAGGACAGAGGGCCGACCATAGTTTGCGAAGAGGCGAGGACGATCATTACAGCGTGGAGGGCTGGAGGTCAAATCAAAGGCAGAAACCAACATCCTGGATGCAGGGTCCATGGCGTCCTTGAGTGCAACCAAACGGCTGGCGAAGCTTCTAACGGCGAGCGGGAATAGATCCGTCGAAGAATGGTGCAGTGATTGGGCCCGAAAGTATTTTTTTGGCTGTGTAGTTCCACTAGTACGGGAGGCGGCTGGATACAACGAACGGAGGAAGAGAGTGGCCCGTTCGATTGTACATGGTCATTAATGCAAGATGACCGGCAACCTGAAGCGAACGGGCAGTACGGTGGAAAACGGAGTGGAACGGAGGCGAGGGCCAAGTCCCTCTGTGCAAGAGGTACTTGTGGATAGCTGCAAAGCGCAATCGGGGCACAGGGAAGTTGTTGGCTACTGCACGCTTCCCATTGCACTGGGATTAATGTCTCCGGTGGAAGTTGCGTAGCGAAGCCTTAAGCAGATGCTAGAAGTGATCAACACGGTGGTGAATGGTTGACCAAAACCTACAATGTCGATGAGATTAGCTTAAGGTACAGCGGAACTATTCGTGGTTAGTATGGGTGATGAAATCGACCTACGGCAGCGGATTGGAAGACGACCAGAGGTTGATAGAGGTCATATGGGGTTCTGCAATATGAGACAGTGGTGGCGTGTTGCGCGTTTGCGGGATCGGGAAGACGGCATAAAAGAGCAGGGGACGGGCGGCTGAAGCGGTCCACGAAACTCTATTTCGCTACTTTGGACGGCTTTGATCTTGACACATGCATTGACCGTCAAATTAATAAGCACCTTCTGAATGAGGCTGGCGTCAAAAGCAAGCCGCTCCCGCGCTGCTGCGTCTGAAATACTTTGTGTGCACTTGAAGATACCCCTTGTGGTAGTCCATCCACCGGCAACCAGCTCAATTGCCTCTACGGATTTGCCATTCCATCTACTAGACATCTGTCGGCGAACACCAAGAGCAAGAAGGATTCGGCTAGACGACAATTTTGGACCATTTCATCATGCTAGAATCCGGGCCGTTGATAGAGGCAACTCGGACCCTGGTTACCGACGACGCGGTGACGATGGTGGCTTTTGGCATGGCCTTAGCATGGCGATGGCGTATGATTGTCGAGACGGAATGATTTTCGGAGCGAACTAATGAGAGGTTGAGTGTAAAAAAGCCTGTGGCTTCTTTGGACACGCATTCTGTCGAACCTGCAGCTGTCCAGCCGTTCGTGTTGGTCAGGGGTTGCGCGTCACTTTGTTTGGCGGAAGGCTGAGAAGGCAAACGGCAGCAGTCAGCAAATACCGCAAATGCTTCAATCAACTACCTACATAGGTACTCAGGTAGGAATCGCCAATAATCATCGCTGGAGGAATTCAGCGATGTGCGGTAGGCGAGATGCTGGTTGACGACCCACACACTAATTTGATATCGGGTTGACGCCAAAAGAACACTCTGCCAACAGCAATTCTCGCAAGAATACTCCCGGCAGCTATGGATGCAGTAGGTGATGAATCCGCACTCCCCGCATTAATTAGGCTTTTCTGCTAGTGGAACACGAGCACGGCATGAATGCTCCAACGACTTTCAATACGCAGCTTAGCTCTTCAGTGCGCACTCCACCATCGATCAAAGTCGACATTCGTCAGACGCCGGAGGGGCTTATCCGCGTGGGCTCAACCCCACTAACATCTGGGCGGCCGTCAGTGGCTTCCGTGCCTGACGAGACCTGGCACAGTGGTAATTAGCTGGTTCCTCCTTGGCTTTTACGCCGTACCCCCGCTCGGCATGCCCATGGCCCCTTCGTCTCCACACAATACAACTCTGAAATAAATATTCACAGCTGTGTAATTGCAGTATCAACTATCCTCTGCTGGCGCATACAGTCAATCAAGGCTTTTACCCGGGGTTCCACACTATCTCTAACACTAGCAGGACGAACTGACGCCCTCCTCTTGTTCCTCTGTGCGCTGCGCGGCTTCGCTGTGTCTCTCCGTAGCTTCGAACCTCCTTCAGCAGAAGCAAGCCAGTGCAAGCCGTCCCACAGCGGACGTTCATTAATTCCCTAGGTTAACCTGCAAACTTTGTCTTGTTACACCACCCCGTCACGTCAACTGCCGTCGATCGACTCCAACTCACTCCAGAAACGTGCTAGCACCTCAATCCAGCTCCATACACCGGCGAATGCACCCATGCTCACAGTAGAGTACCCTTCTCTCGCTTCATACCACATCCCATCGAAACGTCTATGCAACCGCTGTGATACAGCGTCGATCAATCCGGGATATCCAATCCTCAAACCAATTTCAATTGACGGGTCTATGCGTGAGTAGCTCTTGTTGCGCAATCAGACAGCGTGGTTCCTGGCTGCCCGGTTCCCGACGCTTGTCCAAAAACACCTGATGGTTTGCCTCAATTGACGGCCGCTCGTTGTGTGATTGTCGATTCGATATCTTGAGATCTTCCCTTCCGTCTGTCTCTCTGGAAGACTGCTGGCCTCGAATCCGTACAAGTACTCCACCCTTCGCAATCACTCTAACTCAACATCGTCGCAAAAATGTTTTTGCAGTACGGCGGCAAAGGCCCTGAGATCCTCAAGATCACCTGGTCCGAGTGCGCTGTTGCACTGATCCTCTACGTCTTTCGTGCTGCTTCGGCTTCCCGAACCAAGGGTACTGCCATATACAACCTGTATGGTATCCGCTGGGACTTCCTCATCGTCTCCTTGGCTATAGTACGCATCTTATCTCAACGCCACCTTACGGTTCCAACCGCAGCTGACACAACTCCTCTCATTAGATATGTGCCATGATCGCACAGAGCTTTCTCACCGTTTCCGTGCTGCATGGAACCGGCAACTATGAACTGTTGCTCACCACGGACAACATCACTCTTAGTAATTTCTGGAGCTGGATAGCCCAGGTCTTCGCCATAGTCGCTGCCACCATCGGTCGTATAGCAATCATCTTATTCCTGTTGTGTCTCCAGATGCATGTCAACCCACGCCTCAAGTGGCTCCTGTACACCGTCGGCGCCGCCACCACCGTTGTCAACGTGATTGAGATCGGTCTAATCTTCCGTCAGTGTCAACCCGTTGCCGCCTTGTGGAACGCTACCATCAAGGGAGATTGCAGTTTTATACCAACCACCACCAAAGTCGGCTACTTCCAAGGGAGTGTTGGCGCTCTCGCCGACTTCACCCTCGCTCTGTATCCAATCTTGATCATCGGCCCGTTGCAGCAAATGCGTATGACCTTGAAGATTGGCCTATGCATCGTTATGGCTGGTGGCATTGTGTAAGTAGTCTACCTAAGTCCTAACGCGGCTCGACATCTCCGCTGACTGTTGTCCAGCGCTGGCGTCGCCGCCATTAACAAGACCGTCGCTATTTCATCCATCGGCGAAAGTCATGACCTCACATGTAAGTGAACGTGAGAATTCTAATGGAAGTAAAGATACTGATTCAAGGTTAGATGCGACGTGGAATCTCCTATCATGGGTGTGGTCCGAAATGTGGTTGATCATCATTCTCGGTTCCATTCCTCCGCTTTGGCCTTTCTTCAAGTCTATCACGCAACGTGCCCGCAATTTCTCGACATCAGGTGGGAAAAGTGCAGGAACAAACGCAAACTCATATCGACAATTTGATCCCGATGGCTTGAGGATGGAACCGCTCAGCAAGTCGACATATAACATTCAAAGCACCGGCAACTCTCGTAGAGAGCCCGACACCGATTCCGAAAAAGACGACTGGTTCCGACCAAAGGATCACATCTTGATCACTAAAGAGACTCACGTGAAGAGTACTCACGAGCTTCCGGTTTAATGTGCTTTTATTTCGCTGTAAAATAATTTCATTCTAGCTTTGTTGCAGCATGGCTGGCTCTAGCGCGATTTTGCTTGACCCGTTCCAGCTCGTCACGATCAGCGTTGCGCATCGGAGTTTTGGAGTTTACGACTTAGATGATGCTTTACGAATCGATATCCCATGTTGCTACTCGCTGTGGAAAAGAGCTGGTGTGCGTGCTTCATGGAAGCGGTAGAATTTCAGCTGGCTAGCTAGAAATCCACTCAACAAGAGTCAAAATTCTATAGATCAAACAAATATAGACTTTTAGAGACGTTTCCACATGGTTCTTACTTGACTTGGAGATGATCAGTCATCGGATGGGATCTCCGAAAACCTTTTATTAAATCTTTCATATCGCCCTGCCCCTTTCCTGCGTCTTGGACATCATCCAACGATTCTTACGACCGTTTTGCTGCACATCAAACAATACGTCCGGATGTTGTGGCGATCGACTCCACATAGATCCGCACTAACCATGCCATGAGCTTTATAAGAGCACCTATGATACCATTTGTTGCTTTGGGAGCAGGCCCTCAAAATCGAACATTAGATGTCCACTGCCCCAGACTCGTGCATGAGTATATAAACTTCAATAATCACCAACCTTAAAATCTCTTTCAACATTATACCTCTACCTCGTACAGTCAACTCACTCGCTCAGAAGGCTTTGCGGAAAGTAAATCTTATGCGTTGTTGATCCCACGTTTCAGACAAAGAGCCAACCACAAGCAGTCTGTTCTCCGACGCTTTTTTCATCCACACCACCATACGATATAGCATGGAGGAATTCCGTCCAACCCGTAACACCCAACAGCGTGCCTACAAGATTTTGTATCCAGCCTACCGTTTTGTGACTCTCGACTACATTTGAGCCGAAGGTAGCTGGCTGTGACGCTGTGTCGTTGTAGGTCTTGTCGATACCAACACTTTGGATGACCGTCAGACAAACTAAGAGGTAGTGTTCAGCTATAAGCAAACAACTCTCTTAGCTGGCGTAATCATGCGACGATTTTGTACCTGCTTGCGAGACGGCGATGATTGCCTCGACATTGCCGCTTCAACCGCAGTTGCAGTCAGCGGCGATCCAACATGCTCAAGTCAAGCCATTCGCTCAGTTTCAAAGGTGAATTATCCTTGCAGTAAGAAGCTGACATAAGAGAGCAACCATATGATGACTTGTCAGCAATTCTCGGAAGTTATGCCGAATCGGGTAGAATCTGGTTTGTCGTCGGCATTACGGCTGCAGAATGCATGATCAATTCCGAACATGGATTCTTCATAGGCGGCCACAAGCTTCGACAATACTCCAACAGGAAGGGCCACAGAATTTATAGCAACGATGGCGTTCGCCAACGGACAAGTTGCCGACTTCCGGGATGGCCAGCGACCAGATTCCTAATTGGGTCGCCGAGTTTCGAACCCCAAATTACAAATCGCCGAATCCAACGTCACTGAAATACAAGAAGCAGTGAAACATAAGGAAGTTCAATTCTGAAGACCGTTTCTAAGTTCTCTAACTCCAGTTTCTCAATCGACTTGCTGCGTAGTGATTGGCACAGCGTCCACAACAACCGGAACCGTGACAGGAACCTACGTCAACCTTGGCGCCTCATCCAGACTTTCCAGCCCTCACCATTCGACTAACTCTCGGTGATCCGGCGTTTACGACTTCGTAAGGGTTAGAATCAAAAATCAGCCGGCCGTAAGCTGAGGTTTTCGTATTCTGACGCTGGAATCTATATAGTCTTCCGAGGTCCTGAGCATTGCTTGAAGAGCACGTCGCCAAACATGGAGGCTAGACTAAATTCTGCACTTGAGATGGCGGTTAAAGAGAAGAAGCTCGCCGCCGTAGGAGCAATTGCGTTGGATAAAGATGGGAAAGAAATCTACAAAGGAGCATTTGGAACAATCAACCTAAACGATCCCAATGCCGAACCGTTCACGACCTCAATGCCGTACATGGCCTGGTCTACAACAAAGCTCGTCACCTCGGTTGCAGCACTCCAGCTCATCGAACGAGGCAAGCTTAAAATCGACGACCCTGTCGAGAAATACATTCCCAGCATCAGTGAAAACAAAGTCTTAACCGGTTGGAATGAAGATGGCACTCCACAGCTCCGGGCGCCCAAGAACAAGGTCACTATCTTGAATCTCCTCACTCACACGGGAGGCTTTGTCTATGACTTTCTGAACGGAAACAATCTGCGATATAAACTCTTCAAGAACATTGATCCTGCGATACATAATATCGGCAATCCAGTGCAATATCTTGACTCCCCATTCGCTTTCGAGCCCGGTACGGCCCACGAATACGGAATCAACTTAGACATCCTAGGTCTTGTCATCGAGGCCATTTCCGGTCAGAAGTTGCCCGAATACTTCAAGGAACACATCTTCAAACCGCTCGGCATGAAAGACACAGCCGCGCAGCCGGAGCTCGGATCCAAGGGTGTCGAAACAAACCTCATCGTGCATCACCGCGGCGCCGACGGCTCCCTGACGGCAAACCCGGCCCTGCAGTTCCCGAAAGACCCGGAGATCCACGGCGGCGGCCACTTCCTGTACACGACGCTGGACGACTACGCCTCGAAGTTCCTGGTGACGATCCTCAACGGCGGCGCGCACCCGCTCAGCGGCGCGCGCATCCTGCAGCAGGCGACGGTGGATGGGTACCTGTTCCAGGAGAAGATCGAATCGGCGGTGGGAGCGCCGGCAACGGGCGCGGGCGTGCTGGCGGCGGCGATCCCGGCGGTCAGCAACGACGGCGAGGTGTTGCCGGGCCTCAAGAAGAGCTGGTCGTGCGGGCTGCTGCTGAACCTGGAGGCGTCGCCGGTCGGTCGCTCCGCCGGCTCCGGCGCCTGGTGCGGCCTCGGCAACATCTACTACTGGATCGATCGCACTGCCGGGAAGACCGGCCTTCTTGCTACTGAGGTGTTGCCGTTTTTCGATGAGGAGGCTTTGGCGCTTTTCGATGAGTTCGAGAGGGCTGTCTATGGTCATCCTTCGGCTAAGGAAGGTGAGCGTAGAAACTACGTTACGAAACCCGCCGCAGTTGGGCAGTAACGGGCCACAGCGTAGGCGATAGGTCGGAAATTTGCTGGGTGAAAGTAGCTTGATATATTTGCATATGGCATCGTGGTCCTGCTAGATGGTGCTGTGACAATGTATGATTGCTTCTGAATGAATCATCACACTCTCGAATTGAGTGCTGGGACCGGGACGTTGATCTGCTGTGCCTCGAAAACTGTATTGTATTGCTTCGGCTCTGCATACTGTGAACTTCGTCGATCATTCTACTCGTCTTCTAACATTCCTATCATCACTTTCTGCTGCTCCATCCCTCAATCCAGCGACAGCTTCCTCTACGAGACTTCTGAGCTCACGCTGGCCTTCCTCCGTCTGGAAATCTTCTCTAGCAGCCAATTCCTCTATCCTCCTCCTGAACTCCGGATCCGGTGGTTCTTCTTCAGGCTCCGACATCGTCCCGATATTGACCGTTACGTTGTCTGGCAGCGCTGGAGGGTGAGGCAGAGCTGCGTTGGTATCGGCGGACTTCGACTCTTCTCCATTGGTCTTCGGTGCGCATTCAGAAGTGCCTTCCGGTGCACCATCATGTGATCTTAGAAATGTTGCAACCAAAGGTGACTCGCCTTCAGCCTCGATCTTTTCTTCTGCCGTCAAACCCTCTTCATTTTGCCATCGCGCATCAGCGCCAAGTTCGAGCAGTAGCCTTGCAATCTCTTGCGTTTCTGCGGCAAACAGTGGCGTCTCGTTATCCTCATCTACGATGTTCGGGTCTACTTTGTACTCTTCTATTAATGCGCGAATTAGATCTGAATGTGAGTATGAAGATGCAGCGTGGAGAAGTGAGTAGCCATGATCGTCCTTTTGTGATGCTAGTGACGGGTTCTGCCGAAGATGAGACAATACCGTAGACGGATTGTCAGGTACCAAGTTTAATAGGATATCTATTTGAGATCGAGGCATGCTGTGATGTAAAGGCTGAGCAAGCACGCTGAAAAGTTTGAAATTTTGATGCGACGAAAGATACAGTGAGGGTCAAAGCTTCTCAAACTCCGCATCCAGAAACGATGGCCCACTCTGAGATCTTGCAACGCACATAACGTACCGATCTTCATTTATACATCTGATCATCTCTGCTACGGTTTGTAGAAGTTGTTGGCTATTGCGTTATAGAGAAATTATTTGCACTGAATCTATATTTCCAATATCGTACCTCCCATCTCACCACCTTACTCGGAATGTACTACAGTACACCTGACATGCGTTGTGACGTATTTCCATAACTTCTAATCTGTGAATATGGCAAGCCAATCGCTTCTCAGTACGCGTTATGCAACATTACAGCGATACTTTCACCCCAATCCTGTCACGCCAGATTTCATTTTCGTCTTTGGAACTGAGCTGCCCCTGCTTTAGCCTGAGCAGTGGCAGCCCTGAGCAGTGCATGAGCAATATGAGCGGTGCGTGAACAGAAGCTAAGCCAAGGTATTAATAGCAGGGGAGGCAGCCGAAAAAGGGAGAAAAAAAATATTTTTTTGAGGAAATTGAGATTTGAACTCAAAACCTTCGGGACTTCCCAAACTGGACTAGTGGGAGTTAGAAGAGCCAAACATGAAGAGAAAGGAGAAATCAAACGTACATCCGACGCGCTACCCTTGCGCCATTTCCCCCATCAGAACAACGTCCGAAGTTTGAGAAACACCTATTAAGTATAACGCACTCGGTCGGTTCAAGGATCACAAGTCGGCTACATTCGTACCAATCAGTCGCTCAATTCCGAGTACGGAGTATAAATGCAGCAAACTTGATTAAGCTATTGGAAAAAAGTCGAAGAGGGAAAATTCGGACTCAAAGACGTGAAAGCTGACTTTGATGGTTATTTCAGAATCACAGTACGGTACATCAGTGAAAAATGGGCAACTGGGGACCTCAGTTTTCTGAGGGGTTTGATGCTGGATCGATGGGAATATATGCGTACCCAAACGATCCATGGAGGGCAGCATCGTACCCTCGTTTAAAGTTGACGATTTCATTTTCTGCTTTGCGGAGGTATCCTGAGCAGACCCGAGCAGAGCTTGAGCAGACCTGAGTCTGACCTGATCTGCCCTGATCAAAAGCGGCGCCAAGCCATGTACAATAAAAATGGTGCCGGTTACAAGCTGAAGTGAGAAGCTGAATGGCCAAGACATATCGCTATTCTGGGCAAGGCAACGATCGACAGCTTTTGCAACACCGCCACCACCTGCAGGCGAATGTTGGCAATATCCGCGGTTGCACGAGTTGGCAGCTCGTCTAACGTCTCTCCCTACGTGCCAGAACACCCGCCGTCACAGAACGAATTTACACTTTAGACCTCTAAAAACCCTCACTCACAAGTCTGTGACAATATAATCAATATGCCAATGATTCACAGCAATTTCTCTACTAGGAAACCAGTCCGCAACAAGAATTACCGCGGTGTCGGTCACGTTGTGGATCGCTTCGTTGGCGCCATCGCTCGTCACTTCAGCTGTTTCTTCCTGCTCAGTCGCTACTGTGGGAGTCTCTTCGAAGTTCGGAATACCAGGACAAAAGTTCTATCAAGAAAGAGGATGAATCCAAGCTTTGAGGCCACTCTGCCCACATGAACAATAATTCCGAGAGTTTCGCCGCCGGAACGAGGGGTTTGCCGAAGTGGCGTGGAGATTTTCAGCTTTCCTTGGCGCGCACTAGCGCGCTTACATCATCCGGCTTCCAACTGTAATATATTTCGACGCCATCATACTTTCGGATTAGCCTTCCACCGCCACTGTGGCGCAAATTATCATTCCTTGTCGCCTGTTGCTGCCTGAGGTTGTATAGAGAAAGCGCCCACAGGAGACGCCAGCCGCTTTGCGGTTTGCCACAACAACAACGAAGTTTGATTCACTTTCTGGAGCTTTCTCTTCTGGACAGCTTGGGCTCCTTAAGGTTCTGTGCGCGACCGAGCCCTTTTGCCTAGCCTTCCTGCTTCGTTCCTGTTTAGCGGGGCACGATGAATACAACTTCAACGGACCTCTTCGGTCTCATATTTTAACCCAGCCCACGCTCTCTGCGACATCTAGGTAAATTCCGAAGCAATTGAAGAAGCAGTACACTTACTTCTACAGTAGCAATGGCATTTCTCAGTCTGCCAAACGAAATCATTATCGAGATTGTAG
>Ga0335072_10000247_pt1 | contig 116522 bp, 111 predicted proteins | sample Lox_Sample_21_FD_206725 | JGI IMG/M metagenome (GOLD analysis project Ga0335072, IMG submission 206725) | Soil microbial communities from Loxahatchee National Wildlife Refuge, Florida, United States - Lox_Sample_2.1 | ecosystem: Environmental > Terrestrial > Soil > Wetlands | place: USA...
CAGACCCGAGTGCGATACGGATACCGGAAGATCCGCGTGCTGCTGAACCGCGAAGGCTGGAACGTAGGCAAATATGTGGTGGAACGGATTTACCGAGAAGAGGGATTAACGCTGCAGCAGCGACGGAGACGACGGCATTGTCGTGCAACCTCTGCCGCAATTCTTAGTCGTTTGATTTGCTTCTTAACCGTTGCCAAATGGTGGCCGCCACGCCTTGTTTGCCAAGGAACGCGCGTCAGAATGCGCCGCCGGTCTGGGATGGCAAGGTTCCTTGCCGTCCCCGTTTTCCCGTGATGCATTCGCAGGGTTTTGAATTGCGCGATGGGACTATAATTCGGGAATGGCATCCGCGGGGCAGAGTACCGAGCAGTCTCGGCAGGCGCAAGAAGTTGACGCCATTCCTACTCTGGCGTGGTCCGCTCGGGCCTTGTACTACGACGGCGCGTATGGTCCGTTTGGCGAGCCATATGCGCAGTCAGGAACCACCGACGTGTCGTTCACAGGGATGAACCAAGATACGGTTGTGAACCTATACGATTTTCCCGCTCGTGAATACGGCATTCAGGGCCGCTGGCCTTCCCCTGATCCAGCTGGAATTTCGTCTGTCAGCATAAAAGACCCTCAGACTCTGAATCGTTACGCCTATGTGCGCAACAGTCCACTCAACAATCTCGATCCGACTGGGATGTACTGCGACGTACAAGACGCAAGTGAGGGCTGTGGCGAAGGCGATGGCAGCGAGGGTGAAGACGTTGGTGTTGGTGTCGGAGACGGCGACGATGGAAGCGGCGGTTACGGAAACATCGGGGATTGCTACGAATCTTATGGTGCAGCGTGTGATGGCTCTTTACCGGACAATATTAATGATGACCCATGCACGGGCAATCCAGGGCTTTGCGATCCAGGAGACCCGTGCTCCAATCCCTATTCTGCGGCTTGTTCAGACCCCTTCGGCGGTTCTGGGCCTGTCGGCTGGGGAAATGGGACTAGCAATCTAAATAGCGGTGGCGATCCGTGCGCTTATCTGAATGATTCCGGCACTGGCGTTGAATCGACTGATAATAATAGCAGCCCTAGCGAATGCCAGAGCACTGGAGGCGTCTGGTATCCCGACGGTGGTGGAATCTCGATTGCTCAGGACGGCACGAACGTAACGGTTTACTCGGCCACCCAATTGGCACTCGCTCAAGCTTCCAGAGCTGCCTGGCACACGATGATTCTTGGGCAAGCGGTTGGTACTGTCGCAGGGTGCGGAATAGGTGTGCTCGTGGCATCTGGAGCTACTGCAGTGACCGAAACGTATCCCTTAGCCGGTCAGACACTCCCTGAGGGGTGTATCGGGGGAGCAGCAATCGGGTTCTTTGAGGCTCTTCCATACTCGATGATCACTGCAATCGCAGAATTTGGCTGGGTTTATGCGACTCAATAACTATACAAGTATATAACTAACGGGTATTCTAGAGGCTGGCATGAATGAAGTGCGTCGAAGTTTTGACTGGTTGGCATTTTTAGTACGCGTCCTCGTCATCGCCGCGCTGGCAACGTGCTTGCTGGTCGAAAGGATGAACCGACATGATCGGGTCGGAGTTGCATTAGTTATTGGTATTGGGTACGTTATTTTGCCCGCCGTAGCCTACCTGCATACTCGTTTCTATAATTCGATATTTATGGTCAGGATCATTGCGGCAGTGAAAAGAATTTCCGGGCGGGTGGCCAAGCCTTGATTCCGCTCCGTTGCTTCCGCGATCACAGCCGAAGACATACTAGGGACGAGAGATGCAGGCATCGCCTTTCGCCCAGAAAAATTCCAATAGCATCGTGGTCCTCGACTGATGGCGCAGCATCTGCAATTTCTATTTGCCAGCAATTCCTTCCGTCTCGCCTTCGTCCGCTTGCACGAAGCCGACCAGATTCCGCTCTCGCCCAGTCATCTGGGACGACCCTGCGAAATTCTGGGCTCTCCCGCCCGGAGAATCACTGCGAATGAAATTGTGACCAATTTGGACTGGAGGAGCAAGTCGAGGCCGCCGCTTCATTGTCGAATAACTTTAACGCCTTTGTGAATGCTGGCTACAGCGCAAATGAGGCTTTTGCGGCCACGATTAGGAGCTACAATGCTGGTCTGGCTGGCACACTCAGTAGCCTTAGTACTCCGGGACTTGGAATGGTTAGCCTGGATGCAGGAACGAATCCGCCGAATGAAAACTACGTGAGTGGCGTCCTTAACATCTGGGCCAACTGCTTCGGAGGTAGTGCGTTTGACAACCTGATTTGGCCCACCTTTGATACTTTCATTTGGCCCACCCCTGGCCATAAGTTCCTTACCGCCCCACTCTAGGTTTGAAGCCGGGATGGGGTTGCAGGGGAAGGGGCGGCGTCTGAGCCCCTTCCTCTGCCCCATCCCTGGAGAAGCCCAACTGTTCCTTACGAGGCTTTCTTCTTCTGCCTTCCCTCCACTGTGCGCCGGAAGCGATACGACTCCGTTCCGGTTTCGATGATATGCGCCCGGTCGGTGACGCGGTCCAACAGCGCCTTGCACAAGCGTGGATTCGGAAACACCTGCGTCCACTCCGAGAACGGCAAGTTCGTGGTCACAATGAGCGTGGCCCGTTCCGCCCGCTCGGCGATCACCTGGAACAGGAACTCCGCGCCGATCTCCCCCGCCAAAAGTCCACACATTTGCGCGCCCCGATTTGCAATTTTTCTCCCAATGTGCAAGATGGATGTATGCGTCTTTTGACGCAGCGGCGCCCTGCCCGGCCCTCCGCCATCCCGGCGGAGCGAAACACCCTCCCCCGCACATTTTCTAATCGCCACAGTCCGGAAATAGATCTGCTGCATCTAAAGAGCTTAAGGCTTCCTAATCGCAACACTTTTGGGGCCTGCTTCGGCGCTCGCCTAAGTTCCGCTAAGCCCCGCGAATCCGCCGAAGTTCAACGTAAGGAGTAGCTTGTGGCAAACATCGAAAATCCCGTCATCTTATCCGCCGTCCGAACTCCCATCGGAAAATTTATGGGCGGCCTCGCGCCTCTCCAGGCCACCGAACTCGGCGCCAAAGTTGTCGCCGAATCCGTCCGCCGCGCGGACATTGACCCCGCCGCCGTGGACGAAGCCATCCTCGGCAACGTCGTCCAGGCCGGCCTCGGCCAGAATCCCGCCCGCCAAGCCGCTCTCAAAGGCGGCCTCGATCCGCGCGTCGCCGCCATGACCATCAACAAAGTTTGCGGCTCGGGCCTTAAAGCGGTCGCTCTCGCCGCGCAAGCCGTCGCGCTTGGCGAATCCGAAATCGTCGTCGCCGGCGGCATGGAGTCCATGTCCAACTGCCCCTATCTGCTCAAAAACGCGCGCACCGGATTTCGCCTGGGCAATCAGAATCTCATCGACTCGATGATCCAAGACGGCCTCTGGGACGCCTACGAAGATTTTCACATGGGCGTCACCGGCGAGCTTGTCGCCGAAAAATACAAAATCACGCGCGAGGAGCAGGACAAATTCGCGCTCGCCAGCCATCAGAAGGCCGTGCGCGCCATCAAGTCGTGCTTTTTCGGCGCGCAGATCGTGCCCGTCGAGATTCCGCAAAAGAAAGGCGACGCCGTCGTCATCAAGACCGACGAATCGCCGCGCGAAGACACTTCGCTCGAAGCGCTCGCGAAGCTCAAGCCCGCGTTCAAAAAAGACGGCACGGTGACGGCGGGCAACGCGCCGGGCACGAACGACGGCGCCGCCGCCGTCGTTGTCACCAGCGAACGCCGCGCGCGCGAACTCGGCAAGCGGCCGATGGCGCGCATCGTTGCGCAAGCCGTCAGCGGCGTCGAGCCCAAGTGGGTGATGATGGCGCCGGTGGACGCCGTCGAAAAACTCCTCGCGAAAACCGGCTGGGACCGCGACAAGGACGTGGACCTCTTCGAGCTGAACGAAGCGTTTGCTGTCGCCGCGATTGCCGTCACGCGCGTTCTGCGCCTCAATCCCGAAAAAGTGAATGTGAACGGCGGCGCGGTCGCGCTCGGACATCCCATCGGCGCTTCTGGCGCGCGCGTTCTCGTCACTCTGCTCTACGAGCTCGAGCGCCGCAACCTGCAGTGCGGCGTCGCTGCGCTCTGCCTCGGCGGCGGCAACGCTGTCGCCCTCGCCGTCGAGCGCTTTTAATCCGAGCTCCTCGAGCGAGGACGTTGGATGATTTGTGGGTCTGAGCTTTAGCTCCGACACTAGCCCGCCGGCTAAACTTGGGCTTTAGCCCCTGAAGAATTTCTTTCAGCGGTTGCGACGGTGCAAAGCGCGCGCCGCTGGCCTTGGTTTTATCTCACTCTGCGCTGCGAAAAATTTGTGAGCGAAGGCGATGGGAAAATTCGTGTCTGGCGAGGCGACGACCCCGTTGTGTTCGGTCGCATTCTCGCGGCTCTTGAATTGGCCGGATTGGCTTTCGACCCTCTTACGGACTTTTCACATCTCAGCTATTTCCCCGATCAACGCCGCCCCGGCTATTCGATCGCAATAGCGCCGAAGGATTACGGCCGCGCCGCGGAGATCATCGAGAAAATTCTCGCGCAACCACCCACGGAATAATCCGGCAAGATCGCGGATGGGTACTTTCCTTGCCTCATCCTTTTCCGCTACCATCGTCATCCGCCATGACACACGAACACATCAAGACCATCGCCGTGCTCGGCTCCGGGACGATGGGCAACGGCATCGCCCACGTCTTCGCGCGCTCGGGCTATACCGTCATCTTGCGCGACGTCGAGCAGCGCTTTCTCGACCGCGCGCTCGAAACCATCTCGAAAAATCTCGACCGCGAAATCAAAAAAGGGAAGCTCGCCGAAGCCGCCAAGCCCGAAGTGCTCGCGCGCATCCGCGCCACCACTGACGCCGCCGCGCTCGCCTCCGCCGATCTCGCCGTCGAAGCCGTTCCCGAGCAGCGCGAATTGAAGCTCCGCGTGCTGAAAGAAGCCGACGCGCTCTTGAAGCCCGGCGCGATCCTCGCTTCCAACACTTCCTCGATTTCCATCACGGAGCTGGCCGCGCACACTTCGCGCCCCGAACAATTCATCGGCATGCACTTCATGAATCCCGTCCCGGTGATGCAGCTCGTCGAAGTGATTCGCGGGCTCGCCACTTCGGACGAAACGTTCGCCGCGATCATGTCGCTCTGCGAGCGCCTGGAAAAAAAGCCCGTCGCCGTCAACGACGCGCCCGGCTTCGTCTCCAACCGCGTTCTCATGCCGCTCATCAACGAAGCCGTTTTTGCCGTCATGGAGGGCGTCGCCACGCCCGAAGCCGTCGATGCCGTCATGAAGCTCGGCATGAATCATCCCATGGGCCCGCTCGAGCTCGCCGATTTCATCGGCCTCGACGTCTGCGCCGACATTCTCGACGTCCTCTATAAGGGTTTCGGCGACCCGAAATACCGCGCCTGCCCGCTCCTGCGCAAATACGTCGCCGCCGGCTGGCTCGGCCGCAAATCCGGCCGTGGCTTCTACAAATATTGACTCGTCTCCGCCGCGCGCCGGGCGGCGAAATGCCGGCGCGTCGCTCCGGCGTTTCATCTTCGCGCGGCTATTTGCCTGCCTCCCCCGCGAGGTAATCGCGCAGCCAGCCCAGCACCCGCTCCCAATGTTCCGCGTTGCCGTACGCCGCTTCGCTTCGCCCGACAAATCCTTCGTCGCGCACCGTGACTCGCGTCCCGCCCGGAACCGGTTCCATTCGAAACGTGATCGTCGTCTCGCGTGTCCCGAGCAGCGGATGCCTCTCGAATTTTCGCGTCATCACAATCTTCCGCGGCGCTTCAATTTCCGCGAACTCTCCGCTGCCGCCGTTGGTTTCGCCGTTCGCGAACCGCACGACAACGCTCCACGCCCCGCACACGCGCACGTCCGCCTTCCAATCCGTCATCTGGTAAAACTCCGGATGCCCCCACCAGCGCTCGACCTCGTTCGTCGTCAGCGCGCGAAACACGCGCTCCGGCGCCGCCGCCACTTCCGCCGTCGCGAGGATCGTTCCTCCTCCGCCGTCGGCCACCGCGCGCGGCGCCGCCCATTTCGAAGCCGTCGGCAACCGGAAATCCGTTTTTGTTTCGGCCGTCATTTCGCCTCCAGGTAATCCCGCAGCAGGGCCACGATCAGCGGCCATCCGCTGTTCCGTTTCCGCAGCGCCTCCGTCGCCAGGCCCGAATGCGTCACGCGCACTCGCGTCACGCCATTTCTTTCTTCCTCCAGTTCCCACCGCACCAGCGTTTCCACCGCGTCTTCCTGCTCGCGAATCCACGTGAATTCGAGCAGCCGCGGCCTTTCAATCCGCCGGTACTCGCCCGTGACGATGTTCATCCCTCCGCCCGCCCCGCGTACGTGCATCCGCCACTTTCCTCCCGGCCGAAGCTCGCACTCCGCATACGCCGTTTTGAATCTCCCCTCCGCGCCCCACCATTTCATCAACTTTTCGGGCCGCGTGAGCGCGTCGAAGATCCGCTCCGCCGTCCCGCGAATCGCAATCTCTTCGACGATCGCATCGCCGCTTCGCTCTCCGCTTTTCATCGCCGCTCCTCGATGTAATCCCTCAGGCCGCGCAGCGTCACCCGCCAGAAGTTCCGGTAATCCTCGAGCCACTCGTTCACTCCTCGCAGCGGCCGCGCGTTCAGCCCGCAGCGCGTGGACGTTCCCTCCTGCCGCGTCACGATCAGCCCCGCCCGCCGCAGTTGCCGCAGATGCTTCGACACAGCCGGTCGGCTCATCCGGAAATTTCGGGCGATCTCGCCGACCGTCTGCGGCCCGCCGCGGAGCAGCCCGAGGATTTGCCGCCGCGTCGGATCCGCAATCGCGCGGAACACCGCGTTTCTTTGTTGCGCCCGGCTTTCGCGGGAATTCCGGGCTGCGCTCGCCGCGCCTCGCCGCTCCGTTCGGTTCATCATGCTTCGCTCGCTCCCGCTTCATTAGTAACCATTCGGTTCCCATTAATGTAACCAAATGGTTTCCATCTGTCAAGCGCGCTCTTTGCTCCTCCCCGCCACTATCGCGTGTGGAGCGCGGAGTGGCGCGGCAACGCGCATCCTGGCTCTCGCTTTTTGGAAGAGCGAGAAACCGCCGGGTGGTTTACACTCTTCTTCGAGCCTTCTGGATGATGCGGCCCGAGTCTGGCGGCCGTGCTCTTCGCCCGGCGCTTTGTGCTTCCTCGCTCGGGCTTTCGCTCGCTGCGCGCGTTTTGCCGCCGGAATCGGCTTGGGCTTCGCGTTGCGCAGCGAATTCATTCCGCGGCGAGGTATTCCGATGAAAGCAGCGTGGTACGAAAAACCGGGGCCGGCTCGCGACGTCCTCGTCGTCGGCGAGATGCCCAATCCCGCTCCCGCCGCCGGGGAAGTCCGCATTCGCATCGCTGCGTCCGGGATCAATCCCGGCGACACTAAAAAGCGCGGCGACGCCTTCGGCCTCGGCATGCCCTACCCCCGCGTGATTCCGCACAGCGACGGCGCCGGGCGTGTGGATCAGCTTGGCGCCGGCGTTTCCCCCGAATGGCTGGGCCGCTCGGTGTGGTGCTACGGAGCGCAATCCTATCGCCCCTTCGGAACAGCCGCCGAGTTCACGTGCGTCCCTGTGGATAAAGTCGCTCCTCTCCCGAAAAATGTCTCGATGGAGCAGGGCGCCTGCCTCGGCATTCCCGGAATTACCGCGCACCGGGCCGTTCACGTCGCCGGCCCCGTGAAGGGACGCACTGTTTTGGTGCAGGGCGCGGCTGGCTCCGTCGGTCTTTGCGCCGTTCAACTGGCGCGATTCGCCGGCGCGCGCGTCATCGGAACGGTACGGTCATCTTCCGACCAGGCCGCGGCAAAAAGCGCGGGCGCCCATGAAGTAGTCCTGACCGGCGCGGATTTGCCCGCCCGCGTCCGCGCCGTCGCTCCCGAGGGCATTGACCACGTCGTCGAGGTGGCCTTCGCCGCGAATATCGACGCCGATGTCGAGCTGCTGAACCAGGCCGGCTCGGTGGCCAGCTACGCCACCGACAGCGCCGCTCCGAAAATTCCTTTCTGGCAAATGGTGTTCAAGAACATCGGCGTTTTCTGTCTCGGCAGCGACGATTTTTCGAAGGAAGCAAAAATGCAGGCAGCGCGCGATTTGAACGCCGCGCTCGAGGCGGGCTGGCCCGGCTTCGAAATCGCCGAACGCCTCCCGCTCGCGGAGATCGCTCGCGCCCATGAGCTCGTGGATCACCCCGCCCGCCCCGGCCGCGTCGTCCTGGTCCTCTGACGTTCCCGGCCGCTTGCGCAGTTTTCTTGCGCAACTCATTCCGAGGAAGTTTCAGAAAGCGGACAGCCAATCCACTTCGCCAACCGCCCCGCCGCCGGCGGCATCGAAACTAAAGGAGGCCAATTTTATGGAAGTCGAAAGGATCGTGCACCGCTTCGCAATTGTTGTCTTTGCGGCCGCTCTAATCTCCCCGCTGATCACCGTGGCGGGAGAGACGGGCGCCGGTCAAAATTCCAAAATGCCGCTCGGCAAGAATTTCATTGCCGCGGCGGCGAAAATCAACCTCGCCGAGGTAGAACTCGGCAAGCTTGCCGAGCAAAAGGGAGACAACCAGGCCGTCAAGGATTTCGGGAAGCGCATGGTTGCCGATCACACGCAATTGGAGAGCGAGCTTCAGGACCTAGCCAAAGCGGCGGACGTCACTTTGCCGAGCGCGCCGGGAACGAACGCATCCGACCTGCGGAATCAGCTTTCCGCCGACTCCGCGTCAAAATTTGATCAGGCTTACATCCAGCACATGCTGGCGGGCCACAAACAGGCGATCGCAATGTTCGAGAACGAAATCGAGCACGGCCAGAACGCCCAGTTCAAATCCTACGCCGAAACGGCTCTGCCCGTTATTCAAGACCACATTCGCATCGCCGAAGACGTAGCCGGCAAAATGGAACTCTCCGGCAAGCTGGGCCTGTCGGCGCCGAACAAAGCGATCAGCGCCTCTGCCAGGCCGGCATAAAATCTCGCGGGCGGAATTATCAGGCGCCAAGCCCGCCTGCCGGAAGCAAGCCCGCCTGCCGAAGGCAGGCCTGGCTGCTGTAGTAAGGCCTGCCATAGGCGGGCGAGCCTTCGTTTTGTAGGCTGCGGCTTCAGCCGCGGCAAAAAAGCGGGCGAACGGCTCCCACGGCTTGCGCAGTTTTCTTGCGCAACTCTTCGCATTATCTTTTGAGAACCGCGTTGTTGCTAATTCCATAATGAATTACCCGATAGTGCAACCCTGTCCTTCCGGTCAGGCTGGCATCGGCTCGAAACCTGCTAACCTGCTCCAGGAGCCAGGAGGCTCATTCCGTGCAGAATCGGAGAACTGCCACAGGTTGGGCCATTCATCTTCGAAGGCTCCGTCTCGCTCTAATCCTCTCCGCTGCCTTTGCGTTCGGCACTTCTACGGCTCACGCGGCACCGCTCTCCGACCTGTGTAGCGTGCAAGCACTCCCCTCGCAAGTGCATGCAGTTCTCGCTCGAGATTTCGCCCCTTGGAAAATCCAGGATCCGGAAAGTCTCAGCGAATCAGCTCGAAGGACGTGGGAAAGCAAGAAGCCCCAGGGGTGTCCGGGAATCGCTGTCGGCTCATTTCAAGACGCCAAGTTCTTGTCTTACGCGCTGCTTCTTGTGCCTTCGGATCATCCTGACTCCGGTTACAAGTTGTTGATCCTGAGCCGCCGGGATAATCAGTCTTCGTTCGAATCGACGGTCGTCGAGCATTACAAAGGGGACGGGAGCTCCAACTATTTCATTTGCAGAGCAAAGGCGCAGGACTTCTTCGACGCTTCCTCCAAAGCAAAATGTCAGCCTCAAGCTCCCGACGTCATCTTGATGATCGATTCAGGAAAGCAAGAATACGAATCAGATATCTTGTTCTGGTCAAACGGTCGCATCCGTCAGGAGCCCGTCGACGATTAGGAGTCCGAACCACCACTGCGATTTCTTGGAGTGGAAAAGGGAGAGGCGAACTATGTCCCGACGCAAGTGGATGTTTCCCGCCCTGCTTAGGGCGAGCTTTGTCTCCCGGCCCTCTCCCTTCCTTGCGCTGCTCTCCCTGCTTCTCGCCGGGGTCACGACGAGGGCGCAACCACCCATGGACCCTTGCGAAATGCCTCCAGGCGTAAGCGCTGTCGCCCACGCTCGATTTCCGGCTTCGAAAATCATCGCTGTCTCGGACCTAAGCGCCGATGACAGAAATCTCTACGAGAAAAAACATCCCGGTGCGTGTCCCGGTCTTGCGAGCGTGAATTTCTATGGCGACCACAAACCCACACTTGCGCTCGCGCTGGCCTCCAAACGAAAAAACGACCTTTTGACCAGGCTCGTCATTGCGCATCTCGAGGAAGGGAAGTGGACACTCACGGTTTTGACCAAGACGAACGGTCCGGCGCCCGTCCTGTGGGCCGAACCGCCTGGAGAATATAAGGACCTCTACGGCGTAAAAAAGATTCGCGCCACCAATCCGGTCGTCGTTTTCTGCGGTTACTATTCCTGGGCCGTCGTTTACGCTTGGATCAACAATCGCGTTTCCACAATCTGGCTCCAGGATTAGCGGTCACGAAGCGGATTCGACCATGACAAATTTCCTCCCGGACCGGTCCTGTCGCACTCGTAAGCACGCCGAAACCTCGCTCTTCACCCTGGTCGCGGCCCCAAAGGGAGGACTCCTTGGCAATTGCTTCCGTCTGAATAGTTCATCCTTTGCGGATCTTCCGAAGTGGCGAAAGCCCGTCGTCGTCTTCGGCCTTGCTGCCGCCCTCCTCCGGCATGGATAGCGACCGCGGTCGAACTGCGTATCTACTCCTCGGCACCGTCAAAGCTCTACCCAGCCGCTGGCCAAACACATAAGGTCCGCGTAATGCATGGTTCTGTGCGATACATCTCGGCAGAGAGAAGGGAATCTCTCTTCTTTTGGCGCGAGTCTGTCCTTCCCCTGGCCGGCCTCCCCCTCCTGATCGCGTTCGTGACCTTGATAACGGCTCCAAAACCGAACCATCTTCTCTCGGCGACCAGTTGCGATGACCCCCGGGCCTAAATCTGTCTCACTAAGCACTTTTTTCCTTCTTGGACTGACCCTTTCATTCACTGCTCCGCGGTTGCAAGCGCGCTTTTTCCTCAGTTTTCCCCGCTCCACGCGCCACGGTCCGATCCTCCGACAGTTGCCCTCTACTTCCTCCACCTCCTTTATTTCCTCTGCCTCCGTTTTCAAAAGTCCACAAGCGTTCGCGTTTGACGCGGATGATAAAATGGGGTTCAGGACAGATTTTCGCCATGCGGCTCTTGCGATTGCAGCGCCCATCCAACCAAATCGCGTCACTCAGCTCTCACCCAGCTTTCCGTTTCGCCTCTGTGCTGCCAGCAAAGCTCTTGGCAAGCCGAGAGAGAGGCTCGCGCGCCTCGGCCGCTTTGAATTCCGAGCGGGAGATGCGAAGCACCGGTCGCGATCCGGCGAGCGTGGCATTGCGGTTCGCAACACACCCGGAAACCGGATTCGCTGTAACTGATTCAAAACAAAGGACCGGGAACCTTTCTAATCGCTACACTTTGGGGGATGCGGTTTGCGCGCGTTCTTGCGGGCGCCATGGGTGGCGTCGTTCGGGCGGAGCATTTTTTGGGACTGAGGGCGCAGAAAAAGCTTTTGCTTTTTCTTCGCCTGTGCTAATCTCCCTCCTGCAATTGATTCTTCCGGGGTGGCGGCTCTCTGCTACACTCGCCAGTCCTGAGAGCTTGCCGGTGGCAAGTTCGAAGGCACGCGCTTCCATCCCCCGGGAGCAGAATCGAAACCCTTTCGAGGTGCGCCATGGCCGATGAGAAATCCAAGAATCTTGATCTCGCAATCTCCCAGATAGAGAAGGACTACGGCAAAGGCTCGATCATGCGCCTGGGCAGCCGCGACGTCCTCGTCCCCGTCAGCGTGATTCCCACCGGTTCCATCTCGATTGACGCCGCCTTGGGGGTCGGCGGCTTTCCCCGCGGAAGAGTCTGCGAAATCTACGGCCCGGAATCGGGTGGCAAGACAACTCTCACTCTTCACGTGATCGCGGAGGCGCAGCGCATGGGCGGCCAAGCCGCGTTTATTGACGCCGAGCACGCGCTCGATCCGGTCTACGCCCGCAATCTCGGCGTGGATGTGGACAATCTTCTCGTTTCCCAGCCCGACAACGGGGAACAGGCGCTGGCGATTGCCGAGACGCTGATCCGCTCGAACGCCGTGGATATCGTCGTGATCGACTCGGTCGCGGCGCTGGTTCCCAAGGCCGAGCTCGAGGGCGAAATGGGCGAGCCGCAAATGGGATTGCAGGCTCGGTTGATGTCGCAGGCGCTGCGCAAGCTGACCGCCATCGTGTCGAAATCGAAGACTTGCCTGATCTTCATCAACCAGATCCGCGAGAAGATCGGGGTGATGTTCGGCAATCCGGAAACCACCACCGGCGGGCGGGCGCTGAAATTCTACGCCTCGATCCGCGTGGATATTCGCCGCATTCAGTCCATCAAGGAAGGCGACCGGGTGGTCGGGTCGCGCACGCGCGCCAAAATCGTGAAAAACAAAATCGCCGCGCCGTTCCGCGAAGCCGAATTCGACATCATCTACGGCGAGGGCGTCTCGCGCGAAGGCGATCTGCTCGACCTCGGCGTCGCGAAAAACATCATCGAAAAATCCGGCACCTGGATTTCGTACAAGGGCGAGCGCATCGGCCAGGGCCGCGAGAACGCCCGCATGTTCCTCAAGGAGCACGCCGACGTGCGCGCCAAAATCGATCACGAACTCCGCAAAGCCCTCGGGTTGCTTGCCGCCGGGCCGGCGGTTGTCGAGGAAGCCGGCAAAAATTCCGAAGGCGAGGCCCACAAGACGGGACTGAAAGCCGTCGCGGCCACGCAGGGCGGGCGCGCCGCGCGCTAGCTAGCCGCAAACCTTCGCTCGCATTGATGCGGATTTTGCGCGGGGCTTCGAGCCCTCCTCCTCGGAGCCCCGCGCGGGTGTGAAATTCCCGTCCCGGTACATCCGCTGCTGTTCCGCGCTGTGTCAGTTTAAAAAACCTGTCCGTGATTCCAGTTGCGCCGCCGTGCAACATTTCCTTACACTGGTTGACGTAACTTTTAAGAAGGACTTATAACGGCCGATTCATAAAGCCATGGGACGAACTCCAGCCATCCAGCAGCTTTTCTCTCTCGTTTGCCTGTTTCTCGTCGCGGCAGCCGGCATTTCCGCGGCAACCCAATCTCACCACAGATATCACCGCAGGTATCGCGGCGTTCCCACCTACGCGGATCCCACGCAAGGGGACGAAGCCGCGTACGACGACCCCGTGGTCCGGCAGATCGCGGTGGACGCTCTCGGCCATGCGAACGGGTCGGTGGTCGCGGTGGATCCGGAAACCGGGCGCATTCTGACGATCGTCAATCAGAAGCTGGCATTTTCCCCGGGCTTCGAACCGTGCTCGACGATCAAGCCCGTCATCGCGCTGGCGGCGATTCAGGAGGGAGTGATTACAAGCGGGACGATGATCCGCGTCGCTCCGCGGCACTACATGGACTTGACGGAAGCGATGGCCCACTCGAACAACAAATATTTCGAGGAGGTGGGAACGCGGCTGGGATTCGACAGCATCATCAAGTACGCGCGGCTGGTCGGGCTGGGGCAGCGCGTGGGCCTGGATATTTCGGGTGAGCCGTCGGGAGCGCTGCCGAGCGCGCCGCCGGTTCTGGGCGGAGTCGCGCGGATGTCGAGTTTCGGGGCGGGCATTCGCATCACGCCGTTTCAATTGGCATCGCTGGTGGCGACCTACGCAAACGGCGGGACACAATATTATCTGCAGTATCCGCGCACGGCGAAGGGGCTGGAGGATTTTACGCCGCGCGTGCGGCAGCACCTGAATATCGCCGCAGCGCTGCCCGATATTCGCGAGGGAATGCTCGCGGCGGTGCTGTACGGAACAGCGAAGCAGAGCTACGACCCCGATGGGGAGCAGGCGCTTGGCAAGACGGGAACGTGCGACGACGAAGATCTGGGCGGGCGGATCGGATGGTTCGCGTCGTACGCCGACCAGTCGCATCCCAAGATCGTTCTCGTGATTCTCATTCGAGGCGGGAGCCGCTACGTGACAGGCCCGCACGCATCGGAAATCGCCGGCCGGATCTACCGCACGCTTCACGACCGAAATTATTTCGCCACCGAACCCGAGCGCGGCTCGGAGACCTACGCGACGGCCGCCGGCGCGTCACACTAGAAAACCTGTTGGTTGAAAACTTCCAGGCAGAATCGGACGACGGTGCCTTTCTTGCAACGCATTCGCGGATTTCCGCTTTTTTCGGGCTTGCGCCCTGAGTTATGCTGCAAGCCGCTGCGGCATTCGAGGCAGCGGGGGATATGGGGATTCGAAGACTGATTTTTTGGAGCGCGGTGGCGCTCGCCAGCGCCGCCTGCTTGACAGCATCGTACGCCCACCTGGCCGCCGTGGAGCGCGAGCTTCCCGCGGAGGCGGCGGCAGCGCGCGCCGACGCGCAGCGGATTCAGCAAACCGCAATTCTGTACACGAAAACAATTGTACCGGCGCGAACGCCATTCAGCGCGGTCTTGAAAGAGATGGGAATCGCATCGGGCACAGTGGCGCGCGTGACGGCGTCCGCTCAACCCGTTTTCGATCTGCGGCATCTTCGCGCGGGGAATCAACTGGCGGTGGGACGCTCCGTGGTGGGCGATCTTCGCGAAATCCGATACGAGATCGACTCAGACAACAACCTGGTGATCCATCCGGACGGGGCGGATTTTCATTCGGAGATTCAGACGATACCTTCGAAAACGGAAACCGCGGGAGTGGCGGGCGAAATTCACGGGTCGCTTTTCGAATCGATCGTTGACGCAGGAGAAAAGCCGGAACTGGCCATGCGGCTGGCGGAGATTTTCGGGTACGACCTGGATTTCTACACCGATCCACGTCCGGGCGACACGTTTCGCCTGGTGGTGGAAAAGAGAGTTCTGGACAACGGAACCCTCGTGTCCTACGGGCGGATCCTGGCCGCGGAATACCGTAGCGGGAAGCGATCGTACAGCGCCGTCCTGTTTCACGACCCCGCGGGCAATCCCGCGTATTACACCGTGGACGGGAAATCGATGAAGAGAGAGTTTCTGCACTCTCCGCTGAAATACGCCGCTCCGATCACTTCACATTTCAGCCTGAGCCGATTTCACCCGATTCTGAAACGCTACCGGCCGCACCTGGGAATTGATTATGGAGCGCCGATCGGTACGCCGGTGCAAACGATTGGAGACGGGCGCGTGATTTACGCGGGACGAAAGGGCGGAGCGGGCAACCTGGTGGAAATCCAGCACGCGAATGGATACAACACGTATTACATGCACCTTTCGCGTATTCTGGTGCACGACGGAGAACGCGTGGAGCAGGGGCAGCGAATCGGGCTGGTCGGCATGACGGGACTTGCGACGGGCCCGCATCTAGATTTCCGGATCCAGCATCACGGGCAATTCCTGAATTTCGAGCGGCTGGCGCTCCCGCCTTCAGACCCGATTTCGAGGCGAAATTTCGCGGCATTTGCGGCCGCGCGCGACCGCGCGTATGCGGATATGCCGCCGGTTCCCGCCGCCGGAGGAAACGCGGTGGCCAGCAACGTGGCGCCCGCCTCTCCTGCGGCTCCCGCACACCCGTAAGTCAATCGCGTGAAGGCCTGAGCGCAGATTTCCGCGACGCGCCGCCAGAGCAGGCGTAACGAGTTTCGCAGCGGGCAACCGTGGTAAAGGCAAAGTGCGAGGGTCCGCTTCCGGCGGTAGATTCGTCTCAATACTTATACGCAGGAACGTCACAGCCGGCAGCGAGCCCATCGCTCTCCTAATATGAAGCGTTAATCGCAGCTTCCGCGATCGAGGGCGGGCATGCTGTACGGCGAGGAATTTCAGCGCGGACAACGATTCGGCAGCCTGCGAGTTCAAAATCCCTTCCTGTAGGCAGTTCAACCCAATTGATTGAAATGGGCATAAAAAAAGCAGAAGGCTATTGCTTTACTTCCCAGGTGTCGCCGGCGCGGAGGAGCTTGGCGAGGTCGCCCTTGCCCCGCCGCGCCTGCACTTCGCTGATCTGCGCGGCCACCAAATCCTCATAGCGAGGAGCGTCAACGGAGCGGAGCACACCGATGGGAGTGGGGAATCCTTCGAGAGTGTCCATGCGGGAGAGAAGAAAGGCGTAAGCGGGATTCGGATTCGTTTCGTCGTGGGCGACCAGATCGTGTTCGGCGACGCCGTTTCCGAGAGTGACGACTTCGAGCTCGAGGCCCTTGCGGCGAATGCCTTTGTCGCGATTCTTTCCGAAGATGAGCGGCTTGCCGTGCTCGAGTTGAATCACGTGCTCGCTGCGAGCGTCGCGCTCGGTGAGGTTCGTCCAAGCGCCGTCATTGAAGATGTTGCAGTTCTGGAGGATTTCGACGTAGGCAGAGCCGCGGTGAGCGGCGGCGCGTTTCAGAGTGTCTTTCAGATGCGCCTGGAAAACGTCAACGGAGCGAGCGACAAACGTGGCTTCGACGCCGATGGCCAGCGACATGGGATTGAACGGGCGGTCGAGCGAGCCGAAAGGAGTGGATTTCGCCTTTTTCCCGATTTCCGAGGTGGGGGAGTATTGGCCCTTGGTGAGGCCGTAAATCCGGTTGTTGAACATGAGAACTTTGAGCCCGACGTTGCGGCGGAGCATGTGAATGGTGTGGTTCCCGCCGATGGAAAGGGAATCGCCGTCGCCGGTGACGACCCAGACGTCCAATTCCGGACGCGTCAATTTCAAACCGGTGGCAACGGCCGGGGCGCGGCCGTGGATGGTATGAAAGCCGAATGTGTTCATGTAATAGGGAAAGCGGCTGGAACAGCCGATGCCGGAAATAATCGCGAATTTTTCGCGGGGGACACCGAGATCCGCGAAGACGGTTTGAACAGCGGACAAAATCGCATAGTCGCCGCAACCGGGGCACCAGCGGATCTCCTGGTCGGTTTGAAAGTCTTTTTTGTTGTAGAGCGGGAGAGTTTCGGTTGCCATTTGCTTCTCCAGACTTCCTGCTTCAGGGGCTAAAGCCCAAATTTTTTTCGCGCTTCACGTCGCGGCTGAAGCCGCGACCCGCAAACACCCTCGCGTTCGTGTTCAATTTTGCCCTAGAACCTCTTCGATCCTGGCCTCGATTTCCGACTGTTTAAACGGTTTGCCCTGAATTTTGTTGTAACCCTGAGCGTCCACCAGATACTTCGCGCGCAAAATCCACAGCAACTGGCCCATGTTCATCTCGGGGACCAGCACTTTGTCATAGCGGGCGAGGAGCGCGCCCAAATTTTTCGGCAGGGGATTGAGGTGGCGCAGATGGACATGGCCGATGCGGCGCCCCTTGGCGCGAGCCGTCTTGAGGGCCGCGGTAATAGGGCCGTGCGTCGAGCCCCAGGCCACGATCAACAGATCTCCGGAAGGGTCGCCCGCTGGGACAACGTCGGGAATATCGTTGGCAATGGCCTCGACCTTCGCGGCGCGCAAGCGGACCATTCGCTCGTGATTCAAAGGCTCGTAATTGACGTTGCCGGTGACATCCTGTTTTTCGAGACCGCCGATGCGGTGCTCGAGGCCCGGGGTGCCGGGAACGGCCCACGGGCGAGCCAAAGTTTTCGGATCGCGCTTGTAGGGCTCGAACCCCTCGGGATTGGACTCGAACGTGACGGGGAATTTGGGCAGCTCCGCGAGGTCGGGAATTTTCCAGGGCTCGGCGCCGTTGGCGAGATATCCGTCGGAGAGCAAAATCACGGGGACCATGTATTTCACGGCAATGCGCGCGGCTTCGAGAGCGACCCAGAAACAGTCGCCGGAAGTCGAAGGAGCGAGGACGGGAACGGGAGCCTCGGAATTGCGGCCGAAAAGAGCTTGGAGAAGATCGGCCTGCTCGGTCTTGGTCGGCAAACCCGTGGAAGGGCCGCCGCGCTGAATGTCGCAAACGACGAGGGGCAACTCGACGGCGATGGCGAGGCCGATGGCCTCAGTTTTGAGAGCCATGCCCGGGCCCGAAGTGGTGGTGATGCCGAGCGAACCGCCGTAAGCCGCGCCGATGGCCGCGGTGACAGCGGCAATTTCGTCTTCGGCCTGAAACGTGATGACGCCGAAATCCTTGTAACTCGAGAGCTCATGCAAAATGTCGGAAGCCGGGGTGATGGGATAAGAGCCGAGAAAGAGAGGAAGCCCGGATTGACGCGAGGCGGCGACGAAACCCATGGCGAGAGCGGTGTTGCCGCTGATGTTGCGGTACAGACCGGGAGCGAGCTTGGCGGGAGGAATTTCGTAGCTGATTTGAAAGGCTTCGGTGGCCTCGCAATAGGAGTAGCCGGCCTGCATGGCCAGGCGGTTGGCGGCGACGAGTTGGGGCTTGTTCTTGAATTTTTCCTGGAGCCAGCGGAGCGTGGGTTCCATGGAGCGGTTGTAGAGCCAATAGCACATGCCGAGGGCGAAGAAATTCTTGCAGCGGTCCATGCTCTTGGCATCGAGGCCGAGGTCTTTCAGAGCGGCGCGAGTGAGCTTGGTCAACTGGACGGAGAAGAGGCGATAGCCGTCGAGGGAGTGATCTTCGAGGGGGTTTGAAGCCATCTGCGCCTTGCGCAGATCGGTTTCCTGGAAATCATCGAGATTGACGATGAGGATGCCGTTGGGTTTCAAGTCGGCAAGATTGGTTTTCAGCGCGGCGGGATTCATGGCCACGAGGGCGTCGACGGCGTCGCCCGGGGTGTAGACGTCGTTGGAGGCGAATTGCACCTGGAATCCGCTGACGCCGGGAAGAGTGCCGGCGGGGGCGCGAATCTCGGCCGGGAAGTCGGGGAAGGTCGCCAGATCATTGCCGTAGAGCGCGACGGTGTTGGTGAATTGGCTACCGGTGATCTGCATGCCGTCGCCGGAATCCCCGCAAAAGCGAATCACGGCCCGGTCAATGACTTCCCGCTTGCGATGAAGCAATTCACTGGTGGTTGACATATTGTTTCAGCGGCGCCCGTCCCTGCGGAATTCCGAAACTTTTTTCTCCTGCCCCAACAGAAAAGGATAGCACCCTGCCCGCGCGAAACAAACGAAATTGCAGAGCGGGCTTGACGGATTGAACGCCGGGGCGGGGTCGCGGGCGAATCGAGGACTCCAGCGAGTGCTATACTTTTTTCACCCTTCCAGAGCTGCAAATCCCAAGCCAGCGATTGCCCGGGCGAGCATTCGACCGGCGGAGCGACAAATGATTTCGCTCGTATACGTGAGCCGGGCCGCCGCGCCTTTTTCGAATCTCCAATTGGTCGAACTGCTGGAGAAGTGCCGCGAAAACAACGAAAGCTTCGGCGTAACCGGCATACTCCTTTACAAGGACGGACGATTCATGCAGGCGCTGGAAGGCGACGAGGACGCGGTGAGGAGCGTGATGGCGAAAATTTCGGCCGACCCGCGCCACGGCGACATCGCGATTCTGGTGATGGAGCCAGCGCTCGAGCGCGAATTTGCGGAGTGGTCCATGGGCTTCGCGAATCTCCATTCTCCCGGAGTTCTCTCCATCCCCGGCTATTCGAAGTTTCTTGAAACGCCGCTTTCACGTGAAGGGTTCAAGCCGAATCCCGCCGGAGCCAAGGAGGTGCTGCTGCTGTTCCGGAAGGCCAAGATGTGAAGACGCGCGCCGCGATGGAAATTCCTTTGCGGAAATTCCCGTCCGGAATCGAGGCATTCGCGGCTTTTCGCAAATCGCGGAAAGGCTGGTAAATTGAGGGAGAGACAGCGGCAGACCAGTGCGCGAATTCAGGAAGGCCAATCGAAACGCTCATGTTCCACCAAACGGAAGATCTTCGAATCAAATGGACCAAGGTGGTGCTTCCTCCGATTTTTCTGGAGGAAGAGCTGCCCGCAACGGAGAAAACGTCGGAGACGATTTTTCAAGCTCGCCAGGCCATTCGCGGGATTCTCGCCGGTGAGGACCGCCGGCTGCTGGTCGTGGTGGGCCCGTGCTCGATTCACGACACGAAGGCGGCGCGCGAATACGCGGGTCTGCTGAAGACGGCGATCAACGAGCTGTCTTCGGAACTTCACATCGTGATGCGGGTGTATTTTGAAAAGCCGCGGACGACGATCGGCTGGAAAGGGCTGATCAACGACCCGCATCTCGACGAGTCGTTCAAAATCAACGACGGTCTGCGGCTGGCGCGCCATCTGCTGCTCGACCTCGCCGAAATGGGAGTGCCGGCAGGGAGCGAATTTCTGGATATGATTTCGCCGCAGTACGTGGCGGGCCTGGTGAGTTGGGGAGCGATCGGAGCGCGGACGACGGAGAGCCAGGTGCACCGGCAACTGGTCTCCGGACTATCCTGCCCGGTGGGATTCAAGAACGGGACATCGGGGGACGTTCAAGTGGCGATTCAGGCGATCGTATCGGCCGCGCAGCCGCACACGTTTTTGGGGCACACGAAACACGGGCAATCGGCGATATTCGTTACAACGGGGAATCCGGACTGCCACCTGACACTACGCGGGGGAAGGAACATGGTGAACTACACGGCAGAGGCCGTGGCCGAGGTGTGCCGGCAACTGAGCGAAGCGGGGCTAGCGCCGCGGGTGATGGTGGATTGCAGCCATGCCAACAGCAACAAGGACCACAAGCGGCAGGGCGTGGTCTGCCGCGACGTTGCCGCGCAGGTCGCCACCGGAACGCGGAATATTCTTGGAGTAATGCTCGAGAGCAATTTGGTGGCAGGAGCGCAACGACTGGTTCCTGGCCAACCGCTGGTCTACGGGCAGAGCATCACGGACGCGTGCATCGGGTGGGAAGAGACGCTCGAGCTGCTGCGCGAACTTGCGTCGGCGGTGCGAACGGGACGGCCGAGACGCTAAGCGGGCGGAATGGATGGCCCGCAAAGAGTACGCGGCTTTTTGGCTAGGGCATTCTCGGCATTTTAAATTTGCATTAACCGGGGATTGACATGCGGGGGAGAAGCTCGCAAGTCTTCATTCGAAGCTGCGTTTGAATCCAGCGGACTCAAAGGGTGAGCGTCCGCAAAGATCGGAAGCGGGACCCAGTTGAAAAAGCTGTTCTTCATCGTGGTATTGATTTTAGGTTTTGGACCGTGCCGTCCAGGCCTACGCGCGCAGCAAGCCTCGACAAATAGTTGCAGCCGCCCATCTCCGGGGAGCGCTGTGCCAGAGCCCGCGGATTTGCGGAGCCATGACGGAGTTCTGAAGGTCAACCTGACAATTTACGATTATAAGGACGCCGGCGGAACGATACGCTACTGCTACGTGGACGACAAGGGCGATCAATCTCCAAATCTAAGGCTGAAACCAGGCGATCTGCTGATCCTTCATTTGAAAGACGACTTGAAGGAACTCGAGCCCGCCGCGGGGAGCGCGCCGCAATCCGGGATGAAGATGGTGATCGGCCAGGGGCCGTGCATCAGCGGCCCAATGACGGACACATCGACGAACCTGCATTTCCATGGATTGACAATTCCTCCGGTATGCCATCAGGACGATGTGCTGAAAACGATCGTGAATTCGGGCGATCCGCCATTCGAATACCGTTTTCACATTCCCGAGAACGAGCCTCCCGGATTGTATTGGTACCATCCGCATGTGCACGGATTCACGACGCCACAGGTGCTGGGCGGAGCGTCGGGAGCGTTGATCGTGGAAGGAATCGAGCGCGCGAACCGGACGGTGGCAGGAATGCCGGAAAGAGTGCTGGTGATTCGCGACCAGGATTTGATGAACCCCAACGCTCCGCCGTCAAAATCGGAGCCGGTGGTTCCCCGGTTGCTGATCGATCGCGACGGGGACGCGGCGAACAATGGGACAGGGTTCGGCAAGCCGGCGAAGGACCTCTCGATCAATTTTGTGCCCGTTCCGTATCCCGATTACCCGCCGGCGATCATACGGATGAAACCGGGGGAGAAGCAGTTGTGGCGAGTCTTGAACGCCTCGGCGATCACGTACCTGAACCTGGCGGTTCTGTTCAATCGAGTGCCGCAGCCGCTGGGGCTGGTGGCGCTCGACGGAGTGCCGCTGAACGAGGTTGGAACGCTGGGAAATTTCGTTGACTGGCGGACTAACCTGGGAATCCCGCCGGGATCGCGGATGGAATTCATCGTTCAAGGGCCTCCAGCGGGCGTGAATGGACTTCTGGTGACGCGGACGGTGGACACGGGGATGGGCGGAGAGAACGATCCCAACCGGACGCTGGCGGAAATCGAGCCCTCGGCGGACGCGCCGGAGCCGCGGTCAATTCTGGACGCATCGCCCAAGCCGCTGCCGCCGCCGACGCTGCCGTGGCTGGGAAGCGTCAAGCCCGTGAGGACGCGAAGGCTGTATTTTTCGGAGAAGCTGCTCAATCCGAACGACCCCAACAGCGCGACGGAGTTCTACATAACGGTGGAAGGGCAAACGCCCAAAGCGTTCGACCCGAGTTCGCGGATTCCCAACATCGTGGTGAAGCAAGGAGACGTAGAGGATTGGATCATCGAGAACCGGTCGACAGAGCTGCATGCATTTCATATACATCAACTGCATTTTTTGCTGCTGGATTATCTGGGAGTGCCGGTGAACGAACCGTTTCTGCGAGATACAGTCAACGTGCCGTATTTTAACGGACGGACGCTGACGTATCCGAGCGTGAAGATCCGGCTGGATTTTCGCGATCCGAATATCGTGGGCACATTCGTGTACCACTGCCACATTCTGGAACACGAAGACGGGGGAATGATGGGAGTCATCCGCGTGGAACCAGCGGGGAAAACGGCGAATTCGGCGGCAAGCCATCCGGCAACGAAGCCGCCCGTTCCCACAGCAGGGCACCCGGGCGGAGCGGGAACCGGTTCCGATAGCGGCAAATAATTCAGAAGGTCTCGAGGCATTCCCAGAGCGCGCAATTTCAAAAGAATATAAGAGTGGACCAATTTCTTCCGGCCGCCCGCGGAGCGAGTTCGTGCAAGGGGACGGAATCGTGGTGAGTCTGCGCACTCGTGCAGAGACACGTGCGCCGAAACGACCTCCGGGCCGGGAATTTCCGGAATTATTATTTCCTTCACACAGGGCAAACTTGCTGGAAACAGAAACGAATTATTAACTGAACGCTCAGCCTCAAAACCACTTGAGAAGCAAACGGAGGGTAAATGTCTTTGAAGCATGTTGCATCGAATGCGTTGCAATGCATGCGCATAGGGCTGGCGTCCCTGGCGCTATTTCAGTTCGTGATCGGCGCGTCCACGGTAAACGCAGCCCCGGCACAAGCTCAAACGCACTCTGAAAACAACGACGGCGACACGCGCACACCCATCAAGCACGTCATCGTAATCATCGGTGAGAACCGCAGCTTCGACCACGTCTTCGCGACATACAAACCGAGAAACGGGCAGACGGTGATGAACCTGCTTTCGGAAGGGATCATCAAGGCGGACGGCACACCGGGCCCCAATTTCGAGAAGACGCAACAGACGGCGGCATTGGATCAGGCTCCCGACGCCTTTCTGCTGAGCCCGCAGAAGACGTCGTTTCCAAATTCCGTGTTGCCCGCGCCGCTGGTGGGAGGGCCCAAAGTTTCCTACATTCCCAACGGATGCTCGGCCGGGACGCCGGAACCGCAGTGCGCGGCAAGCCTTCAGTTCGCGAAAGATTCCGAAAACGGACTTCCCGCGAGCTACGTCCCGCTGCTGCTGACGGGAGGGTCGGGACAGTCGAGCTACACACCGGACGACCGCATTTCGAACGTCAACACACTTCCGCCGGGCCCGTTTCAGATCACGAACGGAAGCACATTCGTGTATGACGACTACGCGGCCAGCCCGGTTCACCGGTTCTATCAGATGTGGCAGCAGCTGGATTGCAGCGCGCAGCGTGCGACGTATTGGAATCCTTCCGGGTGCGATGCGCGTTTGTTCCCGTGGGTAGAAGTGACGGAAGGAGCAGGTTCGAACGGGATTCTTCCGCCGTCGAACTTCAGCACCGAATATTCTCCGAACGCGTACACGACGGGCGAGGGCTCGACGTCGATGGCGTTTTACAACGTGCAGAAAGGCGACGTGCCGTATTTCAAGAGCCTCGCGGACACGTATGCAATGAGCGACAACTTCCACCAGTCCGTGGATGGCGGCACCGGCGCAAACCACATCATGCTCGGCCATGGCGACATGATCTGGTTCAGCGACGGCAATGGCCACGCGATGCAGCCACCGCATAATTCGATGGTGGATCAAGGCTCGCCGAACCAGGGGACAGTGGACGAGGTCGAAAACCCGAATCCCGCGACGGGAACGAACAACTGGTACACGGAAGACGGGTACGGCGGAGGCTCTTACGGTTCCGCTTCTTACGGCGGAGGATCCTACAGCGATTGTTCCGATCCCACGCAGCCCGGCGTCGGCCCGATCCTGGCTTACCTCAAGTCCGTGCATATCAATCCGCGTTGCCAGGCCGGCCACTACTACATTCTGAACAACTACAACCCGGGATATTTCGGCCAAGGCGAAAACGCCTACGCGGATGAAAGCGGGCTCAACACAGTCTTCACCGTTCCGCCTTCGTCGACGCCGAGCATCGGCGACGACCTGCTGGCGCACAACATTTCCTGGAAGTATTACGGCGACCAGTGGAATGACTACGCGGGGAACGCGCAACTGAACATTCCGGAAGACAAGTACCAGATCAACTACGGGGCCGTAGGCTCGATGAATGAGCTCGGCAGCGGGTTGATCACTCACGCGGACGAATATTGCAACATTTGCAATCCGTTCCAATACGACACATCGATCATGGCCAACGCGACGATTCGCAACGCTCATATTCAGGACACGACGAACCTGTACAACGACATCGCCAACGGAACGCTTCCGGCGGTTTCGTTCGTGAAGCCCAGCGGTTTCGTGGACGGCCACCCGTCTTCCTCGAAGCTGGATCTGTTCGAAGGGTTCACGCAGAAAATCGTGACGGAGATCCAAAACAGCCCGTATTGGAAGAACACGGCGATCTTCATCACCTTCGACGAAGGCGGCGGGTACTACGACTCCGGCTACGTACAGCCGCTGGATTTCTTCGGCGACGGGACGCGGATTCCGTTGATCGTGGTGTCGGCGTACTCCGAAGGCGGGCGAATCACGCACAACTATTCGGACCATGTCTCGATTCTGAAGTTCATCGAGCGGAACTGGAATTTGCCTCCGGTGACGAACCGCAGCCGGGACAATTTTCCGAACCCGATCGCGGAATGGGGAAATCCGTACGTACCAGTGAATGGTCCGGCGATCAGCGACCTGTTTGAGCTGTTCAACTTCGGACCCCAGTACGGAGGCGGAGGCCGGTAACACGCCGGACGGCGCGGGCTGAGAAAGCCGGCGCCGACCGTACTTGGAAAGAATTAGCGAGCCTCGGGGCGTTTCGAACGAGGCTGCAGGGGATTGCCCGCGCGCCGGAGCCGCATAAAAGCGGTTTCGGCGCGTTGGCGCTTGTGGGCCCTGCCGGGTTGGAGCTCACGGAGTGCCGTTTCGCGCTTGGGTGCGGCCATGAAGACGAGGAGAAGCGGACAGAGCCGTCCAATCAAATTCACATCCACTTGTCTTTTTAGCTGCGAGGATGCGGGGAAGCGCTTGCACGCATTCTGACGCACCTATATGGTGAAAATGGATCGAGGATGCCGCGCAGGCGCGTCCGCCTCCCGATCCGTCACGAGGCGAATGGCACGACTGCCGTCGAGACATTGCGGAGCCTGCGGACCCAACTTGCCATCAACCTTCAATATCGCCGGCGTGCCGCAGGGCTCGCTTCACAAATACTGGAAAGCAGCCCAATCCGGCGCGGAAAAGGCCGTGCGTGACCTGCAAGGCCAGGGAGTAACGGTCAATTTCCTGTGGAAAGCGCCGTTGCGGGAAGATGACCGCCAGGAGCAAGCCAAAATTCTCGAATCCGTCATTCGGCAAGGCGCCGACGGAGTCGTGCTGGCCCCGTTCGACAGCACCACGCTGGTTCCCTTGGTAGAAGCGGCGGCGTCGGACGGAATTCCGTTTGTCATTATCGATTCCGCGCTCGATTCACCGAAGATTTTGAGTTTTATTGCCACGGACAATCTGAAAGCGGGCGCGCTGGCCGCCGACCGAATGGCGGAGGTTCTGCTGGGGAAAGGGAAGGTCCTGCTCCTGAGGTATCAGGAAGGCTCGGACAGCACCGAACAGCGCGAGGAAGGGTTTCGGTCGCGGCTGCGGCGGTTTCCGGATATTGAGTTGATCGTCTCGGACCAATTTGCGGGAGCCACGCGCGTCACGGCGAAATTAGCCGCGGAAACGCTGCTGGGCCGGCACGGCGCGCAGCTGGCGGGCGTTTTTACTCCCAATGAATCCTCGACCGCCGGGATGGTGATGGCGCTGGTGGGCCTGAACCTCGCATCGCGGATCGTCCACATCGGGTTCGACACGTCCGACCTGTATTTGGACATGCTGCGGACGCAGCGCATACAAGGCCTGGTGGTTCAGGATCCGTATCGAATGGGCGAACTCGCCGTAAAAACGCTGGTAGACCATCTGGAGGGCAAGCCGGTGGCCAAGCGGATAGACACCGGCGCGACCATGGTCACCTCGGCGAACATGGATAGCCCAGAAATCGCGCGCCTGCTAGAACACTCCGCCGTAACCAAGTAATTCCGACCGTCAGCAACAGAAAGATTCGAAAGCGCCCCCTTGCGCCGCCAGTTACTCTCATTTGGCGGCGTTGCCGCTTGCGGCTCGCGGTGTGGTGATTGCAGGGCGGGGTTTGGCCCGTCTTGATGTATCTTTTCGGGTTCGCCGGCGGATTCGCATTTCGAACCGGCGGGGACGCTGATCTTTGCGCGGGGGTGCCATTGTGAGCTCACGTTCGATAGTCCCGGTGATGGAGAAGGCGCTGAAGAAGTGGGCGTACAACGTTCAGGACTACACGCTGCTCGCCGTCGAAGCGCTCCGAGACGTGCTGACGACGACGCACTATTTCCGCGACATGGTCGTGCAGATGGACTTGATCGGCGTGGGCTCGATCGTGATCGTGGCGCTGGCGCTTCTGTGCGTCGGCGGCGTGGTGGTCCTAAATGCGGCCTCGCAATTCAGCCGGTTCGGAGAGAAGGCATTGACGGGGGACGCGCTTTCGCTGGCGCTGCTGCGCGAACTCGGCCCAGTATTTACGGCGCTGCTGGTGGCGGGCCGCAACGCGACGGGGATCGCCTCGGAGCTCGGGTCGATGGTAGTTACGGAACAGGTAGACGCGATGCGGGGACTCGGCATCGACCCGATTCGTAAGCTGGTGACGCCGCGAGTGCTGGCGATGGTGATCACACTCCCGCTGCTGGTCGCGGTGGGGGACTGCGCCGGGCTGTTCGGCGGATTCATCGTGGCCACGATTACACTGCATCTGGATCCCGAACAGTTTTGGACACGCGCCATCAAAGCGCTGGTTCCGGCGGACCTTTTCATCGGCTTCTCGAAACCCCTGGTTTTTGCATTCATCATCGCCACGATGGGCTGTTACCAAGGATTCCGTGTAAAGGGTGGAACGGCGGGAGTGGGCCGGGCGACGATCACGGCGTTTGTGGCGTCGTCGGTGCTTGTTCTCGTAGCCGACCTGTTCCTGACGAGATTCCTGCTATACGTATTTCACCTGTGAATTTCGCCGGCAAATTCGCCTGCTTCCCGCACGGGCGGGCGGTGAGGTGACTCTATTCGGCAACCGGCAGAATGACCCACGACCTGTCCCTGGGTACTATTGACTTTCGCTTTTAATTCGCCTATAGTCGGCGGGCCAGAATCGAGGGGGTTCTGAAAAATGGCTTTAACCAAGCGGCAAAAGGAAGTGCTGAACTACCTGGTGGGATTTCTCAATAAAAACGGCTATTCGCCGAGCTTTGAGGAGATTGCGCACGCCCTGAAGCTGACCTCGCTGGCGACCGTGCACAAGCACCTCTCGACGCTAGAGAAGAAGGGGTTCATCCGCCGGGGATACAACCAGAGCCGCTCAATCGAAGTGACACAGCTTCCCAAGCCTGTCCGCGAAGAGATTCTCGATCGCCACGTCGTGGAGCTTCCGCTGGCGGGGCGGATCGCCGCCGGGCGTCCTCTGGAGGCCGTGGAGGACCGCGAAACGATCTCGCTGGCCGATTTTGCGCGCGGGCAGAACACATTCGTGCTGCAGGTGAAGGGCGAATCGATGCGCGAGGACCACATCCTCGACGGCGATTTCATCGTGGTGGAGCAGACGCAGGTGGCCAACCCCGGCGAAATTGTCGTCGCGCTGGTGGGCGAGGACGAAGCGACGGTCAAACGGTTTTATCGCGAGCCGGGCGGGAAAATCCGGCTCCAGCCGGCCAATTCGAGCATGTCGCCCATCCTCGTGCCGGCCGACGAAGTGCGAGTGCAGGGCCGCGTGGTCGGAGTCCTTCGGAAATACTAGCCGCGCTGAGGATTTGCGAGGCGGAAGCGGCTCAGCTTGTAAACGTCTCTTATAGCGGAGAGCCGATGGTCCGCCTTGTCTCGGCTCCGCTTCGTGGCGGGACGTTTCGTTGACGTAAGGAAATACAAAAAGCGCAATTCTTGGTACCTCAACAGGAGTTCCTCACCTCCTCGATTCATAGGTTGATGGCGCCGGCGACAGATCTGGCGGCAGCGCCGAGCCCTCTCGGAATATTTATTTCTGCGCCGCCCGCAGTCTGCTATTCTCTTCGCCCCGCCCTTCGTACAGGTAGCTGACCGGGCACATCTGTTCCATTTTGAATTTGGTTCGTTGTCGCCCCGGCGCTACATTGAATTCCCCGGTCCAAATTTTTTGACGCTGGTTCCGGCGTTTCAGGGCCCAAGGAGGGCAAATGTGGGGAGGGAAGAAACCGGAGTATCCTTCGCGGAGCCCGCTCCCGCAACATCAACCATCTTCGTCGCAGCCGACGTATCAGCCGCAGCCAAGATCAACAGCATCAACCGCACCGGCGTCGCCGAGTGCATCAACTTATCCTGGGGAGGTTAAAACGATGGCACCATTGGATAGCTATCCGACGACGACGCCCTCGGCCAGCGGAACCGCGCGGCTGGGAGCTAGTCTGCATGTGAAGGGCGAAATCACGGGGAACGAAGATCTTTTGATCGACGGCAGCGTGGAAGGGTTGGTGCAGCTCGAGGAGCGGAAGCTCACGATCGGCGCCAGCGCCCGCGTCACCGCCGACGTGATTGCCCGCGAAGTCGTGGTCTACGGAAACGTGAAGGGCAACCTTCGCGCGCGCGACCGTATCGAGATCAAGAAGGACGGCTCGGTGGTCGGCGACCTGACGACCGCGCGGATCATGATCGAAGACGGGGCGTACTTCAAGGGCTCGATTGAAATCGACAAGGCGGGCGAAGGCTCGAGCGACGACGACAAGCCGTCGTACACGCGGTCGGCGCGCGCATCCTTGGCGACTTCGACCACTTCGGCGTCGTAAAGGACTCTTTTTCGTCCCCGCATTGAAGACAGGCTCGCGGGTCCCGTCGCTGGGACTCGCGAGCGAAACTTTGTCTCCCGCCCGCGTTCCACGTCTGGACCAACTTTCCCTGTCTGCACCAAACTTCCCTCGAACTTCCAGTTCAAACGGCGAGCGAATCGTCGTAGCCTGTTGGAGCGCGTTCCCCCGGGCAGCGAATTCGCCGGGGCCTATCGAAGCGCCCAAAGAGCCACGATGAATCGTCCCGCTCAATTCCGGAACCTGGTCGTGGTTGCGATTATCGCGATTGGGTTTTCCGGCTGTGGAAAAAGCCTGGCGAATTCGGGGACGCCGGAGCTCAAGGTTTCTCCTGCAGCGCTGCATTTTTCCGCCGCACCTTCGCAGACGAGCGATCCTCCGCCCGCCCCGATTGCCATCGCCAATGCGGGGTCGGGAAGCTTGACGTTTTCCGCTTCGACCGACGCGTCCTGGCTCGCCGTGACTCCCAACGGCGGCAGCGCGCCCGAATCGGTCGAGGTTTCGGCGATGATCGGCGCGCTCGCGCCCGGGACGTATACCGGCCACGTGATCGTCAAATCCGACGGCGTAGAGGGCTCACCTGCATCGGTGGAAGTAACATTCACGATCGCGAAGTCCGAGCCGCAGAAGCGCGGCTGAAATTCCAGTGCCTGTTCGCCGTTCTGGCAGGAGTCATTTCGGAAGCATTCCGATCGTACCCAGCCGCGCCTCGACGAATTGAGGCCAGGCGATAATCGGAAATTCCGTGCCCCGCAGGCGGAACGCGTGGCCGGCCGCCGCATCACACGCTTGAAAAGTCTACGCGGCGTCATCGCTTGCACTTCGGCGGAATTTCAATAAGATGGATGCGTGTATATTTTTTGCCAGGGCGACGCAAAGCCTTCCCTCGGGGATTTAGCCCTCGAGAATTCTTCCGCCTTCTGCGTTTCAATCGCTGGACCGGGAAAACCAAGAATCGGCGCGGTTTACAGGAAGCAAAAGACGGCGGCGTCTTTCAATCGGCACGCTTTTCCGGCCTGGGCGATCTCGGGCGCAGCGCATGGCCACTCCTCCAATATCCCGGCGACACCGGCCGATCCTGAAAGGAAACCGCTCCGCCGATGCACGATGTAGCTCAATGGGCAATTGAAACGGCGAAACGCCGCGGCGCTACGTATGCCGACGCGCGTGTGATGGACATTCGACACAGAGAAATCTCGACTAAAAATGGCGAAGTCGGAACGCTGGCCGAGGACGAATCGCTGGGCATCGGCATTCGCGTGATCGTTTCCGGAGCGTGGGGATTTGCCGCCACCGACCGGCTCAGCCGGGAGGGAGTCCAAGCGTGCGCCGCCGAGGCCGTGGCCATAGCCAAGGCATCGGCGCTGGCCAAGCGCGGCAACGTAGTACTGGCGCCCGAACAAGCCTACGTGGACACCTGGCAGAATCCGTTTCTGAAAGATCCCTTCCGCATACCTGTGGAGCGCCAAATCGATGTGCTGCTCGCGGCCGATCGCGAGATGCGCAGGGTGAAGGGGATCACGGTGGCGGAAGGGTCGATGTCCTTCCGGCGAATCGAGCAGTTCTTCGTTTCCAGCATCGGCTCCTCGATCCACCAGATCAAAATGCAATCGGGCGCGGGGATCGTCGCGACTTCGTTCGCGGGGTCAGAAATTCAAAAGCGGTCCTACCCGAGCAGCTTCGGAGGGCAGCACGCGCTGGAGGGCTACGAACTGGTGGAGCGGTTCGATCTGCCGGGACACGCGCAGCGAATCGCCGAGGAGTGCGTCGCGCTGCATTCGGCCGCGCAGTGTCCCGAGGGAACGGGGACGATTCTTCTCGAAGGTTCGCAGCTCGGGCTGCAAATTCATGAATCCATCGGCCACCCGATCGAACTCGACCGGGTTCTGGGGATGGAGGCGAACTTTGCGGGAATGAGCTTTCTGACGCTGGAAAAACTGGACAAGCTGAAATATGGGTCGGAAATCGTCAACGTAGTGGCCGACGCGCGGCTGGAGCACGGCCCGGGGCTCGGAACGTTCGCCTACGACGACGAAGGCGTTCCGGCGCAGTGCACGCCAATTATCTCGAACGGTCTGTTTACGGGGTATTTGAGCAATCGAGAGACGGCCGCGTCGATCGGGCTCAAGCGTTCGAGCGGGACGATGCGGACGGAAAACTGGAGCCGCCTGCCGATCATACGAATGACCAACGTCAGCCTCAACCCCGGCACGTGGAAATACGAAGACCTGATAGCGGACACAGACGACGCGATACTCATGGAAACGAACCGTTCGTGGTCCATTGACGACCGGAGGTACCATTTTCAGTTCTCGACGGAGATCGGCTGGGAAATCAAGGGCGGCAAAAAGGGGCGGATGATAAAAAATCCCAGCTACAGCGGGATCACCACCGAATTCTGGAACAGTTGCGACGCGATATGTTCGCGGGACTATTGGACGCTGTGGGGCACGCCGAATTGCGGAAAGGGGCAGCCCATGCAGACCATGGGCACGGGCCACGGGGCCGCTCCCGCGCGCTTCCGCAACGTCAAAATCGGCGTGGCGTTCTCGAAATAACCATGGCCAACCGAAAAAAAACCAGCCGCGCCTCCGCGACAGGCGCGGGCCACGTTTCCGCGGCCGATCTCCGGCGGATCGCCGAGCGGATCCTAAAATTCAGCCGCGCCGAAGAGACCGAAGTCGCCGTGCAGTTGTCCACCGACGCGCTCACGCGATTCGCTAACAACACGATTCACCAAAACGTGGCCGAGCAAGGGCTCGACATATCGGTCCGCGCCGTTGCCGACGGCCGGACGGCTCGCGCCTCCACCAACAAGCACGATGACGAGTCGCTTCGCCGAGTCGCGGAGACGGCTCTCAGCCTGGCTCTCAACCAGCCGAAGAATCCCGACTTATTGCGGATGGCCGGCCCGCAAAAATATGCGAAGGTGTCGCGATTTTTCGGTGCCACGGCGGAGTGCTCGCCGCAGGACCGGGCCAAGGGCGTCACGCGGGTGTGCAAGATGGCCGAAAGGAGAAAGCAGACGGCCGCCGGAATTTTCTCTTCCGGCGCGGTTCACGAGCTTCTCGCCAATTCGCGCGGACTATACGCGGAACACCGGCAGACGCGATCGGAATTTTCCGTCACGATTCTCGAGGAAGATAGCTCGGGATGGGCCAAGGCCAATTCGCCCGACGTCCGGACAATTGACCCGGATGCGCTGGCGGAATCGGCGAGCCGCAAGGCGGCGGAATCGCGCCATCCGCGGGAATTGGCTCCCGGGCGCTACACGGCCATCCTGGAGCCCGCCGCGGTTCTCGATCTGCTTGGGTTTCTTTTTTACGATTTCGCGGGCACGGCCGTGCGGGACAAACGATCGTGTTTCACGGGACGAATAGGAAAGAAGATCCTGGGCGAGAATATTTCGTTGTGGGACGACGTGTATCATCCTCTGCAGACCGGCGCACCGTTTGACGGCGAAGGAGTGCCAAGGCAGAGAGTGGCCCTGGTGCAGAGCGGGGCGCCGAAAGGCCTGGTGTATTCGCGAGCGACGGCGAAAAAAATGAAAGCAAAGCCCACGGGCCACGGATTTGCGCTGCCGAACGATTACGGCGAGGCGCCGATGAATCTCGTTTTTGCGGGGGGAGCGGATTCCGTAGAAAAAATGGTATCCACGACGGAGCGAGGCGTCCTAGTGACCCGGCTGTGGTACATCCGCGAGGTCGATCCCTACGAAAAGGTCCTGACGGGCATGACGCGGGACGGAACGTTTCTGGTGGAGAACGGGAAATTGGCGGGCGGGATACGGAACTTCCGATTCAATCAAAGCGTTTTGGAGCTGCTGGCCAACGTGGAAATGCTCAGTCCAGCCGTGCGCGCGGCGGGAGAGGAATCGTTCGAAATGGTGGTTCCGGCGATGAAGGTTCGCGGGTTCCATTTCAGCGAGGTCACGAAATTCTGAAGAAGGGAAGAGAAGCGGCGCGCAAGTGCCTGGGAGTAGCGCGCCGGGGAGCTAAGGAAGCCCGGGATCAGCGCGGTTTGTGCGAGCGTTGGAAGTATTGAAATTTGTCCATTCCCGCGGGAACCGCCACATCGAAGAACCCCACCATCATTTCGTCGGTGGTCTGATCGCCCCAACGCACGGAAGCATCGGGATCGGGATTGTGGGGATTGTTCCGCGAGTTGTCGTACCAGGCGACGGCCTGGAGTTCCGTACCTGCTTTCAACCGCATCGGCTGCGCCAGCCGGTAACTCAACTGCCAGAAGAAATTCCAGTTCACGCGGAGCAACGTCTCGACGTCCCCGCCGGGATGGACGATGTTGTACTCGAAGCGCTTCCCGCGCAGATGCATGTGCGGGAAGAAGCTGAGCAGAGTGGCGTCATTCGGAAGCGTGCCATGGACTTCCACGCGGAAATCGTCCACGCCGGGAGGAATCACAAAGCTGCTGTTCGTGAGCTGCAGGGTCAAAACACGCTGCGCCGGAGGATGCTTTGCGAAGACTAAGCCGATCTTGGCGCGGTCGGCGGTGGCGTGACCGTTGGTGGTGTAGTGCATTTGAAAGACGAGATCGGAGCCCGCGGGGATGAATTTCGCCATGCCGACGGGCCAGCGGTCCGGCAGGCTTCCCGGCGCGTAGACGAGAACGATGTCGGCCTTGGTGGTATGCGTATCGAGGCGGTCCTGCTCGTCGGTCATGTCGTCGGCGGTGAAGGGAACGCCGACCGGCGCGTGTCGCAGCCATTTCGAATCGGGAGGACGGACGTAAACGACGGCGTGGTGCACATTGGCGCGGCTCGACGGGCGAATTTCGGACATCTGGACCCATTTTCCTTCGGTGAAGCGAGTGGGAACGATTTCGTAGGTGTACTCGACTTGCCCGTGGGCGGGAAGATCCACGGCTTGCGGCATTTCGAACACGGCATCGGGCTCGGGAATATTCCAGCCATTCACCCAGTGCGGAGGCGGGGGAGCGTCTTCCGGATTTCCAGCGGGGGCTCCGGATTTGACCCATGCGGAAATCGTCGCAATCTGCTTCACCGTGAGTGAAGGATCGTTGGAGAAATGGCCGAAGCGGGGATCGGCGAACCACGGCGGCATAGCTCTGTCCTGGACGGCCGAGGCAATGGCGCCGGCGTGGCGGCGCGTGGCGTCGTACGTTTCCAACGGGAATGGCCCGATTTCACCGGGGCGGTGACATCCCTGGCAGCGTTGTTGGAGGATTGGGAGCACATCGCGGTAGAAAGTCGGGGGCGGGGCAGGCTGAGCCGCGGCAGATGCATAGGCGAAGGGCGCGGAGCGCCGGGGCGCGAGCAGTAGAAAGGCGGCGCAAACCAGGGCTGCGGAGATCGGCAGAATATTTTTCACAAGCACGATAAGTTAGTTACGCGAAAATGCGGGTGGGTTGCAAGGGGAGAAAGAACGGAGGGCTATTGGCGGGTGAATTCCAGGCTTTCGATGGCGCGAGAAATCACGTTCTCCTGGATTTGAACGAGGTCGTTGTCGGCAAGCGTCATACCAAAAATCGTGTAGAGGTGTGCCCCGCGGGGAATAAAAACGACGATGCCGGACCAATCGTGACTATCCACGCTGCCGCGGAATTTGCGTTCGACGGCGGGAAGGCCGGCGATCGTGGTTTTCGTTTCACCGAGGGGCCGGAAATCATCGAGGGTGTCGCGAAGGCGCTGCTCGGTGGAGTCCATATCGGACGCCAAAGATTTTCCGACGGGATTTTGTCCAATTAGAAGATAGGTGGTTTGGTCTTCGGTCCCCATGGCGGTAATCGCGCCGGGAAGGACGGCGCGCGCGCCCTGAATCACGTCCCAGTCGGGCGGTTTGTACATGCGGAAGCCATAGGTCTGGTTCCAGTAGGAATTGCCGGTGACTTCTTCCCGAATGGGCGCGGGAGCCGGCGGAGGGGCGGGAGGAGGAGGCGGCGAAGGGATGCGGCTGGCCGCGGGCTGGGCATTCATAGCCGTCAAAGGCGGAGCCGAAGATTCTTTAGGAACAGGCGCGGGAGTTGGAGCGGGTGAAGCCGGGCGCGCCGCGGCGGATTCCTTGGCAGCAAGAGGGAGCGCCGGAGGCAGATCCGGTTTCGGCGTCTTGGCGGGCTTAACCTCGGGTGGAGGTTTTACCGCCGCATCCGAAATGGAAATCGAAACGACTTGGTCTTTTTGGACTTCAGCGTACCCGTAGCTCGTCTTAACTTTGAACGAATTTGCTTCAAAGCCGACGATGACGCCGGTGATCTTCGTGCCATCTTTGAGCTTCAATTCGTCGCCGCGGAGCGAGGGCGCCAAGGCAAACGACGCGAGAAGCAGGGCAGCGAGGGCTGCGCCAGCGGCGGTCGTGGGCGTCGAATGCACCTTGCCGGACATACTCCGAGTATGGCTCCGGCGAAGGGGGCACAGCAAGCGGGCGCGCGAGATTCGTGCTGGTTTAGTCAGCAGAGACCGGGGGCGAAAGGCGGCGGCCCGAAAAATCAATGGCGGGGAATGCGCCGCTTGTGCCCCGAAGTGAGCTGAAAGCTTCCGCCTTGGGATTTCCGACTACGGAGCGCTCGCGCTCAGCTTCAAATCGCGGGATGAGGGTCCGACTTCGACTTCGCGCGGGCCCAGCCGGACCCAATGGTTTCCGGCGACCGACCAGTATTCGAAGCTGCGCGGCGAGATGTGCATCGTGACTTCCTTCGTTTCTCCAGGGCGAAGCGTGAGGCGATCGAAGGCGGCAAGAGTGCGGACGGCAAACTGGACGCCTGCTGGACGGTCCTTGGGCATATCCAAATAGACCTGAGGAACGTCGTCGCCGGAAACGGCGCCGGTGTTCTTGATGCGGACGGAGACGTCCGCACCACCGTCCGGCGTCGAGACGACGCGAAGGCCGGAGTAGCTGAACGTGGTGTAAGAGAGGCCAAATCCAAAGGGAAATAGAGGCGCAATCTTTTCTTTGTCGAACCAGCGATAGCCGATGTCCACGCCTTCCGAGTAGGTGGTCTTGCCGTCAACCCCTTGCTGGGAGCGCTCCGGGTGAGACGGGTCAGTGGCGGCGTAATCCTGGAGTCGCTTAGCCCAGGTGAACGGGAGACGGCCGGCGGGATCGGCCTTGCCGAGGAGAACATTGGCCGTGGCCCATCCGCCTTCGTCGCCGGGCCACCACATTTGGAGAACGGCTTTGACTTTGCCGAGCCAAGGCATGGCGATGGGCTGGCTGACGTTGAGGACGACAATGGTGTTGGGATTGACGGCGGAAACATCGTCAACGAGCTTGTCCTGCTCGCCCGGAAGGCCAAAGACGGGCTTGCCGCGAGTCCAAAGAAAGACGACGGCGGTGTGAGCGTTCCTGGCGGCTTCGATCGCCGCCTCGTGGTCGCGGAGGCGGTGTTCGGGAGTCATCCAGTTAAGGCGGATCTGTTCGGGAGCGTTCGAAGTATCTCCGGTGGCGGTGACGGCAATTGCGTGCGGCCCGGCGGTGAGTTGAACGGCGCGTCGGACATTGTCGAGTCCATCGACGGTGGGGAAGGCGTTGTCCTGCGTCGCGTATTGTATATTGCCGTGGACGGCGCCTTCGACAGCTCCGGTTCGGCCGACCTCTTTACCGTCAATCGTGAAAACGCCGCGAGCGCCGAGAACCTGGAGATAAATCCAGTAATCGCCAGCGGCAGGGACGGTGAGAGTTCCCTTCCAGGCAAAGGTTCCGTTCGGCGGAAGGGACTGATTGTTGGTGTGTGTGAAATTGAGTTGCGCGTCGATGGAGGTTTTTCCCTCCGCGTCGGTGCGCAGGAGGCCGGGCTTGCCATCGTGCGAAAACATGGACGCGCCGATCGGAGTGCCCGTCATGTCGTCATCCACGGCAAAGGTGATGTGCGCCTGGGGAGCAAATTTTTTCAAGGCGGCGAGCGGGCCGACCTCAAGACTAGTAATTCCTCCAGAGCGTTCCCCAAAAGTGCCAATTGAGTCCACTTGGGCGGCGCCGGGCCCAATGAGAGCAAGCGAATCGAGGTCGTTTTGCTTCAAAGGAAGGGCATCGCCTTCATTTTTGAGCAGAACGGCGGAATCCTCGGCGGTCTTTTGGATCACGCGAGCATTTGTTTCGATATCCTGAGTCGTAATGGAGTGCTTCTGCTTGCCGTCGAGATATCCGAAGCGGTCCATTTCGTAAAGGACGCGTCGAGCGGCGGAGGTGATGGTGGCTTCCAAGACGGTTCCATTCTTGAGCTCCTCGCGCATCGTGGAGTGGTCGGTATCGCGGGGAAAAGTCGAGAACTCGTGAAGATTGGGCCGTGGCTCTTCCGGGATCGTGCCTCCGAGGAGGCCGGCAAGAACGGAGAGACTGAGCGGAGGAGGTTGAGGACCGCTGGGCGGAACGGTCTCAAAAAAGTTGAATGTGAGCCCGGAGAGCGGGCTGTCCGCTGGCAGTTTTCCGGGCATCTCCATGTCGAGCCCATCGTTGATGAAGGAAGCGCTATGCACGCCGCCCCAGTCGGAAGTCACAAAGCCCTTGAATCCGAGCTCACCCCTGAGAATGGTCTTGAGGGTGTCGGGATTGCCGCAGGAAAACAAGCCGTTGATGCGGTTATAGGAGCACATGATCGAGGCGACACCCGCCTTCACGGCTTGCGCAAAAGGGGCGGCATAGACTTCGTGGAGCGTTTGCTGATCCACGAAGACGTTATAGGAGTTGGAGGCGTACGCAATGTAGTGCTTGGCCTGCGCCATCACGTCCTGCGACTGGATGCCGCGAATCTCGGCGGCTCCCATCGCACCCGTGAGGTAGGGATCTTCGCCGAAAGTGTTGTAGCCGCGGGCAAAAGTGATGTCGCGGTCGAGGTTGATGAAGGGCTGCAAGACAACGTCAATTCCGAGCGAGCGCGCCTGGCGGCCGATAACGGCGCCGTTCGCTTCGGCGTCCTTGACGCTGAAAGTGGCGGCGACACCCATCGTTGCGGTTTCGGCTTGCGCGGGAACACGAGTGAGGACGCCCGGAGGCCCGTCGGCAAGGCGAAGAGAAGGGATATGGAGCCTGGGGACGCCGGGGAGATAGCCGGCTTGTCCCTGGTTTGTGGATGGGTCTTCCGTTGCACCGCGGATCAGGTTCATTTTTTCTTCAAGGGTCATCTGGCGCAGAAGGGAATCAATGCGGGATTCTTCGGCCTTTTGCGGAGGAACGGCCTGGCCCATACAGATAGCACTGAGAATACCGAGGGATAAAATAGCGGCAAAAGATTGCCTGCCAAGCATGGACATGCGGACACGTCCTTTCACTTTGAAATTGTGAGCGCAAATACTTTTTGCGGGGAGCCGACCGGAGTGGAGAGGTTCAGCTGGCTGGAGAAATTATCGAAGTGGCGCTCCCGCTATGTTTGTACCACGTTCTGGCGGGTGGCGGGGGACAGTGTTGTGCGAGTGTCGACGAACGGAGCGAGGGAGAGGAAGGGGGAGAAAGCGTCGCGGAGAAGAGAGAGGTATTTGGCGCGGTCGTAACCGTGGAAACCCTCCCAAAGGGAGTAGGCGCGGACACGGTCGTTGAGGACGCGCGAAGCGGCGTCAGTGATGATGTATTCGATGGTCTGGCCGGGACGCAGGCGGACGCCGGAGCCGAACAGTTGCTGGGCGGCGATGGCCGCATGGCTGCCTTTTTTGTAGTCGCGAGGCTCGCGGGTGAGCCGTTTGCAGATGATGAGGTCCTCGACGCGGACTTCGCCGCTCCAGAGACGGTCTTCGTAGCGGCGGACAAGGGCGACAGCTTCGGCGAGGCGGCGGCAATACGTGTCGTAATCGTGGGCTTCGGCGAGCAGAGCCAAAACTTCCTTTTGCATGCGGACGATGAGAGGAGGCGTGTCATGGCGGCGGCATTCGAGGCCGCGAACTTTCAGCTCGCCGTCTTCGCTGACCGCAAAAAACCGGTTGGGAACGGGCACACCTTCGAACTGGCGAGACGGGAAGAAAGCGACGTAACGGTAGAGAGCTTCGATGGAGAGAGGGAGATGAGTGCGTTCGGAAATGAGGCGGGCGAGTTCTTCATAGTCTTCGCGAGTGGCGCCGTCCTTGCGGACGTAGAGAGAATCGACGAGAGCGTGAAGAAGATCGAAACCGCGCTCTTCGGCCATCTCCTTGGCGACGAGAAGAGTCTCGCGGGCGTAGGCATTGATGGCTTCGTGGGCCTCGATTTTTCCGAAGCGGGCATTTTTGTAGCCGGTATAGCCGAAACAGCAGACGAGGAGCCATTTGAGGGAGTCGCGCTGCAATTTGTAGCGGAACGCGAGATCGGGGGAGACGCGCGGCAGGCGGCGCTTCCATTCCGAGCGCTTGGCGATGAGACGTTCGACGACGCGGCTGGTGATGCCGCGGCGTTTCTGGCAGACACGGTAGCCAAGCTCGGGCACGCGGGGCGCATCGGAACAGCAAGGGCAGTTGACAGTTTCGGGCGAAACATTGAAATGCGCCATGATGCTGGGATATTCGCTGACGAAATCGAGTTCGGCGACGCCGGGAAAAAAACCGAGCTTGGGAACGAAGACGAGGCCGCCGCGATCGGCGACGAGAAGCTCGCCGGGAGATTTCGGATCCTCGGGCTCGGCTTTTTGCTCGGGAATGAGAATGCCGTCGCGGTGGGCGAGCTCCATCTGCATGTAGGAGATGCCGGTGCCGGTGGTGGTGCGAGCGGCGTATTGCACGGGAAGCTTGGTGACGCGGACAAGCTCCCAAAGGCCGTGCAGCTCGCATTTATCGGCGATGAAGGAATTCTGCGTATCCACATGGAGGCGGCCGAAGAGAGTGGTGGAACTGTTCTTGAAGAGGATGCGGCCGTAGCTCATGTAGCTGCGGCCGCGGCTTTGGTGGACCGGGACATCGGGATCGCGATTGAGAGGCAGAGAGACGCGGAGGTGTTCGGCCTGCCGGCGGACGCGCGGAAGTATGTGAGAGTCGCCCCAATCGGTGAGGATCAGGTCGGGATCGTGCTGCAGGATCAAGCGATGGAGGGCGATGGCGGCGGGATCGTTGGACTCTTCGAGCTCGAACGTGCGGCCGTCCACCTCGACTTCGACGGGGGTCTGGCGGCCATGAGCGGGATCAACGGATGAGAGACCGCCGAGGCGGATGTGCATGATTTCGAAAGGAGGAAGGTCGTAATCGAGGGCCCATTCGTCGTCGCGGCAGGCGATTTCGCGGATGCGATTTTCCTCATCGGCCTCGATTTCGACGAAAGCGAGGGGAAAGACGCGGCGGCGCCAGCAGTACATCGAAGCGAGCATGAGGTCGCTGTCGTAGAGGCGGAGGCGAGAATCGAAGCGGTGAACCCAGCGGGCCCAGGCGGCGAAATCGCTGGGGCGCTCGACGGAGATTTCGAGGACTTCGAGCGGATCGCGCTCCCAGATGTCAATGCGCTCGGTGAAGCGCGCGGAGACGCCGCGGGCGCGCGACGAGAGGGCGGACTGAAGGTGCTCGAGAGAGACGCGCGCACCGGAAGCGTAAAAAGAGGGCGCAAAGGAATCAATCAGAAGATGGCGCGTCTTCTCCGGCGTAATCAGCCACAGCTTCATCCCCAGCAGCGACGGGTAGAGATCGAAGATCCAGCCCTGAAGTTTCATGAAGGTCCTCTGGTTTTCGCCCGAGAGCGCGTTCGAGAGCGTCAATGCGTTTTTCCTGATCGAGAGCGATGGAGAGCAGAACGGCTTCCATCGGATTGTCATGGCACTGATACGTGGCGGCCTGGGTGTAGCAGCGGGCGCGCTGGAAAAGGCGGTCGAAAAACGGCTGATCCTCGCGGCGGAGGGCGCGGCGGAATTTGGCCCAGCGCGCGGTGGCGTCGCGGATCAGCTGAACAAATGTGGGAACGGTGCGGCCCACTTCAATTCTCCTTCAGCCAAGAAACGAGACGCCCCGCCGGAAGACGGACGCTACAATGCCGCGCCGAGCGCGGGCGAATTTGACGCGAGAGCAAGACGCCCCTCCTGTTCGATAAATTGCGAGACGGAATCGGATTGAGCGACGAGCTGAGCGAAAAAAGCGCGGCGCGGCGTCTGGAAAGAAGCGGCGTCGGTGAAAACGGCAGTGACGACAGGGAGCGAGCGCAGAACGGCAAGCGCCTCGAGAGCGCGGCGGAAGGAGGAGCCAGCCTGATGCTCGCGGACATCCTCGTCGAAATAGAGATCGGGCAGAGCGGTGACGACGACGGCTTGCGCGGGAAATTTCGCAAGCAGGCGCGGGGCGCGCGCGAGGAGTTCGGTCAACTGGAAACAGGTGAAGGCGCGGGCGACGCGGATGCGGCTGTTGAAGACCGCGGCGTCGAGGCCGCGTTCGCGGGAGAAGCGCGCGATGAGCAGAGGATCGAAGCGATTGGCGCCATCGAGACAGAGAACGGATTGTCCGCGGGCGATGAGGCGGGGAAGAAAATAATGGAACAGGCGGGGGGCGTCGGGATGCCCGTGGAAGACGGCGAGCCCCCGGCCGGGAAGCGCCCACAATTTCGGCGAAACGGATGGAGCGGCCGCCGGAACGATGGAAACAGAGTCAGACATAAGGAACCTCGAAGGGGTTCTGAAAAGCGAAAGATGCACCTCAGGGGCTAAAGCCCCGAAGCGGTGCAAGACTCATGTCGGAGCTAAAGCTCCGACCCCCTGAAAAGCACAAGTCCTTCAACAAACTGAAAGAGCGGAAGAGCTCTTCGGAGAGGAGAAAAAACGGGAAGGGAAGAGGAGGCGGAAACGAAGCGGGCGAGCCGCGAACCGTGAGAGCCGGGTTGATCCCGCGAGGGAGGAACCCTGAACGGCAATGGGCCGGGGCGTCGCCCGCTTTCCCGTTACCTCTACCGGAGAAGAGTATAGGCGAAGAAAAAGCGAAAGTCAACTCGAGGAAGAGAGATCGCAAATCGGAAATATGAAATGGGGAGAGCCGGCGCGGAGGGCCGGACTGTTTCGCCTCTAGGGGGCGGATCGCGTCAGTGAAGGGCTGCGACCGCTTCCACTCCGAGACAGGAATGCAAGTGCACGCAGTTTCTTCGAAAGGGTCAGGCGATGGCGAGTTCGAAGCCGAGAGCGATGAGGGCCGAGGGCGCGAATTCGACATGGAGAACGCGGCGGGGAGAGTTGGAGCGAGATTTGGAGGAAGCGTGGAGGAGCAGCGGGCGCATGGCGAGAACTCCGCCTTGGGGAACCGGACATTCGACAGCGGGGGTTTCGGCGGTGAGCTGGCGAATGCGATCCTCGCTGAGGACCCCAAGAGTATGCGTGGCGGGTAGGACGCGGAGCGAGCCATTCAGCGAAGTGGAATCGTCGAGAGAAATGCGCAGAGCGAGAACGCGGGCGAGAGCCCTGGCCGGCGCATGAGCGTACAAGATATCCTGTTTAGCAGACCAAGGTCCCCAATCCGGATCGTTGGACCATTCGCGGAGCGGCAGAGCGGTATCCTGATGCCAAGCGACGAGCCAATTCGCTTCCGGCGACTTTTCAAAGAGCGAAGCGCGAAACGGCAGGGCGCCCGGCCCTAGAATTTCCCGCGCCATTCCCATGATCTCTTCCCGGTGAACGAAGTCGGCGACCGCGGAGCAGGCGAGAGCGTGACGGATACCCGCCCGGGTGCGGCGGATGGGAATATGCTGGAGTGTTTCGAGGAACTCCAGAACCACCCGCCGCGAGAGCACTTCGGGAACGACTGCAAATCCTTGTTCGTTTACCTGCTGAGACCAGGCCGGATTCATGTTATTGCTCCCGTGAATTCGAATCAGAAGAAACCTGATTTTGGGAGTCCGACGAAGAATCATCATCAGAGGGCGCCTGAACCTGAACTTCCGGAACGAACTCGACTGCCGAGGATGAAGCAATCCGGACGCTCTGGGACGAGATGGCGCGGGGAGAGAGATGGTTCAGCAAACGGGGCATGAGAGGAGAATGAGCGACGGGAGTCTGCACGTGCTGGAACGGAGCGTCGGTGCCGGCATCGCCAGAGCAGGGGCCAGCGACGACGAAATAGGTGACGTAGACCTGCGAAGGCCACGCGGGGCTGAGCGCGTTGCCGTTTTGATCGGTGGCGCTGGCGACGAAGCCGACGACGTCGCCGCTATTGTCAGAGGCGTAGAAAATCAGGTTATCGCCGGTGGCAAGGCTCTGGCCATAGACCTGAGCCGCGGTTCCGTTGATGGTCAGATTCGCCATGCAGGACTTGTTGCTGGATTGCACGCTGCCGGTGACGGCAAAGGAAGAGCTGGTGCTGAGAGTCATGGTTACGTTGATGGTGTTGGTGTTGACGTAGGACTCGATGGTTCCGGAGAAGCTGCCTTGCAGCGCCGAATAGAGAGTGGCCGTAAATTTGCCGCTGTCGGACTGGGTGCAGCCGCCGCCAGAGGAAGTGAAGGTGCCGGAGAACTGCGAGGAGCTGCTGTTGGAGGCCGAGAAGGTGACAGTCTGGTTGTTGTCGAGAGTGATGACCATTGTGGTTTTCTTATTGGAATAAGAAACCGTGAAATTGACGGGCTGGCCGGAAGCCGAGCACGCCGAATTGGTGAACGTGGCGGCCAGCAAAGGCGAGATCGTAGTCGTGTTCTTGCTGGTGGTTGTCGTCCAGTCCGTCGTAAATTGAAGGGCGGCGCCGTCGACGGTGTTGGAATTCGATTCGCTGGTGGCGACGATGTCCCACTGACCCGTGGAGGGTGTTTGGGCAAAAGAAGCGATTGCTGAGATCAGAATCGCCAGGAAGAGCGTTGCGGTTTTCATCTTTGACTCCGTTCTGCTTTAAGTTCCGCTCAGGGCCAATTCACTGACGCGGTTCGGAACAGAGATATGCACGCAGGGTCCCGTTTCACGACAGTGGCCCAAAATCGCCGGAAAATCCTTCTAATTTGTTTTATTGCAGGTGTTTACAAGCGGGGGTAGGAGGCGACTGGAAATGACTGGAAGTCATAAATGGCCTCGAAACATCGAAAAGTGACAAAAAGCGCCGACAGTATTTGACTCGGAGGGTCAACTCGATATTTCGACGGAAATTCAGCGATTTGGAGGTAAGCGACGGGAAGAAGGCCCGCGCCGCCTTCCCTGAACCGAGGCTTTAGGGAGAAAAGCCAGGAGATTGCGATTAAGCTGGTCGAATTCCTCGCGCAGAACGCGAAATTCCGCGGCAGCACCCTTCAAATTTCGAGCGCGACCCATGGATTCAAGAGCGCGGGCAGCGGCGACCGACTTCTGGGCGTTGAAAATCGCGATTGCGCCCTTGAAGGAGTGGGCGGCTGAGGCCAGTCGATCCGAATCTTTCCGGGAAATAGCGCGGCGGATGGCGGAAAGCTTCTTGGGCGCGTCGTCAAGAAAGCTGGAAACGAGGGAGCGAAGAAGATTGTCGTTGCCGCCGGTGATGCTAGCGAGATGCGAAGCAAGATCTCCATCCTCAACCGCGGAAACATGGGAATCAGGCACCGAAGCGGGGGAGGCGAGGGAAGAGTCCGGCCGTGATTCGACGGGAGAGGCGGCCTGAGGAGCTGGGGCAGACGCAGGAGCAACGGAGGATTCAACAATCTGGTAAAGCGCGCTGCGTTCGAAGGGTTTGGGGAGGAGAGCGTCGAAACCAGCGTCGAGGGAGCGGCGAGTATCCTCCGCCGAAGTATTTCCCGAAAGATTGACCAGCAGAGAATGGGGAGCGCCGGATTGTTTTTCCCTCTCGCGGATGGCTTGAGCGGCTTCAAGGCCGTTCATGCGCGGCATTTCCTGGTCGAGGAGGACAACGTCGAATTTTTGCTTTTCAAAAGCGGCCAGGGCGGCCCGACCGTCGGACACGGGGGTGACGGAATGTCCACGAGCACGCAGGAGTTCGACGGAAAGCTCCAAGATGGTGTCGTTGTCATCGGCAACGAGGATGCGGAGTTGTTTCGCCGGGGCGCGAGAGGGCTTCGACGGCGGAGGGGCCGGGGCTGAAGGCAGAGAAGATGTTTGGTCTGGAGATTCAGGAGAGGCAGAAGAGTTCCTGACGGCGCGAAGAAGGCGGAACCAAAATCGGGAACCGCCGCCGGGACGATTGTCGGCGCCGATGATGCCGCCCCAGCGTTCAACCGTCATCTTGCAGAAATAGAGGCCAAGCCCGGCCTTGCCCGGGCGATCCTTGCCTTTCGAGAAAAGCGCAAAAATGCGGTCGGAGGAGGCGTCTTTGGGAAGGCCGGGGCCCTCGTCGTCAACGAAGGCGAGGATGGAGGAACCGCGATCTTCGAGACCGAGGGTGACGGTAGAGCCGCGAGGGGAATAGCGAAGTGCATTTTCGAGGAGGTTACCGAGAATGCGCTCGATCCGCGGAACATCGCCGATGGCGTGCCAGTCGAGAGAGAAGTCGAGACGGCGATCGACGACGAGATGAACGCCGCGCTCCTCAAAGGCAGGAGAGAACTGTTCGACCGCATTCTTGGCGGAGGATGCCAAGTCGGGAGGCCCGGCGGAATCCTTGCCGGGAGATTGCTGAGAAGACAGATCGGCGGCGAAGGCCTCGAGAATGCCGCGGATCATTTGCTCCTGGCGTAAGGATTCGCGGTGGCCGATGTTGACGAACTTGGCGATGTTGGGAGGAAGAGTCTCGACGAGAAGAAGGTCGAAACAACCGCGCATGGCGGTGAGCGGCTGAGAGAGATCGTGAACGATGCAGTGGAGGAGGATTTCTTTCTTCTGAATTTCGCGGATCAGGCGTTCGTGAGCGAGAAGAGAGTCGCGAGCCGTCTGATAGACCTGGCGCCGGGAGGCGAATCCCGAGCCAAGATGGCGCACGACCAGGATTCGTTTTCCCGCAACCCAATGAGCGGAAGCTTCGAGATGAAACTCTCTCGCCCTGGAATCCTGCTCGGTCCAGATGCCGGATTGCGGAGGATCGCCGTCGTGAGAATCCCAGAACTTGCCGGCCTCGACGAGAAAATTTTCAAGAAAAGGAGATTTAGAAGCGAGGGGAAGGCGCTTTCCGGAGGCGGCTTTCCAAAGCGATTTGGTCCACTCGGGAGGCTCGCCTATGGGAATAAAATCACCGCCCGGAAGCGAGTCAAAAAGAGCCATGTCCTGCTGAAGGAGGAAGGATTCGGAAATAGAGTGGCGCGGCATAGGGCACGGGCAAGAGTCAGGCTGGGGACTTTAGCATAGCCTGCGCGAGGAGCGAGAATGCCTCTTCGACGCCCTCACCCGTCTTGGCGCTGGTGCGAAGGACGAGCTGGCCGAGGCTTTGGAGTTGGGGGACGCGGTCTGGATCAATTTCCCAGTCGTCGAGGAGGTCGCATTTGTTAAGTAAGAGAACTGATGCGACATCCCCATTTGCCTGGACGACGCGCTGCTGCAAATCAAGAGCGTCTTCAAGGGTTTGGCGGCGGGTGGGATCAACGACAAGAAGATAGCCGGACATGCCGTTGAGGTAGCTCATCTGGACTTTCTGAAATCGATCCTCTCCATAGATATCCCAAAGCAGAAGTTTGAGATCTTCGCCGTCGACCTTCAGGTCTTTATTGTCGATTTTCACGCCGATGTTGGTTTGATACGCCTCGTCGAAGAAACCGCTCACAAAACGGCGGACGAGGCTCGTCTTGCCGACGGAGAATGACCCGAGCATGCAAATCTTCTTCTGGAGCATGGCGGAACGGGCCTAGTGTACCGGAGAAGGCGGCGCGAAGTGGACGAGAAAAGTGACGCTCCGATTGAGGTGGCGGCCCTCTTCGTTATCTTCCGGGCGGAGCGGCTGGGAGGGCCCGACGCCGCGAGGCTCGATGGCGCTATTGGGAACCCCGGCGCGCAGGAGAAGAGCGGCAACGCGGTCGGCGCGCTGGCGGCTGAGGACCAGATTATTGCCTTCCACGCCGGTGGAATCGGTGTGACCGATGAGGGAGACGGCGACAGGTCTACCCGTCGTTGCAGCCAAATCGAGGAGAGACTGAATTTTCCTTTGAGCGAGCGCGATTGAGGGATCCTGTCCGGGGTCCAGATCGGCGCGGCCGAGCGGGAACGTGAGAATGATGGACTCGAGAGAGGAGGCGTCGGAGTTGCGAAGCCGGGAGGAGTCAACCGTCGAGATACCGGGAATCCAAGGAGCACGGTCGTGGAGCTTCGCGATCCAGGACGAAGGAGCGGAGCCGAGAGCGGCGAGAGAACCATCATGAAGCGTCAACTGGACTGATTCGGGAGGCGAGAGCACACGATTCGCGCGGCGGAGGACGATGGCGCCATCGAGAGAATAAAAAGGAGCCAGATCGAAGGAAGCGCTTTGCGGGGCCAGGTGATTGCGCGCAAGCTCGCCGGCAGGGTCTTCGGCCAGCGGATCGCGAAAGCCGCGAATGTGCCAGAGGCCGCCGGATTTTTCCATTCCCGTGACGACAATTCCGGGGTGCGAAGCAATGTCCCGTGAAAACGCCTCCCAGCGGCTCGATTCATAGGTGGAATAGCCGAACCAAGTAAGGGCCAGAACAAGGAGAACAATACCGGCCGCAATGGCGAGGCGGGGTTTTTTCGCGGATTCCTGCTTTTCGCGATACTCGGTTTCAAGCAACCGGTGAAGCCGCTCAGAAGCGGCACGGAATGGGCCGGAGTCCCCTTGAAAGGAGGCGAGCGCGGCGGCGAAGTCTCCTTCGATAATTTCGAGATTTTCCTTCAAGGCAAGGCGGTAGGAGGCGGGAGCATGACCACGAATGACGGCGGCGAGAACGGCGTGAGGACCCTGCTCGACCCAGACCTCCAATTCGCCGACGGTGAGGCTGCCCAGCGAGTCGTCCTGGGGCGAATCGAAAGAGTCGTGGACAAATTGCTGAATCGCGGAAAGCATGCCGGCGACCAAAGTGGGATCCTGCGTGGCAACGGCCGGCGCGACGACGTGGTTGAGGACCAATCCAGTCTTGCGGTGAATCAGGAAAAGCTGTTCGACGCGATAGACGAGGCTGTGCATGACGACAATTTCGGCGAAGGATTTTCCGGTGCGAAGGGATTCGATTCGCCAGCGAATGCCGCGCCAAGACAAGCTGTGCTCGAGAGCTTCGTTAAAAGATTCGAGCATGGAGCGAAGAGTCTCGGCGATGGACTTTCGGATGGCGGGCCCCATGACGGGAAACAGAGCGTCGGCGAGATCGTGGGGGTCTTTGCGGACGGATTCGCGAAGGGTCTCGCGAACGGTAGGAGCAAGGGCGTCAGCGAGAGCGGCATCATCGCCGTCGCGGCGGCGCAGATGAATGGCCTCGGCGACGACGGAGCTGAGATCCTCGGCGCGGCGACGCGGGTCATCGAGGCGATGGCGAATTTCGGCGAGGCCGCGCTGCTCGGGGCCGACGATGAGCTGGCGGAGTTCTTCGAACGCTTCCTCGCCGCGCGAGGGAGAATCCACGGGCTGCACGGCAGGGGCGCGTCGTTGAGCTTGCTCAGGCATGGTGAAAGGTGACTGTTATGCGCGGCCCGGCCGGAGGATCGAAGACCGGACAGGGGCGCGCAGCGACTATTCTTCGGGCAACGAGAAATCGTTCTTCAAGCGCAAAGAAAATTCAGCCAAAAGATCGGCGAGGGCGGCGCGATCGGTTTTGTCGTGGCGGAGCGCCTGAACCTCGCGATCGAGGGCCGCGGACATCTCGCGGCGAAGCTTTTCGATATCGCTCGAAAAATTCTTGGATTGTTCGAGGAGCTTGGCGCGAAGCTCGGATTGGCCGTCGGCAAGCCGCTCGTCGAGGTGAGAGACCTTGTGGTCGAGAAGTTTGTCAGCGTCCTTGGATTCGCGGGAAAGTTCCTTGATGTGTTCAGCGCGCTCGGATTTTTCGGTCTTGATGCGCTGGCTGAGAGATTCGACTTCCTGCTGGACGAAGCCGCTGAGAGTGTCGAGGCGCTTGGTGGTGTCGTCGCGCAAAGTGTCGAGGGCTTTGGAGAGAGTCTCCTCGAGGCGGGCAAAGCGCTTCTCGTAGTCGCGCATTTGCGAGCCAAAGAGAATGTCGCGAATTTTATCGACGTTCGCGCCTTCTTTTTCAGTTGCGGACGTGTTGAGTTTTGCGTCGGCCGGGGATGCCATGTGTCTAGCTCTCCTTCAAAGGTGGTCTACGCCCTTCCGGGGCCATTAGCAACGCTGGGGGCGAGGTTGTTCCGGACACTACTACGAAAGTGCGGGGTCTCGCAACTGTTGCGATAGTGAGGGAGGATGAGATGAAAAGCAATCCAACCTTTTCCCCATACGTAATGGTACGGGGCCAGAGAATATATCGTTTAGAAAGAGAGACCTGGAGATTTTTCGGGGAAATGCGCGTGGAGGAAGCAGGCGCTGGGGAAGCTAGCGGTCCAGGAAAGCGCGGAGGCGGGAATAGCCGGAGCGGCTGACGGGGACCTGAGCGCCGCTATGCAGGACGGCGACATGAGAGTCCTTGGCATAGGGCTCAATGCGGGCGACACGGTTGAGGTTGATGATGTAAGAGCGATGAACGCGAAGAAAGTGAGCGGGGTCGAGGGCTGCTTCCAGGCTGGCAATCGTTTGCTGCTTGAGGTGCTGTTTTCCTTCGACGGCTAGGGCGACGTAGTCGTCCTGGGCTTCGGCGTAGTCGAGCTTTGAAACAGGGATAATGGTCACGCGCGCGCCGTCACGGACGACGAGACGATCGAGGAATTCGTCCGGGCGGCGAGCGGCGGTGGCAAGGTCAGCGGCGGGCGTTACGGGCGAGGGATTTTTGCCGGCGAGACGTTCCTTGGCACGGACGAGGGCAGCGTCGAAGCGATCCGAGCTGAAAGGCTTGAGCAGATAGTCTACGGCGTGGACTTCGAAGGCTCGGATTGCATATGCGTCGTAAGCCGTGACGAAGACAACGGCCATGCCCCCGCCGAGAAGTTCCAGAACCTCAAAGCCATCGAGCTTCGGCATTTGGATGTCGAGGAAGAGAAGATCGGGTTTGGATTCGGAGGCGATTTTCACGGCGTCAAAGCCGTTGGCGCATTCGGCGACGATCTCGATTTCGGGATGCGAAGAGAGGTACTCGCGGAGAATTTGGCGAGCGAGATCTTCGTCATCGACGAGGACGGCGCGGATTTTCTTTTCAGGGTTGCGAGTCATGGCGCGGCAGCCTCTCTTTCTGCGGGCAGGGAGATGGAGACCCGAAATAGATCTCCCGAGGGGCCCGCTTGAAAATTGGCGCGATTGCCGTAACGGGTGAGGAGGCGCTGGCGGACGTTGGCCAGACCGACGCCGCCCTTGCGGCGGGGCGGGGCTTCCGGATCGAAAGAGTTTTCCACGAGAATCGCCAAGTTGCCGTCGCGCGGGGCGACGGAAAGGCGGATCGAGCCTCCGGCAACGAGATTGGCGATGCCGTGGACGACGGCATTTTCGATGAGAGGCTGAAGAAGGAGAGGAGGGAGCAAGACGTCGAGCGCGGAATCGTCAACGGTCTCCGTCATTTGAACGCGAGAGCCGAACCGGACCTTTTCGACGGCGAGAAAAGAGTGGATGAGCGAGAGCTCTTCCTGGAGGGGAATCGCGGATTTTTCACCCAAGCCGAGGGTGCGGCGGAGAAATTCTCCAAGCAGAATGCACATTTCGCGGGCGCGAGAGGGATCCGAGGCGGTTAGGGCGCTGACGGAATTGAGACTGTTGAACAGGAAATGAGGGTTTACCTGGGCTTTCAGGGCCTTGAGCTCGGCTTCGCGAGCGAGCAGGCCCGCTTGCAAGACGCGAGCCTCGGCCTCGCGGGAAGCTTCGATGGCGATCACCACGTAGTAGAAGGCAACCCAAAAGAGATAAAGAAGAATCCCGGCGGCGAATACAAGAGGGTAATCGGGAACGATCCTCTGGTGAAGATGAGGAAAATAAGGCGTGTGTCCAAGCTCATAGGTGCCGAGCTCGATTGCCAGCAGCCAGAGTCCCGAGGCCGCGAGCGCGCCGATGAAGTGCTCGGAAAGAATGCGAGAAGCGGGGAGCTTGTCGATCGGGCGGGTGCGGCAGGTGTACCAGGGAGTGAGGCAGATGAAGGCATAAAGGAGAGAGAGAGGAAGCGAAAGAAAGATAGCCTCGCGCCAGGAAAGAGTGCGCGGGACGGCGAGAAGGACCGCAAACAGCGCGGCGAACGGGATCCAGGAAAGTAGGTAAAGGGCCAGGCGGCGATACTGGCTGAGGATGGGATGCATGGATTCAGTTCTTCACAACGACGCCGCCGAAGACGACAACGCCTTTGACAATTAACCGCTTCTGCGTCGCACCAGGAGGTGGAGCTTCCTGCGCGGTTTCGTCGGTATAGCCGCCGAGAACGGCGGTGCCGCGCATGTCGACAATCCAAGTGTCCGGAACGCGAATTTGTCCGCCGCCCATGAAAGCACTGGCGTCAATCACGGCGGATTCGCCCTCAATGTCGGCGCGGCGAAAATCGAGGTCGAACCCGCCGCAAAGAGCCATCAGATTGCCACCGCGAAAATTCTTGGAATAGATCCGCTGGTTGACGCCTCCGAAAATCGCCAGGTAATCGAACTGGGCTTCGGAGGAGGCGTTTTCATCGGAGGCAAGCGGCCGGTCCCATCGCCACCGCTGCCACGATTCCGGCCAAAAACCGAGGCGCAGGAAAGATCGCGCAACCAGAACGATGCCGGCAAAAATAATGAGGCAGGGCCAAATATCCTGGGGGCGAAGGAAACGGAAGCCGAGCTGCGAACCGAGGAGCAGGACGCCGAAAATCAGGAAAATCCATCCCCAGATGCGCCGGTTACGCGTAGTGCAGAAGAACAGGTTTTCGACGCCCAAAAAAATAAAAATCGAAGGCCAGAAGTAAAAGAAAACACGATCGGCGGAGATAATTCCTTCCTGGTCCAAAAGAAGAATTATGCCGACGGACAGAATCGCGAGGCCGACGAACAAGCCGCGCTGTGGGCGAGGGGAGTCACTCCTCATGCGTTGCTCCGGTGCGGGCCACGGCGGATGCGCTGAGGCCGCCATTTGAATTCCGGGTGAGAACGGAGGCCACGCCGAGGCAGATGAGCAAGAGGGGCCAAAAGTGCGTCAATTCCTGCACTCCAGGAGCGCCAACGCGAACGGCGATAAGATTCCAAATGCTCGTGACGAACATGGAGACAAGCCAGAAATTCTCAGGGCGGATGTGACCATAGCCGAATTCGCTCAATTGGAACACGATTCCGAGAAGAATCAAAAGGATTGCTCCAGTGAGGTTCAGAGTGGCGGAGCGGCGGGCGGAATTACTGCGGGATTGCGAGTTCGTGGTCGTCATGTCATCACCCCGATCTGATCTATTGCTGCTCACGAATGGAGGGTATGCGAGCAGGGAGGGGGTGTCGCGTGATTTTCGGCGAACGGAGGCTCATTACCGGCGAATGGAGGAAGCGAAGAATCGAGCGCGGACCTTGGAGGCCGGGAAAGCGGAATCAGGATAGACGGAAAAGGAAGACAAAGACGGCCGTTAGGAGTCCTACGAAGAGGATCATGACCCGAATGCGATTTTTGCGCATGGCCGCGACCATCACGGCCATGACGCAGAGGACAAAGCCGAGCTCGGGCCAAAAGAGCTTGGGGACAAACGAGCCTTCGGCGGAACTGCCGGCGTCCTGGAGCCAGAAAGAGGCGAAGGAGGCGGCACCCGTCAGAAGGGCAGCGACGACTCCGGCCAAAGCCGTGCCTCTCGCCCAGTCGGGCAGCACCCAGTCCTTATTGGAGTCGCGGAAATCAACCCAAGTCAGTGCGACAATGATTCCCACAACGAGCAGAACGAACAGCGCCACGTCCCCCCTCCCAAGCAGGCGCCCTGTCCCCGCTGAATCTATGATGCAGCTGAAGGTCCGGAGATTCTCCGCGCGATTACCTCTCGCCTTGTCCTCTACCGGATGCCCATCCAACCGGGGATTGCGCCGGGGTTCAATCCATCGAGCTGAGATTCAGGGCCGCGCCGCCATTGCCTTGGGCGAAGCGGCCGAGCCGACGGATTCTTCCAGCCGTTGCTGCCTATACTCTTCTTCTTCCTTTGCGAGGCGGGCGAGCATGGTCTGAATCACGATGCTGCCGCCGCGTGAAGTGGAAGCCCTATCGTTCTCCATGCGTGTGTCCGGGCCCTTATACTGAAATCGGTGACGTGACGCCAGCGATTTCGCGATTGAGGAGAGCTGGCCGGATCGTGGAGTGGAGATCGCCAAGACCACGAAGGGCTCGCATCAGCCTCTGAGAGCATAAGGAATAGGGCAATCCAGAGGCCAAACAGGGAGATGTAGCAAAGGGGGAAGATGGGTCGCAGAAAAGGCCACAAATTGGGGTGAAAGAGAGGGCATGTTCCGATTCGAAGCAGTTTGAAGCAGGTGAGTGCGAAACTTGCGCGCGTGGAGAATGAACAACTCCGGCAAGAAATTGGAGAAGATGAGAAGTTGGTTTCATCAGCGAGATTAGAGGAGAAGAGGTTGCGTTCCGGCCCTACCAGTACTCGATGCTAGACTTGCGAGGAATTGCGCCGGTGCAAGCCGGGGATTGAGAAGCGAATCGGAGAGAGGGATGAGCGAACTCAAGAACTTTCATATGTCGCCAGACGAATTCCGGAAGCACGGAAAAGCCCTGGTGGATTGGATCGCGGATTACCACGAACAGATAGAGAAATTTCCGGTACTGTCGCAGGCAAAGCCGGGAGGGATCCGAGCTGTGTTGCCGCCGGCGGCTCCGGAGAGCGGGGAGCCGTTCGAGGCAATGTTGAAAGACGTGGAGGAAAAGATTCTTCCGGGCGTGACGCACTGGCAGTCACCGAATTTCTTCGCTTACTTCCCGTCGAACAATTCGTTCCCTTCGATTTTGGGAGAGATGCTTTCAGCGGGACTCGGCGTGCAGGGAATGCTGTGGGCGACAAGCCCGGCGTGCACGGAGCTTGAAACGCAGGTTCTCGACTGGCTGGTGAAACTGCTGGGACTGCCCGAGAACTTTTCCTCGAAGGGAAACGGCGGAGGAGTCATCCAAGATACGGCCTCGAGTTCGGCACTGTGCGCTTTGCTGGCAGCCCGGGAAAGGGCCACGGGGTTTGCCGCAAACGAGCGCGGCTGCGACGGGAAGCTGGTGGCGTACACCTCATCGCAGGCGCATTCGTCGATCGAAAAAGCTGTGAAGATCGCGGGGATGGGAAGCGCGAATTTACGCGCGATCGAGGTGGACGAAAAATTCGCGATGAAGCCGGAGTCGTTGCGCGTCCAGATTGAAAAAGACAAAAAAGCGGGGCGGGTGCCTTGCTTTGCGAGCGCGACCGTGGGAACGACGTCGTCCACGGCGATGGACCCGGTGCGCGAGATCGGGGAAATCTGCCGGAAGGAAGGAATCTGGCTGCATGTGGACGCGGCTATGTCGGGAACGGCGGCGCTTTGCCCGGAATTGCGCTGGATCCAGGACGGAGTGGAACTGGCGGACAGCTATTGCTTCAACCCCCACAAATGGATGTTCACGAATTTCGATTGCGATTGCTTCTACGTGGCGGACCGCGCTGAATTGATCCGCACGCTGAGCGTGCTGCCGGAATATCTGAAGAACCAAGCTACGGAATCGGGGGCGGTGATCGACTATCGCGACTGGCACATCCCGCTCGGGCGAAGGTTCCGTTCGCTGAAGCTGTGGTTCGTCCTGCGGCATTACGGGGCGGAAGGATTGCGACATCACGTACGGATGCACGTAGAGCTGGCGCAGGAGTTTGCGAGATGGGTCGAGGCGGACGCGAGATTCGAACTGGCGGCGCCGGCGCCGCTCAATCTGGTGTGCTTTCGACACCGGGGCGGAGACAAAATCAATCAGGGCATCATGGATAGGCTGAACCAGAGCGGCGACCTCTATTTGACGCACACGAAGCTGGGGGGAAAGCTGACGCTGCGGATGAGCATCGGCCAGACCAAGACGGAGCTCTCTCACGTTGAGCGTGCCTGGAAGCGGATTCGCGAAGAGGCCGGGCGCGCCGAAAAATGAGGATTTGGAGATCAGGTGCCGCAGAAACCAGAGAAGCGGGGCCGCCGAGGGACGAAAGTTGCGGTTCACACAACGCCGCTCACAGAGCGGCGCGGGAAGAGAGAAATTCTCTGCTAGGATGAATACCGCCATGCGAGAGCCTTGGGTCATCGCGCATCGGGGAGCATCGGGGTCGGCGCCGGAGAACACCATGTCGGCGTTTCAGAGGGCCGTGGAATTAGGCGCGGGCTTCATCGAGACGGACCTGCACCTGACGAGGGACGCGCGGTTCATCGCCATTCACGACACCACCCTGGACCGCACGACGAACGGGCACGGAGCCGTGCGGGAGATGACGCTGTCGCAATTGAGGGAGTTGGACGCGGGGAAATGGTTTGACCGCGGCTTCATGGACGAACGGATTCCAACGCTTGAGGAGATTCTGGAGTTCGCGAAATCACGCGACGTGGTGTTTTACCTGGAACTGAAATATGACTCCGCCTGGGGAATGCATCACGCGCTGGTGGGGGCGCTCCGGGGAGTGGACAATGCGTCGCGAACGGTGGTGATTTCTTTCGACCGGGCGCAGATTGAGGCAGTGAGGAAGCTCGATCCCGGCATCATGACGGGCTGGCTGGTGGAAGTGATTGACGGAGATCCGGTGAGAGAAGCGATCAACGTGGGAGCAAGGCAACTGTGCCCGCGAGCCGATCTCATTACGCCGGAACTGGTGGACCGGGCGCATCGCGAAGATTTGCTGGTGGCTACATGGACGGTGGATGAACCGGAGGAAATGCGCCGCGTGATCGCGGCCGGAGTGGATGGCGTGATGTCGAATTTCCCCGATCGGCTTCGCAGCGTGGTTTCTTCTCTCTAGGATTCCAAGCCAAGTCAGGAAGCTCGCATTTCCCGGATGAATTGTCCGCGACCGCGGCAGCCATTCAAGACAACATAGAAAATAGAGCCGCGAATTGCGGAAGCGAGATTTGTTCGGCGCGGGCATCCGCAGGAAGATTGGCGGAAGCGAAGGACTGCCGGATGCGGTCCTCGGAGACGAGGGCGCGCAGATTGTTGCGAAGAGTCTTGCGTTTTTGCGCAAAGCAGCGCTGAAGGAATTGGAGGAAAAGCGCGTCGTCGCGGATTGCGAGAGACACTCGGGCGCCCGGGAGGGACATGGCGACGAGCGCGGAGTCAACCTTGGGCGCAGGTTCAAAAGCGCCGGGGGGGATGCGGAGCTCGATGGATGGATGCCCGTAGAACTGGCAAAGAGTGGAAAGGTACCCGTAGTCTCGGGAGCCGGGGCGAGCGACAATTCGTTCCGCGACCTCGAGCTGAATGACGACGAAAATCGAGGAGAGGTGCGAGGCGGAGTCAAACAGGCGGCGAAAGATCGGCGAGGTGATGTAGTAGGGAAGATTGCCGTACACGCGAATGCGGCCTGCGCCGAGTAGCGAGGTCAGGTCGAGAGTTAGAACGTCGCCGGCTACTATTTGAACGTTCGGCCATTCCAAGTTGGCGCGGTGTTGAAGAGATGGGAGGAGACGTTCGTCCGTCTCGACGGCCAGGAGGCGGCCAACCCTGGGAGCGAGCAATTCCGTCATTTCGCCGTGGCCCGCGCCAATTTCGAGCCAAGTGTCGCCGGCGTTCAACGGAAGGCGTTGCAGGATCCGGTGACGCCAGGCGGTGTTTTTCAGGAAGTGCTGGCCGAGCCGTTGACGCGCCATTGACGAGTGAGTGTAGCAACGGGGAAGGAAGCGCACAAACGGGAGTCTCCTTGACGCGCGGCAGGGGTTCCGCTACCGTTTTTTGGTGGCCTAAAAAATGAAGATTCTATTCGTAGCCGCGGAAGCGCTGCCGTACTCAAAAACGGGCGGGTTGGCCGACGTGACGGAAGCGCTGCCGAAGGCGCTGGCGGCCGCCGGGCACGAAGTCTGCGTGTTCGTGCCGAGGTACCGAGGAAACAAGATCGTGTCGACGCTGGTGTCGAGCGTGACGGTGGCGATGGGGACGCGATTGCGATTCCCAGCAATAACGGAAGCGGCGCCGGTAGACCGGGTGCGATATTTTTTTTCGGATGATGCGGAATATTTCGATCGCGACGGATTGTACGGAGACAAAAAAGGAGAATTTCCGGACAACGCCGACCGGTTTGCCGAATTCGCGCGGACGGCGATCGAGTTCGTGAAGCGGGTGTGGCTGCCGGATGTAGTGCATTGTCACGACTGGCAGGCGGGGATGGTTCCCGTCCTTTTGAGGACGCAACACGCCAAGGATCCGGCGGTGCGTTCGCTTCCCGTCGTATTCACGATCCACAACCTGGCGTACCAGGGACTGTTTCCCGCGCAAGCGTTGGATGAGATTGGACTGCCCCGGGAACTGTTCACTATGGATGGGATGGAGTTTTATGGAAAGTTGAACTTCCTGAAGGGCGGGATTGTCTATTCGGATTATTTGACGACGGTGAGCCGGCGCTACGCGCGGGAAATCCAGACGGCGGAATATGGAGCGGGGCTTGAAGGCGTGATTCGCACCCGGGCGGACCGTCTGGTAGGAATCCTGAACGGAGCGGATTACTCGATCTGGAGCCCCGAAGCGGACCGGTTCATCGCGCAAAACTATTCCGTTCACAATCCGGAGGGGAAGAAGGCGTGTAAGAAGAGCCTGCTGGAGGCTTTCGGCCTGCCGCAGGAAAACATGGAAAGGCCGCTCGTTGGAATCGTCTCGCGATTTGTCAATCAGAAGGGATTCGACTTGATTGCCTCGACAGCCGATGAATTGTTGAGAGAGAACCTGGCGATGGTTGCGCTCGGGACGGGAGACCGCGATTACGAGCAGTTTTTTGCCACGCTGGCTTCCAAGTACGGGACGCGCGTGGGGCTGAAAATCGGATTCGACGAAAAGCTGGCGCACAAGGTGGAAGCGGGAGCGGACTTGTTCTTGATGCCTTCGCGATACGAGCCTTGCGGGTTGAACCAGATTTACAGCTTGCGGTATGGTACGGTGCCGATTGTGCGGGCGACAGGAGGCCTGGACGATACGGTGGAGAACTATGACCCGAAGTCGAAACAGGGCACGGGATTCAAATTCGAGGCGTACGACGGCCAGGCCCTTTTAAACAGCGTGCGGGAAGCGCTGAAAATCTATCGCGAACCGAACGTCTGGCGGAGTATCATGTCGCACGGGATGGCGAAGGATTTTTCCTGGAAGACCTCCGCGACGGCCTATCTGGCGTTATATGAACAAGCTAGAAGACTGCGAATCCCCAAGTTGACTGGAACATCTAAGAGAGTAACCAGCGAGGGCCCGGGAACAAAGGCCCCGCACTAAGGGATAAAATGGCAGATAACATTCAAGCGGTAACCGACGCGAACTTTCAGAACGACGTAATCGAAGCGAGCAAGGCTCAGCCTGTGGTCGTTGACTTCTGGGCCGAATGGTGCGGCCCGTGCCGCGCGCTTTCTCCAACGGTGGAAGAAATTGCGCGGGAGCATGCAGGGAAATTGAAGGTTGTGAAGCTCAATGTGGACGAGAACATGAACTCCGCAGGGAAGTTCAACATTCGAGGAATCCCCACGCTGCTGGTATTCAAGGGCGGACAAGTAGCCGACCAGATTGTCGGCGCCGTGCCCAAGGATCAAATCGAGAAGGTCATTCAGCGCCACATCGCCGGATAACAGCCCCGAAAGGGCGCGCTAATGAAGGCAATCCATCGTCCGGTGAAGCGCTGTCACTGGGCGAAATCCCCACTCATGATCGAGTACCACGATCAGGAATGGGGTGTGCCTGTGCACGATGACAAGAGGCTTTTCGAATTTCTGATTCTGGAGGGAGCGCAGGCCGGGTTGAGCTGGGAAACGATCCTCAACAAGCGCGAGAACTACAGGCGCGCGTTTGACGGTTTTGACCCGGCCAAGATCGCGGGATACGGCAAAGCGAAAGTACGCGAGCTTCTGCGGGACGCCGGGATCGTCCGCAACCGTTTGAAGATTGGAGCCGCGATTTCAAACGCCCAGGCGTTTCTGGCGGCACGCGAAGAGTTTGGAAGTTTCGACAAGTACGTCTGGCAGTTTGCGCCCCCGGTTGCTGCGCGTAAGAGGTTGAGAGCTGTGGATCATTTGCCGGCGAGCACGCCGGAGTCAGACGCGATGAGCGAAGACCTAAAGAAGCGTGGGTTCCGGTTTGTGGGCTCGACGATTTGTTATGCGTTCATGCAAGCCACCGGGATGGTCAACGACCACCTGGCAGGGTGCTTCCGCTCGCGCAAGTTGCGGTAGTCTCCCTTTCCTGTTTTTCACCGAGCACTATTTTCCCTAATCTAATCGGATGCTCGAAAATCGAGTCTCCGGAAAGATTTCCTCCGGTGTTCGGAGAATCCATGGCAGTTTTCCGCCGCTTGCTTTGGCCCAAAGCCGGGCGTAGCATGGAAATTCGGTTTTGCCGCGATTACCCTCCTGTAGCGCATCCGTAGGCAATGCGACCGGAGAAATTGTGGCCAGAAGCGCGCGGGGTGACGGGGAAAATGACCAAAGGAAAAGCGGTGGCGGTGGTCGGCGCGCAGTGGGGCGACGAAGGCAAAGGAAAGGTTGTCGACTATCTGGCGTCGTCGTTTGACTACACGGCACGGTATGCGGGGGGACACAACGCCGGGCATACCGTGATATTCGACGGGCGGAAGTTCGTATTGCAGCTGATTCCGAGCGGAATCCTGCGGGCGGGGAAAAAGGCGGTAATCGGCGCGGGGACGGTGGTGGATCCGGCGGCACTGGTAACAGAGCTTGAAAATCTGCGCCGGGCCGAAATTGACGTCCGCGGACGACTCTTCCTGAGCAATCGGGCCCACCTGATTTTCACCTATCACCGCGAAATGGATAAAGCCGCGGAAAAGGCCCGCGGCGCGGCGGCGATTGGAACGACGTCTCGCGGAATCGGGCCGGCATACGAAGACAAGATGGCGCGGCGGGGTATTCGCGTCTGCGACTTGCTGGACCCTGAGGGGCTTCGCGAAAAGCTGGAACGCGTGATCGCGGAGAAGGATGCGATCAGCCGGGCAACGTTCGGGCACCCGCTCGAAACGCAGGGACTGCTCGAACATTATCTGGAGCTGACGGCGCACATCCGTGGCCTGATCGCCGACACGGCGGTTCTGCTCAACCGCGCGCTGGACCGTGGCGAATCGGTGTTGTTGGAAGGGGCGCAGGGAACGATGCTGGACATCGATCACGGGACATATCCGTATGTGACGTCATCGAGCGCAACATCAGGAGGAGCCGCGACGGGACTCGGAATCGCACCGACGCGAATCAGCGGAGTTGTTGGAGTCACGAAGGCCTACACGACGCGCGTGGGCAGCGGACCATTCCCCACGGAAATGCCGGATTTAGACGCCAAAGAAGTGCGCGAGCGCGGAAACGAATTCGGCGCGGTGACGGGACGCCCGCGACGCTGCGGTTGGCTCGACCTGGTGGTGTTGCGGTACGCCAAAATGCTGAACGGAATCGATTCGCTGGTGGTGACAAAGCTGGATGTGTTCGATTCGCAGAGCGAAATCAAGATCTGCACCGGATACAGTTACAAAGGCTCCTTGCTGACCGAAATGCCGGCCGAAGTGGAAATCCTCTCGGAAATTGTGCCGGAATACCAGACATTGAAGGGGTGGCAACAACCGACGCCGGGGATCCGTGAAGTGAAGGATTTGCCGACCCCCGCAAAGGACTACCTCAATTTCATCTCCGACCAGCTGGAAACCGAAATCGGAATGATTTCGACCGGACCCGAAAGAGACGCCACGATCATTCCGAAAGGAACAAAGCTCTCCGGCTGGCTTTAATCTACATGCTCTCCTTCGAAGCAGCCCGCGCCAAAGTGATAGAAACGGTACGCGGGAGAATGGCTGCGGGGATTATTCCATCTCGTGACAACGAAACCATCGAATTCGCATCCGATCCCTCGCGGGCTCTAGGCCGCGTCGTCGCCGAGATTGTCGTGGCGGACCGGGAATATCCGCCGTTTGACCGGGCGATGCGGGACGGGTTCGCGCTGAAATCGGCGGACGCTAACCGTGAAGGCGCGGAGTTGCGCCTGATCGGCGAGAGCCGCGCCGGTATGCCATTTTCGGGCGAGGTTAGACCCGGCGATTGCGTGCAGATTATGACTGGGGCGCCCGTTCCCGCAGGGGCAGACGCCGTGGTGATGGTGGAGTACACCAAGGCGGAAGGCGACTTGGTTATTTTCGAGAAGCCCGCCACCACGGGACAAAATATCGTACGCAAGGGAACGGAGAATCACGAGGGAGACGCCGTGCTCCGGCCCGGAACGCGGCTGGGATACGCCGAGCTGGCGATGGCAACACAAGTGGGCAGGACGAAAATTGAGGTCCGGCCCAAGCCGAGGGTGGCGATTCTTTCGACCGGCGACGAGATTGTGATTGCGGGCGAGGCGCCGGGACCATTTCAGATTCGCAACAGCAACAGCGTGTCTCTGATGGCCCAGGCGGCTTTGGCCGGCGCCGAGCCGAAAGCGCTGGGGAACGCCGCGGATGATGCCACGGCGATTCGGGCGGCCATCGAAAAGGGTTTGCAGGCCGAGCTGCTGGTCCTTAGCGGTGGAGTCTCAGCGGGAAAATATGACCTGGTAGAACCGGTGCTTAGGGAACTGAGCGCGGAATTTCTTTTCGACGCGGTGGCGATTCGGCCAGGGCGTCCCGTGGTATTCGCGATTTGCCGGGACAAACCTGTCTTCGGGCTGCCGGGAAACCCCGTTTCCACGATGGTGACTTTCGAATTGTTCGTGCAACCGGCAATCGAGATTCTTTCGGGGCTCGGGGCGCTGCCGCTTCCCGTGTTGCGGGCCAAGTTGCGCCATGGGATGGATTTGAAGCCCCCGCTGACACATTTTGTGGGAGCGCGATTGAGTTGGCCGGAAGGCGAGCCGTGGGTTGAAGTGCTGCCGGCAGACAGCTCGGGAGACATTGGAAAGATTGCGCGCGGGAATTGCTATATGGTGGTTCACGAGGCGAAGAGGAAACTGGAGGCGGGTGAATGGGTGGACGTCCTGCCACGGCGGGGAGCGTTCTAGAACAGGCGAAGGAATGAAAGAGCTTTCACATTACGACGGAACGGGTCGCGTGCGCATGGTGGACGTCACGGAAAAGAAAGAGACGCCTCGCGAGGCGACGGCGCACGCATTTGTCAGAATGAAGCGAGCGACGGTAGAGAAGATCCGGCGGGTGAAATCGCCGAAAGGGAATCCACTGGAAGTGGCGCGGATTGCAGGAATTACAGCAGCGAAGAGGACGGCGGAGTTGATACCGCTTTGTCACCCTCTGTCGTTGACGCACGTGGATGTGAGGACCAAGCTGTGCCAAAATGGAGTTGAGATTGTATCGGAGGCCAAGACGCTGGGGCCTACCGGGGTGGAGATGGAAGCACTGGTGGCCGTTTCCGTGGCAGCGCTGACGGTGTACGACATGTGCAAGGCGCTGGAGCGGGGAATGGAAATCGGCGAGGTGCATGTCCTGAGCAAGACGGGTGGGCGAAGCGGGACCTACCGGCGGACGGGGAAGCGCGTGAAAAAATGACGCCGATGAAAGATGTAAAAGTGCTGGTGGTGGATGACAACGCGCTCATCCTCGACCTGCTGATGAAGGGGCTGATGCCGCACTGCGATGCGAAAGCGGCGGCCGACGGCGCGGACGCGCTGCTGCGAATTGTCGACGATCCGCCGGATCTGGTGGTTTGCGATTACAAAATGCCGGGCCTGGACGGGCGGCAGCTGTACGAGAAGCTGCGCGCGAGACAGCAGACGAAATCCATACCGTTCATTTTCCTGGCCAGCCGGGGCGACATCGAAGAAAAGCTGCGCCCAATGGTGGAAGGCGTTGAAGAGTTCATTCCCAAACCGTTTTTCCTGAAGGATATGGTGCGCCGGACGAAGAAGGTGATCGACCGGCTGCATCTGGAAAAATTGCAGAACCGGGCGGTCCGCCCCGGCGTGATTCAAGGGCGGCTGGAGGAAATGAGCATCCTCGACCTGATGCAGTCGCTAGAAATGGGGCAAAAATCGTGCGCGCTAACGATCCGGCGCGGCAACGAGACCTGCCAGCTCTTCTTTTCTTCCGGGCAGTGCACGGACGCCAAATTGGGGGCGACGGACGGCGAAGCGGCCGTGTTTCAGGCTGTGAAATGGGCCGAGGGAGAATTCGAGATCGACTTCAACTCCGGGCCGGCGCGCTCGACGATCGCGCGAACCACGACGGGGCTGCTGATGGAGGCGCTTCGTCTGGTAGATGAAGAGCAGCGCGACGGCGACGATGCAACTCCTGCCGAAGCACACCGGGCGGAAGGCTGAGATTTTCCCCGACCACGATGCGCGTCAGCGTCCTGACAATCAGCGATTCGGTTTCCTCCGGGAAGGCGGAAGACCGTTCCGGACCGGCCGTGGTAAAGCGATGCCAGGACCTGGGGTGGAGGGTGACTTCAACGCGAGTGCTGGCTGACGACCGGGCGGCGATCGAAGGCGAATTGAAACGGCTGGCGGACAGTGGGGAGTTTGACCTGATATTGACGACGGGAGGAACCGGACTGGGACCCCGCGACGTGACTCCCGAGGCGACACAAGCGGCCGCGGAGCGGCAGATTCCGGGCTTCGCCGAGAAGATGCGCGCCGAAGGATTGAAAAAGACGAGCCGGGCGATTCTCTCGCGGGGAATTGCGGGAATTCGCGCCACGGTGATCATCGTGAATCTTCCCGGCAGCCCCGTGGGGGCGGTGGATTCATTCAACGCGATCGCGGACCTGCTGCCACACGCCATTGACATCGTCCACGGCGCGCGGCATTGATATGCCAAGCGTTTCCCGCGAAAGTCTCCCCGTAAGAGCGATGCGATATGACAGATCCCAGTCTTAATTTCGGCAGGAAGACCGGGCAGACCTTGACTCAGCTGGCCTTGATCATCGAACTGCCCGTAACGCTCGTTGCCGGAGTACTCGTGTTCGGGGGGATCGGCTATTTTGTCGATCGCTGGCTGAAGACTGGCCCTGTGTTTTTGCTTGTGCTGGGAGCGGCAGGGTTCGGGCTCGGGCTGTGGAAGATTCTGCAAAAGCTTTCGAGAATGGAAAAGGATGATGGCGGCCGATCCTGAAGCCTACTACGAAGCGGCTGAGCGCCGAATTGAAGGCCTGACGCTAATTGTCGGAGCCGCGGGTTCATTGGTGGCGGCAAGTGTCTGGGGGTATCGCCATGGCGCCGCCGTCTCGGTGGGAGCAGTGATTTCGTGGCTAAATTTCAGATGGATGCGGCAGGGAGTGAACACGCTGGCAAGGCTGGCGACGGCGCAGGAAGGGGCCGAGAAGATTAGAATTCCGAAGGCGGCTTACATCAAGTTCGCGGGCCGCTATGCATTGTTGGTGCTAGGCGCCTATGTTATCCTTCATTACTTCGGTTTACCGGCTTTGAGCCTTCTTGCCGGATTCCTTTCGGTTGTCGTAGCTGTCTTAGCGGAATTAATAGGGATGCTGTTCCGGTACGGTCTCAAGCCGCACGCCGGCCTGTGAAGAGGTAGTGATGGAACATCCAATGTGGGTGGCGGTGATCGTCAACCGGCTGTTCGGCGGAGTCGCGCTCGCCGTGCTTTCCTATCTTCATATCGATCCGGTGAACCTTCGATACCCGATTCCCACACACGTATGCATGGAAATCTTTGTTTTTGTGATCGCGGCTGCCTTTTTCCTTTGGCTTCGGGGGCGAATTTCGGCGGAAAAGCCGGGGGCAACGCAGCAGGTGATGGAAATGCTGCTTCACAACCCCATGGGGGTTGGGGTGTCGGACCTTCTGGAGGAAAGCATCGGACATGGCAGCGAGAAGTACCTGCCCATGATCGGCGCGGTGGGCATCTGGGTGCTGTTTTGCAATCTTGTAAGCGTTTTTCCGACCCTGGAGTCACCGACGGCGCAGGTATCCGTTCCCCTGGGATGCGCCGCTGTGGTGTTTCTCTATTACAACTGGACCGGCATAGTCAAAAATGGGCCGATCGGGCACGGAAAGCACTTTCTCGGCCCTGACATGCCCCTGCCGGTGTTTCCCAAGTGGCTAATCAAAGTCGGGTTGTTGCTGCCTATCGAAACGATAAGCCATTCGGCGCGGCTGCTCTCGTTGACGGTCCGTCTCTGGGTCAACATGCTGGTGAGCGAATTGCTTTATGCAATCTTCCTCGGGCTGCTTTTGGAATTCTCGTTGTTTCTCGGGAAGATCAACGTGGCAGGCAACGTGGCATTCGCGCTTCCGCTGCTCATTCCAGTTCTGTTCATCCTACTGCATATCTTTGTGGCAATCTTGCAAGCTTTCGTGTTCACGATTCTGCCCATCATTTATGTGGCGGGCTCAGTGGTTGAAGAGCATTAAACTCGAATTTTCATATGGCATCATCGCCGCTCCAGTGTGAGACCCCGTGCCTCCCAAGGCAGGAAGGTAACCACCTCCTGGCGGCTAATTCATCTGGAGGAGGAAGCAAAATGAAAAGACTTGGGCTGTTTTTGTTGGCGGCCATCGCCATCAGCCTTTTCGCGCCTGCGGTTTTTGCGGCTCAGGGAGCCCCAACAGCCGGCGGAACGAACTGGGTGGCGATCACAGCAGGTTTCAGCATGGCGATCGCCTCGGCCGGTTGCGGCATCGCGCAAGGCATAGCGACCGCCGGCGCTTGCGAAGCTCTGGCGCGCAACCCCGGAGCTACTGCGGCGATTCGCTTCGCGCTCATCCTGGCGCTCGTATTGATCGAATCGATGGCTCTTTACACCTTTGCGACAATGTTTATCCGTGTGAAGTAGGGCATTTCGCGCTGGAAATCCGGCCCGGGAGCGCTTGGCTTCATCAAGCGTTCCCGGGCTTTTTCTTTTGGCTCGGGGAAGAAAGCGACTGCGCGCAAGACTCAGAGCGATTGGTGAAGCCTGCGCCAAGGCCGACAGATGACGGCAGGAGAAATGAGGAGAAACAGAGGCGCAGGGAAGGGAAGCTAACGGGCGAGCAAGGAGACGGCAGCAGCACGAGCCAAATCCAGAACGCGAGCAGGGAGAATTCCAAGGTATAGCGTGCCAGCGGCGGCGACAGTCAAAGCGAAAACGAGTGTTGGCGCCACAGGGGAAGGCGTGTAGTCCTTTGACGGTTCCCAGAAGTACATAGCCACGATGACGCGGAGATAGTAGTAAGAGCCGATGACGCTGTTGATCGCGGCAATCACAACAAGCCAGACGATTTTCGATTCAAGAGCCGCGCGGAAAGCGAAGAATTTCCCCAAAAACCCTCCGGTGGCGGGAAGGCCCAAAAGAGAAAAGAGAAAGAGCGAGAAACAGGCGGCGAGAACGGGTTGGCGCAGACCCAGGCCGGCATAGTCCTTGATGTCAAGTTTGCGCTCGTCCAGCTGGCCAAGGTGGGTGACGACGAGGAACGCGCCGACCTTCATCAGGGCGTAAGCCGCGAGGTAGAAAAGTACGGCGGCGACGCCAAACTCGGTCGAAGCGGCGAAGGCCACCAGGATATATCCGGCATGCGCGATGGAAGAGTAGGCGAGCATGCGCTTCACGTTGTTCTGCACGAGGGCGGCAAAGTTTCCGATGCACATCGTGAGCACGGCGGAAATCCAAACTGCCCAGAACCAGAAATTCCCCGAAGTGCCGAAGGACACATAAAAGATGCGCAGCATGAGGGCAAACGTGGCCGCTTTGGGGGCCGAGGCGAGGAAAGCCGTGACGGGCGTCGGAGAGCCCTCGTAAACGTCTGGGGCGTAAGTCTGGAAAGGCGCAATCACAACCTTGAAGCCCAAGCCGACAAATATCAAACCCAAGCCCAGAATGGCGAGCGAGGAAGGACGGCCATCGGAGATAAAGGAGGTCGCAAGCGCCTCGTGGATTCCATCAATGTACGTGGTTCCCGTGGCGCCATAGACCATAGCGATGCCGTAAAGAAAAAAAGCGGTGGCGAAGGAGCCGAGAAGAAAATACTTCATGGAAGCTTCGTTGGACTTGGGCGACCGTTTGCGGAAACCCGCGAGGATATAGCTGGAAATCGAGCTCATCTCGAGGCCAATGAAGGAAATGACGAGTTCGTTTGCACCCGCCATGATGCCCATTCCGGCGGCGGCGAAGAGGATCAGGGCGTAATATTCGCCGCGCTGGATGCCTTCGTTCTCGAGATAGTCGATCGAACCCAAGATACAAAGCCCGACAGCCGCCAACACCACGACATGGACGAAGATGCTGAAGGCGTCAACGCGAATCAAGCCGCTGTAAGCCGTAGTTCCCGTATCGGCCACAACGGAATGAACCGCCGCCAGCGCGCCAAGAACTCCTAGAAAGCCGATCCATCCGAGCCAGCGCCTCTGCAGACGCGGCGTAAAAGGGTCGACAATCATGATGAGAATGCCGACAACGCAGAGAACGATCTCCGGGCTCAGGCGATGGAGATTCGAGAGCTGTTCCGCAAGAAAGGGAGTCATGGGCGCACTCCCTGGGCGAGCCCGGGTGCGATCAAAACCGAAGGGGAAGTCCCCGAAGCAGCGGCAGGAGGCAGTGCGTACACAGCGCGGGCCGAATCATTTCGCGCCGGAGCGCGGCGCGAAGCGGCCTCGACTCCATTCATCTGATCCACCACGGCGCTGGCGGAGGCTTCCATGCGGTGTGTGAAGTAAGGCGAAGCCACGCCCATGAGGATGATCATGACGGCCATCGTGGCGAGGATGAGCTTTTCACGGGCGGAAGCGTCTGGCAGGGTCTTGTTCTTTTCCACCGTAACATCGCCGAGCGCAACTCGCTGATAGGCCCAAAGCAAATAAATGGCGGAAAGAATAGCGGCCGTGGCGGCCCAGGACGCCCAAGCGTGGTGCGCCTGATAGGTGCCGATGAGGATGATGAATTCGCCGATAAAACCATTCAAGGGAGGCAGGGCGAGAGAAGAGAGACAGATGAACAGGAAATAGGACATCAAAATGGGCATGGGAGTGGCGAGACCGCCGAATTCCTTGATCTCGAAAGTATGCCGGCGGTCATAGAGCATGCCAACCGCCAGGAAGAGCGCCCCTGTTGAAATGCCGTGATTCAGCATTTGATAGATCGCACCTTCAATCGAAACGGTGCTGAAAGCAAACAGGCCAAGAACGACGAATCCCAGATGGCTGACGGAGGTGTAGGCGACCAGGCGCTTCAAATCCGTCTGCACAGCCGCCACGAGAGCGCCATAGATGATCCCGATGATCGCTAGGACGGCGATCAGGGGAGCCATACGCGCGGCCGCGTGAGGAAACAGCGGCAAGCAAAACCGCAAGATGCCGTATGTACCGAGCTTCAGCATGACCCCGGCCAGGATGACGGAGCCGGCAGTTGGAGCCTCCGTGTGCGCGTCGGGTAGCCAGGTGTGCAGAGGAAACAGGGGAACCTTGATTGCAAAAGCCAGGAAGAACGCGCCGAAAAGCAGAAGCTCAGTGCGCGGGGCGAGCGACATATGAGCGAGGGCAGGCTGAATTTCCTTGAAGTCGAACGATCCGGTGAGGTTATAGAGCCAAAGGATGGCGACCAGCATGAGGATGGAGCCGAACATCGTGAAGAGGATGAATTTCAGGGCGGCATAGATCCGGCGGCCGTGCCCCCAAACACCGATGAGAAAATACATCGGGATAAGCGTGAGTTCCCAGAAAACGAAGAAAAGAAAGAGGTCGAGGGAAAGGAAAACGCCGATCATCGCCGTCTCGATCACGAGGAGAGCGATGAAGAATTCCTTCACGCGGTCTTGAATCGAGCTCCAGGAGCAGAGGATGGAAATGGGAGTCAGAAACGTGGTGAGAAGGACAAGGAAAAGGCTGATGCCGTCCACACCGAGGTGATAGTGGATGCTGGCGATCGGAATCCAATCGCGCATTTCTTCGAACTGGAAGCCCGCTTTGGTCGCAGAGAAGCCGGGAAGGAGGAGCAAGGAGATGACAAATTCGATCAGGGACACGGCAAGAGCGGCGCGGCGAATCCATACGTGGTCGGTGCCGCGAAGGACGAGCAGCGCCGGAACTCCCAGCAAGGGGAAGAACGTGATGATCGTAAGCAAATGAGATGATGGCATAGACACGCTATCGCACCTTCAACCAGAGGCCGAGAAGCAGGGCCGTAAACCCGACGGCGCCGACGACGACCCACGTGGCGTAGCTGCGGGTGTTGCCGGACTGCAATTCGCGCAATTCACCGCCTGCCTGGCGGGCGAGATGGGCCGATCCGTTCACGGCGCCGTCGATAATGCCCACGTCAACCGCCTGCCAAAGGACGTGGGTGGAAATCCAAAGCAGCGGGCGAATGATCAGCGCAAGATATATCTCATCGACGTAGTATTTGTTGAGCAGAAGCGTATAGAGGCCGTGCAGGCTGGCGGCAAGGCGCTTCGGCGCCTCGGTGTTCTTGATATAAAACCACCAAGCGAGCAGCAGGCCAAGAACCCCCACAATCACCGGCCAGCCGGTCAGCGCGTGGAATAGAATCACGCCGCCGCTTGAGGAGGATTCCGCGGCCGCTTCCGCGCCGAAGGGAGAATAGACGGAGAAGACGGGGTGGAGGAATTTTTCAAAATAGTCGGTGCCTCCGACGAAGTGAGGGGCGGCGACCCAGCCGCCGAAGGTCGAAAGGAATGCCAGGATCATCAGCGGAATCGTCATGTTCTTCGGGGATTCGTGAACGTGAACTTTGTGCTCGTCGAACCGCGATTTGCCGAAGAAGGTGAGGAAGATGAGACGGAACATGTAGAACGAGGTGAGAGCGGCTCCGGAGACACCGAGGAGCCATAGCGCCATATTGGCATGCGGGCCCGACCGTGCGGCCTCGAGAATCTCGTCCTTGCTGAAAAATCCCGCGAAGCCGGGAATTCCGGCGATGGCCAAAGTGGCGATCAGCATCGTCCAGTACGTGATGGGAATTTGCTTGCGCAGTCCTCCCATCTTCATCATGTCCTGTTCGCCGCCCATGGCGTGAATCACGCTGCCGGCGGCGAGAAAGAGCAGGCCTTTGAAGAAGGCGTGGGTCATCAGGTGGAAGATCCCGGCCGCGTAAGCGCCGACGCCGCATCCAAGAAACATATAGCCGAGCTGCGAGACAGTGGAATAAGCGAGAACTTTCTTGATGTCGGTCTGGACCAGGCCGATCGTCGCGGCATAAAAGGCCGTGAGTGCGCCGATCAAAGCGACGACAAACATGGCATCCGGAGCGCGCGAATACAGGGGATTCATCCGCGCGACCATGTAAACTCCCGCGGTAACCATCGTGGCGGCGTGAATGAGGGCGCTGACAGGCGTGGGACCTTCCATCGCGTCGGGAAGCCAAACATAAATGGGGATCTGTGCGGACTTTCCAACCGCGCCGGCGAAAAGAAGCAATGCGATGGCCGTCAGAGTGCCTGTGGAGAAAGAGCCGTTGGCGAATTGGTCGAACATTCCTTTAAATTCGACGGTGTTGAATGTCCAGAACGCCAGGAGGATGCCGATCGTGAAGCCGAAGTCGCCGATGCGCGTGGTGATGAAGGCTTTCTTGCCGGCGTCCGCGGCCGATTTCTTCAGGAACCAGAAGCCGATCAGCAGGTAGCTGCACAAGCCCACCCCTTCCCACCCGACGAACATCACGATGAGGTTCGAACCCAGGACCAGCGTGAGCATGAAGAAAACGAAGAGGTTCAGATAGCTGAAGAAGCGGTAGTAGCCGCCCTCGTGGGCCATGTACCCCATGGAATAAATGTGGACCAACAGGCCCACGCCCGTGACGACGAGCAGCATGACCACGGTGAGCTGGTCGACCAGCAAGGAAAAGTCGACACGGAAGGGGCCCGCTGCGATCCAAGTGAAATAGGAATGGATGACGGGAATTTCCGAAGGCGCGAGTTTAGAGAATTCCCGGATCGCTTCGAGAACGGAAAGAAACGAGAGCGAAACCGAGCCGATCCCTACGCTGTTGACGGCGGTCTTCGGCCAGTTCTTGCCGAGAAGGCCGTTGACGGCCGAACCCAACAAGGGCAGCGCGAGAATAATCCAGAGGTGGTCGAGTATGAACATTTAAAGTTTCAACCGATTGACACGTTCGACGTTGAGGGACTGGCGATCTCGCGCCAGAGTGATTACGATGGCAAGTCCCACGGCAGCTTCGGCCGCCGCCACGACGATAACGAAAAATACGAACACCATGCCGTCAAGTCGTCCCCAAGCGCGGCCGAAGGCCACAAAAGCAAGGTTGACCGCGTTGAGCATCAGCTCGATGGACATGAAAATCGCGATGACATTGCGCTTAAAAATAAACGCAATCACGCCCAGCCCGAAAAGGATGGCGCTCAATACCAGAAAGTAGGAGACAGGGATCAAGCTATTCATCCCTCTTGGCCAAAACCAGCGCGCCGAGAATTGCAATCAAGATCAAGATCGAAGTGGCCTCAAACGGCAGGAGATATTTGCTGAATAAAAGCTTCGACAAATCCGCCGTCGTGGAGGAAGTGACATACGTTTCGCCGGGAGCAGATGCCGCCTTCGATCCCATCACCGCATGCCACATCCAGTAAGCCAGCCAGGCGAGTAAAATCCCTCCCAACGGAAGTCCGAAGTATTTGCTGGCGAGGCGGCTCCAATCCGTGCGTTCTTCCTCCCCCGCATTGAGCAGCATGATGACGAATACGAAAAGAACCATGACCGCGCCGGCGTACACGATGATCTGAACAGCGGAAACAAACTCGGCGCCCAGCAGAACGTAGAGCATCGCGAGCGAAATCATCACGACGATGAGGGCCAGCGCGCTGTGAATGGGCTCCCGCGCAAGGATGAGCGTGACGGCGCCCAAAATGGAAAGCAGGGCGAAAACGAAAAATAGCAGGAGCGGGAGGCTCATCCGTGCGCCCCCAGCCAGGGATAAACGATCACCGCCGCGGTCACAACGAGATTCACCAGCGAGACGGGCAACAAAAGTTTCCATCCGAAAGACATCAACTGGTCATAACGGAATCGGGGAAGTGTGCCGCGAATCCAGACATACATGAAAAGAAAGACGAGGACCTTCGAAACGAACCAGAAGGGACCCTGGATGACATGGGCGACCGGGGGCAGCAGGCAAAGGAATCCGCCGCCGAAAAGCAGAAGAGTAACCACGGCGAACTGGAGACGCGCGATGCCGCGCATAACGGCGACGGTGTCGAATGCCGTATAGATTCCGGTGAGGACCAGGCCCGCTCCCGGCAAATAGATCTGCCAAGTCCAAGAAGCAGGGAAGGGCGATTGCCATCCGCCGAAGAAGAGAATTGTGGCAAGGCAGGAAACCGTGATCATGTTGGCGTATTCCGCCATAAAGAACATGGCGAACTTAAAGCTCGAATACTCGGTATGGAAACCGGCGACGAGCTCCGTTTCGCCCTCAGGGAGGTCAAACGGCACGCGGTTGGTCTCCGCAATGGCCGCGGTGAGATAGCAGAAGAACCCGACGATTTGAGTAATGGCGCCGTGGCGGAGGCCAAATACGTTCCAGTGCCAGAAGGGGCCGGCTTGCGCGGCGATGATTCCATTGAAGCTCAGAGTGCCGGCCACGAGAACGACGCCAACCACGGAGAGGGTCAGAGAGACTTCGTAACTGATCATTTGGGCCGAGCTGCGCAGGCCGCCGAGAAGCGGGTATTTGCTGTTGGACGACCAACCGGCCAAGGCGATGCCGTAAACACCGATGGAGGTGATGGCAAACAAAAACAGGAGGCCGATGCCCAGATCCGATACGACGAAGACGGGCTGGCCCAGAACGCGGACGGAAGGCGGGCCGAAGGGGATCAAGGCAATGGCTGTGAGGGCCAATGCGAAAGCAGCAATCGGAGCCAAGGTGTAAACAAACTTATCGGAAGCCGGCGGGGTGAGGTCTTCCTTAAAAAGAAATTTCAGACCGTCGGCGAGGGGCTGCAGCAGCCCGTGGGCTCCCACGTAATACGGACCCCATCGCGATTGGATATGCGCGACGACTTTCCGTTCAAACCAGGTCAAGTACGCCAGCGCCGTCATGACAATGAACAGCAAGACGGCAATTTTAACTAGCGATACCACCAGGACTGGGTGCTGGGTGATGAACTCCACGGTCGTTCTTTGGCCTCGCTCGTCGAATTGAGTCTGGAACAATAACGGCCCAGCGTTCCACTGGTAAAGAGAAAATCATTTGATGAGAAAACCGCGCCGGCCGGAGGTTCGTAGGAAGGCTCGGCCGCACGGCAGGTAGCGGAAGAAAGTTCAGAGCCACCCGCGAGAATTGAAGCAAAAGAGAGAGAGTAACCCGGGACACTCTGGCGAATCTCGTCAAAGGCCGCCTCGGGAGTGCGCAGGCGGATTGGCGCTCCCAAGCCAAGCAAGGAAAGCTGGTTGGAAAGGATGCGAATCAAGTCGAAATCGCTGCGCGGCCCTTGGGGATCCACAGCGCGGTGGGTCATTTGAACCTCGCCAGCCGTGTTTGTGAGCGTGCCGTCCTTCTCGTAGCTGGACGCGGCCGGCAGGACGACGTCGGCCCGTTTGGCCGTTTCGGTCAAAAACATGTCTTGCACGACGAGAAACTGAAAGCCGGCCAGGCGCCCGGATTCAGCGGCGCTATATCTTTCAACGGGATTGGCGCCGACGACATAGAGAGCCTTCAATTTCCCGGCAGCGGCCGCCTCCATCATTTGCCGCGCCGTGAGCCCGGGCGTCGAAGGGATCTCCGCGCCCCAAAGCTTCGAGAACCGTTCACGTTCCGAGGCATGCTTGAGCGGCGTATAGCCGGGAAGGCGGTCAGGAAGAACGCCGAAGTCCGAAGCTCCGCGGGAATTTGAATAGTCGCCGAGAGCCATGAACTTCGTTTCTCCCTGGAAGCGGGCGGCAAAAGAGACCAGGTCGCGAATCGCGGCGCCCTGGATTTCTGCGCCGAAAAGAACGACGACATCCGATTCGGCCTCGAGCGCCGCTTTCAGCTGCACGAGAGCTTCCGTGATTTTCGGATCAAACTGGCCGTGTTCGGAGACGAGCCAGCGAAGAGCGGCAACCTCGCCACCGGCGGGAACCTCAGCGGTGATCTTCGCCTGACGATGGATCTTGCTCGGGCGGCTGTTGAGAGCGTAGAGGCGGGTGCCGTGGTGGCGGACGCCGGTGCGAATCTGCCAGGCAACCAGCGGATTCTGCTGGGTGACGTCGTTGGCGACGAGGAAAACAGCTGGCGCGGTATAAACATCCTGCATGGTCGCCGCCGAGTCCTTGAGCTTCGGCCCAAGGGCGGCCGCGAGGCCGACGTAATCGGCGGTCCGGTGGTGGTCCAGATTGTTAGTGCCGAGACTGGCGCGCGCGAAGCGGTTCAGGAGATAGTTTTCTTCGTTGGTCGTGTGATTCGAGCCGATAACGCCGATGGCCGAGCCGCCGTGCGCTTCGTGAACCTGTTTCAAGCGTCGCGCAACTTCCTCAAGCGCATCCTCCCAGCTCGCAGGTTCGAGCGAGCCATTGCGGCGTATCAGAGGCTGGCGGAGGCGTTCCGGGTGGTTGGTGAAATCGAATCCGAAACGGCCCTTGCCGCAAAGGAATTCCTCGTTGGCACCGGAATGATCGCGGTTGTTCGCGCGAAGGATTTCGTTGTTCCGGACGCTGAGCGTGGTCTTACAGCCATTGGAGCAATGGGTGCAAGGGTTGCCGACATATTGCATTTCCCAGGGCCGCGTCTGATAACGGTAGGTCCCGCTGGTAAGCGCGCCGACAGGACAAATATCGATGCACATGCCGCATTCCTCGCACGCCAGCGCGCCCGGCTCATTGGGGATGATGACCGAGTGAACGCCGCGAGCGCCAACACCGAGCGCCTTGACGTCCATGCCTTCATCGCACACGCGGACGCACCGGAAGCAAAGAATGCATCGCGGAGCGTCGTAGTATACGAGCGGCGACCATTTTTCTTCGGGATAGTGAAGCTTTTCTTCCGAGAAGCGGCTATGGTCGAGGCCATAGCGAAAAGTCATGTCCTGGAGTTCGCATTCGCCGCCTTTATCGCAAACGGGGCAATCGAGCGGGTGGTTGGAGAGCAGGAACTCAATCATGTTCTTACGCGCGCCGTGAACCTGGTCCGTGTTGGTGCGGACAACCATGCCTTCCGTGGCGACCAAAGTACAAGCGGTCTGCAATTTGGGCATCTTCTCGACTTCGACCAGGCACATGCGGCAAGCGGCCTGGAGGGCGAGGCCGGGGTAGTAGCAGAAAGAAGGAACCTCAATGCCTTGAAGTTTGGCGGCTTCGATGACGAGGGTCCCGGGAGACGTCGTCACCTGCTTTCCGTCGAGTGTGAACGTAATCTGTTTCTGATCAGCCATGCTTTCCCCTGAAGCGATTGCAGCTTCGACCGCAATTGCAAACCGGCGCGGCGACTTCGGCGCCCCAAGCCGGAAATCAAACCAACAAAAATGCCATGGTAAAGCGGGCTACTGCCCGACGGCAATCACGTCCGCGGGCTTGTACGCACACTTCCCGTGGAGGTGGTCTTCGAATTCCTGCCGCCATTTTTTCACGATACTGATCGTCGGCATCGCGGCGGCATCACCGAGAGGACAAAACGTGCGACCCAGCATATTCTGAGACAGCTCGCCAATCAGAGAAATATCCTCGCTGCGACCACCGCCTTCATGGAAGCGGTCGAGCATTTTTCGAAGCCAAGTGGTGCCCTCACGGCAGGGAATGCACCAGCCGCAAGATTCGTGGGCGTAGAACTTCATGATGCGCCGCGCGAAATCGACCATGCAAGTGTCCTCGTCCAGAATCACCGTGCCGCCGGAACCGAGCATGGAGCCGATTTTCGCGACGGCGTCGTAATCCAGCGCAACATCTATTTCGTCCGCGGAAAGCAGCGGGCAGGAGCTGCCGCCAGGGACCACCGCCTTAAGTTTTTTGCCGTTGCGAACACCGCCGGCAACTTCTTCAATGAGGCGCCGCAAGGGAAATCCGAGAGGAAGCTCATAAATGCCGGGACGGTTGACATGGCCGGAAATGGAATAGAGCCTCGTGCCGCCGTTTTTCGGAGTGCCGAGCCCCGCATACCACTCACCGCCCCGCTGGATGATGGCGGGGATTGTGCTTAGCGTTTCAGCGTTGTTGATGATTGTCGGGCAGCCATATAGTCCGACGACAGCGGGGAATGGAGGCTTGATGCGCGGATAGCCCCGCTTCCCTTCGAGAGATTCCATTAGAGCGGATTCCTCGCCGCACTCGTAGGCGCCCGCGCCGGTGTGCGCGGAAAGCTCGAAATTGAATCCGGAGCCCAGAATATTCCTTCCGAGATAGCCCTTCGCGTAGGCTTCCCCAATGGCCGCTTCCAGAATGTCGATAATGTAGCGATATTCGCCGCGAACGTAGATGTAACCCTGATTCGAGCCGATTGCTCGCCCGGCTATGACCATTCCTTCGATCAACTGGTGGGGGTCCATTTCCATCAGCGGACGGTCCTTCGAAGTGCCGGGCTCGCTTTCGTCTGCGTTTGCAAGGACATATTTCGGCTTCGCAGTGTCCTTGGGAACAAAGCTCCACTTCATCCCCGTGGGAAAACCGGCGCCGCCACGTCCACGAAGCGAGGACTTTTTGACTTCGTCGATGATTTGATCCGGCGTCATTTGCTTCAGCGCCTTCTCCAGCGCCTGATATCCTTCGGTCTTCAAGTACACGTCGATCTTGTGAGAATTGGGAACACCGAAACGCTTGCTGATGACGGGCACCTCGGAGGGTAGCCGTTCATGCAAAGCGCCCGAAATGACGGGCACCGGTTTGGGACGCTTGCCTTCCTGAAGCTGCTCTAGGATGGCGTCTACTTTATCGGGGTCCAAATTTTCGTAGAAGTCGTAGTTCACTTGCATGGCCGGCGCGCCGGTGCAAGCGCCAATGCATTCCACCTCTTCGAGGGAGAAAGTGCCCGTGGGGGAAACTTCCTTGTGGCCTATGCCCAAACGCTTCTGGACATGCTGGTACATTTCGTTGCCGCCGCGAAGCATGCAGGAGATGTTTGTGCAGACCTGGATGTGATACTTGCCGGCAGCCTTGCGGCGAAGCATGGAGTAATAGGCGAGCGTCTCGGTGACTTGCGTCGTGTTGAGACCGAGCCGGCGGGCAATATCGTCAAGCAACTCGTCGCTCAAGAAACCGAATTGGTCCTGGGCATACATCAGCATCGGAATCAGCGCGGAGCGCTTGACGGGGTAGCGACTCACGAGGTCGCTGAACTTCGCTTCCAGGGCTGGGGGTAGTTGCATAGTCAGGATCGTCTCACCGCTTCAGCGGTCCACCTCTCCCAGAACAATATCTGTCGTTCCAATGCAGGCGACCACATCCGCGATCAACCGCCCTTCGGCCAAGAGGGGCAGCGACTGCAAGTTCACAAAGGACGGCGTGCGGGCTTTGACTCGATAAGGCTTGGCGGAGCCGTCGCTGGCGACGAAAAAACCGAGCTCGCCGCGAGGCGATTCGATCGCCTGATAGACCTCGCCGGGCGGAGGGGCAAAGCCCTCCGTAAAAATCTTGAAGTGATAGATGAGGCCCTCGATGGAGGTTTTCATCTCCTCGCGCGACGGAGGAACGATGCCGGGTGCGTTGGCCCGAAAAGGGCCGGTGGGAGGAATTTTCTCCATCGCCTGCTTGACGATCTTGAGGCTCTCGCGCATTTCAGCGACGCGAACCTGATAGCGCGCGTAACAATCCCCCGCGGTCTGAGTTTTTACCTCGAATTCGAATTCGTCATAGCTCGAGTACGGAAACATCTTCCGAACGTCATAAGCCACGCCGCTGGCCCGCAAAAGCGGTCCGCTGACGCCCATGGCAATGGCATCGGCGGGACTCAGGTAGCCGACACCCTTGGTGCGGCCCTGCCAGATGCGATTTCCCGTCAGCAACTCTTCATATTCGTCAATGTGGCCGGGAAACGTATCGAGTATCCGTTGCACGCGGTCGAGCCAATCGGGCGGAGGCTCAAGGGCGAGGCCGCCGATGCGGAAATAGCTGGTCATCATGCGCTGGCCCGAGAGGTATTCCAAAATCTTCAGAATCTCCTCGCGTTCACGGAAGCAATAGAGAAAGACGGACATTGCGCCCAGATCAATGGCATGCGTGCCGAGCCAGACCAGGTGGGAGGCGACTCGAGTGAGTTCGGCGAGTAGAACACGAATATACTGCGCGCGCTTGGGAACTTCGAGATTCAGGATCTTTTCGACCGCGAGGCAATAGCCGAGGTTGTTGGAGAGGGGAGCCAGATAGTCCATCCGGTCCGTAAGGGTAATCGCCTGGGAATACGTTTTCGCTTCGCAGGATTTCTCGATGCCAGTATGCAGGTAGCCGATTACGGGCTCGGCTTTCAGGACGGTTTCGCCATCCAATTCAAGGACGACGCGCAATACGCCATGCGTGGAGGGGTGCTGCGGCCCCATGTTCAGGACCATCGGCCGGGTCTGTCCGATGGGGGTCTCTATCGTGCTTGACATGACGTCGCGACCTTCCCTGATTCAATCATTTTAACGGTACCCCTCGGTTGGATAATCCTTGCGCAAGGGATAGCCTTCCCAGTCATCCGGCATAAGAATGCGCTTGAGATCGGGATGACCCTCGAATCGAATGCCAAATAGATCGTAGTTTTCACGCTCGTGCCAATTAGCCGTGGGCCAAACGGAGGTGACGCTCGGAGCCAGTGGGTCCGAGCCGCCAACGCGAACGCGCAATCGCAGCCGCTCCCGGCGGTCGAGGGAAAGGAGTTGATAGTTGATCTCGAAGCGGGGCTCAATGGGGAATCGGTCGACCGTCGTTACGTCAGAGAGGAAGGAAAAACGCAGGGAAGGTTCGGCAGAGAGGTACTCCGCCACGGAACGCAACTTTTCGCCCGAGACAACAACGGTGGTTTCTCCGCGAAATTCAATGACCTCGGCCACCGCCGCGGGGTCCCATTCGAGAAGTTTATGGACTACCGGATTTTTTTCAGCTTCCTGTGATTCCACGGTGAGTTCGATTCCCTAGGGCGATCAACGGTTCCAGTCGAGGGCGCCCTTCTTCCAGAGGAACAAATAACCCGCCAACAAAATTATAATGTAGAGCATCATTTCGACAAACCCAAAGACTCGCAGGTCATGGTAAACAAGAGCCCAGGGATAGAGAAAGATGGCCTCGATATCGAACAAAATGAAAATCAGCCCGACCATGTAAAAGTGAACGGATAGAGGTTCGCGGGCATCACCCGTGGGGAGGACCCCGCATTCATAAGGCGTGTCTTTTGCCACCGATCGCTTGTGACGCCCGATCAGTGTGGAGACCACGACGAGCACGCCGGCGAGCCCGCACGCGAGTATAAACATCAGCAACAAGGGTCCGTAATTGTCGAGGTAGTTGCCGTTCATGTTGTTCGCATTGCTATAATAATGGCCGGAGTGCGCGGCGGTCAATCGAACTTGCAAGATTTTTTGGGGCCTTAACATAAAGTCAGGCGCGAATATCTTGGAAGCGATGCCATGAGCTCTGGATTCAACACGGATGTGCGGGCGGGCGAACGCATATTTCACGTGCAGACGGAAGACCGCGGGCCCGCACACGCACGCATCGACACGGCGGTGTACCATAGTGGACGCGTGGTGCATCGACTATCCACCGATTATCGCGAGTTTGCCTCGTCGGCCGAGTTTTCCGAGGAAACCCTCCGCCAGCGCGTGCAGGAACAGCACCGAAGCGTTATAGAATCTTTGCGGTCCGGCACGCTCGGCGGCGACGTTAATGCCTTGCTGGCTGCAACTCCCGCAGCGCCGACCGGCGAGAATCCTGGGTCCGTGCCGCCAGGCGGGATTTCGGTCCAGTTGCAGAATCCCGGTTCGTGGCTTTCGGCCGGCCACATCTCCCTGGATTTGGAGATCTTGAGGCGGGCGGACCAAAAGCCGGAACCCGGCGCCATCGTAGAAGCGATGATAGAAGGAGCGCTGGGGGAAACAGTCCACTCAGCGCAGAGCGATGAAAACGGCCGAGTCAAAGTGCGCTTTCCCCTTCCGCCACTGGGGAAGGGCGATCTGACGCTGGTGATTCGGGCCAAGGGCAGCGCCGGGATTGATTCGATTCGGTTTCCCATGCGCGCCCGCAGCAAAGCTCCTGTTTCAAGCCCCGAAGCATGAAGGTCACCATTAACGGCGAAGGACGAGAGATTCCGGAAGGGCTAAGCGTTCGGGCTTTGCTCGAGTTTTTGAAAATGACTCCCGAAAGAGTGGCGATTGAACGAAATCTTGAGATTCTTCCTCGAACGAAGTGGGCGGATACGCCGGTAGAAATTGGCGACCGGTTCGAAATTGTGCATCTGGTGGGTGGAGGTTAGTTCGCGGGCTTTCGCGAAGCGATTTCGGCCATGATTTTCCGCACGGGTTCGTTGTCGCAATAGACTTGCCATTCCGCGATGAGTCCATCCTTCACGACGGCTCTCCAAGCCGCCGGAATTTCCCAGGAATGTTCCTTCGCGAGCCTTCCATTGACGGCCAGCGTCCCTCGCCGCACGACCCTGCGATGCGCTCCCAATGAATTGTTGGGCGGCACTTCATCGCGAAAGAAGGGAGCATCTCCGTCCGGTAGGTGGAACTACAACCCTGCCAGCAAATGTCCGAGCTTGTTTTTCTTGGTGCGCAAATAGGCCTTCGAATGATGGCTCGTGCGAGGGCGGCAGGGGACGCGTTGGGCAACGCGGATTCCCGCGCCTTCGAGCTGGCGAACTTTTTCCGGATTGTTGGAAAGCAGGCGAACGGAGCGAATTCCCATGGCCTTCAGAGCTCGGGCGGCAAAATCGTAGTCGCGAGAATCGGCTTCAAAACCCAGCTTGCGATTGGCTTCGACGGTGTCCAGTCCGCGGTCCTGCAATTCATAGGCCTTCAGCTTGTTGAGAAGACCGATACCACGGCCTTCCTGGGGGAGGTAGAGGACAATCCCGAGCGGCTCCCTGGCGATTTTGCGGAGCGAGTATTCGAGCTGAGCGCGGCAATCACAGCGTTCGGACTTGAATACATCGCCAGTCAGACATTGAGAGTGGATGCGGAGAAGAGCGGGCCTCATTCGATTGGCCGAAGATCCGTTTAGCTTTCCGCGAACGACGGCGACGGCTTCCTCTCCGTGACCAGTTCCCTCGATCCCCAAGATGCGAAACGCCCCGAGCCGCGTAGGCAATTGAGCCTCGGCAACGATTCGAGCCCGATTACTCTTTTTCTTCCGTTTCATAGCAAACTCCAAGTATAGCAGTTTCGATGCGCCGCCTTGCGCGAGCGGGTTTACCTTGAAGGCCGGGTCTCTTTACTTCACCCCGGCGTTTGGCTAACGTTACGCGAGAAAGATAGAAGGCCAGGGCCGCAAACAGAATGTCAACGCTTGCCGGCGGAAAAGACCTGATCTTTACGCTTATGCTGCGCGTCGGATTCGCGGCAGCCCTGGCGGCTCTGCTCGTGCGTTTCCGGTCTTTTCGCAAGCTGCTGTTCAATGAAATCCGCGATTCCGACCAGAAGGTGATGCTACTTCTGTTCCTGACGCCGCCACTGGCCATTGGTGTTCTATTGCGACTCGTTGGCTATCGCTTCTTCGATTTGATGATTCAAGGGGCGTTTTTGATGGGGCTGGTGGGAGGGAGAGTGGTGGGCCTGCTCGGAGGTTCGCTCATCAGCCTCCCGGCCTTTGGAAACCACGAGTGGCTTTCCAGCCCGCTGGCGGCGCTCGTCGGATTGTTCGCGGGAATGATTCGGGAAGTGATGCCGGAAAAGGAAGACATCTGGCATTTCGGGCCATTTCTCTTCTTGAACATTCCCCAGTGGCTGTGGCGAACCGTTCGCTACGGCAAGTCGAATTGGGCGATGCTCCCGTTGTTCGGTCTGGTCGCGGTCGAAATCGGCCGCATGGAACTGGCCGCGACGGTGCCTACGAACTGGCTGTTTACCGACCAACCGGGAAACTGGCTGTACATGGTATTGGTTGTGGTGTCGTCGATGATGTGCGTGGCGATGGCCGTCAAGATTTGGAACAACACGCGGATTGAAATGAACCTCGAGGAAAATCAGCAACTGCTATTGAAGGCGCGAATGGATGCGCTGACCAGCCAGATCAATCCGCATTTCCTGTTTAATACTCTCAATACGGTTTCGTCGCTGATCCGGTTTGACCCTGACGCGGCGCGCGAAGTCGTCCTGAAGCTTTCCAACATCTTGCGCAGGCTCCTGCGAAAACACGAGACATTCGTTCCCTTGCGCGAAGAACTCGATTTCATCGAGGACTATCTGGATATCGAGGTGGCCAGATTTGGGCCGGATAAACTGCGTGTGTTCCAAGAAATTGACGAGGGAGCGCTGGAAGCGTTTGTGCCGAGCATGCTTTTGCAGCCCATGGTCGAAAACTCGATCAAACATGGGCTGGCGGCGCGGCTTGAAGGAGGACAAATCCACATTCGCACACGGCGGGTGGAAGGAAGACTGCTGATCGAAATCGAGGACAACGGGATTGGAATTCCGACCGAGAGGCTTGCGGAGGTTTACGGCGGCGGCATCGGAATCAGCAATGTCCATGAACGTCTGCGCCTCCTCTACGGCGACCAATTTAAAATGGATATTCACAGCCAGGAAGGGCAGGGAACTCAGATTCACATCGAGATTCCGGAGCTGGCGACGGCTGTGCCCACCGGCGAGTGACGGCAAATTTCGGCTTGAGGTTGCGAGGAGCCGCCCCCGCGGCGGATAACCGCCAAGGACGAAATGGCATCCAGAGGGCGGGCAGGAAGAAGAGTGAAAATCTGACAAAAAGGAAGGCGCCGGCCGAATGCCAGCAGAAACAGATAAGAAAGACAGCGCGCGATCCGCAATTATCCTCCTCGGGGTCGTAATTGTGGTGGCGGGGTTGACGGTCTTCTACGGACTCCAGACCCTTACCTACGCCGAGGCGAAATCCTGGGCCCGCACGGATCCATGGCTAAACGACGTTCCCCAAGCCTTGCCTCCGCCAGCCCCCTTGCCAGATTTCTCAAAAATGAAGGACAAGCCGGAGGAGTTGAAAACCAATGTTTGGGAGTTTCGAGTGCCGTGGAAAGGCGAACCCAAACAGCGGACTCTCCCGACGGCGATTGAATACCGGTTTGACTCAGGGCAAGTGGTGGACTTCTTCGATCCTCAGGCGCAATCGGACTCTCTTGGGGAATTCAAGAAATTAAGTCCCTTGGCCTACCAGAGGTTCTCAAACGTGTTTCAAGGAAACGAGCCGCAAAACAATTATGAGCTCTATCGCGACGTTTACTCGGCGGCACCGTCGCAAATGTCGCCAGTGATGACGCAGGCGGACGCGTTGCGGCTGAATGTCCTCGTGATATGGAAAATTGGCTTTGGATTCGATGCTCAACCGGGAATCCATTCGTTCGATTGGCCAAACGCCCGGGGTTTTGAATTCGGCGATGCGTCGAAGGGCGGGCCGGTGGCTCTTCGAGTGTTCGACGCTCGCGATCATCAGTTCAGGTTCCTGTTCGTCGTGGCCGCCGGCACGCATGGAACGTTCACGCAGGACGACATTGATTTTGTCATACAGACTCTGCAGCCCATTCCCTTCGAGGAGCGCTAAAAAGCAGAGACCCGCGAATTCCCGGGCTTCAAGCCCGAACCTGGTAGCCGGCCGCTTCCAACACATTCCGGTAATATTTTTCGTACTGCGGAATCACGTCGTTCGAGCAGTACTTGAGTCGCGCATCGATGCGCGCTTGAACTCCCATCGAGCGGCCGCGGTCCGGGCGCGTGAGGATCTCCAGAGCAAATTTTGCCGCGCTTTCGACGTCACGCGGCTCGACCAAGTAGCCGTCCACGCCGTGTGTGACCACTTCGGGCATCCCTCCCGCATCCGTGGCGATCACGGGGACTTCGCAAGCCATGGCTTCCAGCGCTGCGAGGCCGAACGATTCGAGGTCGCTGGGAAGCAGAAACAGATCCGCGAGTCCAAGTTTCTCTTGGACGCGGTCCTGTTTTCCGAGAAAAAAGACATCTCTTTGCAGTTTCTTTTTCCTCACCAGGTACTCGGCGGCGCCACGGTCGGGCCCATCGCCCATCATCACCAATTTGGCTGGAATCTGGTGCCGAACGAGAGCGAAGATTTCGATGGCGTCCGTAATGCGTTTCACAGGCCGAAAATTTGAGAGATGCATGAGGACCGGTTCATCGTGAGGAGCCCACTTCCCTTTGAGGGACTGATCTTCCGCGCGTTTATACAGATCGCAATTCACAAAATTGGGGATGACCTCAATGGGATTTTGAATTTCAAACTCATGGATCGTCCGGTCGCGCAAATAGCGGGATATGCAGGTGACCCCGTCGCTTTGCTCAATCGAGAAACGCGTGATCGGGAGATAGCTGCGGTCGTTGCCGACGAGGGTAATATCCGTCCCATGCAGAGTGGTGATGAAAGGCAGCCGCTTTGGTCCGGTCATCATGCGCGCGAGCAAGGCGCTGACCGAATGAGGGATCGCATAGTGGACGTGAAGCAAATCGAGAGAAGCTTCCTCGGCGACTTCGAACATCTTGGTCGTCAGAGCCAAGGTATACGGAGGGTGATCGAAGAGGGGATAGGTGGTCACTTCCACCTCGTGAAACTGGATTCGCTCCGAGGAATTGGCAAGCCGGATCGGCATGGCATAGCTGATAAAGTGAATCTCGTGCCCGCGCGCTGCCAGTTCGATTCCCAGTTCTGTCGCGACGACGCCCGACCCGCCATAGGTGGGATAGCATGTGATGCCGATTCGCATGGTTATCTCCGGATTTGCCTACCCCGCCGCGGCCGCACGGATTGCAACGCCGCTCGCCTGGGCAGAAATTATGGACGATACTATGGACCTACCGTAGATTAGACGAGCCAGGAGACTTGCGGATGCCGCGACTTTCGGGGAAAACAGCGTTCCTGACGGGGGCCGGGACGGGCATCGGGCGAGCCTGCGCCCTGGCGTTTGCGCGCGAAGGCGCGAAAATCGCAATCGTCGGAAGGCAAGTTGCGCCGCTTCACGAAGTGGCCTCGGAGGTGGGGAAGGCGAGTGGCCAGGTTCTTCCGATATCGTGCGACGTGACACAAGTTGAAAGCGTCGAGCGAGCATTGGGCAAGGCCGTCCAACATTTCGGCCAGCTCAACGTGATCGTAAACAATGCCGGGACGGTGATGGTGGCGACGGCGGAGCAAACCAGCGATTCGGACTGGCAGAACGTGCTGGCGGTAAACCTGACCGGGACGTTTCATGTGTCGCGAGCCGCGCTACCGTTGTTGCGTAAATCCGGGGGAGGCTCGATCATCAACATCGGCTCGGTTCTGGGGCTGGTGGCAAGGCGCGAGCGTGCCGCCTATTGCGCGGCCAAAGCGGGCGTCACGGGCCTCACGAAGGCGATGGCTCTCGATCACGCGCATGAGAATGTCCGGGTCAATTGCATTTGCCCCGCTATTGTGGAGACAGAGTTGGCCCGGAGGTCTATTTCGAGGGCAACTGATCCTTTGGCGGAGAGGCAGGAGAGGGCGAGGCAGATTCCTCTTGGGCGAATTGGTACGCCCGAGGATGTAGCCAACCTGGCCGTATATCTGGCTTCCGAAGAGTCGAATTGGCTGACGGGCGCGGCAATTCCTTTGGACGGAGGGTTGACCGCCTACTGAAATGTCCCGCCGCGTCAAACCAATTGCCTTAGCTGCGAAACGGCGCCCAAAGTCCCAGGCCCGCGCCTCCATTGAGGAATTGCGTGCGCGCCTAAAAGCGTCGAATACCGCCAAACAATTTGCTTTTGAGCTTGCGAACGCCGGTTATGGGCGCGTCGTCATGCAGATGCGAGTGGGCCATCAGCACAGGCAGCTCCACGGCGTGGTGCATGGCGGCGTGATGGCCGCGCTGGTGGACACAGCAGGAGGTATGGCGACGTACATGGCGCTGCCTCGGGGTGCCAGAAGCGCCACCATCGAGCTGAAGATTAATTATCTCGAAGGCGTCGTGGGCGGAGTGGTCGCAGCCGACGCGCGAGTCGTCAGGATGGGCCGCCACATCGCGGTGGTTGACTGCGATGTTCACGACCAGGACGGGCGGCTGGTCGCAAAAGCTCTGATGACTTTCTTCGTGGGGCCATTCCGCAAAAAGCGGAAAGGCTGAGGATTAAGGTTCTCACCGACCCGGGCCGCGGAATCCCCGTTATTGGCCGTTCGACCCGCCCTGAGCCGCTTCTTCGCCGTCCTTGAAAAGATACCGAATCGAATGCTTGTAAATCAGCAAGTTCGGGCTGCCGAAGCGCGTCAGCTTGATGCAGTCGCGATCGTACCACTCCACGATTCCGTGGAGCACTTCGCCATCGGTAAGGACGACGGCAACCGGAGCGCGCGATTGCATCTGCTTAACGAAGTAAAAATTCTCCGCATGAGTTTGCTCGGGCGGAGCCGGCTTTTTGCGTTGCGGGATCGTGGAAACCTGTTGCGGCGCCGCTTGAACGGCTCTCGGTGCGAACGATTCCTTTGCTTCCGTGAGATTTGGACGAAACAACTTCCGATTCACCATGATAGCTTCTCCCCAAGACACTATTCATAAGACTACGAAACCGGAGATTCGGTTGCAAAACCCGGGAAATTTTTGCAACTGCCGGCTGCCTATTGAACGCTTAGGAAACTCGCATAGGCGTCGAGAGCGAGCTGACGGTTGATGTTGCGGCGGAGGCGTCCCTCCAGCCGATCCAGCTTGTCAACGGCATCGACGACCCAATCCCAGTTAACGCGCTTAGCCAGCGCTTCGATCTCCGGTCCCAGGTCGGGGTTTCGAGGCACGGCCAGCTTTGGGTTTTGCGAAGCTTCAAGAAGGTCCGTAAGTAAACTGTAGAGAAGTTCAAGGATATTTTCAATTGACTCTTTTTCCTGCTTGGCGAGCTGAGCAGAAGCGGCGAAGACGTCGGCGTGTTTTTCTCCCGTGATCGACCTGGCGATCCACTCGAGTAAAGTCCTCCTTAGGCGGATAGACTCGCCAAGATTCAAGGACAGAGCTAATCCCGGGCTTCCCCCCGATAGCTGAGCGGCGAGTTTCCGCTCTTTTGGCTTCGCATCGGAACGACGCGCGAGAAACGCCTCGATCGGCTCGGCTTGCACTGGAGCAAAATGAAATTGCAGGCAGCGGGAGCGAATGGTCGGGAGAAGAGCGTCAGGCGACTCGGCCAATAGGATGAGGCTGGCCGTCTCGGGAGGCTCCTCGAGAATCTTCAAGAATAAGTCGGCGTCATTCCAACGCATGGTATCGGCGCCATCCAGAATAAACACGCGCCGGCGTGATTGCGGCTGAAAATACGCGGCTCTTTGCACCGCGCGCAGTTGGCCGACGCGCAAAACCGGACGCGCCACAGGATTGCGAAGCCGGACCGGATCGGGCACAAGCAGCCAGACGTCTGGATGAGTCTCGAGAATCAAGGGTGTGCGTTCGACGGCGGCGGTGTCGGCGCTTTCGCCTCGTTCCGCCAGGCCCTCCTCGATCAAAGGCGCCGGATCGGCAAGGCGAGAAATTCGAACGCAATTCTCGCAGCGCCCGCAGAAATCATCGGGCAGATCCACACAATTGGCGGCCGCCGCGAACATGCGGGCCAACGTAAACTTGCCGATGCCGCGAGGACCTGTAAACAGAACGCCGCTGGGCATTCGCCCCCGCGCAAGCATGCCCCGCAGGGCTCCCACGATCCGTTCGTTGCCCAAAAATTCTTCAAATCCCACTTGGTTTTCCTATCCCCGAAAATCCGGCCAGAACGCGCAGGTCCACCGCCGCCAGAACGTCCTGATGGATCGAATCCGGCGTGCGAAGCGTTTGGCGGAGTCCATCCCAGCATTCGATCTTCATCCAATTCGATTGTTCAGCCAGATGATCGTAAACCTCCGTAGCCGCCTCCAGGTGAGAGAGGCTTGCTTCGTGGATGTCTCTGCGAAGCTTGGTGTAGTCTCTCTGCTCTTTTTGCTCGATAAGCCCTTGGGCTTGACGGGCGGGGAGAGAGAGGTAGATCACGAGATCTTCGGATGGCAGCGCATAGACGCCGTATTCCAGCTCTTTAAGCCAAGCCAGAAATTCATCCCGTTTTTCAGGGGCAACTCGAGCTCCTTGATGCGCAAGGTTCGAGCCGATGTAACGATCCGCCAGGACTAGCCGGCCGGAAGACAACTCCTTCTCGATTTTCGGCTTAGACTCGAATCGATCTCCCGCGTACAGCAAAGCAGAGAAAGAAGGGGCTACATCGGCAAGCGACCCGAAGTCCCCATTCAAGTAGCGCGCGACCAACTTGCCGAAAAATCCGGCGTAATTCGGGAAAGCGTATCGCGAGCAAGATAGCCCGCGCTCCGAACAGGCTCGGGCCAACATTTCAAGCTGCGTGCGTTTTCCAGAACCGTCGATTCCTTCAAGAACGACGAATTTCCCGCGCTCGGCCATCGAATTGGCGTCCAGTGTAGCATAGCGACGCCGTGCTAGAATCAGCCCCTGTAATGGCTCCCGAACGCCTTTTGAGACACAACCTGGAAAGTGTTCGCGCGCGTATCGAGAAATCCGCCGCGAAATCCGGCCGCCGCGCGGAAGACATAACAATGGTCGCCATTTCGAAGACTTTTCCGGCGGAGGCGATCCGCGCTGCGTACGAACTCGGCGTTCGCCATTTCGGCGAGAACCGGGTGCAGGAGTGGGACGATAAACGAGGAACTCTATCGGACTTGGATGGAGTCTGGCACCTAGTGGGGCACCTTCAAAGCAACAAGGCGCGGCGGGCGGCATATTTATTTCACCGCATAGATTCGGTGGACGATCTCTCCTTGGCCAAAAGACTCGACAGCGCTGCGGCGGCGGAAGCCAAGTTGCTGCCCGTCCTGATCGAAGTGCACTTGGGGGGCGAGGAGACAAAAAGTGGAGTGAGCGCCGAGGATTTGCCACGCGTCGCCGAGAGCCTGGCACCCTTTGCTCACATCGATCTTATCGGGCTGATGACCGTCCCTCCTTTTTTTGACGATCCCGGGCGAGTTCGTCCTTATTTCGCTCAGCTTCGCGCGCTCCGCGACGATATCTCTGTCCGCATCGGAAGGCCCCTGCCTGTCCTTTCGATGGGTATGAGCCACGATTTCGAAATTGCGATCGAGGAAGGAGCGACGGAAATTCGCGTGGGATCAGCGCTGTTTGGGGCGCGAAAGGCGGTGGAATGATTGCCGTCGAGGAGCGGAGCGAGGAAGTAGCGTTTAGGGTCAGAGTGACGCCGCGAGGGCGATGCGACGCCGTCGAAGGTGAACACGGTGGGGCCGTCAAGATTCGCCTCAAAGCGCCGCCCATCGAGGGACGCGCCAATGAATCCCTCTGCCGTTTTCTCGCGCATTGTTTGAACGTGCCCGTGGCTGCTGTTAGAATCGTCGCCGGCCAATCGAGCCGAAGCAAGCGCGTCGTGATAGCCGGAGTCACTCGAGCCGAAATCCTCCGGCTCTGCGATAACTCCGGGCGCCATCAAGCTTAGGAGCCAAGTCCCGTGATGGATATCAAGCTCATTCAAGCCGAGCTTCGCGCCAACCGAATCGACGGGTGGTTGTTCTATGACCATCACCATCGCGATCCGATCGCCGCGCGCATTTTGGGGCTCGACGAGAAGCAGATGGTCACGAGGCGCTGGTTCTATTTCATTCCGTCCAAGGGCGAGCCGAAAAAGCTGGTGCATCGCGTCGAAAATGACAAGCTCGACATGCTTCCCGGCAAAAAACTGGTCTATTCAGGTTGGGAAGAGTTGCATAAAGGGCTGCCAAAAATCCTCTCCGGGGCGAAGACCGTCGCCATGCAATATTCGCCGTTGAACAATATCCCCTACCTCGGGCTCGTGGACGCGGGCACGGTGGAGCTTGTCCGCAAGCTGAAAAAGCGGGTCGTCAGTTCCGCCGATCTCGTTCAGAAATTTGAGGCTACCTGGACGCCGCGACAGCTCGAGACGCATTTGGCAGCGGGGACGCTGATCGATCAGATCGTTCACGAAGCGTTCCGGCACGCCGCCGCCTTTGTGCGGGATGGCAAGCCCATCCGGGAATACGACTTGCAGCGCTGGATTCTCGACCAGTTTTCTTCGCAAGGAATTGTGGCTGGCGATCCGCCGATCGTGGCGGTGCAGCCCAACAACGGAAACCCCCACTACGAGCCGAAGGAAGGATCATCCCGTCCGATTCGGGCAGGAGACTTGCTGCTGCTCGACGTTTGGGGAAAGCTGAGTCAACCCAACAGCGTGTTCTATGACATCACCTGGATTGGATATCTTGGCCCGCGTGTCCCTGATTCCTACGCCAAGATTTTTCGAATCGTTCGCCAGGCTCGAGACGCGGCCGTGCGTTTCGTCGAAGAGGCTGTGGAGTCCGACAAGGCGATTCACGGCTGGGAAGTGGATCGCGCCGCTCGTGAAACGATCCGCAAGGCGGGGTATGGAAAGTATTTTGTGCACCGCACGGGCCACAGTATTGGCCAGGACATCCACGGAAATGGCGCCAACATGGACGGCCTCGAAACGCGCGATGACCGTCGCGTCGCTCCGCATACTTGCTTTTCCATCGAGCCGGGAATTTATACGCCCGAGTTTGGCATTCGCTCCGAGGTGAATGTTTACGTGGGAGAACGCACGGCTCGCGTCACCGGGACCATCCAGCAAGAAATCCTTCCGCTCTTGGCCTGATCGATCTTGAACGATACTCCGTCCAACCCTTCCGAAAGCGAAGCGCCTCCGAGGGCAAACCGAAAATCGGCCCGCTATTGGCGTTTGCCGCTGGTGGTTTTCGCCGCATGGATTCTCCCCGGCCTGGGACATGGATTGCTCGCGCGATGGGGAAGGGCGGCATTGTTTTTCATCGCCGTTGGAGGCTTGGCCATCACCGGGTATGTATTGCGGGGCTTCGTTTTCCCGGTTCATTCCAGCAGCCCATTCGGGACTCTCGGTTTTCTCGCCGATTCCGCGTCCGGCGTATTTTATCCTGCAGCCCATTTTTTAGAGCGGGGCGGAGCGAATATGTCTCGAGCCGCCGGCGACCTGGGGACGCGGTTCATCGCTGCGGCAGGCGTGGTCAATTTGATCGCCATTTTCGATTTGATAGAGATCGTGAACGGGAGGAGAGCCTGAAGCATGTGGCACCCCGGCCACTTTGAGTCGATGGTCCTTTTCGCCGCCTTGGTTTCCATCGCTTTCTCCTGTCTCACAAATCGGGCACCTGCCGCCCGTGCGAAGTATGCCCTCTATTCGTTCCTCTCCTTTTTGGGAGTGGCCATCGGCATCGCGTGGGTGATGTATTTCTTTTCACGCTGAATTGAACGCGGGGTCGAATGCCTCTCTCAACACGTCGCGCCCCAGTGTTTGACACTTTTTTTGGTGCGATGCTACAGTGGAGATATCCGGCGCCGAGGTAGCTCAGTTGGTAGAGCAGCCGATTCGTAATCGGCAGGTCCCCGGTTCAAGTCCGGGCCTCGGCTCCAGATTTTCAAGAGCTTACAGATCAGTTCACCGAGACCTGCTGCACAAGCAATTCTCGCTTCTAGTCGCTTCATCGCCTCAGTCACCACACTCGGCACCGACTTGATGTAGCTCCTCTGCGTTGTACTGACATCCTCATGGCGCAGAATTGCTTGAATCACCTTGTCCGGTACACCGAGTTCGTGCAGGTTCGTGGCTAGACCCCGGCGATAAGCATGCCAACCTTTCCACTTCAGACCATTCGTCTTGAGAACTGGCTTAATCACGCGGTCGGCGAGATTGTCCAAATCTAACGTGTCCGTCGCCCCTCATCAATGTAAGTCGCCCCGGTCGGAGTATTTCACCTTGCGAACGACGCCGTGGATCGCCTGCGACCCGAAATGCGTTGCGGCTGGCTTCTGGAATACCAGCGTGATATTCGAAAATGGCACGTTCGGCTCGTCTGTTCCTCCCGCAATACAAACCTGCAACTGTGAGAACTGCCCGAACGGTGCGATGCTGCCATTCGCGAAGACGCTGGCGGTGCTGTTAATCTCAATGCGGGCGACGTAGGGAGGCGTGGTCGTGGCGGCGGGAGGGCAGTCAGTCGGGTCGTAAGTGACCGTGCCATCCATCGTGATGTCGTGAGTGTGTTGTGCTAGGTTGACCGCTTGGACGTTTGTAGAGCTTTGTCCAAGGACTGACAACCCCATCGTCAGGGACGCTGAGAAATGGGCTGTTCCGGTTTCTTTGTTCAAAGTCAAACTCCAGGGCCCGTGAAGTTCCCACGCAGTTGTGCCCCCGCTTATGGGGCTATAGTCATTAATTACGCCGCTGAAGCGCGTCGGCGTCCCATCTTGAGCCAGAGCCCCGATGGCTACCGCCAGGACCAAGACCGCGCTGATGCTTACCGCCCGCCACAAAGTTCTGTTTTTCATAAGATCTCCTAGTTTGAAGCTGGCTCTTCGGCTACTTCTTCGATCATGGACTTGACCGAATTCGCCGACATTGCCGCGAAGTGGTTTGAGGCACAATGGCGTGCGAATGGTCTGTATATGTTCTGGTTCTGATGGTGCAGCCCTTTGAATTCAGGCGGGTTGCAGGGAATCTCCAGAACATATTCGCTCGGCCCAAAGCTATTGGTGATAGACTCCTGGCACGCTCGGAACCCCTGCCATGGAAGCAACCGCAGCGACTCGCAGGACACGATTTGGCGCATATGAAGTGGACTTGCGAGCGGGCGAAGTGTACAAGCACGGCATCCGTCTGAAGCTTCAGGACCAACCCTTCCACGTGCTGGCTGTCCTACTTGAGCATCCAGGCGACGTGGTTACGCGCGAAGAACTCCGCCAAAAACTCTGGCCTTCGGATACCTTTGTTGACTTCGATACCGGTCTGAACAGCGCCATCAAGAAGCTGCGCGACGCGTTGAGCGATTCAGCCGAACACCCGCGCTTTATTGAGACGCTGCCCCGCCGAGGTTACCGCTTTGTTGCGCCGGTTGATGGCATTGCGGGCGAGGGGCAAAAGGAAAAGGCGGTCCTGGTTCCGCAGGAGTCGGAATCGCAGGCAGCAGTTGGCCCTAGCCGCCGAGTGTTATGGCTGGTCGTGGTCGCTGCAGCGTGTGTCCTCGGGGTTGCGGGCTGGGCATGGCGACTGTTGCGGAGCTACCCGGCTACTCCCGCAGTGCCGCCGATTCATTCGCTGGCTGTGCTCCCGTTACAGAACTTGAGCGGAGATCCCTCTCAGGATTACCTGGCTGATGGCATGACCGAGGAGCTCATCGGGCGGCTTGCGAACATCCATGGCCTCCGCGTGATCTCGCGCACCTCGGCGATGCACTTCAAGAACACGCAGCTCTCGGTGCCCGAGATCGCCAAAACCCTCGGGGTGGATGCCATTGTTGAAGGCTCGGTAATACGAGAGGGCAACCAGGTTCGCGTCCATGCTCAGTTGATTCGCGGCGCCAGCGACGACCACATTTGGGCGGCGGAATACCAGCGAGAATATCGAAGTCTCCTCGCGGTCCAGGAGGAGGTCGCTCGGACTATCGCCGAGCGAATCCAGATCAGCCTCACACCCCAGGAGCAGGAGCGGCTGACTCTGGCGTCCGCACACCCCCTTGACCCTGAAACTCACGAGGATTACCTAAAGGGCCGCTACTATTTCAACCTGCGAACGCAGGACGCGCTCAACAAAAGCATCGCGTTTTTCCAACAGGCGATCGCGCGGGACCCGGGCTACGCGTTGGCCTATAGCGGACTGGCCGATACCTACGCGATGCTTGGATTCCGCGGTGGTTTTCCGTCGAAAGACTCCCTGTCGCGAGCCAAGGCAGCAGCGCTGAAAGCGATCGAATTGGATGATACTCTGGCCGAACCCCACGCATCCCTCGCGTTCATTGCGGAGACTCACGAGTGGGATTGGGCAACGGCCGAGCGAGAATATAAGCGCGCCGTGCAATTAAACCCAGGGGATGCCCGAGCTCACCACTGGTACGCCGGTTATCTGATGTATGTAGGTCGATTTGAGGAAGGGATTTCTGAGGAGAGACGGGCGCGCGACCTCGACCCGCTGTCGTTGCCCGTCAACAACGCTTTGGCGGGCCGACTGCTCGTAGCGGGCCGGGTTGACGAGGCGCTGGAGCAATTGAAGAAAACTATGGAAATGGATCCCCGTTTTGCGTCGACCCACCAGACCCTTGGCTGGGCATACTTGAATATGGGAAAGCACGAGGAAGCCATCCAAGAATTTGAACAGGCGCTGCAACTCTCCGGAACCGACGATACAGACAGGGTCGTGGATCTCGGTTTCGCCTATGCGGCAGCGGGCAAGCGAGAGAAGGCGCGCAAGATACTCGCCAAGCTGATGAAACTACATCATCAGGGACTTGTACCCTCCGGTTCAATTGCCATTCTATATGGAGCCTTGGGCGAGATGGACGAGGCTTTCGTCTGGCTGGAAAAGGCTTACGAGGAGCGTGACCCTGAACTCACCTACATAAAGGTGCCGCATCGGCGGTTCGAGCCACTGCGCCACGACCCGCGCTATCAGGACATGCTGCACCGCATGGGCCTCCCACCGTAATTGCTGATCCAAGTCTAATGGGCGCCGGTGACACCGTTAAAGCGCAAATCGTCTATCAAGATTTTTTGGTACAATGGAAACACGCCGACCCCGACATCCCCATCCTCATCGCTGCCAAGTCCGAGTTCGCGAAGCTTCATTAGCTCCAAGGCAGCATAAAGGAGCGGGCTCCCGAAGTCTCTCGGGCTGTCAGTGGACGATTAGTCGGATTTCTCACTTTTCCGATTGCCGACTTGATGACGACGGCGAACTGGCCCGTTCGCTTAGGCGAAAGTACAACATATGCGGATGCACTTTGAACAAGTAACTGCTCGATTATGGTCGGGGACGATTCGAGGCCATCAAACAAAAAGTCGGGGTAAGCAATACCGCGCCGAGCACTACGGAAAAAACAATTCGCGTCCACGCGCGTTCCTCCCGCGCCGCGCGGGGTCAGATTTGCTAACATCTTGCTAACAACTGCGCCTAAAAGCGCCTATTTTTGCCTATCTCGGAATGAGGAAACCGCTTGAAAACCAATAGATTTAGCATTCCAAGAGTAATCGGCAGGTCCCCGGTTCAAGTCCGGGCCTCGGCTCCAGGCTCATCGCCGTTTCTTAGAAACCCACGATAATGAACGGTAGCTGTCGGCATCTTCGGGTCGACTATCGGGACGAAGTCTGCCGCGCATGCTCCCTGAACAGGCGCTTGCGTCGGCCGAAATTCGGCTCCTTTTCGCTCCAGTCCCGACGGGAAGATCAGGAGCTTTTGGTGTGTTTGGCCGCCAACGCGATTGGCATCCCCACGAAAAAAATGTGCGAGAAGAGGAGGTTCGCGATTTCGAGGCGTGTGACTGGAATTGTGCGCTTGGGCAGAGCGGAAAGGGGCAAGACGACATAATGCATGAAGGCATACACGACGAGTCCGAATGCGGCGCCGGAAAGAAGGGGTCTCTCAGTCAAAGTGCGGATCCTGGTGCTCGCAATGCAAAACACGGCTGCCGCCACCATTGCAATCGAAAAGTGGATGCTCACGCCCAGCGCAACGGTGTGCCATCCCCCTCGGAAGGCCGGCAAACCCAAAAGTCCGCTCGCAATGTATTGAAGGAGCCTGCCGGGTGGAAACCCCAAAGCGACCTTTGTAAAGATCAACGCGTCGGCGCCGTCCAAGAATCCTGCAACCAATCCTCCCAGGACGATCGACTTTAAGAGGTTCACGCATTCCTCCGGTGCGCGGAGACTCGATTTGGCCTAAGAGCTTAGAACTCTTCCAGTGTTGAATTTCATTTCCACAGCTACTCGCACTGGACAATCTTGCCCAAACGCAAGAGACGGTGAATGCAACGGTACCGCAGGCGGGGAATTCGTGCTTGGCTATTGTGATGAAACGTCAGTTTGGCGCGCCGAAGCCCGGGTATGGCCTGGCCGGCGCATTTGGGACAGTGCAACGATTTCAGGAAGGGCGCAAAGCTAGGTGCAGCACAGAACTCTAAACCTAGAGGTCCGTCGAAATGACCTTTTCGACTCTGATCCAGAGGCGTTTGTGTCATTTATCCACCCATTGGCACCCAAATTCTTGCGTTTCGTATCTAATGTCTTGAAAGCACACTAGTTCACATTAGATTGCACATCGTGACCCTTTCCAACTCTCAGCTTGCGAAGGTGGCTCGGGCGTATCTATTGTCATTTGGCTTTTGGCTGACCTTGGCCACTCTGCTTTCTTCGCAGCAGTACGTAATCGAACGCGATTTAAGATGGCATATCCCTTTCCCACAGTTGTTGCTCCTTACGACGATCCGCTTTGCCGCTTTTGCGACTCTAACTCCTCCCCTCTTCTACATCGTCAGGCGATACCCCGTGACGCGCAACAAACCGGTTGGGAAAATCATCATCTACGCCTTGGGATCCGCCGCGTTTGTGCTTTGTTACGCGCTCATTCGGGCGCTGATTGCTCCTGTCTGGGATATTGGGCTGCAAAGGTTTGTTCCGAGATCGATCCATGAGCTTTCGGGTCTCATCTACGGGACGTTTGGCGACGAGATAAGCGTTTACCTCACGATCGTGATCGCGGCGCACGCCTACGCGTATTTCCGACAGGTGCAAGCCGAGGAATTGGAGAGAGCGCAACTTCAGGAGGCCCTTTCCGCCAGCGAGTTGCAGGTGGTAAAGAGCCAGCTTCATCCACATTTCTTGTTCAATACGCTGCAGGGGATTTCCACCCTTATCGAAACAGACCCGGCATTGGCCAAGAAAATGCTGATCCGCTTGTCAAGTTTGCTCCGAACGGCCTTGGAATATGGCAGCACGGACTTGATCTCGCTCGACAAGGAACTTGTCTTCGTCGCGGCCTATCTCGAGCTCGAGGCCATGCGCTTGGGTTCACGTCTTCAAGTTCGGTGGGATATCAGTCCAGAAACACGAAATTTTCTGGTTCCTCAGCTCATCCTGCAACCAATTGTCGAAAATGCGCTTCTATACGGGGTAGCAAGCCGTCGCGAAGGGGGTTGGCTGGAAATTGCCTCTCGCCGGACGGACGACCTGCTGGAATTGAGTGTCCAAAACAGTGTCGGGGGTGCAAGCCGCGGTGGGCCGGGCCTTGGATTGAAAAACACCAGGGCGCGGTTAAGGGGTTTGTATTCCGGCGATGCAGCATTCTCGTTCGATATCGACGGTCGCATTGCCGTAACGAGACTTACGTTTCCCTTGTTGGGTCGTGAATTGGACGACAAGGCCTATCCCTCCATCGTAAGTAGTGAGCCCGGCGGAAAGAGATGAGCCGTGCGCGCTTTGATCGTGGATGATGAGCCCCTTTCGAGAACCGCACTGGCCAAAGTGTTGCTCTCGCGAAGCGATGTGGAGTTTTTTGATTCGGCGGACAGCGCGACCGACGCACTTGAGAAGCTTGAAAAGACACCCTTCGATGTTCTTCTCCTTGATATTCGCATGCCCGAACTTTCCGGGATTGACCTTGTAGATTTCTTGAGCTTCAAGAACCGGCCCGCGCCGGCGATTATATTCGTCACCGCGCACCACGAGCACGCCATCACCGCATTTGAAAAACATGCCGTGGACTATATTTTGAAGCCGTTTTCGGGCGAGCGCGTGGATGAGGCCTTGAACATTGCGCTGCAAAGGACCGCGAGCGAAAGAACCACGAAGCTATTCGACGTTTTGGGACAGTTGAAACCGCCTCCGCCCAAACCCTCCAAGATCGCGATCAAATCGAAAGGGCGAATCCTCTTCATCGACCCTTCGGAAATCCGCGCCGTGGAAGCGCAAGGCAATTATGTCCTTCTCCAAGGGCAATCGGGATCCCACCTTCTTCGGGAATCAATATCGTCCGTCTGCGAAAAACTCGCGCCTTACGGATTCATTCGAATTCATCGTTCGGTGCTTGTGAACGGCTCCTACGTCCAGGAAATTCAGCCGTGGACTACGGGTGAATACGTGATTCGCATTCTGGGCGGCAAGGAATACACGGCCTCTCGAACCTACAAAGAGAACCTGAAATCGATCACGCAGATTTGGATCGGCGTGAGTTCGGATATGTCCGAATAGGGTTACCGCTCGAGACATAAGAGCAGCGAACTCCTCTGCGAGCGGTTAGTGCACCGCTTGCCATTCATCCCTGCGGCCTCGGCGGGAGCGGGTGGCTGGCGATTTCTGCAAGTGAAATCCGCATTTCGGATCCCGCGCAACTCTTCCAATAATGGAATGCGCTTCGAACTTATTCCATTTGATGTGTCCCGCAAATTCGGCGTGACGAAGTGACAAAACAATCGTTTGAAAATTCACCTGCTGGGGTTAATCCGCGATTTCGCCTACGCTAAGCCATAGATTCAGCTCGGGAGAGGTTCCCGAAATCATTGAAAACACAGGGGAATTGTTCGGTTCTTGCCGTGCAATGCATATGGCCTGGAAATGGGGGTGGGGCGTGTTCATTTGGTGCGGATGCACCCCGAGTCCCGCCTCTTTTCGAGAGCCAATTTGCGCGAATGGAGAGTGAAGATGAGATTGTCACAGACTTCCAAGGTCCTCCTGCTGCTCGGGCTACTCATAATGGTGCCTTCGCTTATCAGTGCGCAGAGCGTGGTGACCGGCGGCATAGCCGGCACCGTTACGGATCCGACCGGAGCCGTGATTGTCGGTGCGAAAATCACGCTGAAGAATGTTGGGACGGGCGAAACGGCAAATGTCACGTCGTCCTCCAGCGGAACGTACAACATTCCTCTGCTGAAGCCGGGCCATTACTCTCTCACAGTTTCAAGAGATGGATTCAAGACCGCCGTGCTCGGCGTGGATGTGATCTTGGGCCAGATCGTGACGGCCAATGTGAAATTGGAGACTGGAAGCGTAAGCACGACAATCGAAGTGACCTCTCAGGGACCGATGCTTCAAACGGAAAACGGCAATATCACCACGAACTTCGATACCAAGCAGTTGAACGAAATCCCAAATCCTGGTGGTGACATCACGTACCTCGCCAACACAGCTCCGGGAGTTACGGCGAACAACTCGACGGCGGGCGGATATGGAAACTTCAGCGCGTTCGGCCTGCCTGCGGATGCCAACCTGTTCACCGTCAACGGCAATGACTACAATGACCCCTTTTTGAACCTAAACAACACAGGCGCCAGCAACCTGTTGCTGGGTGGAAATGAACTGCAAGAGGTCACCATCGTCGCGAACGGTTACACGGGCCAGTATGGTCGCCAAGCCGGCGCGCAGATCGATTACACCACCAAGTCCGGCACCAACGCCTACCATGGCGACGCGGTCTATTATTGGACCGGCCGAGCCCTGAGCGCGAATGATCCGATCAACAAGTTGTTTGATGGCACGCGGCCGTTTGAGAACAACAATCAGTGGGCCGCTGCTCTCGGCGGACCAATCAAGAAAGACAAGGCGTTCTTCTTCATCAATACAGAGGGCATCCGTTACATATTTGGATCCGTCCATGATGTAACTCTTATGACTCCAGCATTCCAGAGCTACATCCTGGGAAACATTCCCCAGGACGCGGCAACACAAGGGTTCTACCAGAACGCCTTCAAGCTGTACAACGGCGCGCCGGGGATTTCGAAGGCCGTGCCCACCCTTGGAACGCCCTACAATGCTATGACGAACCCGCTTGGACCGCTGGGGAGTTGCTTGAATTTTGCCTACAATCCTGCGACAAATTTGATATCGGATCCGGTTTCGGGCGCCGTGCTCCCCGCAAACCTCCAACCGACAAATCCGAATGGCGCGGGCGGCGGCGGGTGCACGGAAGGCTACACGCAGTCCGTCTCGAACGGCAACCAAGAGTGGCTGCTTTCGGGCCGCGTGGATTACAATTTCAGCGACACGGACAAAATCTTCGGGCGGGTGAAGTTCGACCGCGGATTGCAGCCCACTTACACCGATTCCGTCAACCCGGTATTCAATGACAGCAGCAACCAGCCGCAGGACGAAGGCCAGCTGAACTACACGCACATCTTCAGCCCGAACGTTGTCAACAACTTCATCGGGTCGGTGCTGTACTACTCGGCGATCTTCGGGAATCCGAATCCGGCGGCGGCATTGGCGCTCTTTCCGGGAAATCTGGCGTTCACGATTGACGGCTCCGCAACGACCGCGCTCGGGACAGGATCGGGGAACCCCGGCGGGTTCGCGCAGGGCTTTGAGTACCCGCAAGGGCGGGACGTCACGCAGTGGCAGATTATCGACGACCTAGCTATTACGCGCGGAAATCATTCTTTCAAGATGGGCGTCAACTTTCGCCGGGACGACGTCAGCGATTATGGCTCTGAAACCCTGACGCAGTATCCCGTGATTCAAACCTCCTTGCTCGGGTTCGCCAACGACCAAGTCTATGTTCCGGGAGTTGGCGGCAGTGTTCTCTACAATTTCTCGCAAAATAAGGTTCAGCCTCTCGCCTTCTACAGCTTTGGCTTGTATTTCCAGGACGAATGGCAAGCCAGCTCGAGGCTGAAATTCACTCTGGCCTTGCGGGCAGATCGCAATTCGGGCGGTGTTTGCCAGCACGATTGCGCCACGCTGCCGGTCACGCCATTCAACGACATGGCGCACGGGGCAGACATACCCTACAACGCGGCTTACGGCGGTTCTTTCCAAACCGGGTTGCACAACATCCTGCCCGACGTCGAACACGTCGTGTTTGAACCGCGAATCGGCTTCGCGTGGACGCCAATCGGCGACAATACGGTGTTCCGCGGCGGAGTGGGATTGTTCACAGATCTCTACCCGGGTGAAATTCTCGGGCTCTACACCACCAATTTCCCGCAGTTCAATGCCTGGAACGTGGCGGCGGGAAACTTGGCATTCGACCTGAACGGCCCTTCTTCGACGGCATTCCCGAATAGCGGCGTGAACGTGATCCAGCAGTGCAACGGTGCTTTTGCCACCAACTTCAATACCCCCGGCGGCAACCTGAACACATACTCAGCACTGGCCTCGGGGATTCCGGGGGGATGTCAGTCTGCCGCTACGGGAAATTTGATTGTTCCTGCTCTCGCTGATACGGATGGAAAAGTGCTGAATCCAAAATACCTTGAGTGGAATTTTGAAGTGCAGCACAGCTTCACTCACAGTACGCTTTTGTCGGTGAATTACGTCGGGAACCATGGTTACGACGAGTTGATTCAGGATCCGTACCTGAACTCTTATTGTGATCCGGTCACTTGTTCGGGGCCGGCGCCTCTGGGAGCCGACTTCACTAATTCGGGCCTTCCGGCGACAGCGCCGGATCCCCGCGTTGGCAACGTCCTCCAGCTCACAAACGCGGGCTACTCGAATTACAACGGCATCACGGTGTCCCTCCAGGAGACAGGCTGGCATGGTTTGACCGGGCAGTTGAACTATACCTACTCGCACTCCCTCGACACGCTCTCGAACGGAGGCATCAACCCATTCAGCGTAATCAACAGCATCCTTTTCCAAGTGAATCCTTACAACCCCAACTTGAGTTACGCGTCATCCGATAACGACAACCGTCACAACGTCAGCGCCAATTATGTTTACGCGCTTCCGTTCAGGACGGAGAACCGGGCGATGAATTATGCGGTTGCGGGCTGGCAACTTTCGGGAACGTTCTTTTGGCACACGGGCTTCCCCTTCAGCATCATCGATGGGGGGACTCTCGCCCAGTTCCAGACCGACAACCTCACCAACGCAACAATTCTGGGTCAGCCGAACTTTGCGACTCGGAACTTCTCGAACGGTGGAGCTTGCGCCGTCGGTTTGATTACGGGCACGGCGTGCTTCGGTCCGGCGGGAGCTACCAACACCATCAACACACTCTTCCCGTCCACCAACTTTACGGGGAACGTCGTCGGGCGGAACGCGTTCGTGGGGCCGGGATTCTTCGGCGCCGACTTCAGCATCCGCAAGACTTTCGACCTTACCGAACGGTTCAAGTTCCAGATCGGATTCAACGCGTACAACGTTTTCAATCATTTGAACTACGGAACGCCGTCACCCGACTCGAACGGCGCCCTCGGTCCGTTCGGCAACACTGTCTTTACGGCCACCATGCCCACTTCTCCCTACGGAGCGTTCGCAGCGGCGGCCACGGACCAGAGGATCTGTCAGATTCAAGGAAAGCTCGTTTTCTGACCTTCCCCTTGAGAGAGCGAGGAAAGGCGGCCCTTCGGGGCCGCCTGCCTCCGTCCGAAACCTGGGGCGCTCGAAGATAGGGCTCTCGACACGGGTTTCTGCGACGATTATCCGGAGAACGCCCGCCGGCGGTCGCGACGGAACCGACTGTGACGCCAGCTTGCAGACACGACTTCCGCTCGTCGGAACGATTGCTTTCGCGGGCTGTCCGACTACTCCTTAGCCAATCTTAGATCACCCCTCGTGTCTTTGAATCCTGCCACTGGAAGCGCCGCGAAATCTCTGGAAGTTCGAAGCAGGAAAAGAGTAATCTCCACAACGTTCATCTTCTAGGTATCACAATTCCCGATAGCGGCCATTCAAAGTTTAAATGAAATTGGCGCACGGCGGTCCGGTACAGTACTCGGCTTCATGAAACACTCTGGCGTCGGAGACGGACAACCACTGATGGCCAAACGCTTTCGTGTACTTCTTCTTTTGTTTTTCATTTTCTGGGGCGGCTTTGCTCCGCCTTTGCTCGCTCAGGAGCCCGCGGCTCCTCCCGCCGCCTCCTCGGCGGCAACGCCGGCCGCGGCCGGGCAAACGGCAGCCCAGATTCAGGCATTAGAGAAACAGGTAGCCGCGGCTCAAAGCGCCGGCGACAACGCCTGGATGCTGGTCAGCGCTGCATTGGTCTTGATGATGACGGGCCCGGGCCTGGCGCTCTTCTACGGCGGCCTGGTCCGCAAGAAAAACGTTCTTGGGACTCTGATGCAAAGTTTCGCCATGATGGGTGTCATCACGATCCTATGGGCGGTGTTCGGTTACTCCTTGTGCTTCGGGTCCGGGAACAGCTTCATCGGCAGTTATCACAATTTCTTTCTGCATCACGTTGGCGCGGATCCCGATCCCGCCTATGCCCCCACGATTCCTGCCCAGACGTTCATGATCTACCAGCTGATGTTCGCCATTATTACGCCGGCGCTGATTACCGGAGCGTTTGCCGAACGGATGAAGTTCAGCGCCATGCTGGCTTTCCTTTCTCTATGGTCCGTGATCGTTTATGACCCCATGGCGCACATGGTGTGGGGGAAGGGCGGCTTGCTCAACGCGTCCCTCGGCGGGCGTTTTCCGACGCTAGATTTTGCGGGGGGCACGGTTGTGCATGTTTCCTCCGGAGTTTCGGCGCTGGTTTGCGCCCTTTATCTGGGTAAACGCCTCGGATACCCGAAACAGGCAATGCCTCCACATAGCGTGGTTCTCAGCTTCGTGGGAGCTTGTCTTTTGTGGGTCGGTTGGTTCGGTTTCAATGCGGGCAGCGCGCTCGCTGCGAGCAGCCTGGCAACAAGCGCATTCGTTGCCACGCATTTTGGAGCCGCGGCCGCGGCAGTCGGGTGGAGCGGGGCGGAATGGCTCCGTAATGGCAAGCCAAGCGCGTTAGGGGCGATTTCGGGGGCCGTTGCGGGATTGGTGGCCATCACCCCCGCGGCGGGGTTTGTTGCGCCCATGCCAGCCCTCGCTATTGGGTTTATCGCTGGAGTTTTCTGCTTTTGGATGGTGACGGCGGTAAAGTCCCGCTTTGGCTATGACGATTCCCTGGATGCTTTTGGCGTCCATGGGGCCGGTGGGACCATCGGCGCCCTCCTCACGGGGATATTTGCTTCGAGCGCGATCAATCCGATTTTCAAGGACAGCGCCGGCAAGGTGTTGCCTTCGGGAGTGCTGGAAGGGAATCCCCACCAATTGTTCAACCAGTGCGTGGGTGTGGCGATTGCATGGGTGCTGGCCATCGTCGGCACGCTTGTGATCCTATTCGTCGTTGACAAAATCATTGGCCTCCGCGTGCCCGAGGAACAAGAGCAACAAGGATTGGATCTCTCCCAGCACGGTGAGGAAGGGTATTACTGGGAGACCTCGGCCTAGTGAGCTGGGCCGGGCATTGCTTCTTTTTGCGCGTTGAGAGAGACTCCGCAGTTCGAGGCGGGTGAAGATGACGAAAGTGGAAGCCATCATTCAGACCTCCAAGCTGGACGCTGTCAAGGACGCGCTGCATGAAATTGGCGTCGAGGGGATGACGGTCCTCGAAGTCCGCGGGCACGGCCGCCAGAAGGGCCACACCGAATTTTATCGCGGCCGCGAATATACGGTCGATCTGATCCCCAAAATCAAGATTGAGATGGTTCTGCACGACGATATCGTGGAGCGCGCCGTGCAGGCCATCGTGACCTCCGCGCGCACTGGAAAAATTGGAGACGGCAAGATTTTTCTCAGCAAGGTGGATGAAGCAATCCGCATACGAAACGATGAACGGGGAGAAAGCGCTCTTTGATCCCGCATTGCCCGCGCTCCGGTCGGGCGACCTTCGCCTTTCGGGCAGGCGGCGCGCGGCTGCGCTGACCAGTCCCTCGGCAACCCCATGAATCCCACGCTGGGTACGGAACTCCGTTCACACTATGTGCGAGAGTTTGGCCGGATTGAAAAATCGTTTGCTGAGTCCGGAGACGGCCGCGCGGCAGTCTCTGGGCGGACGAGCCTGGTTGAATCCGTCCTTCTGCGATTATGGACCGAAGCGGTGGTGCCGGATTTGGGCGCTCCGGCGGGAGTCACACTCGTGGCTCTGGGTGGATTCGGCCGCGCCGGCCTGTTTCCGCACTCCGATGTAGACATCTTGTTTCTGTTCGAGAGCGGGAGTGCGGAGTCCAGGGTGAAGGGGCAGATTCGCGACTTTTCGCAATCGCTTTGGGATCTGCGCCTCAAGCTGAGTCCGGCAAGCAGAAAGATTTCCGAATGCGAGCGGTTCGACCGGGAAAATCTGGAGTTCGTTATTTCCTTACTTGATTCCCGCTATCTCGCCGGGGATCGGAATCTGTTCGAAAGATTGCGCGAACATGTGGTCCCTCGTTTGGTCGGGCGTGAATCGAGGCTGCTCGTCGAGCGGCTCGGCGAGCTCACCCGAACGCGCCACGCCAAGTTTGGCTTCACGGTATTTCATCTCGAGCCCAACGTAAAGGACGCGCCCGGAGGTTTGCGCGATCACAATCTGGTCGCCTGGCTGTCCATCATATCCGCCTTGGAGAAGGGCGGAGGGTGGTCCAGCGTGAAATCCCCGCTGCCGGAGAACACCCAGCGGCAGTTCGATTTCGCTTTCGAGTTTCTCACCTCCGTCCGCTGTTTTCTCCATTTCCGGCACGGCCGCGACGACAACACGCTCGCCTGGGAAGCGCAGGACCAGGCCGCTATTCAGAGGATCGGCATGGGAGGCAATGAGCCTTTGACCGCCGCGGAGTGGATGCGCGCCTATTTTCGCAACGCGCGTTCCATCTACCGCGTCAGCCGCCAACTCTTGGAGGAGATTCCCGTTTCCCGCCCCTCCCTCCACCGCCAATTCCAATCGCTGCGCTCGCGCCTCTCCAATTCCGAATTCTCCGTCGTCGACGACTTTATTTTCTTGCGCCAGCCCGAGGCGATTCAGGATCCGCAAATGATGCTGCGCGCTTTCCGCTTTCTCGCGCGGCATGGTCTCAACCTCAGCTCTGTCACAGAGCACCAGATGCAGCAAGCCCTTCCCGCGATCGCATCCCAGCCTCTGCGCGGCCATTCTCTCTGGGTCGCTCTTCAGGAAGTCCTCGTGGCCCCACATGCCGCGGAGGCTTTAAGAGAAATGCACATGCTCGGCCTGTTCAATCTGCTCCTGCCCGAGTTTTCAGGAATCGATTCTCTTGTCGTTCGCGATTATTCACACCGCTATACTGTGGATGAGCACACCTTTGTGGCGATTGAAAATCTTCACCGGCTCCGGCAATCGCAGTCGAAATGGGACCAGCGCTATGCGGAAATCCTCGAGGAAATCGAACAGCCGGAGCTTCTGTACCTTTCCTTGCTGTTGCACGACGTCGGGAAGGGAGCAAAAACCGACAATCATGTCCGCGCCAGCGTCGAACTTGCGCAAAAGGCCCTGGACCGCCTGGAACTCGACTCCCTGGACCGTGAAACCGTCCTCTTTCTCGTTACTCACCACCTGGAAATGAGCGCCACACTGCGGCGGGATATCTTCGATCCCGCCACTGTGCGGGCGTTGGCCGAAAAAGTCGGAACTCCGGAACGCCTGAAAATGCTGTGTCTGCTCACCTACGCCGATATCAAGGCGGTCAGCCCCGAAACACTCACTCCGTGGAAGGCGGAAAATGTTTGGCAGCTTTATATCGGAGCGGCCAACGACATGATCCGCACGGTCGATGAACGCCTGCACGTCAACACCGACGACGAAATGATGGCGCACCTCCGCACACTCGTGCCCGCCGCGGGAAACCGCCTCGAGCATTTCCTCGAGGGCCTCCCCCGCCGCTATCTGCGCTCCTATTCCGTCGAGGAGATTTTGGGCCACATGGAAATGGCCGAACGCCTCGGCTCGGATCCGATTCAGCTTTCTTTGAGACGCGGCCGCCACTGGTACGAGATCACCCTCGTGACGCGCGACCGCCCCTCTCTTTTCTCCAACATGACGGGCGTGCTTTCCGCGTGGGGCATGAACATCGTCAAGGCAGCCGCCTTTTCAAATCAGGCTTCGACGGTCGTCGACACTTTTTATTTTACGGACCGCTTTCGCACTTTGGAGCTGAACCTGCCCGAATGGGACCGTTTCAAAAAGAGCATTCAAGATGTGCTGGCAGGGCGCGCCGACCTCGAGAAAATGTTGCGCGACCGCATGCGCTCCCATAAACCGGCCCCGCCGAAAGTGATTGTGAAAACCGACGTGTTGATCGACGACGGCGCTTCCGAGCACAGCACTTTGGTGGAAGTCATCGCTCAAGACCGTCCCGGGCTTCTCCATCGCATCAGTTCGCAATTTGCCAGGCTGAATTGCAATATCGAGATCGCCGTAATCGAAACCGAAGGACAGATGGCGATCGACGTTTTCTACCTGACCTCGGGGGGAAACAAGCTCCCGTTCGATCGCCAGACACAACTTCGCGAAGCGTTGCTCAAAGAACTAGCCTGAATCCGTTGTTTCACGTTGCGCATCTATCCCGGGTGTGGAGGATTCATGTCCTTATCGACCTACGTGACGCTGGGGCGGTCCGGATTGAAAATAAGTGCGCTTTCTCTGGGTACGATGACCTTCGGCGGCACGACGGGGTGGGGAACCGACGAAGCGTCTTCTCGGCAAATTTTTTTGCGCTACCTTGAGCAAGGCGGCAATTTCATCGATACCGCCGACGGCTATGCGGACGGACGCAGCGAGGAGATGGTCGGGAAATTCGTCCTGGAAGGAAAACTGCGCGATCAAGTGGTCTTGGCCACCAAGTATTCCTTCAACACAGGCTCGGGCAACCCCAATTCGGGAGGCAACGGGCGCAAGAATATTTATCGCGCGCTTGAAAATTCCCTTCGCCGCCTCAAGACGGATTACATCGATTTGTATTGGCAGCATGTCTGGGATCGCGTAACGCCTGCGGAAGAAGTCGTTTTCACGTTCGACGATTTGGTCCGCGACGGAAAAATCCGCTACTACGGCTTCTCCGACGTTCCCGCCTGGTACGTTGCCCGCGCCTACACCGTTGCGGAAAAAGAAACGAAAGAGCGGTTGATCGCGCTGCAACTGGAGTATTCGCTGGTCGAACGCAATATCGAGCGCGAACACATTCCGGCGGCGCAAGAGCTGGGCCTCGGGGTCTGCCCCTGGAGCCCGCTTGCCGGCGGGTTCCTCAGCGGAAAATACAAACGAGACGAATCGGGCGGCAAGGGTGAAGGGCGGCTGGAGACGTTGAAGAATTCGCCCAACCCCGTGATGCGAAAATTCACGGAACGCAACTGGCGTATCCTGGACGCTCTTCTTGATGTGGCCAATCACTTGGAAAAGCCGCTCGCCCAAGTCGCTTTAAATTGGACGGTCACGCAGCCCGGAATCACCTCGACGATCATCGGCGCAACGAAAATCGCCCAACTCGACGACAACATCGCATCGCTCGCCTTTACGATTCCGACGGACCTTCGCTCACGCCTGGATGGCGCGAGCGCCCTTGAAATGGCGCATCCTTACATTTTCTTCGGTGATTTTATTCAGGCGCGAGTCACGGGCGATGTGCCGGTCGAAGCTTGGGCGCCGAACTGCAAGTTTGCGACGCTTGCTTCGACCAGAGCCGCAGGCAAATCGAAAAAGTAGACCCGCGTTCGAAGTTGCGGCGTGGCACGAAATATCCTTCGGTGGGCATGGTCGGCTGTGGATAATAGGCGGATGCGGGGGGCCGTTTTTCACCTTTCCCCTCGCACGGCGAGGGCGGTTTGACCCCTGTTACGACACTTTTCTGGGATAATGGCGGCGTCATCCTCACCAACGGCTGGGATCGCGATTCCCGGAAAAAAGCTGTCGAACAGTTTCACTTGGACTGGGCAGATTTCGAGGATCGCCACGAACTCATGCTGCACGGGTTCGAGATCGGCCAGGTATCGCTCGATGAGTATCTTCGCCGGACGGTCTTCTACCGGCAGCGTCCATTTACAATCGGGGAGTTCAAACAATTCATGTTCGAGCAGTCCCAGGCCTTCCCTCATTCTTTGGAATTCCTAGGGGAGTTGGCCGCTACGAGCCGTTATTATATGGCTGCGCTCAATAACGAGTCGCTCGAAATCAACGAATATCGCGTGAAAACGTTCGATCTCCGAAATTACTTCGAGGCGTTTTTTGCCTCTTGTTACTTGGGCATTCGCAAGCCGAACCCTGGGATCTACCAGCTGGCGCTAAAAATCTCCCAGCGGCGAGCGGAGGAATGCGTCTTTATCGATGATCGAGGACTCAATCTAGAGTGTGCCAGAGAGATGGGTATGCACGTCGTGCAATTCCTTAGTGTTGATCAATTGCGGCAGGATTTAGCCCGCTTTGGCGTCACCTCTGCTTAACCCCGGCGACTTTTCGGCCGGACCATCAGGAGCTTCCATGAAAATTCCCATTCGGGTTTTCCAGGACTTGCCGGCGCTGAATCGCGCAGTCCTTGAGGAGACGGACCGCTTGATCGCGGAGGCTGTTCAGCAACGAGGCCGATTTGCCATTGCCTTGTCGGGCGGCCACACGCCGGCCGAGTTCTATACTTTGTGGGCGCAACGTGACCGGTCTTTGACGCCATGGGACCGCGTTCATCTCTTTTGGGGAGACGAGCGCTACGTTCCATCCGACGATCCTCTCAGCAACTACCGCATGACGCTCGAAACATTTATTTCTCACGTTCCAATTCCCCAGGCAAACGTCCATCGCGTGCGGACCGAACTTGCTACTCCCGAGGAAACCGCAGCGGATTACGAGTCTACCCTTCGATCGTTTTTTGGCTCAGCTCCTCCGCAGTTTGATGTCCAGCTGCTGGGACTTGGCGGGGAAGGGCATACAGCGTCCCTTTTTCCGGGTTCGCCCGGTCTGAGGGAAACAAAGCGGTGGGTGATGGCCGTTGAGGCGCCTGCCAAACCTCCGCATCGGCTCACTTTTACGCCGGTGGTCCTCAATCAGGGCCGGAATACCTACTTTTTAGTGGCAGGGTCGGAAAAAAGGGAAATTATTCAGAAATTGCGTCAAGAGCCGGACGGCAACCCCTCCGGGTATCCGGCGCTCGAGATTCGGCCCTCCGGAAGGCTTGCCTGGTTTCTCGACCAGAGCGCTGCCGGCTAATTTTCTCCTAACTTCCAGCGACTTAATAGTTGTCCGCGCGTCTAATCCGGAAGGGTGGGTGTGGCTGCTGGGCTATCCTTGACGGTGGAAAACGGAAGCGTGGGAATAACCCTCTGAGACACGTTATGATAGTGAGGATTGCGTAGCGGGCCCACAACCGCCCCATCTGCGTCACACCTAGGACTCGATCTTGAGCAAACAACTGTCGACTGGCCACGCAAAGTTCACCATTGTCGCGCTCCTCGCCGCGACCGCGCTGCTTTCCGCCTGCTCCACAAGAACGGCTCAGACCGCCCCGAGCCTGGCGGTTCCTGTGACTGTGGCAAAGGCCGTCCAAAAGACGGTCCCGATCGAACTGACAGCAATTGGCACCGGAGAAGCCTATTCCAAGGTCTCTATAGAGGCGCAAGTCAACGCCATCTTGAATGCTGTCCATTTCCAGCAGGGGGATTTCGTAAAGAAAGGCCAACTCCTCTTCACGCTGGACGCCCGTCCTTTCCAGGCGGCCCTCGCGCAAGCGGAGGCAAATTTGGCCCGCGATAAAGCTCAGGCGCAGCTCGCGCACGTGGAGGCCGAGCGCTACACTAAGCTCTTCAACGAAGGCGTCGCTGCCAAAGAACAGTACGACCAATACCTGTCCACGGCCGAGGCCGACGATGCGGCCGTACGCTCGGATCAAGCCGCTGTCGAAGCGGCGGAACTCAATCTTCAATATTGCTCGATCAATTCGCCGATTGACGGCCGCACCGGCGCTCTCCAGGTCTATCCGGGCAATGTCGTCAAGCAAAACGATGTCCCCGTGCTGGTGATCATCAATCAGATTACCCCGATCTACGTGGACTTCTCCGTTCCGGAGCAGTATCTCGGTGTCATCAAGAAATATATGGCGCTGGGTCGCCTTCCCGTGCAGGCGGTCCCGTATGGCGACACCGCGGCCGAGGGCGGATATTTGGTCTTTGTGGACAATTCGGTCGACAACACGACCGGGACTATCAAGCTTAAGGGCGCCTTTCCGAATCCGGACCATCGCCTCTGGCCTGGCCAATTCTCCACCGTCACGCTCCGGCTCTCCGAAGAAGAAAACGCCATTACGGTCCCTTCACAGGCAGTGCAAACCGGCCAAGACGGGCAATTTGTGTATGTCGTCTCGTCGGATGACCGCGCAGAGAGCCGTCCAGTGAAGGTGGCTCGGACCATCAACGGTGACTCCGTGATCTCCCAGGGGATTACTCCGGGAGAAACCGTAGTGACCGATGGGCAACTGCGCTTGCTTCCGGGGATTCAGGTGCAAATCAAGTCAGCCAATTCCGGCGACTCCTCCGGTAACTGAGAGCGCTTCATGAGTATTGCCGAGATTTTCATCCGCCGCCCCGTCATGACCACACTGGTGATGGCGGCGATTCTGTTGTTCGGAATCATCGGTTACCGCGCGCTCGCGGTCAGCGATCTGCCCAACGTCGACTACCCTACTATTCAGGTCTCCGCCTCCTTGCCTGGCGCGAGTCCGGACACGATGGCTTCGGCCGTCGCAACGCCCCTCGAAAAGCAGTTTTCGACGATCGCCGGCATCGACTCGATGACCTCTTCTAGCTTTCTGGGCAGCACGACCATCACTCTCCAATTCGACTTGAGCCGAAATATCGACGGCGCGGCGCAAGACGTTCAGGCCGCGATTTCCCGCGCCGCGCCGCAACTGCCTCCCGACATGCCCACCCCTCCCACGTTCAGCAAGGTGAATCCGGCGGACTCGCCGATCATTTACATGGCGCTCGGCTCCAAGACGCTGCCGATGTACGTGGTGGATCAGTACGCGGAGACGTTGCTGGGTCAGCGCATATCCATGATCAAGGGCGTGGCGCAGGTGGAGGTCTACGGCTCCCAGAAGTACGCCGTGAGGATCCAGCTGGATCCGCAGGCGCTTGCGACCCGCCAAATTGGCATCGATCAGGTGGCTGCGGCTGTTTCTAGCGCCAATGTCAATCTTCCCGTCGGAACACTCTGGGGGACACATCAGGCTTTTACTCTGCAGGCTACCGGCCAACTCAATCACGCTTCGCTGTACCGTCCGCTGATCGTGGCCTATTCCAACGGTTCCCCCGTCCGCTTGCAGGACATCGGGAAAGTATTCGACAGCGTGCAGGACGATAAAATCGCCAGCTGGTGGAACGACACGCGCGCGGTTGTCCTGGCTATCCGGCGCCAGCCGGGAACGAATACCGTCGAAGTAGTGGACAACATCAAACAAATTTTGCCTCAGTTCCAGGACATCATTCCGCCCTCCGTTTCGATGCGGATCCTCTACGATCGCTCCGTATCCATTCGTGAGTCGGTTGCGGATGTGAAGTTCACGCTGTTTCTGGCAATTGGTTTGGTCGTCCTGGTTATTTTCTTGTTCCTCCGGAATCTCTCGGCAACCCTCATCCCCAGCATCGCGCTTCCCATGTCCATCGTGGGCACGTTTGCCGTGATGTACCTTCTCGGCTATACGATCGACAATCTCTCGCTCATGGCGCTCACGCTCTCCGTGGGCTTCGTCGTTGACGACGCCATCGTCATGCTCGAAAACATCGTCCGCCATATGGAAATGGGCGAAGGAGTTATGGAAGCGGCTCTCAGCGGTTCGAAGGAAATCGGCTTCACCATTCTATCGATGACTCTTTCACTCGCCGCGGTTTTTATCCCGGTGCTCTTTATGGGCGGAATCATGGGGCGGCTGCTGCACGAGTTCGCCGTCGTCATCATGGTCTCCATTCTTGTCTCCGGCTTCGTTTCGCTCACCCTCACGCCGATGCTTTGCAGCCGGTTTCTGCGCTCTCAGCACGAAATGCGCCACGGCCGGATGTACATGACCCTGGAAAGATTCTTCGACTGGCTCCTTTCGAAATACGACCGCTCGCTGCAATGGGCGCTTCGCCATCGCGTCACGGTCATGGTGATTTCCGGAGTCATCCTCGTCATCACCGTTTGGCAGTTCATGATCGTTCCCAAGGGCTTTCTTCCCGAGGAAGACGCCTCGCAAATCTTCGCCTTCACGGAAGCGGCCCAGGGGATTTCCTTTGACTCGATGGTCGAGCACCAAGAAGCCCTCAACCGCGTGGCTATGAGCGATCCGAATCGCTTGGACTTCTTTTCCACGCTCGGCTTCGGCGCCAACAATCAGGGGATATTGTTTCTTCACTTGAAGTCTCCCGAAGACCGGCCTGAGATTCCGAGCCAGTTCATTCTCGGCCTCGAGGCCAGGTACGGGTCGACTCCGTTTCTGGGCGGGCTGCTACGGTCCGTCGAGCCGCTTTTCCGCCATCACCCGACAATCAACGAAGTTATGCAGGAGCTTCGTCCGAAATTTGCCGCCGTCACCGGCATCAACGTCTATATGCAAAATCCTCCGCCGATTCAGATCGGAGGAAATCTTACAAAGAGCCAGTATCAATTCACGCTGCAATCTCCCGACACCGAGGAGCTTTACAGCGACGCGACCTCCTTCACCCAGCGCGTGTCCAAGCTTCCCGGCTTGCAGGACGTGACCAGCGACTTGCTCCTTTCCAATCCCCAGGTCAATGTGGATATCGATCGGGACAAGGCCTCCGCTCTCGGCGTCTCGGCGCAGCAGGTCGAAGACGCGCTTTACACGGCTTTCGGCCAGCGACAGGTTTCCACGATTTACGCACCCAACGACGAATATTGGGTCATTATGGAGCTCGAAGACAAATACCAGCGCGATCCCTCCGCCCTGTCCATGCTCTACATCCGGTCGAGCACGGGCGCCTTGGTGCCGCTCAGCGCCGTATCGAAGCTTTCGGAGAATCTCGGCCCGCTCACCGTCAATCACCTGGGGCAGCTCCCGGCCGTCACCGTCTCCTTTAACCTCAAACCCGGCTTTGCGATCGGCGACGCCGTCAAAGAGGTCCAGGAACTTGCGCGACAGACCCTTCCCGCGACGTTCAGCACTTCCTTTCAGGGAGCGGCGCAAGCCTTTCAATCCTCTCTCACGGGGTTGGGGGTCCTATTGATCCTGGCCATCCTTGTCATTTACATCGTGCTTGGAGTTCTCTACGAGAGCTTTATTCATCCCATCACGATTCTTTCGGGACTCCCGTCCGCGGCCTTTGGCGCGCTCCTGACCCTTCAGATTTTTCACTACAGCCTTGATATATATGGCTTCGTCGGCGTCATTATGCTCATCGGTATCGTCAAGAAGAACGCCATCATGATGGTTGACTTCGCCGTCGAACGCGAAAAATCCGGGCACAAGTCCGCGCACGAAGCCATCTACGAAGGCTGCCTAATCCGCTTCCGTCCGATCATGATGACTACGATGGCCGCTTTGATGGGTACGGCTCCCATTGCATTCGGCTTCGGGGCCGGCGCCGATTCCCGCCGCCCGCTTGGTCTCTGCGTCGTCGGCGGATTGGTTTTTTCTCAACTCGTCACGCTCTATCTCACTCCTGTCTTTTATACCTACATGGATTCCTTTCAGGATTGGCTCGAGCGTCACTTTGGCCGGCCCTCTTTTGCCGGCAATCCGGCATCGGCCGATTGATTTCGCCCCTCCCCGATTCGCCGTCTCTTCGCTTTCTCCAATTTTTCGCCATCGCCTGGTCCGACGAACTGGCCGCACCTGTCGTTTCGTACCATTGACCTGTCCTTCTTCGCTTTTTAGCATCTGTTTCGGAGGCGTCGCGCCGCCGCTGAAAAGTTCTTCTCCGGTTTTCGATTCGGCGTCCGGGGGATGCAAACAGGATGACCTTTATCCACGACCTGCCCCGTGACATTCGGACCAGGCCAAAAAGGCGCGGTCCGCGCATGAATTCACGTGTCCCGGTTGCCATCGAATGGAGCGGCAGGGGACCACTGCATTTTGAGACGGGTTTTACGCGCGTGGTGAACTGTTACGGCTGCCTCTTGGTCAGTCCTTCGGAGCTGGATATGAACCAGCGGATCCGCCTGACCAATCTTACGACCCGCCAAGCGGTAGAAGCCGTTGTCGTTTGGAAGGGAGCGCAGAGGCCGGACGGTTGGGATCTGGGGATTGAGCTGGCCGCTGAACTTTTCGATTTCTGGGGAGTGGATCTTTGAAACTGGAAACCCTGAAAGTGCCGTCCGCTGGTCGCTCTTCCGTTTCATCCAAATCGAATGCCGCTGCGGGCAAACAAACCGCGCCGGCCCCGGTTCGTCAGAAGGTTGCGCACGGGGGGAGCAGGCGGACGCAACGCGTTCTATTGCGAGTCCGCGCCAATATTCACGTAGCCTTGCAAGGGAAGCCGGTCACATTCGACGTGATCACGCTGAGTGTCAACCTCCAGGGCGCGATCGTCGTGATGAAGCAAACCCTTCCGCCGGAGACTCGCCTGGTCCTGGAGCATGGGACGACGAAAGAACGCGTAGCTTGCAAAGTCACTCGGCTGCCCAAGGAAATGCCCGAGGGTTTTCACGTGCCTCTCGAGTTCGACTCCCCCGCGCCTGACTTCTGGAAGATAGCATTTCCGCCTTCGGATTGGACTTCGGCCGAAGAGGCGTAGCAGGGGCTCTCCTCGCAGCGCGAGAACGGCCCATTTTCCTCGCAAGCGGCTTTTATTCCTTTTCCGTGATCGCCTTGTCCAAGTCCTCAGCCGCCGCATGGATTGCCTCGGCGGCGCTGGCGATCACTGCCGCGACTCTCGGGATTTGCGCGTCCGCGTCAGTCCACTTTTTCTCGTCCATATACTCTCGCACCGCGGCCATGGGCTTCGCCCCGTAGCCCGTGTACGCCCCGGGAGCGTAGACCTGATTCTTAAACCACGGCCTTTCCGGGAGTCCCCGCGGGTCCAAAAATTTGCGCGGCACTTGGAGCAGATCCGCGTTCACGGAAGCGAGCGATTGTTGCGAAAGAGTGGGCGACCCTTCCGCCTGGTATTTTGCAAGCGCTCGTGAGTACAATTCCGCACTCGCCTTGAATTGCTCGATGGCGTTTTTCAGAGGGCTAAAATTCATAAACGGCGGCACCGCCTCCTCCGAGGGCGGCACGAACTTCTTGTGCGGATCAGCCATTGCCTTGAACACGCCTTCCTTCAACTCGACATTCTGTTCGGCAATCTCTTCCTGCTTGTCCTTGAGCAGCTTTTCGAGATCGGCTTCGTAGCCCTCGATTGCCTCCGCTTGCGGCGCGTAGTCAACCGGAATCAGGTCCGCGTCCGCCAGTCTGAGGATAGTGGTTCCCGCAGTCTCGGCCAGGGCCCGGCCGTAAGCGAAATTCGTGTCCGCGAAATGGGTGTACCAGTAAAAATCATCGTAAATCGAGTGATACTGATCCCCGTCTTCCTCACCCCCAAATCCCATGTCGAGCGTTGAAATTCCTGCAAAGTCCTGGAAGGCAGGGTGCATTCGATGGGTCGATGCAACACCATCTAAGAACTTCAAAGGTGGTGTTTATGATCCAACGAAAACGATCGAGACTTTCTCCCGCGGAAAAGATCGATATCTGGCACCGATGGAAGTGCGGT
>Ga0335072_10000248_pt1 | contig 116436 bp, 103 predicted proteins | sample Lox_Sample_21_FD_206725 | JGI IMG/M metagenome (GOLD analysis project Ga0335072, IMG submission 206725) | Soil microbial communities from Loxahatchee National Wildlife Refuge, Florida, United States - Lox_Sample_2.1 | ecosystem: Environmental > Terrestrial > Soil > Wetlands | place: USA...
CGCCTAACCTGGAGCCCTTAATTCGCGAATCTTTGCATCCATTGCTGATATTGTCGCTGATATTTTGTACCGTCATTGGCTAGATCTGGCAAGGCTGGCCCAGCAGCACGCCGCGTGTGGTATTGACGTGGTAGGCAGCCCGCAACGCGGTCATCTTTCATTTTTAGCCAAGCACTCTCTTCGCTGAAGACACTGACTCGTAATCGCAATGCTTGCCATTTCTTAATATCGCCGACTTCTGTGTACTATCGTATCTCCTACTGTACTCTTCATTGTATCACTTCTTGCATCGGCATGGCTTTGACCTGGATGAACCCGTTCTTCCGGCGCACGGAGAATACGCGAACGTATGTCCTTCGCTCCTGGTCCCGTTGCATAGAAGAAGTTAACTTTGCGTCAGCCGATGGAATTATACATACGAATGGACTCCCGAGCATCCAACACCGGAGACTATGTACCCATTGAAGTTCTCGTATGATGTTCTTGGGGAAAAAGCTCTTGAACGTCTGAATGAAATCTCTCCGACACCTCGTTCTGTACTTCCTCGCAGCAATAGCCAGGCTAGAAAGAACCAAGACGTCAAAGAAGAACAAAACCAAGCTCATCGCGATCTATTTGCTATCCTGCGTGACCACAAGGACGACCCAAATCTGCGCGAGCTGTGGACACAAGTCAACACTGTCCCTGAATGGGTCGACTGGGAGCAAGTCTCAAGAGGCCAAGACGTCTTTTATCGTTATGGCGGCGCCAATCTCACTGGACTCGCCTACCAGTCTCTCCTTGGCGGTATGGGAGCTCAACGTGTGGTTGAGACCTTAGCTCGAACAGGCGGCTTCTCTACGAAAGTTGCTCGACGGCGGTTGTATGAAACAACGCAGCATATCCTGCAGTGCACTAGATCGCTCGAATCTATTCAACCTGGCGGTGAGGGTTGGGCGTCTACGATTCGTGTACGCCTTCTGCATGCTGCGGTACGGCAGCGGATCATGAAGCTTACGAAAGAACGGCCAGAGTACTACAATGTCGAAAAATGGGGAATACCGGTGAATGACCTCGACAGTATGGCGACAATCGGCACCTTCTCTGCCACACTCATCTGGCTAGCACTCCCACGTCAAGGCATTTTCCTTCGAGAGCACGAAATAGTAGATTACCTTGCCCTATGGCGATACATAGGGTATGTTATCGGTGCGCCGACAGAGACGTGGCTCAGCGACCCTAAGCAAACAAAGATGCTGATGGAGAGCCTTCTCTACTACGAAATCAACCCGAGTTCAACATCTCAGATCCTCGCCACTAACTTGATTCGCTGCCTCGAAGACCGCCCGCCCATGTACGCTACCGACTCCATGCTCATTGCCTCGGCGCGCTGGCTTAACGGTAATGAACTCTGCGATCGTCTCGGTCTCAAGCGGCCTCCCTTCTACTACTTTGCACTCATGGCTGCGCAGTGCCTCTTCTTTATGCTCTCGTGTTATGTTTATAGGGCAGTTCCTTCTTGGGATAGGTGGAAGATTAAGTTTCTGCGTAAAGGTTTCTGGACAATGATTGTAGAATCGCAGTCAGGTTTGATGGGTGAAAAGAGCGCTTTTGAGTTTAAACATGTGCCTGAGTTTGCAACCTTGACGGAGATGGACGACAGCGAAGAGGCTAAGATGAAGACTGGTGGCGTTGAGACAAGAAACCTCAAATGGCTTGTAATTTTCGTTGTAGGGGGTGGAATTGCAACTTGGCTGGGAGTCAAAGTGACTCTGGGCATCACGAAGAGAGTTCTGGGAGGATTCTAGACGTACATAGAGCAAGATAAACTCCGCCCCAAGCGAACAGTAAGATATTTGCAATGCCGATTTGCATCTATCTCAGCATCTGAGTCTTTTCTCATTGCCCGTAAAGTGATTTGCACGATTTCGCCCGGCAAGCAACAGAGAACTCCATCCTAAGCCTTCATGAATGGACAATTACAAAACAACTTCCACCGACTTCTTTCTACTGCTCGTAGCCTTCCTGACCCTGTTGAGCCTGCTGTTCTGCCAATCTCTGCTGTTCTGCCGCCTGCTGCACAGCCAGCGCCTTGGCGCCGTAGTCTTGACTTATAGGTTGCATCACTGGCTGTTCTTCCTTCGGCTCGATAATGTGGACGGAATCGGGCAGAGATTTCTGTGGACCGGACTTGCCCTCTGGATCCGAGCCACGCATGATCTTGACTTTGATGCCAAGCACACCTTGTCGGAGTAAGACGTGGCGGGTGGCCTGGTCAATGAAATCCTTGGCCGGTTGGCCGGAGTGGATCATGAAGCCGTCCTTTGATTGATGTCAGCACTTTGATCATCCAAACTTTTGTCCAATATGCATAACATAAACGTACCGTAAACTTCATGCTCTTTGCACGTGCGGCCCTCAACTTGCCACTAACCACGACCTCACATCCCTTCGCACCGCTCTCCATGATGAACCGCAACACACCATAGCATGCTCTCCGAACGGCCAAACCGTTGAGCAATTTGTACCTCAAGCTCTCGCATTGTGCGACGGCGGACAGACCACGATTCTGGACCTTTGCGGCATACAGCGAGACACTGTTCTCTGGGAACTTGAAGCGTTTCTGGATCAGAGAGGTAAGTTCGCGAATTCGTCGGCCTTGCTCGCCGAGCACTTCTTGTGTGTGGGTGGCTCGGATGATGATATCGGTGACAGTGGGAGTAACACGGACTTCGACGCCGGAGTAGCCTTCCTCGGCGAGTTCACGCTGGAAGAATTCGTTCAGTTCGGCGTAGAAGACACCGTCTATGAGAATAAACCCGTCAGTGATTTTGTCCAGTAAGTTTTTATGAATTCGCTGCTCCGCTCCCACTTGAGCCTGCGGGAGTCGTCCCGGAAGACGAATTGCGCAACAAAACGCCCAGAGGACATCATATGGACTACTACAACGGATATGATTAGGACTCGACGCATACCTGCTACAAACTTCTTCCGCTTGGACCTGTACGAAGGTTAGCAGAGTCGACGCACAATGAAGTTGCAAATTCAACTTACATCGGAGTGCCATGAGCCGCGGCCATGGTGGATGTCTGGATGCAATGGCTGTCTGATACAACACCGGAGATTGCTCTAGCCAAAGAGAAACGGACAGCTAGAGCGGGTTTACGGAAGGAAAAATGCTGTTGAGATGAGTCCGACGATGTTCAAAATGCTCTGTGTGTTAGCGAGAAGATTGCCCTCACTAACCCGTCGTTGGTTAGCCTTTCTTCAGCCACTTTTCATCGGCTAAGCCACATCTCATACCTTCCGTCACGTTGGACCCAAAAGCTGGTACTTTAGGTATGTTGGACTGCGCTCAGGCGCCACGTACGGAGAAGACATCACTTCCCTACAACAAATGTTTGCAATGTTTCGACCATTCCAATAACCTGTTCTCACCATCTCTGCGCCCGCAAGCAACTGCGACTGATGCATAGTATACCTTCAACTTTCTAACTCAACCTCGACTTCAACTAACCTGCTATGGAGAAGATTCGGGTATCCAAGGTATTTCACACAAAGGTCAGCTTGAGAATAGCTTGCTCTAACATGTAGCAGGTAGATAATGTTGTGTGCTGGAGGCAGGGAAAACGATTTGAAGGCACTCTGCATCTTACAGCTCACCACGTTATCTTCAACTATGCGCCGCCTGCTGCCTCCGATTCAGTGCCTAAAGCAAAAGCTCGAGAATTATGGATCACATACCCCATGATCGCCTTCTGCACGTATAGACCTGCACCTCCTGCTTCACATCAAGCACCTTCCATCAGACTAAGATGTCGCGACTTCGTTTTCGTGGCATTCAATTTTCTCACTGAGAAGGAAGCTAGTGCAGTATATAACAGCATCAAGTCTCTCACCTGTAAACTTGGACGAATAGAGAAGCTGTATGCTTTCAGCTACGTCCCTCAACCACCGGAGAAAGATTTGGATGGTTGGAATATATTTGATTACAAGAAAGAATTCGCAAGGCAAGGCGTTACAAAGGAAGCCGGCTGGAGAATAACAAACATAAACGCCGATTATGCAGTATGTTATGTATTTGACGAGGTATAAATTCTTGGCTGACTTGTACAGTACTCTCCAACATATCCTGCCATTCTCGCCGTTCCCAACAGCATATCTGACAATGTTCTCAAATACGCTGGTAATTTCCGATCAAGAGCTCGAATACCTGCTTTGACATATCTCCACCCAATTAATAACTGCACAATTACGCGGAGTTCACAACCTCTTGTTGGATTTCGCGGCAATCGCAGTATACAGGATGAGAAGTTAGTCGCCGCAATATGTGATACGACGAAAGCGAGTACAAAAGCCCTTCGCTCAACTTCAGCTACACCAATGACGAGCCGATCAGCTTCCGACTTGACCACAGAACTTGAGAAGTCTGAGCCAGAACCTTCGTCTTTAGAAGACTCTTTTATCGATGCAGAAAGTATCGAAGATGAGGCAATCAAGGCTGTAAGTGACAGAGCATCCAGCGACGAAGCGGGAACAGCCTCACCTCGTGTATACGGTGCACAACAGCGAAACATCATCATCGACGCGCGGCCAACGGTCAATGCAATAGCTAACCGAGCGCAAGGGAAAGGTTCTGAGGATATGGATTACTATCGCTGCGCAACCAAGGCATATCTGGGCATTGATAATATTCATGTTATGCGGAAGTCGCTGATTGATGTTGTCGAAGCACTGAAAGATGCGGATATCACGCCTTTTCCACCAAACCGTGAGCAACTAAGTAAGAGTGGATGGTTAAAGCACATCGCGAACTTGCTTGACGGCGCGGCTCTCATTGCTCGAACAGTGGGAATATATCACTCACACGTCCTCGTACATTGTAGCGACGGGTGGGACCGAACAAGTCAGCTGTCTGCCCTTGGTCAACTCTGTCTCGACCCTTACTATAGAACTTTGGAAGGGTTTATCGTGCTAATCGAAAAGGACTGGCTCTCCTTCGGTCACATGTTTCGACAACGATCTGGATATCTCGGCAGCGAGAAGTGGTTTGAGGTTGAAAATGAGCGTATCGGCGGGAATCGTTCCGCTTCAAATGGTGCACCAGCAAGCGCCACCGCAAGTAATGCTTTTGAGACGGGCGTCAACCGCCTGAAAGGCTTCTTCAACCAATCCAACGCCAGCCACGACTCATTCACGGACGACGACTCAGATGCCGCACCGCAGGACTCGCCCGCCGCGCTCGCCAAGCGTTCAAGCGCCAAGGCCGCCCCCGACGACAAGCTGGTGACGAAGGTGAAGGAGACGAGCCCGGTGTTCCACCAGTTCCTCGACGCAACCTACCAGCTGCTGCGACAGCACCCGACGCGCTTCGAGTTCAACGAGCGCTTCCTGCGCCGCCTGCTCTACCACCTGTACAGCTGCCAGTACGGCACGTTCCTGTACGACAGCGAGAAGGAGCGCGCCGACGCGCGCGCGCGCGCCCGCACCCGCAGCGTCTGGGACTACTTCCTGGCGCGCAGGGCCCAGTTCGTCAACGAGGCGTTCGACGCCGCCGTCGACGACACCGTGCCCGGCCGCGAGCGTATCGTCTTCCCGCGCAAGGACGACGTCCGCTGGTGGGCCGAGGTCTTTGGCCGCGCCGATGCCGAGATGAACGGCCCGCCGCCGTCCGCCGCCGACGCCCTCTCCGAGATGCGCGAGCGCGCGGACTTCGAGGCCCCGGTGCTCACGGCCGTCGAGGCCGCTGGCGAGACTAGGAGTGTGGGCGCCGCGGCCAGGCTGGAGAGAGGCGTGGACGACGGGCCGTCGAGTCTCGCGGCTAGCCCGATGAGGGGTGGGACGCCTCGCTCGCAGAGTCCTGCCGAGAGGCTGGGCCCGTTGGCGCAGGGTGCGAGCGAAACGCTGTCGGCGGGGTTGGCTGCTATGGGTCTTGGGAGTGGCAGCGGTGGCCTGGGAAGGGCTAAGAGTCCACGCGGCGTCAAGGAACAGGAGATGATGGAAGTAGAGATGCGGTAGCATGTGATTTGCTGTTTTTGTATTTGCAGCGTTACTTGCATAGTTCTGGCGCAGTTGATATGAACCCTGAATGACTTTACTCTGCTTGAATATCGCTTCCAACTGTGACGGTGCTAGATCAAGAAAGACGTCTTCGTTGTTTGACTTCTCTCCATCGCACTCAGAGAACGCAGCAATACGCCCAGAGATTCCCACTTTCGTCGACAGTTGAGCCGAACATCATGAATATTCCATCAAGATAATAAGCGGTAGAATAACCGAGTAAGCGACTAGACAAGATAGTATGTCGTAACTTCATACTGACTCAACGGCATGGGCCGCAATGCAATACGAGACCTAGTGCCAGATACTTTGGACGTCATTGTAGTGCACTTGATAATAAATTAAGTCACAGGAGTTTCAAAGATTCATATGATAGAGCTAATCCTAAGCAAAATGTTCCGTCCACTTCAAATGTTTGGGACACACCTTCGAATAGAAGCAGTTGAGGTTGAAGAGCATCAACAATACCGTTTGGCTCTCAATTAAACACAAGAACAGTCACTACACAAGAAAGTAAGGCATTCCGAAAATGTGGTTAAGCGATGGTAATTGAATACGTGAAAGGTCGCAGATTCTCGCTTACCGCGAAGTTGAGACAGTCCAAGGGAGGTAATCAACCTATCGGTCAGCCACGACCAAAAAGTATTCCGGCTACCTCCGTTAAGTGAAAGTTTAGACAGCATTTTATTGACTAGTTAGGAATGAGAGTGATACATGTATAGATGGAGAGGGAAGCGGCGGTAACTAACTAGACTTAAACGAAGAAGTACGCAGCAATAGGAATGGATTTGAGCCAAAAGAACGGAGTACCAGATTCACCACTGCAGATGAACGGCCAAAAGCAGGACAGGGGTGAGAGATGAGTGTCGCAATCCCGCTTCCGGTCAGCTACGATGGCTTTCTGTTTGTCAATTGATCCCAAGTCCGGCTTTGCTGGATTGCTGCTGCATGTTTCGCTACAGTAGTAAACAAGTGGAGAGCCAAAGGACAAAGATACCCCAAATATGAAACAACTACTAATGTAGTCACGTAATACAACCAAACTGATCATCTCTAAGTCATGAGAATGACGGTGAAGTCGTGACTACTGGATGGTTTCAAAGAAATGTTAGAGGAAAGGCGTCCTCACATAGACAAAGAGACAATACTTGAGATGCATTGATAGGTCATGCAAACCGCAGGAAACTAGAACATCAAGGAATTCCTCCGCATTTACTGAAGCAGAAGTAAAAAGAGGGACGAATCGGGATATGAGATAACGGTTGTGGTCTTCGCCGTTTCTAGGGCTGGATGTCGCAAGTTTCGGAAACATGACTTGCTTGAGCCACCGTCCGGTACGGGTTGAAACATGCGTACTCGGGCCGCTGACAAGTATCAAGAAAACGTGGGTTCGTCACTGCTTCGAGAATGGGCATGCAGGCCTTGCAGGGACTAAATCCGTGAAGTTGCGCACTTACTCTACTTCGGCGTACGTACAGATGAGAAAGTATGAAAGGATGGGAGCGCTTGATCCTGAACCCACTCTTAAAGGATGCTCCATGGCATCAAGTGATAGGTCGACGGCACGAGCTGCAAGGCCGAGTAGAGAGCTGCGCTCCTTTCGTGCTGGATCAGACGGATTATGGCTGAAGCAGAGGAGTTGCACAACAGACGGCACGTCCACTGCCATGGAAAACAGGGCATCAGCAGTGATAAACCGGCGCAAAGGCAGGGCTGTTTCAGGCCAATTACATATCGAAAAGGCCTATATCCAGCCGTTCGAGTGTATAGGAGAGTTTGTTGAGGAAACAAATGCGGGGGATGTGTGCGTGGGGTTGTTGGAAGGACGAGTAGAAAGAGTGTGAGCGCACCAGAGGGGGCTGGGATGGTCGTACGATGGACCAATGGCACGATGCAGCTGTTTGGGAAGGTAGAGCGCTTGAGGCAGCGGCGTGGCTTTTTGTTCCACTGCACGAAAGCGAATCAACGGCCGGCTGTACCTGCAGGCGCTACGCTGGCGTGCTTCACGCGGCCGGCCTGGCCACATCCTGCCGAGCCACGCCATGTAGGGGATGGATTGAACAACCGCCATCATTGAAGGCTTTTCGCCCATCTCCACCAAAGGGCTAGGAGCAGTCGCTAGCTGTTCCTACCAACAGCTTGTTCTACCGCCCTGCCTGCGCCTACCCGGCTTTCTCCTGTTGCAATTTTAACACGCAATCCTTTTTCGCCTTCACTATCACCTCCCAAGCCCCGCTAGTTATCTTCGTAAGTCAGCACTCTGACGCTCTTTGTCCTTCCCAACTCTCCCTCACACTCTCTTCCATTCTGATTCCATGTTCGTCTCATGACAGCCAGCTTCTCATTTTGACCCCTTGCGCAACGCCCTACACTCTTTGGGCTTGCCCGCGCTGGTCGATTGTTTCCATTCATTCACGCGCTCCTTGGAGGAACCCACCACTGCCCGGAGTAAGTGAATCTGCCACCGTTCTTTGTCAAGTCTTGCCTCAACCTCTGCATCCTACATCGCTCTTGGTAGAGGTAACTCGATTGTTGAACACAGTCGTGACGCATAGTGGCATCTTGACACCATTCCACTTGTTGTGGTGTAACATTCCAGACTCAAAGTGGCTAACACCGCTTCTCAAAGGCACCTTTGAAACATTCACACGACTGGACTGTCGAATTTTGTCGCTTGTCGACGGATCATTCATTTGAAAGCATCACCGGTGCAGAGCTTGGATTCTCTTACCCGGTGACTACCACGCAACTTCTTCGACTGACTCTATTTGAACGAACTCTCGGTCACTCTATCGATCTACTCGATCTTCGAACCGTAACAAGAGTCTTCTTGATCAGGAATAGTGTTCGAGTTTGTACTTTCAAACATCGAGGATTACCCACATAGATTCCGTTGTCACTCGCAGGCCACAGCACGACATGCCAACGTCTTCAGCAGCGTCAGCAACTTCGGTTGCTTCGGCTACCAGCAGCGCCGTAGTAACCGCGATGGCTGACTCCGAAAGCCATTACCTATCAGTGGCCATGGCCTGGTCCTGGCTTGCTCTTGTCGGCGTTACCGTTGGCTACTGGATCATTCTTCAGACCCAGCGTTACTTGCGAACAATTGCCTGCCTCAACAATGACAGCCAACGCTATTTCATTGCACCAAATCACTTCCACGGAGCCCTGAAGAAGTACTTACTCGATGCACCGCTCTTCCGTCAGCGACATCATCGTGAATTTCGCTTGTCTTCTGCCATCAACATGGGTACCCTACCGAACCGCATCGAGACCATCTTTTTGCTCGCATACCTTGTTATGGCAATCACTCTCACTACATACAAGATTGACTACAGTGCACCTATCAGCGAAATCCTGGAAGTATATATCATTCGGACGGGAAATCTTGCACTATGGAACTTACTTCCTCTTTTCCTATTGGCCGGACGAAACAATCCTCTCCTGAAGGCGACCGGTATCAGCTTCGACACGTACAATCTGATCCACCGCTGGCTCGGCCGAATCGTCGTTGCTGAGGTCATCGTTCATGGTGCCACATGGCTTGCCAAAGAAGTCATGTCGGGTGGTTGGAAAGCCGTTGCGAAAGCTGAGAAGCACAGCGTGCTAGTTCTCAGCGGCACCATCGCAGCTAGTGCTGCAGTTGCACTTTTCTTCCACTCACCATCGGCTATCCGCCATGCGTTCTATGAGACCTTCCTTGTTCTCCACATCCTGCTCTCAATACTGATGATCGGTGCACTTTGGTATCACTACGCAGAAATGCCGCAAATGAAGGCCATTCTTTGCGGAGTTATTGCGATATGGGCGTATGACCGCGTCGCACGCATGGTCAGACTCATTTATCGCAATGTCGGTAAAGGTGGTACTCGTGCTGACTGTGAGCTTCTTCCTGGAGATGCTGTTCGAGTCACTATGAAGCTTGCACGCCCATGGCGCTTCCAACCAGGCCAACACGCGTACATCTTCATGCCCACCGTCGGCTTCTTTACCAACCATCCATTTACTCTTGCTTGGAGCGAGGAGGAACAAGATCTGTCTGCGCAGAAGGGTCTTCCAATGAACAGCACCGATATTCTCGAAATGCGCCGATCGACAGTATCTTTTATCGTCCGTCGCCGAACCGGTTTCACCGACTCGTTGTGGAAGAAGGCCGACAAAGCACCCAACGGTCGTTTCAGCACCACTGCCTTCGTGGAAGGACCATATGGAGACGAAAACCTGCACTCGTACGGCACGGTCCTGCTCTTCGCCGCCGGCGTCGGCATAACGCACCAAGTACCTCACGTGCGCGACCTGGTCACGGGCTACGGCAACCGCACCGTCGCCACGCGCAAACTGGTGCTGGTGTGGATCATCCAGAACCCAGAACACCTCGAGTGGATCCGGCCGTGGATGACGACCATCCTGGCTCTGCCCAAGCGCCGTGAGGTCCTCAAGATCATGCTCTTCATCACCCGTCCCCGCAGCACAAAGGAAATCCAGTCGCCCAGCGCTAGCGTCCAGATGTATCCTGGCAAGCCGAACGCGCAGGCTCTCATCGATCAGGAGGTCAGCAATGCAGTTGGTGCCATTGGCGTCAGCGTCTGTGGCGTGGGAGCGCTCGCCGACGATGTCCGGAAGGGTTGTAGGTCGTGGATGGACCGCGTCAACATTGATTTCTACGAAGAGTCCTTTTCTTGGTAGACACGACTTTACCTTCTTTTGCCACATTTTCAGTGTTATAGACTTTTTTCGAGTGCAAAAAGGGCACGGTGTTTTCTGCGAAGGAAAATTTTATGGCACTACTGGCAAGTCAGTTGCCTGTCATGACTTTTTGGTTTGGTTGATTGGGGCACAAAGCTCCTTATGATCATGTCTATGGCATGTAGACGATGGATTTTACCAATTCTCTTCAATTTCGTCCGGAGGACGCCTTCGTTGACGCGTTTTTATAGCGTTCTATGTTATTATACAAACTAGGGCTATGGTGAGGGCTTCGAAATACAAATATTCTGCTGTGGTGTGTTACAAATTCCAACCAGTGCTTTTCATTGACATTTTAACAGTATCGCAATGAACTGGCTTGAAGATGCTTTAACTTTCTACCAAGATATCAGCATGAACCAAAGCCGTCGGAAGTCTAGATATCCCAGTACCTATATTACGACCAAGACGCCTTAAATCATTTGCAATGATTCCTGTAGGGTTTGTATACTAGGTAGGCGTGAAGGGAAGCGTGATCTCTGTTGTATTGCCAAAACTAATCCTTGGGGAGCTATTCTCCCCAAGGGGACGCGTTATATAGGCGTCGGCCTTTCGTTACTACGGCGTTTCGCCTTCGCTCAGCCGTCGTTACGAACGGCTGGTGCTTAAAGGCCTTACATTCCACAAATCAGACGTCAAATCACTGGTCTCAAACTTCAAATCGTTGGCTTCTGAAATTGCTGGTCAGAGGTTACAAACGGCTCGCTGTTGCTATCCGCAACATTTCTATTTTACACAACCTAATCCGCCTTCACCATTTCATCTACGAAAACAAGTCACATATTGCTTTCACCACATACGAACATCTCACCTTGTCTTCATTCTTTTGCCATCGCCATACGTAAAAATGGACACTAAGACGGAGGCGACGATCCTCAAATTGCAGCTTCTAGATATCGATGCTCTACTCCAATCCGAAGATGCGAACGATGAGATTGACTCTGCGTCACTGGAGGCAGTTCGAGATGAGCTAAAACAAGCCTTGACCCTCAACCATGACCGACAGCTTGCTGAAATCCTAAACCTGAACAACCAGGCCGACTCGGAGTTGGTAGCACAGGAGATTGAACAAGCCAGAGGCGTGGTCAGAAGTCATGAGCTGATCCGACAGTTGGAAGGAAACAATACTATTACTACACCTCCGGCTATTCGTGAAGTTGCAAGCCGGGAGACAGGGAACAATCGTCATCGGCTTCGAGTCTCAATAGATCAGAAGGTTGCAGGTGATCTTGCAAAGATTCTGTCCGGGCCAGTGGAATGCGCCATCTGTTTCGACGGCAGTGAGGACACCATTACCCTTGAATGTGCGCACGACTACTGCATCGATTGCACCAAGACTCTTTTCGAAGACTCATTGAAGGATACGAGTCTCTTCCCACCTCGATGCTGCAAAACAGAAATAAATCTGGACCGTGTTCAGGGCCTATTTACTCAAGAGTTCCTCGATGCCTTCGCACTAAAGAAGTTGGAAGTTAGCACGCTGAATCCAACGTATTGTATCGTGCCGACTTGCGCTCAATTTATTCGTCCAGAATACATTGAAGGGGACATTGCCACCTGCACGGTTTGCGACGTGAAGATTTGTACTCAATGCAAAGGCGAGGCTCATCCCGACACTCCTTACTGTCCACAAGATGAAGCGGTTCAGCAACTACTCCAACTCTCACGGGAACAGCGCTGGCAGCAATGCTTCCACTGCAAGCAGATGATCGACCTGAGTTTTGGTTGCAATCACATCACCTGCCGATGTGGTACTGAATTTTGCTTCGTATGCGCTAGGCAGTGGGATACTTGCGATTGTCCCTTGTGGGACGAGGCTCGACTTATCGCGACAGCCGAGGATCGGGTTGCCCGTCGCGGGGAACCAGGTGGACGAGCCAATGTTCAAGAAGAAGTCGCCCGGCTTCGAGGCCACCACGACTGTAACCATCCATCTTTTGAACGAGTAGACTCTAAATCTCATAGGGGCCAGATGATGTGTGATACTTGCAATGGTCGGATGCCGCTTTTCATCTTTCGCTGTGACTACTGCCGCACAGAACTGTGTCGTAGGTGTCTGCACAATCGTTGAAGTTGCTGAGGCAGAGGTTGTCGAACGAAGCTATCCGGGCGTCAACCAAAACGGAGCATGGGTGGAAGTGCGGATTATGAAAGAATGCGGTCTATGATTAGCAATCAATATCAAAAGCTAGAATCATGGGTATGTTAGCTGCGGAGTCTTCCGCCATGAGTATCTCCCCGAGACAGAATAAATTTGAGAAGCAATGTAGTCGATGGTGCTCGGCCCGACGGCTTGAACCCTTTCCGTCCTTGTACCTTTTACGACTAACGTCAAATAAGATCCCCTCCAATCTGTCTTCACGTAAGAATCTATATTTTTGTACGACTCAAGCGCTATACAATTAGTCAATTTAGTAATCATGACTTCTTACGCCTCGGAATGGCCGGCAGTCGAGGTTGATATGGCTTTCAAGCGTTACTACGAACAATTTTACCAAATCTCCGACACTCCCGATGCGCATGAGAAATACGTGCAGCAATTCACCGATAATGCGACATTGATTATGGCTTCGAAAGAAGCTAAGGGAAGTGGTCGTATGATTTCCGAAACCAATATACCACCATCAAATTTTCTCACAGAGTAAACAGAAATCCTAGCACTCAGGAAAGGACTATGGGAGAACGTCCAGTCGAGGAGACACTATCCGCTCAAGATTTTTCCATTCGGTCCAAATGATAATGAGGTGATGATATACGGAACGGTGGACTACGTTTTGAAGGATGGCAGGAAGTCAAGCATTGACTGGGCTGCCAGGGCAAGTCTGGTGAAAGACGGAGGCGTAGTCAAAATGGAGTACTATCAAGTGTACCTTGTTAGTCTCCGCCATTCTTCTCTTTTGAACTTGACGAACTGACACATTCTAGGATTCCGCTGCTCAGGCCGCTAAATCAAAATAAGGTTGTGAATGGACGCCGTTAATCATCTCCATCGTTTCCACTTTCACCCTCTCGTTCTTCCTTTAGACGTTCTTGAACAGCTTCCCAGCCCTCCCTAACAACTTCTGCCATGACTGATCTTCCTAGCTTTGCGATTGCGTCCTCGATATGGAGCAAATGACTGTCGTATTGCATCTCGTCTTCATTAACGCCGGTACCTTCGTGCCTTGGCGGGATATAACCTTCCGGCTCATTCTCCACCCGATCAATTAGCTTGAGATCCGATGGATATGCTGGAGGCTGGAGGTATGGTGGTGTGGAGGAATCTGCCGCATCCGCTTCCAAGTTGAGCACCAACTCCACGTCTGGAGGCAGCGTTTCCGCAATGTACCAGAATAGAAGATACTGTGTTCGGGTGCTGAGAGGCAGAAATTCGGTCCAAGGCGGCTCCACCACATATCGAGCAGTTGGACTGGGTGTTTCGACGCTGTGAGGTCTGGGTTGTCGGTGCTTGATTGGCAAGGGAAGTAGGCGGTTGCGGTACCCGGACTACACGCTCATTAGTTCCTGAAATCACTGTAGATTGTCCTCATGGGTCATACCTCTTCGAAACCTTCTCTTTCTGCAGCGCGCTCAGTGATCTCACCCGCGTCTCGCCGGCCCTTTGGTAGGAACCAGTATCCGTGTCTCGTGTGATAACAAACGACAACGCGCTCTGATGCAACGTGGAATATCGCAACCCCTGCAGCGACGACCAAATGGTGGGCAGAAAATCGTGAGTGGACGGGCTGACCCTCCAATAAGTTCATCGTGGACGGTGTGTTTCCTGTGGATGATGTTGTTTCCTGTGGTGCAGTATGTTTGGATTTTCGACTCCATCGACCAAACAACACACTTTTTCTAGGTGGCATCTACGAGATAAAGGCTTGTGAGAAATAGACAAAACGACCGCGAACCGTTCATCGTGTCTGCCTGGTCAATGGCACCACAATTGATGCTGAGGCTTAGACTCCAGCCTGGTAATGCTTTTGTCGGCGGTCTGGGTGGCTGACGTCAAGCCATCGACTTCGCAAAGGCTTTGGCGCTGAGCAGACTTACGATAACGTCAAACTTGAATTTGCCTGGTATCAATTGAAGCTTCTTAAGACTTCGAGGCGTTGGGTAAGTAACGTACAGGCACGCACCAAGCCACCCCACCGTGACAAGTATCAATTAATACGGTATCTCATTACCGGCTCACAGACCCTGGTAGCATTTCGGAATCTCGCGCGACGCAGATTTCCACTGCACTGAAAGGACGCGCCCCCTGGGGTCTTGGGGAACGCTTGTATGTGTATTTTCTGGTTCGTCATCTCCGTGCCTATACGTACGATAGTTCCTCTGCTCTCTGCCTCTTCTTAGATTTCAGCTAACATCGAGAGTACCTTTATCAATGAAGCTTATCAATACTACGACCTTCGAGCTGAAGCAATTCCCCGGCGGACAGATAACCGAGATACCCAAATATGCCATACTCTCGCATCGCTGGGAGACCGAAGAGGTTCACTTTGATGACCCGACGATCGAGCCCGGCAAACGGAAGTTGGACAGAGACGGTAACAAGAAAGGCTATTACAAGATTTTCAAGGCATGCCATCAAGCAAAGGCGGAAAATCTAGATTATCTCTGGTGTGATACATGTTGTATCAATAAGTCAGATTCTAGCGAACTCTCCGAAGCCATTAACTCAATGTACTCATAGTACTCAGAGGCTGTAGTTTGCTATGCTTTTCTGTCTGATGTTTCACTCAGAGATAACGACATTTCAGAAAGCCTCTGGTTCAGTCGCGGATGGACGCTACAAGAACTTTTGGCGCCAAAGCGTGTTGAATTTTTCGATGCGGTGTGGCGGCCCCTGGGTGACAAAGTGTCTCTCTGTGCCCAAATAAGTGATGCATCTAGCATCAGTCTCGAAGTGTTGGAAGGAAAATGTAAAATCGAAGACCGATCAATTGCCGAACGCATGTCCTGGGCATCCAAGCGTGACACTACTCGAGTTGAAGATAAAGCTTATTGCTTGTTAGGCATCTTTAAGATCAACATGCCTCTGATATATGGTGAACGGGAGAAAGCATTCATACGACTACAAGAGGAGATTCTCAAGCATTGTTTTGACCAGTCAATCTTCGCTTGGAGCGGCGTTAAGGATGATCGGCCGCGTTTACTTGCCACTTCGCCTGCCGCATTTAACAAAAGTCATGGAATTGAGCGGCATGGAAACCAGACTGCAATCTCAATGACCACCTACGGAACTCACGCAATCGAGTTAAGTGTGGGTTTATATCAATGGAAGGCCTATACATACCTTGCGAAGCTCAACTGTGCTCGGAAGAACGGAAACGAGAGAATGGCCATTTTTCTCTGCCAGATTCCCGGTAGAAGAGAATATGTCAGGATAAAGGTCGACGGCGAGGAAGATCTTAGAGCAGTCTCGAACGGATTGCCGTTCTTTGAACGACACATCACAGTCATTGAAAGGATGGATCCAACTTTTGAAGTGGACATACACACAACTCAGCTGAACTTCGGCTTCCGAATATGTTCTCGCCTCTTCAGGCGTCGCCCGATTTACACAATTTATAAGGGAGAAGAAGAAGCGACATGGAATCCAACTGAGAATGTACTTGTCTTGGAAGATGGGAAGAGATGTGCCGGCCATGCGTTAGGAGCCGTGCTCTTTGAAAACCGAAATGAGGGCATACGGGTGATTAGATGCGGGTTTGATGTTGAATCAAATCCCTTCTGCTTGATTGCGACGGCCAAAGCTATCAAAGCCTTTCAATATCCAAACGTAAGTACATATATCTTAGCCTCATATTCAGAAACCTTCGACATCTTGAGACATTTACTAACATGTTGGCGTAGTCTCAAAAAGTAAGACTGTGTGGTATTGGATTCGCTAAAGCGCTTTTGGCGCTCACCATTATTGGATCTCCACTTATTCCAGTGATACAAAATCTTGTGGAAGAGGAACATCGTGGAAAAGGCATTTGGGGTTATTCAGATATAAGTGATCTGGATCATTGGGATTATGATGCGACAAAGCATTATAATAACAACCAGCCAGGGTCTAGAGACATCCAATGCCAACTAGATCGCCTAGGCCTTTGGATTATACGAGGGGAGAGAAGTACTGATTTGGACGTCGATCTGGTATATCCGACGATACATAGGAAAAGTGGAGTCATCACTAGTTCGAGACAGCCAAGGGGTAGGGTTCACTTGACCATAAAGAAGGAAAATCTATCTGGACAATTTATTTGGGCTGTGGGTGTTAAAAGATTGAGTTGAGCTGAGTCTCGAGGATCCAATTGTGGTCTGCTTCTGAACGCGACGTTAGTCCGCAAAAGGTTGAACGAGTTGAAGTTTGCTGGCACTGTAGGCAGCGGAGCTTAACCAACAATTTCGAAGGAAGTAGGATTCCTTGGACAGACACATTGTATCAATGACCCGTAGCCATGGATGCGAGCTGTGCCAGTCACTTAAACGACTCTCGGATGTGACAGATGTTTCATAGTGGAGGCTGGCCAGGTATGGATAGCGCTACCGGTGTTGAACGAAAGCAATGCGGGAGTTGGCACGGCAAAGGTGGCTTTGCACGCTTCGTACCGTCTTGTTTGACGCCTCAAATTCTTCACCTTGTCAAGATGTTGAAGGCTTAGGAAATTGTCGAAAGGACCTAGACCGGGCAAGGAAATTCACCAAATAGCCGAGTTGCGCGAAATATTTGTATATCAATAGTATATCCACATGGCTAAATGCGTAGTCCCGGGTACTTGGAGACGTACCCTTGCTTTGCCTCCTTAATTCTGCGTGTCGGGATTTGATAAAAGCGATTTTGCGTTGGCTGGACGAAGAAAGAAAGTGAAAGCATTGGCTCGTGGCCTCTCGATTGGCCCATGACCAATGCGTATCTTCAATCAAAGTCCAGATTTCTTGGATTCTACATCTGATTCATGGACCATAGATGTAGAGCGTTTCATCTCCACTTCTACGGGCGATGTCACAGTACCGGCTCCCAAACCTTGCTCATTCTGCAGTGATGATGTTTGACCAGGGGTAAAGTGTCAGGTTGTTGAACTCATGGTCCGTTCGTAGAATGGTCGATGGAAGACGGGACATGGTATCTGCTCTTCCGAGTCTCGCGTAAGTAGTAAACGAATTGATCGAGTTCGGCACTTTGTGACGGTACTAGGCCCAATAATGTGAAATAATGTGCGGAATTCCACATCGCCCAGGGCAGGGGTTTCGACGGCCAGAATCTTACCCTGGTATTAGGATCTGTTATTGCAAGGAATTCGCATAAACCGAGGATCTTGACTCTCCAGAGTAGCGGGCGCTCCGTCGACCTTCATGTTTGGTTCCTGACGCTCGTGTTGGCCGCGTTTGGTTATTGTGATATCGGAATCGATGTATGGAGTAGCACTTAGCGACTTGTACAGTGACGCAGCATTTAGGACGTCATCCGAACAATTGCGCGAACAAAGACTTCGCTCTTTGAAAGCCGCAGAACTCCAGATCGAAATACTCAGAGATAAACTTTTCTGGCGCGATCTGAGCCAAGGAGAAGCAACGATTTGCGTCGCGACATCGCTGAAAAGGGAGAAGCCCTAACAAAGCCTCAAGCAACCTCATGGTGCCATGAACGAGTTCGTCGGCTCAATTTGGCAACCCAAATTAATATAAATCACATTTGGAACTTGTCAATGGAAGGTCTTGTCACACCGAAGCCAGTTGGAACGTGGAGTGCTGTGAAGTCATGATATGCACCATACATTAACGTGATGCCTCTGGGTATCACATTGCTCCTGGACTCCTTGAAGATTCCTGCCCTACAATTACTTCTTGCCTTGTACAGAAACTTTGCAATCCAGGAGGCCGTGCTCAATGAGCTTGGTTCCTTTCGTAGCCCTGATCGCCAGTTTCCGTGTTCACTTGTAGCCGGTCCAACGCCGTGCCTTTGCTGCCAAGGTGCATTTTGCGACCCAAAACGAGAGCACCCAAATGACTTATAGATCATACGCACTATTAAGTTGCGCACTGGTAAGGAGAATGACTGGTTACTCCTGACAATGTTTTTTCGAGACATCGAAGGTGATCGGGATACTCCCGTGCCGTATCGTCGAATAGAGATCTAAGCCGTCCAAGACCACTCGTAATCAGTTTCCAAAGTCGTGATCGTACAATAGAACGGATCGTGACATGTATATTCTTGGAACGTCAACAACGGTACAATCGTGGACGTTTACTTTCGGCTCTGGCGACTGTATTGGTTACCAGGTGGACCTTCAGAGCTGGGACCAATATCCAGCCACGTGGTGTCATGGATGTCATTCTTCCTACCATCTCCAAGGTAGGCAGCGGGCAAGCCATGCCCACGTCTTTCTTCAGAGCTGCATCTTTCTCGGAACGAGCCTTCAGGACTGAGTTCTTCCATGATGTCGACTTCCTGGGTGACCTCGATACGCCCTATCTCAATATCTGGCATTTCCTTGTCCGACCTCATAAAGCTGTGAGCGCCAGAGGTTGAGGAAGTTATACCCAGAGCGTTATCACGACTCTTTCCAGTGCCATATGCATTTCTTCGGTAGCCGTTTCGACGGAGATTGTATGAAATGGCGCTACCAAAGTTACTGCCTTGGAAATATTGTTTGAAGAATGCTTTGAGGGCTGGTGCGGAGGCGCAAATGACAGCGACGTCGGCTTCAACAGAAGTCCATGCCCACGCTTCGTAGGCAACCCAAGTAACATCATATGTCTCGAAGAAAATCCGAGTAATGTATATGCAGCGAATGATGGCGGTGATGCAGAGGCTATAACGCAATGAGTACGAGGACAAAGAAGATAAAGGCATTTCACTGACAAGAAACCAACACCAAAGATTGCACCTAGCGCAATCTTTTGTCGACGAGGTAATCGAAGCTTCCAAAACAGAAGTATAGGCATACCGCAAGCCAAGAAATCTTGTATCATACTGATGACACTGGCGGCCAGGTCACTGGCACCTTCGTTGAAGCAAACCCAATCGACGCCTTCGACATGAGTCTCGAGCCAAGCGATGGTGACTGAACGCCAGAAGGCATTGAGTGGCCGACAACCCAAAAGCGGCGTTACTATGAATACGATAATGTAGGCTGCGACGAAGGCAATACTGGTCAAGACTGAAATGCGGAAAGTTGGAGAGATGGTACCATCCGCCAGTCGCCTATAAAAGAGTAGAATGGAGATTTTGGTGAGACCCGTCGATGCAACGTAGAAGGAATCCATTGCAAGAGTGGACTTGAATCGTTCAGTGAGATACAGATTATGCGGGCTTGTGGAATTCGCATACCTTTCGGCTCTGAATGGCCAATTCAGGAGTCAGATCCCACACATGCCGATCAAATCCATAAAGCCTCTCGGCTAATAAAGGTTAGCGATTGTGGTCCATACGAGAGAGGTTTTCATACCTAAACAAGTTGAGACGGTCAGTCCGATGAGAGGAATCTGAAGAAATCAGTGCTTTGAGGTAGCATCTCATGCGGTGCAGCCTACCATGCTAAAGACGATGAAGAGATCGTCAAGACCGGCATTGTGCTGCAATACCAATCGAGCCCAGAGACGGGCGAGAACGACGATGAGAGCAATAGCAAATAAAACCATGCACATGATGGGTACCTCCCAGCCTCGAGTTACAGGATCGACATAGTTTGGCGTGGGCCATGTAAGAACGACCGACAAAGGAGGATGTACTCCGCCTCCCATTTCGAACTTGTGTTAGACGACTTTGGAGTTGGTGTTTGATTGTCTGGTTGACCGCCCAAGTGACTGGGAAGAGTGTGCGACATATAAAAGGGTTGGAATTAGGGGAACGAACAGCAACCCGGAGGTTTAGAGGTTGGAAAGGAGTGCAATTGCTGGGGTAAGAAACAGATTTCGGAACCGTCTCGCTTGACATGTATCGAGTAATACGGCAGAGTTGGAGCACGTCTTGCTTAAAGAGGTATCGAAAGCAGGTCCAAGCAAAGTACACCACCAGTCCTGGGGTAAGGCTGAACGTAACTTGGTAGCTATGGAATGAATTTGAGAGCAAAGGATGGCAGACAGCATTATGAAGGGGATAGAGAGCAGTAGACAAGGAGACAAGCGAGTCATGACGGGGTTGAAGATGACGGGAGCATGGTACCAGGGCAATTCCGCTAACCATGTAGCCATGCGATGGAAGAGGGACCGAAGCAAGGGAGGTGAGGTACTAGAGCTTTTGATCAATGCAGGAAGCCGATATTCCCTATTGGCTGGGAATTTTTTTGAGATGCGTCATGAGATGCATCGACAACACACGGCTCTCACGCCATATGCCGGTCGATAGGATGCATTTTTGCCTCCTCTTCAGGGCCTTTCTACATTCGGTTGGTTTAGTTAGTTTTAAGTTTTAAGTTCGCTCCACACATTGTGGCGCAGGAACGGCTGCGTGAGTTCGCCCAATGGCCTGGCCAGGGAATCGAGGAGAGCGTTGTTGGGAGTATGTATTAAGGCGGCTGCAGGATCAGCGCGGATGTCTTGCGGGATCTGCAACCACTGATTTGGATATGGGCTTGGTGTAGTGGGACAGTTTTGAGTCTACCCCAGAATAGATGGAACGGCCGACGCCTTCTTCAAAACCAGCGGTACCTTCAGTAGTGAACGCGAGCGTGCGTTAAGGTACGAGACTAATCTACCGCAGCGGACTGGCGCCGGAGCCATTCACCCGCCGTGTTTGACCATGCTCTATTAACGTCGCCTTATTAGCGAAGCGGGCTCTCAATCATGTGTTACTCACACGCTTCAACCATCCGTCGCCTGGTTGAAGGGATGCGACGCACGCGCCGTAATGAGTTCAGCGTTCAGTATAACCTAAAATTTCGCTTTACCCGTCAAATCTGCATCTCCGAATTGTGGCTTTGATCGATAGAAGCAATTTGGACCAAGGCACAGCGCAGTCTGGGCCCGTCCGTATCTCCAGCAAACCTCACTTAGCTCTCTGGTGCTACACGAACGGCGCTCCTGCAGGGTTAGCCTGAGCGTACGAAAAGGTGGAGTACCAAAGATGGGGTAGCAAAGCCAATGACAGCTTTCGGTGACTTGTGCCGATTTCTAATGTCCAAATACTTTACCAGTCACGCATATTGACTGCTTCATTGGCCAGTTGAAATTCCACAAACACGTACGATATGTACCACGACGTCGCGGACGCAAGCGCACTGCACTATGCACGGTACCACCCATCACAGTAACTATTTGGTACTCCAGTACCGATCTTGCACTTCCGGCACGAACGACACATCAGAGCATGTAACGGAAGAATCGTTTAATGAAACATGTCCAACGGCGAGCTCGTGGCGGGAAAGGATCGTTGTGATGACCATCTCTCTGTCTCCGAACCATTCGACTTTAGGCTGCAGACATCAGAAGTAATTCTTGATGATGGGCAGAAGCGTCATCAAACTCAAGCTCTAGTTTCAATCCATGGCCAACAGAATGCTTTACTCTCTCACGATTCCGAGAAATAGGTACGAGGCCGGAGTCACAACTGTTCCCCACCAACCCGAGAAAACGGCCTGCTCATCGCATTGTTGAGCTGTCGAAGCTGAACTGAACATAGATGGACGCGCTTAGCGCAGACGTGGTAATCAAGGTTCTGACTGTTTGAAGTCTGGAACCCAGGATTCCGAGAAGTGCAGAACCATTTGCTAAGTTGCCTTGAGACTTTGCTCCTTCGGATGAATTCCATGTAGAGTAATTGCTGGGTCATGGACTTGACATTACGAGACGTTAAGGTATTCTTCATCCAGGAAAGTCTGCGTTCCGGTGGTCCTACACCCATGCATCCCAATGCATTCAGAGCAGCCTTTTCACTGGTACGAAGTAGCCACGCGCAATTGTGCCTGACAACGGTCTCCCCACTTTGGAAAAGCAGGGTACGGTATCGCAGATCATATGCGTAAGGTAGCGTCGTGGAACATCTACCCGCATAATCCGGCGGGTAGATTAATTAAGCCAAAGGAAGGTATTTTCATCGTCTAGCAGGCCCTTCAGATCTCAAAGAGCGGTCCTTTCCGGAACTTTTCACTCACAGAGTGCAATAATCCACCGAATCCACTGAATCCTCAAATAGGCCTTCCAGCAACAATACCGTGTCAAACGGTTGAAGAGAGCTTGTGGCAAGTGCCTAGAAATCTGCGGGAATAGGCTCGAACAGGAGCGGGACGGTAAACCCAACCAAGGAAACTTTTCCAAACTCTTGTCAAAGATCAACAGCAGGCTGCGTGTTCGAGAGCTTACGTATCTCATAATACTGTGCCCGTTACTTGGCGTTGAGTTTTCCTTTGCCTCGCATCACAGAAAAATGGCGATCTCAGTGGCTTGCTCCCTTTTTCTGCTCGATCATAGAATATTCTTGGTAGACGCTACTGGTCTTTCGAATGATTTTTCCATTCAAGAACCAATAATGACATATCCGTCAAGTCATTCACAACTTTCATAGAGATCTCTGCACAAAGTTCCGGAACGATAGTTCTGCAAAGCCCGACCGCTCCCCGGATCATGGAGAAATTGTGGAACGCTTTACGCTACTTCAGTTTCTCTTGCTCGGCTCCTACTACTCCGTACACTCTCCTGCATTAGCTTGAACTAGGCCATGTAGGTGCCAAAATGTGTAGCGAAAGCTGCAACTGATGGGCTCCTAAGTAATCCTTCGAGATCGCGGATCAAGGTCTAACTGAAGTCTTTTGGCTGATTTAACCTTCGGGAAAGCGGAATTGAACCTAACTCACGACAAATTGAAGACATGCTCCCGAATGAATAATACTAGTCCAAAAGCACTAGACAGCTATTCGGCCACGGCCGATTCTTCCTTCACCAGTAATCGACAAAGTGCGAAGTACTTGCGTGGTACCATTGGTAAGATGCAGCTAGAACGTGGATCCTAAAGAGTTTTAGATAGTGAGAAAAGAGTTGATCATCCTAAGAAGCAATTGGAGATGACTTTGAGTTTGGCGAAGAGTGGCCTTCGTACGTGCTGATGCTGTCTGACGCATTCGTCTACCAGCACGAGCTTACCTGAGGTTCATACGACATATACCTCTCAAATTTATCAATAAACCGTGATTTCCAGATAAGCAATGCTCTTTCACATGTATGTGTGTACAGGAACATATTAGAATAACAAAATTTCGGTGGTCATGATTGGTTGGTTTTCAATCGTCAAGTGACATCGTGTTCATCCCGCGCAGAACTCGAACTGCAGCCAAGTTAAATATTTGTTGATGCGATCTGAGGATGGCTCAACAAGTCCCGTTTACCTATTATCGATGCTCTTGTGTTGACGCAGCTCCATCTGTCGCCACTCGAAACTCCCAAAAATTCGTTTCTGTGGAAGACGAAGACGAAGAAGAGAAAACCTTCGACCCCAAATCACCGAGAGCGAACTACTGCTTATTCCCGCTCGAGCATCTCCTATATTGCACCGAATGCCATCAAATACGCTGCGCCAGATGCATTTTAGAAGAAATTGTGTGTTGGTACTGTCCCAGCTGCCTCTTTGAGGTCCCGAGCAGTACGGTCAGGAGTGAGGGTAACAGGTATGCTAACCCGGGTCGACACCTGGATGTGTGCTCATGATGACTATCGAATGCTAACCCAGCTGCAGATGCAATCGAAGCTGTTACAATTGCCCAATATGTACCTCTTCAATGACCGTAACCTCCATTGAGCCTCCAAGCGACGATGCCACTACGTCGGAGCTACCGTCCGGACCTTTCATTCTGTCATGTCCATACTGCAGCTGGACATCGTTAGATATTGGCATCAAATTTGAGAAGCATAATAATATCACTTCTCAGCTTCAGAAAATTTACAATCCGACACAGCGGAATCCTTTATCACCTATCGATCGTTCATCCGACGATGGAGGTATAAGACGCCCTTTGTCACCTACATCAGGAACAGAACTCCCAATATCGAGGTCGCCAGACACGATAGAACTGTTCAATCGGCTCAACACTTTTTATAAGACACAAATCGTCGAATCATCCGATAGTGGACCGGGTTACGGAGGTCTCACGGATCTCAACTTCAACTCACCTTCGTCCATTTCGCGGCTTCTTAACCTCTACAGCAGCACCGGCAAGAAAGCAGGTAAGAGACAGAGACCACAACCAATGCGCGAAGCTTTATCTCTAGATGAGGGTCTACAAGTCTTTCAGCCATCGACAGATGAAAGCGCGATGCTACGCATGAAGAACGAGGGTTGGGCTAGCACTACAAGCATCATCCAGCGGCAATTCCAAGCACACAACCACGACGAGCGCTTCGAATCCGGATTGCGACCGGTAGCGACTCTCCTGCGCACCAAGCGCTCCAAACGCTGCCGCGCCTGCCGCACCCTGCTCTCCCGCCCAGAGCCAAAGGTATCCAGCACGCGCTACAAGATCAAAGTGCTAGCGCAGAACAACATCCCGCGGCTAGCCATCCGGCCACTGGGGAGCAGCGCCACCTCCGCAGCAGCAGCAGCAGCACCACCGCTGCGGCCACTGACACCCACGCAGCTGCTACTGACGGTGACGAACCCGCTGTTCGACGCGATCCGGGTGACGCTCGCGACACCCGCGCGCACGGCCGGCGCCGCGCCCGCCCGCGTCACCGTGCTGTGCCCGGCCTTCGACGTCGGCGCAAACACCGACGTGTGGGACGACGCGCTCAACGCTGATGCCTCCAACAAGCCACGGGCATTGCTCGGCGGCTACGGCATCGGCACTGCGCCTGCTGACGCGCCCGACGTGAGGAGCGCCGAGGCCGGGAAGGTGTGGGAGCGCGGACGGAATTGGACCGCTGTTATTGTTGAGGTGGTGCCGGAGTTGCTGCCTGGGAGTGTGGGCGCGGGAGTGGTGGCGCTGGAGAGGAAGGGTGGTGCGGGTGCGGAGGACGACGATGACGATGAAGGCCTGCAAGAGGATGAGCTCGTTGTGGAGATTCCGGTCTTCGTTAGGGTCGAGTACGAGACTGAGGCTCACGGCGCGGAGGAGAAGGTTAGGGAGAGAGAGGGTAAGGAGAAGAGGGAGGTTGCGTTTTGGTGCGTTTTGAATGTCGGCACAATTGTTACTGAGTGATATGAGCGACATGTCTGTGATGAGAGTCCTATATACCCAGTATCGTCTTCTCAAGGCGTCTCATTAGAACGAGTAGAGGTTACGGCGACAAACAGTATCATGGAGCACAATTATTAGCATGAGAGAGTAAAAACTACGCCAAGATCATTGTGGCACTAGAAACTCGCGATAGTCTATTTACGCAGCGCATCAGTTGTACGAGCAAGACTCAAAAATAAGCACAAGGAAAAGGAGGTTTCTCAGTCATGATGTAGTACCCCTTGCCACCAATCCATGTCCGTTCTGTCTCGTCTCATACTCAATGAAGTCGTCAACCTCGTTACGAACCGAGTCATGAGAAAATGAGTATCCAGTCGGTTGCATCTCCACCAGAAAACGCCTCGTCCATCAAGACCATCGGGATCTGGAAGATATCATTCATGAACAATGAACAAAACCTCGAACCGCCGACCAAGTTGACGAGGTATAGAAACAACGAGAAAGTGAAAATATGCTTCTCCATCCAAAATGAAATGCCGCGCTCGTGATCCATGAGCAAGCAAGCAAGCAAATTAAACTAGTAGCAATTCTGACTCCACGCCATGCCAGTGACAAAGCAGAGACTAGAGAAATAGTAGTGCGAATCGGGAGCATCCCCATCGGCTATGATGAAAACAAATTCAAAACTCCGTGCAATGGCAGAACGCTCATGGCTCAAGTGACGATAAGATTCTCCGTCTCTCCCACATTCGCCATTTTCACTTCTTAATCATCGTTGGCGAGGCAGTCGACTCGCACCGAGCAGCCTACGACAACATAGGCACATCCTCGTCGGCGGCGCCATCACCGACGCCAGCATCGGTACCCTCAGCAGCGGCACTCGAGCAGCCAGCCACGCTCAAGCGGTGGCCGTGGGCCGCAACAGCCGCGAACGAGCTCGGCACGGAGGCGCCAGCGGCGGAAGCAGCGGCCGCAGCAGAGGCGGTAGCAGCAGCAACGGCACGGCGCGGCCTCTTGCGGTCGTCGGCGTCTCTGCGCGGGCCGGCGCTGTCCTCGCGCTTGAGCGCCGCCATGCTGCGATGCTTCGAGCGCTCGGCGGCGCGCGCGGCGGGCGGCCGCGCGCACCCAGCAAGCAACCCGGCGCGGTCAACGTCCAGCCCGAAGTCCATGAGCAGCGCGCGGCCGTCCTGCGACGTGGCGACGATGCGCCGGTAGTCCGACTTCGCGGCCAGGATCCACGACGTGGTCCAGTTGTCGTAGATGGCGGTGTTGTCACCACTCTCAAAGTCGTACACGCGGATGCCCTGGTCGTACGAGCCGCTGAGCACGCGCTTGTTGGCGTAGTCCAGGAACAGGCTGCGCACCAGCCCGCTGTGGCCCTTCATCGTGTGCAGCAGGTCCGCCGTGCGCGCGTCGTACTTGTAGATAACCTGGTCGTTGCCGCCCGCCAGCACGTAGCGCCCGTCGTCGCTGAATTCCACTGCCGCAAGGCCGCGGTCGCGCGACTCGTAGTCCCGCACGTGCGACAGCGTCTCCATATCCCACAGCTTCGACTTGCCGTCGCCAGAGGCGCTGACCAGGAGCTTGCCACGGAGCTGCACGGCGTTGACGGGTCCACGGTGGCCTTCCAATTGCTTGATCAGCTCCAACGTCTTGCGATCCCACACGCAGATGGTGGCGTCCTTGGAGCACGAAATGATGTAACGATCATCAATGCACACGTCCAGCACACCGGCGGCGTGACGTCGAAGTCGCTTGATCGGTTCGAATGTGTGAATATCCCACACCAGGCAAGTGCTGTCAGAGGAACCCGTCACCATGATTTCGTGGTCATACTGCAGACATAGAATCGAGGCTGAGTGGTAGTCCTTGGGAACGTGGAAGATGGCGTCACCTTCGGGAGTACCGTTGACAGATGCGTAGTTGCGATATGTGTTGTTGGTGACGTCGAGTTGTTGCTGACCCTGAGTGGCCGTGGGCTTCGAAGCAGGTCCTCCAATGACGCGTAAGCATTTGTATGTGTTCATATCCCAGACGCGGATCGTGCGGTCTCTACTACCGGTGATAAGCTTTGTCTCATCAAATTGGCAGCAGTAAACGCTGTCGGTATGGCCATTGAAGTAGATGGCCTTTGGTTCGGCCTTCTTCCAGGCTTTCTCAAGTGCCAGGCGCGTCTTTGACATCTCTTTCCACGGCTGGTCCGGCTTGCCTGGTTCACCCAGACCAAGGCCACCCATTCGCACGTATGGAAGGGGGTTGCTCGGTCGTCGTTTGTAAGCTTGTAGGAAGGCGGTTCGCCAAACGGCGGGAGACTCAGCGAGTCGATGCCATTTCTTCGACACTTGGGTCGCTCGACTTAAGGTCTCATGGTCAAGGTAGCTAAAGATGAGGATGGCTAATTCGGTAGGAAAGGATACAAGTGGATCTGGAGGAGGTAAGTCTGCGTCCGAGAATGAAGAAGAGAAGAGATAGTCGTAGGAGCGGAGCGCGCCTTCGATGTCAAAGTCATCGGAATCCCACGAACCTAGTTTTGTGCCTTGATCCACACTTGGTAATTGATCATCGTCGGCTTCATAGGCGCTGTCGACGTCCATTGGGTCTTCCGGTGTGTCAGCACGCGGCTGCTTCTGCCGTGCGGATATTTGTTGCTGGCGGTCGAGATTGGCCTGCTGAGCGGCAGCTTTGGCGGCCGAACCAGACCCAGGTTGGAAAGCCTGTGCAGGTAGGTGTGACCAGTGACTGTGAAGCATATCCTCGCTGCTTCGAGCCGTGCGTTGCGCTTGACTCAAAGTTTGACCGGATGCTCCTGACACGGCACCTCGGCGCTGCCTTAGAGAATTGAACAAGCGCTTGGCAGTGCGATGGCTGGCCGAAGATATGGATTCCCGCCGGGTAAGGCCGTGGATTGACGGAGTACCAATGGTGCTTGCTATGCTCACGGACGAGGCAGAAAACATCTCGGGTCGATCCTGCAGGCGAGCGCTTTTGCTATTGGACCTCTTCGTGACACGCTCGACCATGTCAAAGGTACGCTTAAACAGATTCTCGGAGGCTGAGGGTCTGCATTCAAGGTTCTCGACGGTGTGGTTCTTGGAGAGGTGTAGGCCGGAGGCGGAGTCGAAAACGGAGGGAGCGTTGATGGAGAAGCGAGGATGTTGTTGGTGTTCGTAGAGTGAGAAGAAGCGGTTGATAGTGTTAGCACCGTGAGAAGTGCGCGGTCTAGGACCGTCGTTGGGCATGACGGGTTTTTATTTTCGGTGCTGCGTCTCACGTATGTATTGGTGGTGGAAGGCTGACGGAGACTTAGCCAACACAGTGGCGGAGGGCTCAGCCGCCAGGAGACAGCAACACACGCAAATGGACCGGTGAGAGGAACAGCGGAGGATGTCGGCCACTAAGACTTAAAGTAGGAATGAAAGAATTAAGAAGTGGTGAGGCAAGCGAGCGTGGGAAGAATCGGAATGCTGGCGGGTAGAGTTTTTCACCGTGACGTGCGGTCTCAGCCAGGGTAACAGGGAGGCGGTGGGTAGTGAACGACGCGTCTGGAGGCTAGGGAGTGCCGACGACGGAGAGATGGATGAGTGGAGGAGAGGAAGGCATGAAATGGAGTAGAAATGATATGGAGGAGGAGACGGGGACTGAGGAGTGCGGAGGGAGGCGTGGGAGGTGTAGGTGTGATGTATGTATTGTATGCGTTGGACTTGGCCGGGCTGGGGCTGTTTTGATGGTGTTGTGGGAACGGGAACGCCGTCATGTTTCGGCACCTCACCATGGGGAACGGCAGAGCCTCTGGCGGCTACTCATAGGCCCCCTCAACCAAAGTCACAGGCCCTCGCTACTATACAGCCGGCCTTTGCGGCCAAATCACAGGCCCTCGCACATAACTCATAGGCCCTCGCAGTAGGCGGCCACGCCCCAGCAAAAGGCGCTGGCAAAGGGCTGTCGGTGGCTCTGGCTCCCGGGTCTGGCGCGTTTTCTTGCAGCAATGCCGCTCATCTTCCGCACCATTCGCCAAAGCAACCAAAAAGCCCATCCCAACGCTGACACTTGTCGGCGCACCAGCTCATCTGTCAAGCAAGGTGAACCATGGTTGCTGATACCGCCCGTCTACCAGTCCATCGAATCCAATCGTCTGCTTTCAACCCCTCATCTTTCTTTTCACTGCCGCTCGTCTTTAACGTCGCAGGAAATGTGGACGCAGACGCAAAGAAACAAAACACACAAATACGAAGTGCGGCTGTTGATGCTACATTACAGCGAACCCCTACCATATGCGGTCGAATCTACTGACTCCCAATGGAAACACCCTTTTCTCAGCATCTTCTTTGGGTCAGGTACCGTATCTGACCTGCCATTTCTTTTGTTTGGTAGCCTACTCCTGTTTGTCCACTGTCGTGGCATCTCAACAATACCGATGTGGAGCCATGTACATGTACCTCATCTTGGCTGCTGTGTCGCTCTTCTGCACCAGTATGCCCTACCTACCTACGAAGTATGTAGCCTTGCTTTATCGGACTGGAATACTGATCTCGCCTTGTCCTTAACTGATTGACTTTTGAGCGTGCATGACATGATACTCTTGCAGTTGTTTTGTCACTCCTGCATATTCTGCCGCTGGAGTTCATGCACGATGCAATTCACGGGGGCGCTTGAGTTCGACCTTTTGAAACAACGTCCATCTGATCCTAGCTCCCAGCCACATCTCTACCTCCGTCTGAATATCTTCTTCATCCGACTTGTAACTCTGCACCGTAACCGAGAAATCAACTATCCGGCACCTGCATTTCTGCAATCTGCGTGCTGCATATCACTTCGGTAGCGATCAGCCACTTTCCTGCAAGAAGTATCCACATCATGCCCTCGGCTTCTTTCTCACCGCCTCTCTTCTACCGTTTGTTCTTCCTCTGGATCGAACCTTTGTCCGCCGTCTTTGGCGCATATTGGGCCCATTTTCTACCAGCCACCTACATTCAACTCACCCATGCTGCCTCCGCACCTGCTTCGGATGCTCTTGTTCCCCTCTCCACCAGAATTGTGCTGTCTCAGCTCGCCAATCTGTACTTTTTGTTCACCTTAAACGAGGCGCTGGTTCTTCGATCTACGGACGATATTCGGGTTTGGCGCACTCTGCTTTTTGGTTTGCTCGTCGCCGATTTTGGCCACTTGTACAGCGTCTATCCTCTTGGCATTGACATCTACTGGTCGGTGTCGAAGTGGAATGCCATCGATTGGGGTAATATCGCCTTCGTATATGCCGGCGCCCTAACGAGAATTTCATTTCTGCTTGGCATTGGCCTATCAAAACAACATATGGATGACAAGTCGAAGATCAATTAGACGCCTGTCAACCCACATGCCATGCGGCTCTTCTAGAATGCATGCAATTTTTGCGGGTTGAGCCAGCACTTAACCTTTCCTGATCAACAAGATCAGCGCTGATGGTTCAAGCGGCTGAAAATTCACATGCATTACACATCTCAGCCGTTGATCGCTCAATTTGGGAAGATGAAATCAGCTGATGGTCAGCGTAAAGACTACGGCTGTAGCATATTATGAACGGTCACTCATTCACATGGTATAGGATTGAGAATCGCCAAATGTTGGAAGTTCTATGCGACGCATGGGTGCCTTTGTGCTCTCCACCCAATGACCTCTTACAAAGAGCTAGCAATTCATGCCCGGTGCTTACTACTACTTTATATCGGTGTCGGTTATAGTCTTCGACCAAGCTACTGTGACCTACGGAATGACTAAGGCCTGACTTCCTTACTCATTCTATACTCCTTGCACTAGGTATTAAGCGCAAAATTCCGCCCTTTTACACCATCTGGATCTTGGCGACTTCCACGATGAAAGTGACGTCAACTGTCAATGTTGAACCATCTCCATATTCAATTGCGTCCCACCAAACATCACTCGACCAGAAATATCTTCTGCTTCCGGACGTGCGTACGAGATGTTCGTTGTCTAAAAATGGAATCGCTAGAGGTACGAAGTGGGGATATGACGTTCTCGACAGAGTTGTGCAGTCCTCAGCCGATACCTGATGTACCATCACCAGTTTGCTTCCACGAACTGAAACATAGCTAGTGAGCTCCATTTCTTTGAGCAACATGTCCATACGGAAGCGCAGGGCTGAGAATAGTACCGAGACTTGCGTTCATGAGCTTGAAGAATGTTAGCAAGAGCGGATGAGCACACGGTCTCATGGCACCTTCAAGCTTGTTTTTTTACCTTACATAACCGTCCAGTAATCGAAGTTGTGGGGAAGCCATCTTCCAAACATAGCTCAGAGCTCACCACCCTCCAGTCTTTTGGTTGCATGAACTTATTGCTGGTACTCGATCCGGGAATCACGGCGACCCATTCCGTCTGCAGGAAATATGCATGCGTAAGTCTAATTTAGCGTTCATCTCGCTTGCTTTTCTATAATATACTTTTTTGGGATATCTCAAAGAGCCAAACCGTTAACAATCCCGCGGAGAAAGAAAGTACAGCCTTGCCAAGTAGGTGAAATGTACAGAGCTAAACCCAAACCTTGGAAGGCGTTACAATGCCTTTATGTGTATCCTCCAACGCCTCGCTTTTGAACCAAGTAAGCAGATAGTAGCAGTAGATAGCAATCTCAGCGCTAGCCTTCCAAGGCCCGAACCTCATCCCACAGATCCACACCCTCCGCATCCATGCTATCACCATCCCAGATGAAGCCCTCGAGGAACGCCTTAACCGACTTCCACCGGCGGACGCCCTTCCTCTCCAGCAGCGCCGCAATGCCCTGCACGAACCACCGCCGCTCGCTCTCATCCTCGCACACCCGCGCCGCCACACCTCCAACAAACAGCAGCCACAGCACCACGGCCTCTGCACTCCCGCCGCGCTCCTCACCTAGTCGCTCCACCACCGCGGCTAGCGCATCTCTCAGCGCGCGCACCAGCCGCTGCAGCACGCCCGTCGACGCCGGGTAAGGATGCAGCACGCCGCAATCGAGCAGCAGCACGGCCGCGCGCAGCGCCGCTGCAAGCGGCGCCTCGTCGTCGTCGCCGTTCCTCCGCGGCAGCAGCGACAGCGCGTCGTGGTGCAGCGCGCGCGCGCTTTCTCGCGCCGCAGCCGCCCGCAGCGGCGTTGCGGGCCGCGGCGCCGCCAGCAGCACCGAGAGCTGCGCCAGCGCCGAGCACAGCGCTGGGGAGAGCGGCGTGGCCGAGCCCTGCAGCAGCGTCTGCAGCGCGTGGCCGGCGGGCGGCTCGGCGTCGAGGAAGGGCTCTGGCGACGGCGAGACGGACGGCGGGGCGGTCGCCGGTGTTGAGACCGGCGTCGTGTCGGCGAAGGGCTGTGTTGGCGCGCGGAGTGAGAGCGCCGCGACGTGCGCGTCGTGCGCGCTGAGCATGGCTGCGATGCCGCGGTTTGCGATGCCGCGGATGCCGAGCTGCCGCCGCGAGAGGAGCGCTTGCAAGGCGCAGTCGTGCACCGCGCTGGGCTGCGTCGTCTCGAAGGCGGCTGTCCAGTCGAGCGGCGTGCCGGGTGCGAGCCGGAATGGGTGCGGCACGCGCGCGTTCAGCGCGCGGAGATTGGCTTCTGTTTGCGGGTCTTGTCGCTCTGTCGCCATGCACAGCACCGATAGGAGGAGCTCGTCGGATGGCTCTTCACCATCGCGGAGGCGTGACACCTCTTCGTTGATGAGCCGCAGTGCCTCGCCGCGGTGTGCCAGCAGATCGAGCGTCTGGTATGCTAATGCTGTGTTGCGGGATGCAGTTGCCGAAGCACACTGCACGGCGTGGAACGCCATGGGTGAGGCTCGCACCGCTATCCACGCTTCCATTGCCAGGTCCGAGATTTCGATGGGTAAGCTTGCTGGCACTCCGAACGGTACTTGAAGCATACGTTCCACTGCATATGACAGTCAGCGAGCTGCAATTGTCTCATGGAAAGCTTAAGAAGGTTAACTTACAGTGTTGAATCATTTCTTGCTCCAATGGATTCCACGTGTCTTGGAAGGCCAGAGCCGGCATCATATCAGCATCGAGAGCTGAGAAAGGTGGATTCGTAGTTACTGGCATGTCCTGACTCATGTTTCCGGACACAGTTTGTGAATAGATATCTTTGAGCATTGCCGCGAGTTCTTTGGTGGAGAGCACAACCAGGCCACGTTCTTTCTCTTCGGTTTGACGGCGACGACGGACGTTTTTCATTGCGTGTGACCGAGCCATGGTTCGATTTCTCTTCTGTGAAGCTGGATCATTTTGACTGAGATCGATAAAGCGGAAGAATTCAGACGACGACTCGCTCTGAGTGGAGTCAGCTCCCGAGTCCTCGGTTTCAGAGCCGGGTTTGCGTTTCGCCATGAACTATACAGAGGGCGATTGAAGAAGTTACAGCAAGTGTTTGGAGGATGTTTGGATTTTGTATGCCCATGGCTTCAAAATGGGTTGCCTTGTATAAGTAGGGTGAGCCATGGTCACGCGAGGCGAATCTTAGTGCTACATTCGGACAGAACATGGCTAATTTTCGCCTTAGAGAGCTCTCCGCTGCAACAATGGAACAAGGAAGAAAAGACGTGAACTGAGGCTGGAAGACGACATGGCTCTCAGGAACAGTAACGCGTCGGAAGAGCACCATCGGGGGGAAGAAGTTGACCGCAACGGCTTATTAACCGATGCCGTGGCCGGGGTGGGCGAGCCTAAAAAAATACGAACACACCCTCCATAGGGAAAATGCTCCTTGGCAGCTTCGCCATTTCTCGCAACCCGCCTGTCTGGTCCAAGGTACAGGGTGCAAGCTTAGTGACGGAGTGCGCGACCAGCGAAGACTCCTTCGGAGGCTTGTGGATGGCTTACTGATTCCGCTCTTCGGCCTCCCATTGCAGGTTGGATGCACACCCGGCGCCATCCCGTACCCGACTGCCATGCGCCAACGCCCAAATTTAACCCATTGGCGTGCGGAAGGCTTTCCGTACCCTGCCACGCTTAAGCTGCCTTTTCGCTAGCACTGGACCTGTTTGGAATTCGTTGATTTGAGCCGTGGCGGTCAAGCCCGTGTCGTCCTATATCCCCGCAGATCTGCCCGACTACACTAAGGAAAGCCTTCAGCGAAGAGACTCTTCTAGATACACCACGAACGGTCAAGCATTATTGATAATGCAATCACGCTGACTTGAAATCCATAATATGAAAATTTTACCTCGATTATCCACTCCACCATGCCACTCGAACCTGGAGAAACGAAAGACCACGACAGATGACTCCACGCTCAAAATGCAGGCTCCGAACGAAACGTGTCAAAGCTTACATTGTCTAGTTATTTTGGATCGACAGTGACAGCGAGAACCTACCGTATCAACGCCGAAACTTGATGCTTATTTGGATAACACTGACATTGATATGCGCTACTTGCAGTTGCACAGCCGCCATACTTCTACGAGGATTTCACATGTTAAGCCTCGAATATTGCTACCTATTTTGGACGTCCACTGACAATGACATCTTCCACATTGCACTGCTCCATGAATAGTCTCGTCTTCCAGTCGCATAACCACCATGCGTCCGTATCTGATAGGCCACCATGTCAACGTCGTAAATTCTTACTAAGGAGTAGAATATTCTCTCCCATAACTAGTCGATGTTCGATGAGATACCTAAGTCATACGCACCGCTATAGGAACATTGGCAAGTTTGATTTTGTCAGAGAGGATGAATTCACTGATTCTGCATACCTGAGTAATCTCAGACCAGTGGGACTGCTTAGTGCCTCGGTCTCGTCAAGTTATGTCGTAGAAGTCAATGTTTTTAGACGTAAGAGCTCCGTCGAAGCTGTACCCTGTTCACAATGTGGCGTGGGAGGCGGGAAAATGACAGTTCTGTTACTTGGCAGGCGGACATGCGCGCATTCTTCATCGGAAGTGCCGAAGCATTGATGTTAGCAGTCAGCAGCAGGCTTCTCTGCGTTTCTCAGCTTGTAAAATCATGGTGATTTTATGAAAGCGGTGAGCATCATGCAGATATAAATGTCGTGCAGCTCGTGGACAGGGAATGCCGAAGAGGTTAGAGTGGCTTACTAAGCATCAAGGCAAAACATCGCAGCTAGTTATGGGATCAAAGCTCCGATTATCATTGCATGACATCAGTAAACAAAGACAACAACCACCCGCCAAACCCTCCACAAACACAGCTCGTTGTACTGTCTGCTCTTCTTGCAACCGAAATCGAATACACCGGCGAAATTCGCCACCAACATGGCGCCAAAGACGCCCAAGAAGGCGGCTGCGAATGGCCCTACCACCACTTCCAACACCACTGCTAGCAAATCTAAAGCAGTTGGACCTGTTACTCCACGTCTTCAAGCTCAAACTCCTTCAAATTCCAAAGTACCAGAGCCGTTTAAGTTTACACTGGTTGTCCTTCTGGCCTTCTCCCTCACATCCATCCTCTATCAAGTCGCTTCCCTCTTCAGTGGCACCGAGTTTGGTAGCATCAGCCGAAAAAGTCCAACTCTCGTCCAGGCAGTCGGTTTCAATCTGTGGAGAATCTTTGAGCTTGGAGTCGGTTGGTACTTGGGATATGATGGTTAGAGAATTGGTTTGCTCTCGAAATTGACATTTGCTCTCTAACGCCACGAACACAGACCTCGACCTCACGTCGTTGACTCTCCTGACACGCACACCGTACTACTTCCTACTCAACACCTTCTACAACATCGCAACCAGCAAATCGCTTCTCTACCTCTCCATCGACGTCGTGTCAAGCGCGCTGCCATTCACGCTCCTGCGCACACGCCTCCCACACCACACACCACGCAGCACACCAACCCTCCCAAACGCCTCCCTCCTCTCCGACCCATCCATCCGCGCCCTCACCCTCACCGCCTCCGCTGCCGCCTACGCAATAGCCCTCTCCATCAGCCTCCGCACCTGGACGCCGCCATTCCTAACCGCGCACGTCGCCGGCCTCGCGACGGTGGAGCGCGCACACACCGCGCCGCCCATCCTGCTGGCCGCAGCCTTCACGCCGCTCGGGTGGGCCGCATCCTCGTTCCTGTTCGCCGCGGCGGCGGCCGCGCCCGCCGACGTGGCCTCCGCACCCTTCGACCCGGCCTCGGCGTCGCTCTTCGAGACGCTCCGCTGGAACGTCTGGGCGTGGCGCCGCGCCACAAAGGTCCTGGTGTCGCGCGCCGCCGTGCTTGCGCTGCTGGTGGGCGCGAGCGCATTCGTCAAGGTGTGGGGTGCTGTTGACGGCGCGGACGTGTCTGGCGCTGCGGGTTGGGCCGCGCTGTGGGCGCTTGCGGCGGCTGCGCAGGGCCCGCTGCTGGGCTGGATTGGCCTTGTGGGCCGGGATGCTGCTGCTGAGGTGTAGGGTGGAGTTGTGGCTGTTGGAGTTGCGTTGTTTGTGTTTGCTGGCGTTGAGGAAAGTGCTTGCTATGTGCATGGTACGTAAATGGGTTGGAGTTTAGCTTGGTGGCCTGCTTTTGGCTCGGTGTGCGGCTGGGTGGATCTTGGAATATGAGTTCTGCTACATGGAGCAGGGAAAAGCAATGGAGTTCGCACATCTCGAATGTTAACAGCACGATTAGGCTTGAGCAATGGTCCAATATATAGCTTAAAGTTCATGGCTATAGAGCTGCTTTCTGGCCTTAAATCATCCAGACAAATGATACCTCACTCGAAATATCACGGAAACTCATTTATCAGTCCATACGTACAGTGTGATTCTTCCTACATGACCCGACCTAGCTATACAAATTTAGGATCATAGATAGAACTCTGCTCCGAAAGACCTGATTACAGGTGCAAAAAGTACAGTACAGTTAATAGCGGAGTGTAGGGAAGATGAGTGGTGAGTGGTAGCAAAGAGCAAAACCGTAAGCGTACAATAAAAAGAACCAAGAGCCAATTCCATGCAATAAGATAACAAAGTAAAGCGCCATCCTCAAAACTCCGCAAAACCTTAAGAGCCTGTTGAGTTGGCATAATGCTGCGAAAATGCTAAGCCGGAGAGATGCCAGATATATACCCGTGTCGAAAGGAGAAGAGATGGTAACGGTGGTAATTGTACAGATTATACAGTGTTTACCAGAATGAACCAATGGATCGGATGAATCTCCAGCTTAATAGTGCCGGTATGTCCATCTAAACTCTAGTGCATTCCAAGTCCCGATCATGCAGAAAGGACAATAATGACAGAGTTGAGGTGAGTGGGTGGTGGGTTGAGATGCAAAATGCTTCAGGTCGAAACCGCAGTAGTAGCCACACCTCTTCTCTTCGGATTCGAGCTCCTCTTCTTTCGCGTAGTAGTCTTCTGATCACCATCAATGTACTTGATCAATTCGTCAATGTTCCTGTTGTCGAGCTCATACGAAGTACTACCAGACACACGTCCACCGATCACCGCATCACTTGTCGCAGACACACCAGCCGGTTGTGGCTTTGCTGCTACGGGTACCTTAGTAGTGAAGTGGACGCGGCGTAGTTTGCCTGACTCTAGGTCCTTGGTGCGCTTTGCGATGTTGACAGCGTTCTGCGTCAGTTGATCTAGCCATTGCTCAGCTTCCTTTGTGTTGCGGTCTTCCGGTCCTAACACTGAGCGGAAGATGTTGCAAGACTCGCGCATGCGGTTAACGGCAGCGTGTGCATCGTTGTCGAGAGCTAGCGCCTGAGCAAGTTGGAAGAGAAGTGTCGCCGAGTTGACAGACGTCTTTCCTGACGTGGCTTCACTAATTTTGAGAGATGCTTCGAACCACACTCGTGATTCATGATATCTCTTCATACTTTGGAGCATCACAGCAGCGTTGTTGATTGTTGTGATACAATCTGGATGGTTCGGGCCATATACAACTTTCCAGAGGTTAAGCGCATGCATAACATAAGCAAGAGCCGCTTTGGAATTGCCATTGGCATGTTCGAAGAGGCCGAGATTGAGATAGCTGAGAATGGTCTCGGATGCGTCGACGCCCATTGTACGTTCGGCAACTAGGACAGCTTTCCGGGCAAGTTCGACTGCCGCATTCTTTTCTTCCATGCCGTAGTAGATGGTCGAGAGTTGAAGATAGACCCTAGCAACTTCTGGATGAAGAATACCATAGATTTGCTCATAAAGTGAGAGCGACTCCAGCAAAAGCTCTTGACCAATCTCCTTCTGATCCTGAGCGATTGATATGCGTCCGCCATCAAACGCTTCTTCGGCAAGCACACTCTTTGGAGAGGATTCTTTGACCACCGGTACAAAGTTCAATATATCTTCAGGATGGAATACGACGTTTGTCGAACGTGGAGAACCGGTGCGTTGTGGTGACACGTTGTCCTTGCCCTTCTTTTTCTTCTTCCCGCTACTCGACTGGCCATTAGTCGAAGGTATTTCGATGGGACTAGGCGGCGACTGGTCATGGCTTGTTCCATTTGTGTGAGGAGTGCGCGGAAAGGAATAATCCTTTGCAGTAAGCTGCAGGCCTAGCTTCAGAGTAACTTCGCGAAGCATTTGCAGTTCCTTTCCCTTTGCGACGAGATCTCCTTCTAGTTCATATCGGAATCGCATCCGAACCTGATCAAGAACAGCTTCTCGAACCATGCTAGGATCAACCTTTTCGTATTCATACTCAGACTCGGAGTGCATTGCTTTTAGAGAATCGTCTGTTTCGGCCACTGGCTCTGGATTTTGACCTGTTCCAAGCAGGCAATTCAAGAGATGAGCTACGCAGTTTGGTGCAAAAATTACTGGCAGATGGCGTAAATGTTGATTAACCACGTGTTTGAAAGCTCGCGCAACCATTTCTTGTTGACACAGCTGGCGCAATGCCTGCAGACGTGCGCTGTCGCTATCGGATAGCTTGGCAACAGTGCCCAAGTACCTCATGTTGATGCCACGCTTGTGGAGTAAAGTCGTAAGTGACTCACCATCCATTGGGAATCCCACATCACCTTCTTGGAGCTCGTGGATAAGATGAGGCAAAGCATGAGATGTCAAATATGTGCAGACGGCACGAACTTCAGCCTCGTCCTTCTCTTGCTGCTCCTTCTCCTCATCAGTTTGTGGAGTCTGGCCAGAAAATACATCGGGATTCAGTGCGAAGCGGAAGTTGGAAATGTCGACTCGAGGAGCTTCGGAAGGCAAATCTTGCTTGGAATCGGACTTTGCTTCTTCTGACTTTTCTGAATCATTCCCTTCCACTTCTGCTTTCGATTCATCGTCGTGGCCATTCAGCTGCTTCTCGACATTGTCATTATTTGAATGAGCGGTGTGGTCGGCAGCCTTCGCGAGTTCTGCGTCGACGTATTCGCGTAGTTTGAGACGAGCATATGAATCAATCAGCTCTTGTCGAAGAATAGCCATGCGATGCGGGTAGTCTTTCTTCTCTGAACCCTCCTTTTCCTCCTTTGACTCCCCCCAATATTGTTCGAGCCACATGACATCGAGTGGAGTGATACGGTACAAGTCAAGAACGTATTTACGACCATCAGTTCCTAACAAGCCTTTGGTTTCGACGCTTCCTTCGAGGTCATGCCTTTTCCGTTCCTTATCCCATACTGGGTGCTTTTTGACATGAAGTGCAGATGACAACTTCTCAAATAGCGGGACAAAGGCTTCATGTTCTGCAACAACGTCCTTGCCTTCAACACCACCGTAATCAATCTGGTGCTCACCAGGTTCGCGTTGTTTGAAGATACCAGGTACAATGCTTTGGCCAACGATACGCTTGCCTAGATAGTCTACTACGACAGTTCCAGGGGTGAAGAGACCATTGATGTCTAGCTGATTCACAGCCTTGACACCTACGATATCTTTACCAGTGGCAACGCGTGCAGCTTCATCACCACCATCTGTTACAAAGGTACCTACTCCATCAGCACCAAAGGAATAGAAAATGTTGTTGTAGACAAAGATCTGAGCCTCGCGGCCTTCCGTTGGATTAAGAGGCGGCACCTCTCCTCTTGCAATTAGGACGGCACCTCGAACGGCAGCTTCATTGTAGTCGGCAAATAGTTTTGAGGTTAGACGTTCTCGGAAAACTTTGTCTTGAACAGTCTCCTTTGGAAGCTCTTTCGTCGATTGAAATTCTTCATTCCAATCTCGCAGTGTTTCAGTGCTCTCAGCGCCAGAGAGTAAATAGCTCTCTTGTGTCCGTGTAATATCGGCCTGATGTTCTTGGGAGGTTGCAGATGGCTTCCGCACAATCCATGGGCTAGCGGGAATCGCATTTGACAGTTGAAACAGTGTGAGAGGGTCTCGTTTGCTGTTGTATTCTTGAAGAGCATGGAATGATGAGTCGAAAGAAGGAGAGATTCTTCTCAGGAGTGTCAAGAGTGAATGCTCAGAAAAGTTCTTTGGCGCTTGCTTCGGTAGTGGATCGAACTTGTTGTGGCTCGACCTGTTCACGTAAAAACCAGAAACATGAGACGTAATGTGATACTGCTCGCCTTCGTTTGTGACTACAACCAGATAAAGCAGATGGCCCTTAGTACGTAGATAATACGGTGGTGGATGCCATGGAGACAAACTGACAGACTTTATCGTCTTAGGTGCAGGCTGTTCCTCAGGAGGTAGCAGTGAGTAGATGGAACCTTGAGCGTCAAAGTTGAATGCGGCTACATCGTCGGTATCTGTTGAAGTCGATTCCTCTGAATGATGTCCATTGCTCGAAACGTGCTTCTCTGGTATGTAGTCGTGCAGAGACAAGCCAGCGGAAATGCCATGGATCGTATCAGTACGGTCACCAGCAGCTCCTACCAATTCTCTGATGCGCACGACATGCATTCGCGCCTCTTTTTCCGTATATGGATCTTCAACCAAAGTCAACGTGGAATCAGGAGTAATGCCGGAAACCTCAGATAGTTCTACAAAATCGTTGATGCGTTCTCCGTTGTGTTCGAGATGGAAGCAAGAGTACTGCATAGCAAAAGGCTGGTCGACAAGGGCCTGCCGGATGTCTTGCATCTGCTCTTGGGTCGAAACTTGAATTTGAGTCTTCCATGGCTCGTGAGGAAGTTTTACTGTGAGGGAGAAGACGTGCTCAGGAGGTTTGGGAGCTTCGTCACCGTCTAGGGACCGGTCTGCGGGCTTTTCTACGGAGGATGGGACATCGGCTGAAGCTGGAATGACTGTTGGTTAGTTTCTACAAATATCATAAACGACTTCCCGCATGCAATTGAGGCAAGAATACGCCAGCATATGGAGCATGTGGGAAGGTCGAAGCTGTGCAACGCACTGGATACGGATGTAGATGCTTCAGGACTCAAGCTTGCGCTCATTGTTAATCTAGAAAGCAAAGGAGTGGAAGGTGAGCAGTACGAAAAGAAGGGAAGAAGAGTGGCAACAGTATGCAGGAACGAAATTAATTACAATTGGATGGGAGAGGAGTTTGGTTGATTTTGCGAGTCAACGAGGAAGCTGGAAAGCAGAATTTAAAAAAAAAAGATCCTGTCTTCCCTGATGAAATTTATTACACCTTTCAAGGTTGCTAGGATTTTTACGGTAATCTTTGTTGACGGGAAATCCGCCTCCGGTTTACTCTAAGTGGCCTCCGTTTTGGGCATGCTCGCCCTCGCTTAGTCACCCTCCACTCTTGACGTCTAGGTACCTTACGTTAGGTATAAAAGAACACTTCGACCCTTCTGCTACGCCCGTTGACTGCGTTACCTCAGATAATTCAAGCTGCCGCCAGCTCATGCGCCCGCTACTCGTGATGTGTGCGATGCACCTTCCACGTAAGCTACGACCTGCAGCTCTTGGGGCTGTGCATAGCGTATCAACCCTGCAAATCCAAGGAGAAGTTGGCGGAATCAGAGGAGAAACAGATTCGTTAGCTACTGTAACAAATCCTCTTAAACCAAATCATTGTGTCAACCTCAAATGAGCCGTTTTGATTGCCCTTTCGTACATCTCTCCTTCCCTTTGCTCGAGGCCACCACATCTACTTGGCTCTTATTTTCGTTGTTTCTGTGTTCTCGCGACACTCAGCCTTTCAGGCTGTGGACTAACTCAAGCCTGTAGATCTCGAACCTCCTTTTGTCCTTTTGACGAAGTATCATAGTCGATGGACGGCTACTGCAGGCGCAAAATCTGGAAACCAAAGACATAGAAAGGCCCTCCATCGAGTATTCTGGGCAGCCGGCAACGCCCCAGGAACTGAACATGGAAGAGAATACGGATGATCAGCCTTCTCGTACACCCTTGTGGAGTGCTTCGGAGGACATTGCAGAAGAGCCAGCAGAGCTAGCTTCGCCTAATGAAGAGCACACACTGCCTCCGTCTATCGAAGAGCTTAAGAGTATGATGCTGGCGTCAGGGTGGTGTCTTCACCAGATCAACTATCTCACTCAACTATACAACACCATAGATTTACAAAAGTTTGCTTCGTTGGACCGAACGCAGAGGGCGGTGGACCATCAGGCGTGTGCCAAGGCAACGCAATGCGTCGCGTTCAACACAGATATGAAGAATTATGCAGTCAAACATGCGGCGACTTGCTCTTACCCTGGACCTGGATCTGGCTGCTATACAGTTCGCGTTCCGTACGAGAGGTTAATCAATGTTATCAAAGCTGGTCATGTGCCCTTGGTTTCTATCCGATGTAGTCCGGAACATGGCCTATCTTTTCGGATCCACCGACGACGTTTTCGCGCTAAGTATGCTTCCATTAGCCACGTTTGGGCCGATGGCTTAGGTAATCCTGTCGACAATGCTCTGCCGTCCTGTCAAGTTAAGCTACTCCAATCATTATTAGATTACGGAATGGACGACTCTCACATTACACATTATCTACACCTTGGGTTTCGCAAAATGCTCTGGATGGATACCCTATGCATTCCTGTACAGCCAGAACATTTAAACCTGAGGCGTCGATGTATCGACTCGATGGCTTCAATCTATGCGGGATCAGATCGAGTGTTTGTTCTCGATAAAGAGCTAATGTCCGTTGCAAGCGGAAAACGTGATATAGACCTGTACCGGATAGCTTGCAGTGTATGGATGTGTCGGAGTTGGACGCTTCAGGAAGCAATCCTTCCCAGACATTGCTTGTTCCAGTTTTCTAACGGCATCTACAATCCGCTCCAGGACTATCGCTTCGGATCCCGATACCAATATCGGTCTCCGGAACCAGAAAACCATGATGCTTCCTCTGACACCTTCGGAGTCACGCCTTCCGATGCATTCAATGCAAGATGCGCTATCGAAACGACCGTCATTGACAATTTCTTGCAAATGAGGAAGCAAATCCGCTCCGTTGTTGAGTTACTTGAGAATCAGACATTTTCGAAGAATTCTGAAAGACTGGAGGCTTTCATTTCGACCTGGAACGCACTCGCTGGCCGCTCGACTACCAAAGCTGATGACCTTTACGTGGTGCTTGGAAGCTGCCTCAATTTCAAGCTTCGACAATTCCGGAAATTCAACACCCCGGAAGAAACAATGCAGCGTATAATATTCAGCTTTTCAGAATTACCTTTCTCCTTATTTTTCAACTATGGAGAGAGGCTGAACTCGGATGGACATCATTTCAACAGATGGCTACCAACCGCAGTCGGCCGTCAGCTTCTCCTGCCTGGATCTACGTTCATTCTCCCTCATCCAAAGATATCAAAGTACTCCGATCAAGGAACACGCCTGCAACTCAAGCTTGGGCCAGAGTTGGCTCTGTATCTCTCTAACTGTGCGATTCCGCAGCTGGATCAGTTTACGATCTCGACGGATCAAGGAGTCTATGAAATCTATCCATCACTGGCGCCCACAGACACGTTTCAAAGAAATGGCTTTATAGCAACCTGTGTTGTCATGGAGAACTTTTCAACTTCTGCCGAAGGAAAACTTAAGGGCGCCTGTTTTTACGTCCTTAGCATCCAAAATCCAACGCAAGCCAGCACAGGGGGTGCATTGATCGAAATGGTATATTGTTGCCCACTCGTTATCATAGCCCTTGAAGGCCGGCCGCAATCAGCCTCAGACTTCCCTGCCTCAAAGATGAACAGCAAATGTACCTTCTGGGTCAAGTTCGGTAAGTATTTTTCTTTCCTTTCTGACGAATAGGGTAATGTCTAACACTCCCAAAGATCCTATTCCGGCCTTCAAGCCGCTTAAGCGTCAGGGCTTGATTGAAGTTTCCTCCTTCGACATTTTTAACTTGCTGATTACTCTCCTAGGGCTATTCTTTATCATATATGCCGCAGGGGACGTGTATCAAAACGGCATGCCCAAAGAAGAGCGAGACAATTACCCAAAAGCTTTGACGGTCTTCCTTCTGATTTTATTCATCTTGATAGGCTTCATTCCTGCTTTCATATTTGCCCTTATAATTGGCGCCCCCATATTCGGTCCTTGCGCATTTGCGAGCTCAGCTTTGATCAATTATACGGCCTTCTATGGTGCATACGATGATGACACAATACTCGACAGGACCGGAAGATTTTTCAAGGCTATTGCAAAGGGATTCGGGGAAGCTTTCCGTAGGCTTTTCGGTTGGTCGTGGCGTGTACTGGGCTTGAGACGGAATACGATCACACCCGCTGAAGAGTTCGAGGTCTAAAAGGTCGCAATATCGGGTCCCTGCGCGGAACATTGTGTATACTGGATAAAGGTAGAACCTTTATAAAGCCAACCTCAAGGACAGCGAAGGTCGGACACCACTGTCGTGTGCGGAAGCGAACGGACATACAGCGATGAAAAACGCACCGCTTTGCTGAGAAATCAAGGATAAGCTCATGCTTTCAATAAACTGTCATGTTTCATATATCGTGACGCTCATTCATGCGGATACTCTTCGCATGTAGTAGACTATAAAGCACCACTGCCTTGCGATACCGTAGTCAAATTGTTAACGCTAGAAGTTGCCTTTCCACAATTTGTAACAATGTTTAGGGACGGTGCTTGGCGTCAAGGCAAAAGATCCTCCAAAAGCGGCGGCGTATATCTCCGTTTTGAGCGGCAAATTTCCCGTCAACCTGTCTTTGGTTGTAGAGCAATGATGCCTGTGCTTGTGGAACTGTCGCGACTATCACGTGTCGCCTTTTACCCAGCAAGCATGAATGGATTAATGCCAAAGTAGAATGTTTCTTACATCTTCCAAAATTTCCGCTTAAATTACTTCCGTCCTCGCGGAAAAAAAAAAAAGGTGTTAGCTGTGCCGGAAATGACTCGGCTTTGGCAGCGCGCGGTTTGACTCGGCCTTGCTCCCGAATGCACCCGGCACCAGCGAGCTGCAACTCCCATCATCAGCCCTGTGTATGTACTGCTCACGATGCAGCTCGTTAAAAGCTTGCTTGCATGCTCAATGCACATCATTTCCCTGTGGATATTGATCACGAATTCCGGTGAGTGACTACATACGTACACCAATGGACGCTATATTCGCAATGCTCTGCGGCCTCCGGCGTAGCATTGCTAGAAGACCGGGACTTTTGGAGTGATGACTTTTCGTGCAAAAGGCAGGGGAGTCTACGAAGGATCTCATGGGACATTATGACGTACTGGCAATTATACTTCTGCACCAGTTAATTAATTGTCCATCTCCACCTTGAGCCTTCAGCTGCTCCGGTATGTTGCGCTTCCTCTGAACGCCAAGGCCCTATCGTATCGTACTAGGAGCTGGAAAAGCTGATGGCGTCGAACCATCTCCCATTGTTGTGCTTAACTGATCAAAATTCTGTCATGAACACTGCAAGCAGCTCAACACCGACCCGGCCATCATAAAGAATGCCTGTCCCATAATGCGTCTAACCTCTGCCTATGCCTCTAGCAGACAGCGTATAGGTTTCCAAGCAGCGTCACCATGATTGGTAAAAGTTTTGCACTGCGGTACCCCTTTATGCGCCATCTGAACCTCAGCCCTTCGAGGATTCAAGCCAATTATCAAAGACCTACCATATTAACCATTCACCAATATGCTGCTGGACTCCAAAACAGACAAATTTCGACAATTGGCCTTCCATCGTCACCAGACCCGGAATCCGATGCAACAAATAAGGAAAATGACCCGTCAAAGGATCATGATCGCGTTTGGAAAGGAACAGCATTCAAAATGTTTGAATCCTCTATGACCACACTTGCTTCTATCGCGGTACTCGGAATAGTTGGCTACAGCTATACCCTCTACTATAAGTATCACGTCCTACGAAAGATGGAAAACGCCTTCAAACCTGGTGATCCCGTCCTTGAACGAGCTGGACGTGGAATCTCAACTCACAGAGAGACGAATGGTTCAGAGGAAACAGAGGAGACTGAAAACTGGATTCTGCGGCCGGAGCAGGAGCTCATCGACAACATTGTCCATGGCAAGACACAGCAGTATTACTATCTACTAATCGGAGAAAAAGGTACAGGGAAAAGTAGCATGTTGATTGAAGCGATGAGGAAGAACGATGGCGAAGGAGTTGCTATGTTCGACGCCCACGCCGATCTGGAAATCTTTAGAGTCAGGCTTGGGAAGGCACTGGACTTCGAGTATCATGAAGATAATATCGGTGGCTTGTTCAGCATCCGTGGACCGAGAGATGCTTCTGCCTTGTTGGACGTTGAACGTGCCTTCAATAAGCTTGAGAAGGTGGCACTGAAGCGACGAGCAATCCTCGGCAGGCCCATAGTCCTCATCATCAACAGCGTGCATTTGCTTCGAGATGATAACGATGGTAGAGATCTTCTGGAGCTCATTCAGCAGCGTGCTGAGATGTGGTCTGCAACCAACCTCTGCACCGTCGTGCTAAACTCAGACGACTACTGGGTCTATGAACGATTGAAGAACTTGGCGACTCGACTGCGGGTACTACCGATCAAAGACCTTCAGAAGGAAGCCGCCATCCGAGCGCTGCATAGCTACCGAATGAAGTTCCATAAGGAAGACACGAACCCTGCCATCCTTGAAGCCGTCTACGACAAAGTAGGTGGTCGTCTTTCCTTCCTCGCCCGTGTATCCCAGGCGAGGGATATGTTGGCTCTGTGCGATCGTATCAACCAAGATGAAAAGATTTGGTTTCTTAATAAATGTTGGATCCTGGGCGAAGAAATGGACGACGATGTCATGGATCAGCAAAAGTTTGCATCAGCCGCAATGGTGCTGGCCAAAGCCCTCGTGGATAAAGAGAAGGATATGAAAAGCACTTACGATCCAGATATTGGTCACATCCTTCCTTCAGTCCCGCTACACGAGGCGAGACAGATCATGACGAGGGCGGATTTCATCCAAAGCTACGATCACGAGAATTTGTTTACAATTGACTCGGATGCTATGGTACGAGCCGACTCAGTGCCGATGATGAACGCATTTCGCGACGTCTGTTCTCAAGATGGGTTCGAAGAGCACCTGGAAGCGACGCTGGATCGCATTTCGGCCATTGAGAGTTTGGGCCGAACGAGAGAAATTACGATCAAGGACCTTTGGAACGGAGGAAAGTATAAAATCATGGCTAAGAATGCGAAGGGAGGTGTAGCGAAGGAAGTGTCCTTTGCGGTTGAGACAGCAACCGAAAACAATGGCAATGACTGAATGAAGCCAACGGAACGAAAATAGTGCGCATGCAGTGTTCCAGATTAGGTCCAATAAGTCACTATGCTAACGACATAAGCTTCGGCTTACTTCTCCATTTGCGTTCCAGATGGAGGTGGGGAGTTAATCTATGAAAGGACACCGTACTTACAGGCCCCCCGCTACGGATATACCGGACCCAGCATGGGAATCCTCAATAAAAGGCCATTCCAAATGCCGATGATCTCACCACACATATATCCGAGGATCAGCAATGTCGATTTTAAGTTCGACAGTTCAAAATGTCGACAAATTTGGCAAATTATCCAGTCTCGCTGCCGACTACTGCCATTGCTGAGAATGTTGATGCGAGCAAGGCTGCTGAGAGTGTTGCCCATGTGCTAGGCAAATTCTATGCAGAGAGCTTCGATGAGAATGCTGTCTGGCGCGATACCTTCGCTGTCACAGGTACTCAGCGTACTTTCTATGGTGCATCAACCATAGCAACGGCATGGCAGGAGGCATCGTCTCAAGTACAGCCGACTAATTTTGTTATCAATTCAAAACTCGCCACAATTACTCGATTGCCGACTGGTCCAGCCTGGATAGATGTACCATTCGTATTTGAAACTCAGACAATACCGCAAGAAGAATGCTCTGGAGTTCTATCCATAGTTCCTACCGAGGACAAGAAGTGGAAAGTATGGCTCATGAGGACAGTTCTGGAACAACTGAAAGGCTACGGAGACGTCGATAAAATTGAACCCAAATTCAACGCAGTTAATAGAGTCAATGATCACGCACCAAATGAGTTCGATGTTGTCATCGTCGGAGGAGGTCACGCCGGACTCAGCTCTGCCGGACGGTTGCAAGCATTGGGCTTGAACTACGTGATTCTGGAGAAGAACAAACGTGTTGGCGACAGCTGGAAGCTCAGATACTCATCCGCGAAGCTGCATACCATCAGAGAGTACTCTCACCTTCCATCCGATCGGACTTTTACAGATCCTAATCTTCCGGAATGGCTCTCGAAAGACGAGTTGGCAGAAGGATATTATAGCTGGGCAAAAAGATTTGGTATCAACGTTTGGTTGGAGACAACACTGGTTTCCGGTAAATGGGATGCTTCGAAACGGAAATGGTCTCTTATCGCTGATTGCGGCGGAGCACCTAAAACGCTAGAGGCATCACATATCATTTTTGCTACTGGTGCAGGTAGTCAGCGACCGGTTAAACCGAACTTTGCAGACGAGCAGCTCTACAAAGGTATTCAATTGCATTCCGTCAACTACAGAGATGCCTTCGACTGGAAAGGCAAGCACGGAATCGTAGTCGGCACCGCAAATACAGCACACGACGTTGCCGAGGATATGGTAGAAGCGGGCCTCAAATCCGTCACCATGTTACAAAGATCTAAGACGTATGTCCTTCCTGTCGAACACTTCCAGCCTATCCAGGCACGTGTATACAACGAAGATACTCCCACCGAACTCTCAGATAGTATGACCAATACAGGGCCGATCGCGGTCGGCAGACTAGTAGCTATGACCACATTGAAATGGCAAGCCGATCAGGAACCGGAACGTTTTGATGCGTTAGAGCGGCGTGGGTTTAGACTCGAGCGATATGGAGATATCACAAACCACATATACGAAAGAATGGGCGGACATTACATGGACATCGGTGCATGTGCTAAGATTATTGATGGGAGGATCAGGATCAAATCTGATTCACTTGCTGTACGCTTCACGGAGAATGGTTTGGCATTTGATGATGGTTCTGAGCTTCCAGCAGATGTTATTGTCTTTGCAACCGGGTTCCGTGGTAACTTGAGAGACGACGTGAGAACAATACTTGGAGATGACGTGGCGGATAAGGTCTCAGATTTCTGGGGATTGGATGATGAGGGAGAACCGAGAGGCGCATACAGACCTTCCGGACGTGAGTATGACTTATATGAAACGTCTGTAACGTACTAATTTCGTCCAGATCCTGGCCTGTGGCTCCACGGTTCAACATTGGGAATCATGAGATACTTCTCGCGCTTCATTGCTCTTCAGATCAAGGCAGAGTTGAAGGGTACACCCCTTCGAGTATATGATAGAAGGTTTACCATTCTTAAGTAGTTGTATTGCTGATGGAGCAATTGAATCGTTCAAGACATATCTCACGTACGTATTTCCGCACAAGTCATTACGTGAGAGACATCACCTTTCAACCTGGTATTGGAGGATTGTTTAGATGATACATTCGAGTTCAATATCGATAAAGCACATGCATGATGTATTCACAGCAGAAACTCGAAGTCACAGGCTATGAGCTTCATCACCAATATCGACAAGCCATCACTACAATATTTTAAATCCAACCTTTACAATGTACAATGATGATGCTGAATGGAAGTTTTTGGATTCTCGAGCGAAATCTACCTCAAGCTCTCTAGAACCTCTCCAAAGCAGGCCTCAAATCCAATTCATGTGTCCACAAGCACGGCTCTTGCTCGCTCAACCACAGGTACGTCTTTCCAACTGCCTCTGCACTCATGGTCTTCCCAATCCTCTGGTCCTCGCCATTTTCATCCCGGATACCACCGTTGGCAATGGCATGTACTACATGCACACCCTTCTCGCTCATCTCTCGGGCCAGTGTCTGCGCGAGCTGTCTAACGCTGGAACGTCCTGCACCGTAAGCCGCGTATTGAGCCGAGCACCGGATAGCTCCCAGAGTGCCGGTGAAAATCAGCGTTCCTTTCTTCTGACCGGTCTCGATTAGCGGAGCGGTGCCACGATCGGCGAAGAAGCGTGCTAGTGAGAGCTGTGCAAATGTGAAGGCGCCACCAACATAGGTTTCGAGGGACTTGGTGAACTCTTCGTACGTCTCGTCCATGAATGATTTCTTGCTAGAGTGCTTGACGCTGTAGATTGCGACCCGAAGTTTCAGATTTGCGAATGACTGGTGCTTTTCGATATCCGAAAACGCCTTCTTCAAGTTATCCGGTGACGTGTCTGTAGGAAAGCACTCGAAAATACCACCGGATGCGCTAGATTCCAGACTCTTCTTGAGATCTTGCAATGCTTCGGCTCGACGAGCGAGCAGTGCAACTGCGAGGTTGCCATGGGATGGATGACCTAGAATACGCGCAATTCCTGCGCCCTGAGAATGTCGTCAGACAAAAGTTATTTCAAAAGCATTGTGAGAAAAGACTAAAATAAGTGACATGTAGCTACGGTTGTCTAGGTCGAAGATAGGTTGTTGACCAATTAAAACCGTGCTCTTTTGATATAAATGGCTCTTCTGAGCCGTGATGAATGGGGATTTCTAACCGTAGCTGGGCCTGCGCCAATCAAAATTGCTAACCCTGACGGTGCCATTTTTGTTATGCAGAAACTTTTAAAGGTTTGAAAGGGATTGCAACAATAGCATCACCTTCAATGAAAGAAAGAAAAGTGCCACGATGTTGCAAATGCGAAGTTGAGTCTGGTTCTTTTTCTATGATGTATTCTCGATGTCTCCGCCATCCCCGCCGAGTTAGGCGACACTTGTCGGCCTCCAATCCGACTTGGTCAGGTCTATAAAGCTCAACAGAACTTCCCGTTGACAAACTTGATACATGCACGCCCATCTTTCCGTAACGCTCTAAATTCGTATAACTCCGTAGCAGGTCCCAGTAGTGCGTTAACCTAGATCCAACCCGCGAGCATGAGCGGATAGTACAGTCAACAATCATACAACACCGTCCGCTAGTATTCCTCCTTAACAAGTCTGATTTATTCCTCAAAAATTACCTCTTCTAGCTCCTCCGCATACTGTTGATTGATACGATTCGCTTGAACTAAACGGTTTAGCACTTTGACAGCAACATCTTTGTCGTGCGAGCTGGCGTCAAAGATGGACTTTTCGAAGGTTTGGCTATCAAATCGCAACGCAATATCTGCCATGCGATACCAGGCACGATCATCCTCATGCTCCGCCTGCTCCTCAGCCTCGATTGCATCATCATCATCACTGCTAGGGTACTCGGGAGCTTCGTTATTCGCGACGGCGGCGAGATGTTTCTTGGTGGCAGGTTCGGCATGCAGCACTAATTCATGCAGCAAATTCTCGACCAGAACGTCGTCAGAGTCATCGTCTTCTCTGAATAACGCGATGGTAATTCCGGTACGGTTGTTGCCTGTGAATTTGACCCTTGTCTCTTGATCACCTACTCCCGGTTGGACTTGGATCAGAAGGATGATGTCGTTCCTCGTTAACATAGCCTGTACAGCCTCATTATGTTCGGCAATCTGCTGAACAATATCGTATGTGCGCGTGCGGACGGCCTCAGAGGCATCCCCGTGGATCTTTCCTTGAAGTAACACCATAGGTGTAACTGCTTTTCGAGTATTCTGAGATGTGCTAAGCGTGACAAGACTTGAGATGAAGTGACCCAAGAGTGAGTTGAATATAGCTTGGCAGTATTACGATAATATCCAAGATTAATTCGTTTGCTGGGGAGTCTCAAAAATGCCTCAAATTGAGGTCTTAAAATGAGCGATGGGAACATAAACTCAACGATTGAATCTTATACGAGCTGACTAAAAGCTACAGCTCGAGGAAACGTATACTCTAGGGCCTAAAGTTGCCGGGGTGAGCAAAGCGGTGAGCTAAAAACCGCTAGATTATATGTATGCGGCCGAAACCGTGACACTCAGCTTTATTGTGTCTTCTCATTCAGACGTGAGAAGAGAGCATCAAGCAATTTGGTTGGTTTTTTGGACGTGATAATTCTTTCAACCGTCTGCTACAACTACATCTTCTGCTTTGGTTCTACCGAGGCCGCCACGAGAGTAAAAGTCCATAGGATAACTCTTTTCAGACTCTTCAGCCTTGTCTCCCATCCAATTTGCTTCCCTCACGCCTAGAGCAACAAGTGCCTCGTAAGGGCTAAGTAATGGCCGTTGAAATGCATAGCCCCAATCAATGCTCAATCGTGGGCAAGCAATCTGGACCCAAGCTTCCACATCCGCCATGAGTGCCAACTTTCCTGGAAATATCTCGCTGAGCGCAATATGAACCACTTCTTTCCCTTGCTGCTTCACGAGATTCTCAATGAGAGTCAAGGTGTGCGGGTTTCCCTGTCTGCCTAAAGTACCTAGTATCAGTCCCCATTTACCAGCTTTGCGTGCAGTGAGAATTGCAGATCGTCTGAGAGTGTAGAGTTGCTCGTGGTCGAAAGTCTCGCGCGTTAGGCGTCGTGAGTAAGGATCATAGCGGTAGGCTGGTAAATCAGGGTTATGGATCATTGCGGATTCAAGATGGAAACGACCGTCACCAAGATACAATAGGATATCTGCTCCATTTGTCGCTTCAGCAGCAATGCTCAGCTTCGGTGACGTACAACCGAGGATTTCGCCCTTTGAGAGAGGAGAGATTTGGGGAACTAGGATCGACCAACCTTTGGAGCGCAGTTCGGCGGCTATTCCATGGATGGTTGCGTTGAACTGAATAGTACCGACAAGCGCTATTCGTTTCGTAGGTTGGAAGTTGCGTTCTATGGTGGCGAGGAGATGCTGGACGTCGATACTAATGTCTACGAAAACATAGAGCGTCTTTATTGTTGTCACGGAGACCGGGATCAAGCAACTGTGCGCGTAATGAATTAGTAGGTCGCATCCGAGAGCTCTTGCGGTGTAGTCGTCTATGCAACATGCACCATATGTCACGTCTCCCATAATCATGGTATCGATGCCAGGGCAAAACCGGCATAGGATATCTGATATTGTCGTGGCGAACATCAACAATCCTTCTGGCATTTGTAGTCCGACCATTTTTGCGCCAGATGATCTTATTCGATGGATCGTCTTGTGGATCTCAAAAGAGTAGTTCGAGGGCAAGAGCGCAATAGCTGCGTTGATGGCCTCATCGTAGAGTATCTCCGGAGGAATATTGTTCAAGGTGCGAGCAGGTCTTCGAGATTGGGCGACTAAAGCAGACCGATTAGAATTTTCTCCAACTCTCCTTTATTCTAGAGGCATTTTCACACCTTGGATTGCTCCGGCATCCTCGATACCGTCTTGTGAAGCTTTATTCTGAGCTGCTGCATCGGCTGCTCTCCGTCCTATGAATCGCCTTTTCGGCGTTCTTGGTAAGGTTTCGGGTTCTGGGACGACATCTAGATCCGCGGTAGGACCAAGGTTCGTCGCTATGCGGTCTTCTTCCATAGAAAATGTAATGTCGAAGTTGAGAGTATGCGGGTGGATGCTAGAGGCGGAACATTTTTCGAAGTTCAGGAACCCAATTAGAGTGCTATCGTAGTACGATGGCTGCAAGCCTGTGACGTCGTTGTATGGCTGCTTCGCGACAGCTGCCACGAATACAAGGTGATGAATAATTACCAAAAGGCTACGGTTGATCTGCATTTATACACTGATCTCGCCAGTCTAATTCTCTATTCATTCTGAACTCAAGCAAATCACCGGTGCATAGGAAGATCGGCAAGCTGCGTATCATATTCGGGAGAAATCTCGGAGAGCGTATTGCCATTTCATCATGAGGTCTCTAACAGGTGAGTGATCAAAATGAAATACTTCGTCTTTAAATCCAACAATTAATAGATGAGCACTCTCCCCTTCTGGGTCAACCTCATGAGGAGCAAGGAGATGGCCAGCGTAGAGCAGATGTGTTAGTGTCAACGACCAAGCGTACCTGGGCGAGCTACATAAATCCACTGCTTACTCGAAGACCGAAACGATTCTTCGAGTTTGGCGACGTTGCGGTGTGAGTTGGCAAGTTACTATGAGTTGTGAACAATTCTCATGACTTACTTCTGTTCACAAGAGTGCCTTCATTCGTTAAGTATCGAGTCCAAGCCATGTTGGCAGCTCAATGGACTCATAAGTTGCCAATTATACAAAAGTCCTCTCCAGCGGATATGGCAGCTTCACTTCTCTTAAGAGCCTTGGAAAATGTCGATAACAGAAGTGACTCGAAGTTATCAGTTGTCGATTTCTGTTCTGGCGGTGGAGGTACATTTCTTACTCCTGAGAATGGGATAGAGTAGACCACTCATGGTTCCGTAGGCCCGACTCCTAACATCGAGAAACTTGTCAACGCAAGACGCAGGGGGCAATCGAGGTCACCAATTCCATTCGTACTGACAGACATTCACCCGCAACTGGACTCCTGGATCAAATATAGCTCAGAATCTGCAAACCTGAGCTTCATCCCTCAACCAGTAGATGCAACCGACCCTCCTAAGGCAGTGAAATCCCAGTCCTCATCAACAGCCAACAGCTCATCTCCTTATCGATCAGATACCCAAGTGTATCGCTTGTATTGTTTGGCATTCCACCACTTTAACGACCTGCTCGCAAGAAAAGTATTGCGAAGCTCGATGGAATCAAGTGATGGATTTGCAATTGTCGAACTGCAAGACAGGCACTTGTCGTCGCTAATCCTGATGCTCTTGGACTTCATTCTCATTTTCGTCGTCACGCTGCCCTGGTTTTGGAGGGATCCGATACAGTTACTCTTCACTTATGTCATACCGATAATGCCTTTCATAATGTCTTTCGATGGATTGGTGAGCTGTCTGAGGACAAGAACATTCCGAGAAGTATTAGCGTTGATCGATACTGCAGTCTCGGGAAGTGCGCGTGCGAAAGCCAACAGAATTAGCACGGAGATGGATGAAGATGGGAGGGTAATTCAGGTAGCGAAGAGACAGGATTGGGTTTTGAAGGGTGGAAGGCAGATGCACACTTGGCCGTTTGGTCATATGAATTGGATAATAGGATACAAAAGTCCAGAGGTGTAGACACGAGTACACTGGGTGAAATTCAGAGAGGATGTTTGGTGAAGTAGTTGCCAATGCTACTATCTACATTCTCTGCATACCTCGTTGGCAAGTCTAAAGTTTACTGCAGAGAGTACATCTCATTATCCTTCCAAATTCGCCGGGAATATGCCCTTCTCTGCTTACATTATTAGCAAAAATGTGGGACTGATTTGGCTACTCTACGCACCGCGCTGATCGTCCCATCGGTGGATCCAAGTACTTGGGCAAAGTGCCCTGAAAGCGGTTTTAAACTGCACTGCTATCAGCTACTGCTGGCGGACGGACAATGGATTAGGCGGCAAACCTGTCGGCAGGGCTCGAATTCTTCGCCACGAGCATTGATGCACTTATAGTAGTCGACATAGTTCTGCCAGCAATGCTTCGTCCTGGAGACCACATATCAGCAATTATCAAAAGTTCAACGCTATGAGTCGGGCGTACTGGTTCTGGTTCGGGAAGCGGGCATCGAAGCCTGTGAAGGAGTGACATGGTTAGCGTATGCTCGTCATGTATGCTTCAAATGGGACCGAAAGACTATCGGAAGCACTGTCGAAATGCAATTGACGTACCAGCTGTCTTGGTTAGCGTATTGAGTAGCTAGTAGAGCAAACATTGGACTTACCTGTCACGAACTTGAAGGGCATGGTGACACGCTCTTCACCAGCGTCTTCGTCGGACATTGTGAAGGTATTTAGAGATGAATTGACGGGAAAGTGACTTGATGGAGGCTTGGTGGAGTGCAAGCCCGTGGATCGGAGTGGTCGTTGAGGTGAAGAGTCGGTCCACTTCGATCTCAGGTGATTGTGAGGTTCTTGAAGTGGTCCAAGCTCTGTCCTGACGTTCCGATTCCCGACGACACCCAAAACCCAAAGCTTCCTTCGTCTGCAATTGAAGCAGCACCAACACTTCTTTCGTCTCCGAACTCCATAACATCCTAGCCATTCTTTACATCTCCACAATGTACCGTCCAGGCTTGTTTCGATCCAGCCCATTGCGTGCTGTTCGGGTGCAGCAGCGTCCTCTGAGCATGCGTCCGACCCATCGAATGATGCGTCCTGTCCCGGTATGTAGCTTCTATGAAGGCCCATTTGCATCAGTATCAAGCTAATTGCACGCTACAGAAAGAGGAACACAGCGGTATGAGATCACAAGCAAGCTATTTGGAACTTTGGGAATGCCAATTGACCATTGTAAACAGCGCACACCGTCTCCCAGCGCATCAGGACGTTGAAAAAGATTCCCGTAGAATTGATCCCACTAGGTAGGTCAACTTCCGCCTCAGAGTACTTTACAATGAGCCAGCTAACAAATAGTCTGTAGGCGTTGTATTGGGGTGAGCCTCTATCACTGCTTCGACCTCGAACTCCGCACTAAACCACGCTAACCTCATCGCAGCGTTGCCCTCTTTGCAGCTGCCTACTCTTCGGTCCGCAAATTTTATACCGACCGGACGCTGCGTCTCTCACGTCGTGGTTCTCAAGACCATTAGTTGGAGTGAAGAAACAGGTTGAGAGTTGACTGCGCAGCAATAGCTGGCTGGGTATCTAAATCGATGATTTCCGGCCCCAGGTCCACCTCAAGGCTAGATCCCAAGTTGTAAATAGCAAAATAAACCTCCAAATCCATCTATTCGGGCTTGGGTCCCGCAACGTCCAGTTCTTCTAAGCCCTGCATTGGATCTATAGGACCTTCTGATGCTCCGATCGATCTGGATTCTTCTGCAGCTTTGCGATCCTCCTCCACAGCACCATACTTCGCAAGCCAACCCTCCTAGAATATCGTTAGTGATTTGCAGACATTCCATGATGCGTAGACTATACCTGTTCCCAGACAGCGACCTTACTTCCCAATCCCTCGAAGCCGAGATCCTTCTGGCTTGGCTTTGCTTGTGCCACCTTGATCACCCTTCCAAATAGCTCGCTCTGGTCCATGTTGTCTATAGCTTCCTTTGCATCCGCTGCTGATTCGAACTCCACATAACCGAAGCCTCGATGTGGGTCTTTGTTGGACGGTAACTCTGGTTTTGGGAGAGTTATGTCCACGATATCTCCAAATGGAATGAATGCCGACTGCAATACTTGGGGAGTGACGGCATTATCGAGACCGCCTACGAATATTGTTGCTTTTAATCGAGCTTCCTTTGACATGTTTGGAGAAAAAATAGTCGATTGTATCGAGATTTTTGTGGCCCCGACGCCTCTAAGTCTCTGTATATGGCGTATCAAGTACTGATGTACTTCACTTGAACAAACTAATCGCGGTGAAAGCCATGCTTCGACAACTGTTCGGAAGTGCGAACTTGAGCCGCTGCAATTCAAGGTTGAGAAACCCATATCACGTGCATTCTGACTCAGCAAGTTTTGACCTGCCAGCCCAGCGCAATGAACACATAATATCGGGCCACGAAGCTTTAAACTGTAGCAAGTTTCAATTTGAGGCAACACAACAATTTCCCACTTCTTTTCCAACCTCAAATGGTTTGATTGCGTTCTGAGCCTTCTGGCAAGCTCGATTGGCATTACTCTCTCTCGTCTCAAGACGACTAAAATTCGTCCACAATGGTTCGGTTACGAGAGATATCTCGCACAGCTGCCTTCGCTTGGTCACCAAGCGCGGCGAGACCTCTGATTGCGACTGGCACAAAGGCTGGAGCTGTTGCGGCTGATTTCTCGAACGAAACTGTTCTCGAGCTCTGGGATCTGGACCTAGACAATCCTCACGCCAACACAGAATTGCAGGCTGTTGGCAGCATCAGCGCTGACGCACGGTATGTTCATCCAACCTAATGCTTTTGAATGTAATGGCTCACATTGCTGGCACAGATTTTTTGATATCGCATGGGGCCAACCAACTGGCGACAGACCTCAAGGTATAATCGCAGGTGCTTTGGAGAGCGGATCATTAGACCTTTGGGATGCAGAAAAGTTGAAGACAGGTCGCTCTAGGTATGAGAACCAAAATGGAACCCAAAAGACTTATTCGCTAACTAATTTTAGTGACTCTCATCTCTCGCGGACCTCGGAGCATAGCGATGCTATCAAAGCGTTGCAGTTCAACCCCTTCAGACCCGAACTTCTCGCGACCGCCGGCGCCAAAGGCGAACTCTACATAACCGACCTCAACAATGCTGCGAATCCTTTCAGATTAGGTACCTCTGTCGCTAGACCGGACGACTTTGATGCGGTGGATTGGAACAAGAAAGTCCCACATATTTTGGTCACTGGTAGCAGTGGCGGGTTTGCGACCGTCTGGGACGTCAAGGCTAAGAAAGAGTCTCTGAATCTCAATAATTTGGGTAGAAAAGCAGTCAGTGCAATTGCTTGGGACCCAAGTGCCCATACAAAGCTTGCGACAGCCACTTCAAACGATCACGATCCGGTTATTCTCATATGGGACTTGAGAAATTCGAATGCGCCGGAAAGGACTCTCCGTCTTCATGATTCTGGTATTCTCTCCATCTCATGGTGCCAACAAGACCCAAGGTTGCTCTTATCCTGTGGCAAAGACAATCGTACAATTTGTTGGAATGCTCAAACTGGCGAGTCTCTCGGCGAATTCTCAATTGTCACGAATTGGACCTTCCAAACCAGATGGGATACTTATAGTCCGGGTTTACTCGCAACCGCTTCATTCGATGGGAAGATTTCCGTCCACAATATTCAGTCTACCAATATAGACAACTCTAAAGCATCCACAGCTCCTGTCGTCGATGCTGCAGATTTCTTTTCTAGCACTAGTAGCCGACCACAAGCAGCAAGTTTTTCTCTTCCAACAGCTCCTCAATGGCTGAAACGTCCAGTCAGCGCGAGGTTCGGGTTTGGCGGTAAACTTGTGAAAGTCACTCATTCTGATGCTGGCTCAAAAATAGCCATTTCCACGCTTGTTGCTGATCCCACGGTTGGAGAATCATCTGAGAAATTTGAGGACCTTATGCAAAAGGGCGACTTTACCAGTTTCTGCAAGTCAAAGATTGAGGAAGCGAGCACGGATGAGGATAAAGCGGACTGGACCGTTATCGAAACTCTGATTTCGGGCTCCAGAACCAAGCTCATCGAATATTTGGGCTTCTCTAAAAGTCAACTGGAGGCGGCAGCTTCCGAAACCTCGAAACAGCCAAATGGAACCTCAGCGCGCGCGGATGATGCATCTTTCTTCGACAACGCTGAAATTGGCGACAACTTCCTCTCGAATCTTGCGTCTAACAAAGGTGTCAAGACGAACAATCCCTTCCAGATATACACTGGCAGTGAGTCGGAAGCTGACCGAAAGATTACTCAGGCTTTGATGCTTGGAACTTTCGACGAAGCGCTAGATGTATGCTTGAAAGAGGATAGAATGGCCGACGCGTTTATGATTGCTATCTGTGGAGGACAGAAGTGTATTGACAAGGCTCAATCAGCTTACTTCAAGCGCCAGGCCGATGGACCGAACTATCTTCGTCTCATTGCTTCAGTTGTTGGCAAAAACCTTTGGGATGTGGTTTATAACGCCGACTTATCCAACTGGAAGGAAGCAATGGCCACTCTATGCACATTTGCAGATGAGAAGGAGTTTCCCGACTTATGTGAAGCCCTTGGCGATCGTTTGGAAGAGGCTTTGCAGGCTGGAGAGTCTATTTCTTCAAGAAAAGATGCCTCTTTCTGCTATCTGGCTGGTTCGAAGCTGGAAAAGGTAGCATCCAATTGGGCAGAAGAGCTCACAGAAAGTGAACAGGCCGGCTTGAAGGATGGTGAAGCTGAGTCCAGCTTCTCGATCCACGCAAAGGCATTGCAAACCTTCATCGAAAAGGTCACAGTGTTCCGAAAGGTCACAAACTTTGAAGATACCGAGAGAACAAAGACAGAAAACTGGAAGCTCGCACCACTTTACGCCAAATATGCCGAATATGCGGATATCTTGGCATCTCAAGGTCGTCTAGAGATTGCCGAGAAGTACTTGGACCTGCTGCCCTCCCAGTATGAATCTGCCGGCGTAGCTAAAGAGCGAATTAAGCAAGCCACCAGAAAGGTAGCTCCAGTAACGCAAAAGTCAGCAACACCAGTTTCTGGCACTCAACGCGGCCAAAGGGTGGTGCCGACTTACCAAGCTCATCAACCCACGATACCTGTGCAATCTTCAGCAGTACCACCTCCATATACTCCCGCTGGCATTTCAGCTACAGCCGCTCCACCAAATCCATATGCGCCTGTAGGATATCAGCCGCCATCGTCTCAAGGTTATCAACCGCCAGGCTACGGAGCGAATCCATCACCTTATGGAGGATATCAGCCACCTCTCGGTGGAGTTGCTCCTCCGCCGCGAAACGCGTCTGCTTCTCCGGTAGTTCCTCCACCCTCTAAGGCAACTAATCTCGCAAGTTGGAATGACACGCCTGATTTTGGCCCCAAACAACCTTCTCGAAGAGGCACGCCGAGCGTCGTTACTCAGCCTGTGATTTCGCCATATGGGAATCAGCCGGCAGATGTTCCTCCACCACGATCAACTCCAGATATTTCTCCCCCTCCGAAGGCAGGAATGGCGCGTGTCTCCTCTCCGCCCAGTCAACGGTTAACCGATCAGTACTCACAACCACCCACAACCAATAGTTACGCTACAACCACATCTCCGTTCCCGCAACCTCAAGCACCACCGGTTCCACGAGGTATCTCTCCGTACAACCCTCCTCCGTCCGGTTCTGCACCAACGACGAATCGATATGCGCCAGCCGCAGGATCGCAATCGGCAACATCTCAATCGGGCCCTGGCGCGCTGTCTGCTCGCCAAGTGGCTCCTCCTACTGGACCATACGCTCCAACGAATCCAAGTCCATATGCTGGCTCAGCTCCTCCTCCTGGGCCACCACGAGCTGCTGAAACAGTTTCATCTGTTGCTGTTGCACCGCCTCCAATGGGCCGAGCTAGAGGCCCATCTTCTAGCGAAGTTCTTCGACCAAGTTCATCATCCTCAAACAAACCAACTCCTGCACAGGCGAAGTACCCGCCTGGCGACCGATCCCATATTCCATCTACTGCTCAGCCTATCTACGAGATACTTCATGATGAAATGCAACGTGTCAAATCCAAAGCACCACCGCAGTACAAACCACAAGTCATAGATACAGAGAAGAGATTGAATATCCTCTTCGATCATCTGAATAACGAGGATCTATTGAAACCTCAGACTATTGAGGATTTGGTGTTGCTCTCTCGAGCCATTCAGGAGAGGCGACACGATGAGGCTCAGTCGCTTTTTACCGACATTATGACGAACAGAACAGATGAAGGATCTAACTGGATGGTGAGTAATTTGTTTGAACCATAAGCGTTATAATTGTCCACTGTACAGACTAGCTGACTCGAATTAGGTCGGTGTGAAACGGTTGATCCAGATGAGCACGGCAACGCCAATTTGAAGCTCATGTGAGAGATGTTGGGCGCTACAGTGACAAGGTTCAATCATACGAAGAAACTGATCGAACATGGCAAAGGTACGCACTTGCATTGCAGGCTAAGCATCGGCGTATTGTGATAGTGAGGTCTTCTGAACGAACAAGGCCTGATAAATATACAAACACTTGTAGAATCTCTAAATGGCACGAATTGGAGCTTTAAATATGCGCCACTCCTCTTTCCATTTGACCTCGTCCCTTGGTTGATAGATCATCCAGGATTCAATAATCGCGTAGACCTTCAAAGTTCCAGGGGAGCTAAGAAAATTTCTCTCCTAGAACCACCAGTCAATCTCAGAAGTATCCATCTGGTGTTCCTAACTTGCGATTGATGCCCTCATCTGGTGCGGCAACGTCCTGAGCTGCTCAACTCTTAGCTGAGGGCTGGTCTTCTTTAAACATGTCTAGCTTTCCTCTTATGCACGTAGCTATAATATCCTTTATGTTCCACAATCGAATTCACCTCTCTGGTAATGGCGTGGTATCGCCCGCCCTTCTCTCCACCCAAAATCCTGGATCCGGTCTTCTTGACTCTTTCATCTCGCCCTTGGTCATCTTCTCCGCAACCTCTCTAACATCGACAAGTTCTTTGACTTTCATGATCTGACCGGCCGCATCTGGTGTCACGGGCTGATAAACGGTTTGCATGCGCTTTTTCAGGCCAAGTGCGGTGAGTACACCGCGAGTTTTCGCTGGTAGGCCAATACCAGAACGAAGGAGCGTTACGCGGAAGTACGGCATTTGTTTGACTGGTGTCGAGGCTGTGGGAGAGTTTCGCGCTGACTTTGAAGGAATTGATCCCGTGCTGATGAAAATTGAGGGAGTTGCTGTACAATTCGGTGGTTATGAAGGTTCGGTGTCGCAATGGATGAGAATGATGAGAATGAAAAAGCTTTTGGTGTTCAGCTTGTGAACTTTCTTAAGCGGCTCCGCGGTTCCGCGCGCCACTCAGACTTCGCCCTGAGACATCAGGACAGACAACGAGTCCAACTTCCAGCATCGAATCGCCCAATCCTTTTACATATAATCTAGGTTGCCAGACGCTCTTTAAGTGAAATGTTCTATAAGCATGTGATCAACTACGGTACATGATTCCACCAGACACCTTCCCTCCGTCCTTCGACCGCTACAGCTATGGCAGACACAGAAGCCGTAAAGGTGAAGCTCGCGGAGCTCCTCAAGCATCCAGACGACCTCGATAAGATTCCTGCTCTGAAAGCAGAGTTTACACGCAAGAAAACCGCTATAGACTCGCAGCTACGCCTCGGATTCCAAGAACAGCTATCCATAACCCAGTCCGGAATATCTGCCGTCAATGAAGGACAGCGCACCGTCGACCTCATAAAAGCAGAGCTCATGAAGATTGATAAACTTTGCGCCGAGGCACAGAACATGATCAAGGATTTCCCGGATGTGGGGAAAGTAGCAGTCACACATCGGAACTTTGGGGCGGTGGAAAAGATGAAGAACGACATCGAGATGTTTGACGTGCGGCTGGCTGAATGCGAGCGGTTACTTGGTGAAGATGATACGGATTTGGAAAATCAACCGAATCTCCTGGCGGTACACCTCGAGGTTTCGAGGTTGAGAGATATCAGAGACGCAGCATTGGAACAAGTGCGGTTGTCCGAAGCTGGAGAAGAGCTCATCAACAATCTACAACTTCCTACCGGTGCCACACTACAAGATTACTTTCAAAAGCTCCAAGAGACGGTGGAGTGGTTTGATGATCATGTTGGCCAGGCCTGCATGCGGTTGATTCCGCTAATTGTGAGCGGGAACAATGGTCTCGTTGTGAGATTGGCACTAGTAATTGAAGAGGAAGAGAAAAATGACAAGAAAGCTCGCGCATTGCAAGATGCTCAGCAAGAATACAAGGAGCTTGCAAGTCGATTCAAGAGTATTACCGCCGGCAAAAAGGAAATCAGAGGCTACAAAGAGAAGTTCTTACAAACCATCGAGGCGAATTGTGAGATGCAGATGGAAGAATCAAACCAAGCATTTCAGGAGGATTCTGATAAACTGGAGAAGAGTGTTCGGTGGTACTTCAACGATTTGAATACCGTCAAGCTCGGCATGGTCAACCTGATGCCCAAGAAATGGAAAATCTTCGAGACATATGTCAACATCTATCACAAGCAAATGCACAACTGGCTTATCAAACGTATCGACGACCCAGAACTTAAGCCACCACAACTCCTAGCGATTCTTGATTGGGTTGACAAGTACTACGCGAAGATGAAGAAGCTCGGCGTACCTGCGGACCAGCTACAACCTCCGCTGATTGATGACCGCAGTGGAGATCTCGTGCGAGAATATCGACAGCTGATCATCAAGTATGTGGACGATTGGATGTCGCGGATGGGCGCCACAGATTCAGTAACATTCCGTAACCGTGATGAGAACGGCTTAGACACTGACGAGAATGGATGTTTCCGGACAAAGACACTCTCTGATATGTGGCGTATGCTTCGCGCGCAACTTGAAGTTGCAGCATCAAGCAGTCGCAATGACATAGTCGAGGGAGTTGTGGATTCCATGTTTCGCGCCTTACAAGGCAGGCAGCGGTTATGGGAGTCACTTGTTGATGAGGAAGCACAGAAATATTCAGCCGCGAGTTCAAATCAAGAAGGATATGCGCCACTACAGGACTGGCTTATTGCCATTGCAAACGACCAGATTGCATGTATCGATGATGCAGATGAAAGCGAAGGCGCGATGAGTTACTTGACTCGCTTCTCACGAGATGTTCAACCGCTTGTCTCGAACGAGTATGCAGCCGCTGCAACGGCACAGCTGGACGCACTCAGAGATGGATATGTCGATCTCAGCACCCACTGTCTATCCTCGTTCGCCTCCTTGATCTTCACCGTTGACTTCAAAGGTCTACTTCCCGAATTCTTCACCCAAGCTTGGTACGGCAAGAAAGGTATGGGCCAAGCAATCTCGACATTCGACGATTACCTCAAGGATTACCTTCCTGCGCTACATCCGACGCTTCGCGACATTCTCGCGGAAGCACTCGCTGATGAACTCCTGGTTCGCTACCTCAGTTGCGTGAGGAATAAAGGTGTCAAGTTCCGGCGCACGGATCCTTTCGTCGACAAGATTAAAGACGATGTCCTTACTGTATTCAACTTCTTTGAGCGCTATGATACTTATGATTCTGTCAAGCAGAAGTGGCGTGTTGTTGAAGGGATGGTTGGGCTACTTGAGGTAGAGAAGGCTGGTGTTCCGGATGTGTACGAAGGCTTTAAAAGGGATTACACCGACGCGGGAATGAGTTGGGTCGAAGCGGTATTGAGAAGTCGAGATGATTTTGATAGGAATCTGCTCAATGCTGTAAAGGCGAGAGCGGCGGGTATGGAGGTAGTAAGAGGTGGTGAAACGATTATGAGCAAGGTCAAATAGGTAGTTAGATCTTGAAATGATAATGGTTCGAGTCGCCAGCGCAAGATCATTGCTGTACCAGTATCGCTGTCAACCAGGAAACTTACGATACCAATCTCGACAGATCAAACTTGTTTTTGTATTTGCATTTAAGAGCCATACGGAAGTCCACCTCGCTCGTATCTGAGCGAAGGTATTTTAAATCTTCCCCACTTTAGGGCGTTTCACTTGACTACGTATAGATTCCCACCAACACGACATAGACGAGTTGAAGACAGCCAGTGTAGTATGTTTGAACATGCATCGCATATTCTCCCGGTTGAAGTTGGCAGCTGGCGGCGAGAAAGGCCCACCCTACGAATACAGCCCGATCCAAAAGCCCCGGCATGTTCGAGTTGTTCAAGTCCAGCCGGCCGGCGACCTGAAATCGCCTCTCCATTGTTGTATGTCATTTGTATGCCTAGATAACTATGATGAAGAACTTGGGATCGATTATACGGCTCTCTCGTACTCGTGGGATGCTCAGAAGCCATCTAGTCCAGTTACGGTCGACGGCGGTACTTTACTGGTCACACCCAATTGCGAAGCGGCAATGCGACGATTGCGCAGTTCTACCGAGGTGTCAAATCTGTGGATTGATGGTATATGTATCAATCAGAGCAGAGATGCCATTGAAGAACGGAACCAACAGGTGGCCATTATGGGCGACGTTTACAAACGTGCCAAAAAGGTCGTCATATGGCTGGGAGAAAGCGACACTAAAATGGAACTAGCAATGAGGACCATCATGCATGTTTCAGAAGATGTACCTGGCGTCACAGTCAGAGAAGAAAAGCGAGAAGCTATGAGGGAACGGGTTGGGGAGATTAGCAGAAGTAAGAAACCTGACCATTTCAAACACTCGGTTCTTCCTTTTTATAGCTGACGAATGGCGATAGATGTCAAAAAGACGTCGGAGGATCCCTTTGGGCCTCTTTTCCAACGATCATGGTTTGACCGAATGTGGGTAATCCAAGAGGCGACGATTGGGATACCATCGCGGGTATATGTTCAGAGTGGGAAGACATCAATTCCGTGGACAAGGCTGCTAATCGCGTCTGATATCCTCCAAAGTGTCAACTATTCGTGGTCAACGTCGACTACAGGCTTGAAGATTCATCTTGGATTAACGATATATCTGAGCGTTGTGAGGTGGCCAAGAGTTTTGGAAATACTCGACAATAACCCGGAAAAGTATCACAACAGCCCACTGGCATACGCGGTCTTAACTTTTGCGAAGGGAAAGAAGGCAATGGACCCGAAAGACAAAGTTTTCGGACTTTACAGTCTGTTCAGGGAGCTCCATGTTGAAATTCCTGTGCCAGATTACAACAAATCCGTGGAACAAATCTACCGTGAGGCTACGGTCGCAAGTATCAAATATGACAAGCTGTTGGATATTCTCTACCATTGCCCATCAGACAATCGAAGACCAGGTTTGCGATCGTGGGTTCCAGACTGGAGCGACCCTCCATGGGCTGAGGACGATTCGAGATCACCGCTGGCGCATTCTAAGTTTGCAGCTTGCGGCCCATCTGATGCAAGATGGCACTTCAATGATGACGAGACAAATTTGGTTGTTGTTGGTAAGATCTTTGATACTGTTATGTACCGAGCCGAAACCATGCCAGCCGGTAGAGCAATTCTTCAAGCATCTCGCGATGGTAATGCGCTCGTCAGCAATGGCCGTCAAGCGACGGAACTTGGGAACAGATTTCTTGATTTCACGACCCAAAGTTTCAATATCCTCAAGGACTGGTGGGAAGTGAGTCAGTGGTCTGACTATCCCACCGGCGAATCGACCAAAGATGCCTTCAAAGGAGTAATCACCATGGCCAGTACTATCGAACGTTCCGGATCGCAGCTTATCGATCAGTGGCTAGATGTTCTCCAAGCTTCAGATTTAAGGATTGCGGAGCTTGCCGCAAATAGAGTCTCGCCGAACTGGAGGCAGAGTGTATCGCCTCTTTTGTACGAGACCTTTCTTCGGAGATTTAGAGATCAGCTTGCTCCAAACCAGCGGATATTTTGGGCATTGGGCCAGGAAGAGAGGAAAATCCACTTCAATTCGGTGGTAATGACAGGTAATAAATGTTTCTTCCGCACTGAGAATGGTTACTTTGGTACAGCACCGGATCCTGCATCGGTATCTGTTAATGCTGGTGACAAGGTTGCAGTAGTGTCGGGACTGGCTCATCCAATGCTGCTGAGACCTGTTGATGGGGGTTACAAGCTCTTAACTCATATTTATTTGCACGGAATCATGTACGGTGAAGCTTGGCCAGACAATGACACCACATTGGAGGAATTGGTTTTGGTATGAAGCGGTGAATGCAAGCTTTTCTATCTGGTTGTGGATGGCGTTTTCAGCTGAGCGTAATCGTGGCTGGCCACAAGTAGAGTACCGCAGTCAAATTCAATAACCAAATACGCCATGTCTAATGAAATCGCAGATCTTTCAGGCGTAACGGAAAGAAAGTCATCAAATCCCTTTGAAACTCTTATTCTCGAGGCTCAACATGATCCTGTGCGTATAGATCGGCAAGAAATTGAGAACGGCGCCCTGACAGTTCGTAGAAATACATACAGAAGCTCTACGAAGCTCACCGCACGAATCGCAATGCTCAACAGGCGAACAAACTACTCTCGTCTGAGTTTGCAGGAATGGCACTCGATCCGATCTTTTTGAAGACTATTGATCCCGCCAATGATCCGAACAAGGTGGACCAACGCCATTGTCTTGTCTTCTGGGCACGACCGCCGGCTGCAATTCAGGATCTTGTGGTGCTCATTCAGAACAAGTTACGAATGCACTCTCCAAGTATGTATCTTAATTCTTGTATGTTACTTTAAAGCCAGTTTGACAGAACTTCTAGATATATGGCTGATGCCTCTGAACCGTCTGCACATGAACGTATTCGAAATTACTCATTCTCGCACGGCCGAAGAAATCGACACTCTGGAAGCACAGTTGTCTCCAAAAGTATCACAAATCGTTGATTGGACGTTTGATCACCGTGCTCGTCTAGTCAGACCACTTTTGGGGTATGACAGCTCAGCAATCGCACTAACCTATGTTCCAGCCGCTGGTGAGTCTCTTGGTGAGGATCAGAGAGAAAGAGATCGGTATTCATATCATCATCTAAGAAGAGATATTTGTGATCTTTGTATGCAGACTGGTGTTCCGATTACAAGTCGTTATACAGTTCCATCTGCGCACTTGACGGTTGCTCGCATCGTATCACAAAGAGACTATATTCGTGCCGATGGGAGGCCAGATCCTAGCAAGATGCAGAAGTGGGTCACGGCCTTGGAGGAGATCAATGATTGGCTTCGTCGAGAGTATTGGCCAAAGGACAATGAACACGTAAAGAATGGTGGAGAGTGGATTGTTGGGCAAGAGAAGGGACTAGACCACAGACGAGGTACCCTTTGGTATGGTGGAGGCAAAACTATCATACTTGGGAAAGGGATAATTGAGAGGGACTTGTAATAGGTTGGAGACTCAAAAATTAGAACCATCCATTAGAATCTATGAAATAGAAGCTTCACACGCAATCTATAGAAGAAATTCCAGCCTCAGCTACACGGAAAGTTGTGTACCGTTTCACTAGGAAATCGACTTTGGAAGAACAAATCCGGAGCAATTGGTCTTATGTGTCGGGAAGTAGGCTGTAGCATCGAGCAGCAGAATTTGATCATCGCGCAGCCTCGCCTTAATTTCGGCTGCCGTAATGGGATCTAGTTTCTCGATGACAGACAGATAGGTGGTGGAGAAGTCGCCGAATTGACGGGATTCAGGAGTAGCCTGGGAGACGGTTTAGCAAATACTTAACTCCATCCCAATCACCTCAATGGCGGTGCTATACCTTCTCAGCACCTATCTCCTTGGATGGCTGAGCTTCGTTGTCTGCCTGAGTCTCGCTAGCCGCTTGAGCCTCCGCTGCTTTGGCTGCTTTGGCTGCTTTGGCTGCTTTGATAGCTTCTTTCTCGTACTTGATAGCGCGACGCTCAACCTCGTTTGCATCGATAGTATTTGCATGGCATAAAACGAGATCAACAAGTTCTTGATTAGCAAATTCGAGTTTCCGGCAGACAAGCTTCTCGCGATAAACGTCAAGGTTCGCACAGCCTCTTCTCAAGCGCTTCAAGTCTTGAACAAGCTCGGCTCGAAGCTTATCATAAACTTTTTTGGCCTTCTCCCGACCCTTCTTGTTAGTGGCGGGGATATCAACCATGCAATTATAAGCATCAATCGAAGCGACGAGTGAATCACCAGTTTTCCGGTATTCGCCAGCACAGTACCGAACACCTTTTTCGAGTTCTTGAAGTTTGAAAAGCACTCTGCACGTTCTTTCTCTGATCCACTTCACTTCCTTTGGGAGATCTGCCGTCATCTGAATTACAGCCTTCCAATCGATGACGATGCCAGGGTCAAGAGCTGTGCATCCGGGTGGACGAATCTGTGCAATGTCAACTGCGACGGTATCGTTCACAGGAACAGGTTGATATGGCGGTTTTAAAGCAGCCTCCTGTGCGGCAAGTCGATTAGCTTCCTTGCGGGCAAGCCACTCTTCACGGCGTTTCTTACGATACGCCTCTGGATCATCTTTGCTTAGTTGGATTACTCGCTCAAACTTTCCATCGTTGTCTTTGTCGACAAGTGGCTTGACCTCTTTCTCATAGTATGCTTCGTAACTAACCATTCCGAAGTCTCCTTCTTCGAAGTTTTGGAGATAATCGATCTGCTCAAGGAGCTTCTCTTGTGGAGTGGTAGGCTTGTTGGGAGTGCCGAAACCGAGCTCTGCGAGCCCTGTTTCCAAGTCCGTTCGTCGGAAGCCGGATGGAAGAGTAGGCCCAGCTTTGCCTGGCAGAAGAGCAGCAAGAACGTCCATGGGCACTTCACTGATCAGTTCAAGGTTGCCAAAGACGTCCTCTGTCAGATCTTGGTTGGATTCAGTGGACTGAGGAGGTTTAGTCTTGACATGTCGACGAGTGGCCGGTGCAGGAACAGTGTTTTTGGGGGGCATTTTGAGATGTTTGATGCTATCAACACAGGTTAGGTGAAAGCAAAGACAACTGCAGTTACTATTTAGTGGAGAGGAGAAAGTTTGTCGTAGTTGATGGAGTAGTTTGCCATGAAGAGGTGACTGAAATGAAAATATTATGGTGTAAGTGACGGATAAAAGCGGTACACAAACATGTTGGCCGGAAGACATGAGATCCAGTTCGGATTTTATAATTTGTGTCGTTGGGCCGCTGGAAGCCGATGCATCGTTACAGACTGCCTGACTACTCTGGGTTCTTCATCACGAATCGCCCCAGGTATTGGTTGATTTTCACTATGATCGAGTCCATTTTGACTCCGGGAATCAATATTTCATTGCGAGAAGTTGACAGAACAGTATTATCACTAAGCCATGGCACTTGTGTCTTCTAATAAACGTCGCTCATATCATTCTACGAACAGTCAGCGGAAGTTCAAGGATGCGGAGTAGCACCAAACTCTTTCGACGCGACAGTCTCCATATATTACGACAATTGAGAAGTACTAAGCGCTAAATACAACAAAGAACGGAAATCTTTTGAACTACGGAAGGGAATCTAAAGTGGAGAGTGTCTTAAGTAAAAGAATAGGATCTGCTTTAAAGGCGCCAAAGTCTAACTGCGACGCTGGCTGGATAGTTTGAGAGATAGAATTGCTCCGGCATATCGAAATGATACAATGTGATTCAATAGTAACATGAACAGGTAATTAGGCTGAAATTTTGAAGTAGAGTTTGAAATGTAGGAGATGAAGTTGGGTCTGGAACTTCAGAAAAGTTAGATCATTTGTGCGTACCCAAGTCACTTTCCTCCTCTATACCTTCTCGTCTGCATGTCAAAATCCACCGAACTGGGCTGCAAGGCTCAGTGTTTTTGTATAATCTATGTTAATATCAAAGAGTAAATGGCTTCGGGATATTGAATTTTGAATATGGCCATGACATTGATCGTCCTTCAACATCCTATCCAAAGAAGTTGTAATTTACACGACTTATGAAGAAAGTGTCCCACAAACCTGCCCGTCTTTTTGATATCTCTTCTGATTCTCGCCCAAACAAACACAGGTATCTATCCCAGATCCGGGAGCGTCCTAACCAACAGAGATGATGGATTGGGTATACTGAGAACCCGCCAATAGAAAAATATTGTGAAACCTTTCTAGCGCGTCAAAGGTGAACCGCAATGGCTGACTGCGCCTGCCCACCGGGAGCAAAGCGCTGTGACCTCGCAGACCGCGCGAAACTCCTCTGACATCAAACACTGGCCGCATGCCAAGTAGGGAGAACAAAGAAAAACTGCCAGCAGAGTGCACATCTATCACGCTCCGGAAACGCACTACTCCTTCATCTTACTCGACACTTGGCTTCTTCCCAAGCTTACTGCCAACCTGGCCCGTAATTCCAATGAACGAAAATCTCTTCTTCACGCCACCGGAGCCTCCTTTGGCAAGGCTCTCCTCGCCGTGGCTGTGGCTGTAGTCGCTCTGACGCGTGGTCGGCCGGTCGGTCGCGACGTCGGTGCCGGTCTCAACGACGTGTGTACCGTTCACCTTCTTCTTGTCGGCTGCACTGTCAAGCGGAGCGCCAGCGGTGCTTGCAGTCCCGGCGGTAGCAGCTGCAGACGCGGCGCGAGCGCGAACTCCTTTGCCTTGGAGAAGCTCCTCGGCCGTAGACTCGAGCGGTCGAAGTTTGGTTGACGGCGTGCGCGTGTGGCTGGTGGAGCCACCGCGGCGGAAAGACAGTAGCGAGAGCCGGTTGGAACGTTGCTGCTTGGAGGATTCGACCGGGCTGGCGAGTCGCGGCGGAGACGAGGCCGACGAGGCCTTGACGAGTGGCGACTGTGCGCGCGGTGGAGTGGTGTTCACCAACCACGAGTTTACGCCGGAGGATGGGCCCGAAGCGGGTGCGGCAGAAGGATCGCCGCCTGACGACGAGGCGAGGCCCTGGGTGAGAGTGCCAAGTTCGGGTGCGAAGGTGACTTCGAAGCCTGCTGAGTGTGAGATATAACATCGGTTAGAGACTCCGGCTCCTGCGATGGCAGGGCCTCATGTGACTTACGTTGCTGCAGATCTGCTTTGGTAGCTTGGTGTGCGGGTCTGGAGAAGTGTGTTAAGCACCGCTTCACCACCATTGCGTAGTCTACAAGCGCTATTCGAAGAGCATTTTCGAGTGGGTTGAGCGGGCTCTCCTCTTTCTCCTCTGCAATGTCCTCATCTTCATCGTCGGACGCTTCTCGGTGAGAATTATCATCCGGACGAGTGATCAGTGAACGGTAATGCGCCACGCTTGACTCCGCATCCGAGTCTACGGCAACATTGAGAGCTTCGGAGAGTGAGGTGAAAGCGGTGTCCTCGCCGTCGAGCAACTTCTTTTCGAGTGCTACAAGTTCAGCGGTTTTTCTTGTTGTTCGCTCAATGGCAGATTGGAGTTCCGTCAATGTGACTGTGCCGGTTGCAATGATTTCACTGCGCTTGAGAATAGTCGGGAACGGTTCCGCCGTTGTGTAGACCGTCTTCTCAACGATCTGGTCCTGCGCTCCACCTTCGCTTCGCTTCCGCTTGCTTGATGAGGTGAAGATACTTGGCCTTGATAGTAGGTAGTAATCCCTCACAGATTGAGCAATTTTCATGCGTTGATAGATAGGATGCATCAAGTCTTTCTGCGGACTGACTGGATAGACGTAGATATATTGACCCTCAACATCTTCTTCACTGGATCCACTCATTCGAACTTCTGCAGCGGGATGTTGCTGCTGGAGCCTGTCTACGAAGGTTGAGAGTCTGTCTGAGCCATGACCTTGGAATATGAACTGCTTGTCTCGAATGCTGACTGGGAATCCGAAGCCCTTGTAAACAACGCGGAAGTATCTAGGATTTTCACGCTGTCCTCTGGCGATACGCTCGTAGATTGTTGCCATTGCTCTTTGTGTTCTAGCAAGCTTCGCGAAGTCGAAGATGTTGTGTTCATACTGATCAGCGAGCTCCATGTACGAGCCAAGAGCGTTATCCCAACTTTGTCCTTCCTCACAATGCTTGATCATTTCGAAGTAGAGCTGCTCTTTCCTTTCGAATGCAGTTTGACTTGGGAAATACGGATCACGGAGATTCTCCACGATGGTGCTTGGGTCCCACTCATACAGATCGGCGTGAAGGCGTAGTGCCAGGCCGGCTTCAGTGTGGTTCCGTGCATTAGCCTGGATGTTTGCCAGCTGATGGACGTAGCGAATGAAAATATCTTCCTTCTGCATATCCTTCAGGAATTCCATCAGATGCAGGGTATCCATGATGTGGAACGCTTCACCACTCGCTTCGGTGCTGTGGACGGCAACAAGCAAGTCTAGTAGCTCGTCGATGGTGTTCACCAAGGCTTTGACAGCTTGCAGCAGTCCCATCTCGTCCTCTCTCTCTGATAGCGGCAAGAACGTTTCGATCATTTCGCCCAAGAACATCTTGTAGACGGTGCTCTCGCCGATGATGACGCGATCTTTGAACATGCGATCCAGACACTCAACAACCTCAGCTTGAATGAGACCAAGATCTTGGCTGAGGGTCCATTCGCTGACAATCATGGACTGTAAGACTCCAATGGCAACGCTTCTCAGTCCCTCGTGTACGCTCAAGCAGAGCTCCACGATAGGTCCCACAAGTCCAGGCACATACTGGACCTGGTATCCGCCCAGCTTCTCCAGGCCATACAGCACCTTATCCTCGGGACTTGTTTCCCAGCCGATGGCCTCCCAGGCTCTGCGAAGCAAATCGGCACCCAGTTCCCTGACATCGCCAGCAATCTTCCAGACGGCGCGTCTCTTCTGCTCCGGGAAAGTCTCAAGCGCGAGAGCTTCGGAACCAACAAGGCGCAGCAGAGCATCGAAGAAGGCACGCCACAGCTCCGTGTTGAACTGATCGGCCTCATCCGGATGCGGTAGGAAGCTGTCGATGAGGATTGCCGCTAGCTTTTCAAGTGACCGCAGCGTCGACCGGTGATGAAAGATGTGAACACTTAGCCATGATGGTGCTGGGTATGCCTCAGTACCAGAGAGGATTGAGATGTAGACTTGTAACGCCGAAAATAGGAATTCGGCCAGCTCTGGCTTCGCCATATCCAAATGGATGGTGATAGGCAGCGTTGTGATCGCGGCCAAGACTGCTGCGATTTCAACGAGCGCCTCATCGAAGGAAGACGTCTCCGAACTGATCAGTCTAGATGGGAAGGGGTATTGTGTTGGAAAGAGAAGTGACAGTGATTTCTTGGGGGTGCGCGGAACGAGTTGGATTGCACGGTATGAGTCGACGAGCTTAGGAATGTACTCGCAAGCTTCTTCACCGATTTCGTTGATCTGTGCAGCAACGACGGAGCAGCACAAACGGACTTGATCTTTCCATTGCTCGGACACCAATGCTGTTTTTCCCCAGTATGGAGCGAGCCAGCGAACGGTATGATGGAGAAGTTGACGCTTCGTCTTTGGAGCTTTGAAAGCTTCGAGTTGAGTGAGATGGATAATGAGGACGAGCTTGAACAGGATGAGCTTGCCTTGAGCAGCAGAGCACGAATCCACAAAGCTGATCGTGAGGTTTAAGATCTCCTCTGGTGTCATGAAGCCAACCAATTCTGGGAACCAGTTGTGAATGTGCTGGACGACCATAGTCTTTGTACCGATCAAGACTGGATTAGGGTTCTTCATCAAACTCTCCAACGCAAGGAAGATATCTTTCGTCTCGCTTAAGAAAGCGTCACGTTTTTTCATTGACTTTGGACCACTTTCTTCTTTCTCCTGTTGTTGTCGAGCGACACTGATGAACTTGAAGATGTGTGCGCCGACTTTGAACGTAGCTCTTAGCTTCCGTGAATCTGATCCCGACGGGTCTGAAAGTAGTCTGATGAAGCTCCTGGTAAGACTCAAGCCAACTTTTGGGTATTTGAACTTATCGGCGGCGTATTGATCGACGAGAGGAGCAAGTTTGAATCGGCGGTCGTATGTGATGCCGAGAACGTACACGAGTGCTTCGAAGACGAGGTTTTCGTATTCAGGGTTGCCGGCGCTGTCGACAAGAATCTGAAACAAAGCATCGAGAACTTCGTTGAGCAACTTTACAATCTCAATCTCAGGCACGAAAACGAATCGCTTCAGGAGACGCGGCAACTCTGAAGGAGACTGCTTTTTCCACTCCAGCAGTCCCAACAGATCCGGTTCTTGGCTGTATTTTGTACTGCTGAGGAAAGTTCGGACTTGAAGTAGAGCCATTGGACTGGGTCCCTGTGAAGGCTGTTCTCTTTTACTGTTTCCCCACGGCAAAGCAAGATATGCTCCTCGGCCGCTGATGATGCTCGAAGTGTACTCGTCGTATTGATACAGCGACAAAGAATGTTCACCATCTTGGATAAAAGCGCCATCGTTCCACAATGGCATCCAGCAAAGTGCAAACGGGAAACCAGGAAGATCAGCTATGCTCATGACAACGTGCGAGCCTGGCACATCTTCTGGAGCGATAGCCAATCGTATTGTTAGGTTCCACGGTTCGCCGCGCTCCGCAGCAGTTGTACGCCAAGCAGTGTGACCCTGACTGTTGCACGACGGGTATATACAGTTCTCGATCCTTTGACCACTTGATCTCCGGACTTCCAGAGTGAGTTGGAGATTTGCTAGTCCTTGTTGTGTGCCCAGTGGGACCGTGCCGGACTTAGGATGTGCGAGAAAGGCGTGTTTCGGAAGAAGAGCTTCGGTCAGGGTGAGGTAGATATCGCTACGTTGTTTGTTCGGAGCACCAGCAAATCCGATGCGCCGAGTCTGACTGATATTTTGGAGCAGGGTAGGTGTGCGTTTGATGAGTGCTTCAGCATCGTCATCCGTAAAGGCTTTGATAAAAGCCTTGATAGGCCTTCCAAAGACATATTTACGATATTCACCAGCAGAGCTCGAGAGAATTTCTTTGACAAGTGGATCTGGAGTGGAATCATGCTCCGCCTGCTCATCAAAGTTGTTATAGGTAGATGGTGTCCAAAGTGCAATCTCTTGCTCCGACTCGCCATTGAGTTTTAGTATCTGGTCGACGCGTATGATACCAGCAGCGACGGTCCGTTTCACCATTTTCTGATCTTTTGTTGAAGGACGATCACCAGTCTTTGGTCGATTCTCGGAGGTAGGTGACTTTTCATTGGACGTGGGTCGTTCTTCTAATGTTTTGGGTAGTTCACTATCGGTCTTTCGCCGATTAACTGTTGTCCACATTAGACTTCGGCGACCACCTTTTACAGAGCCCATATGGTTGATATTGAATGAGCCTGTCATGTTGCTTTCGCTGTGCCGTGGAGTTGAGCTTGCAGCTGTTTGTGCGACGGGACTGCGTAGTTGCTCGTTGACGATGACCTTGAAGGAAACGTACAGTTGCGAACCAGCACCTGAGCCTTCACCGAAGTCAGAAGAGCCAAGTTCGACGAAGAGAGTCTTCATATTGCCGTCGGAAGCAGAGCCGGTTTGCGCGTTAAGGTTGATCGCGTGGACTTCCGAAACTGGTTGAAGAGGTTCGCCTGGCTTCTTGGAGCAAAGATGTACCGCAATTGTCTTGGAGCTCGACAGTTCTCCTAGCGCATAAGGGATTTCCACTAGCAAGTGATGGACACCGTGCTCATCAGGTGGTGTAGTTGGCTTCTCCGTGAGTAGACACATGATGCTCTGTAATTTTGTGATTTCAATGGCCGAGTCTTCACCCGTAAGAATACGACCACGCTGAGCTGGATTGCGCACGATGACTTCTCCGGAGAGCATTTTGTTTCCCGTTACTAGATCCCAAACCGTCTTTTCTCGTAGCTCGCCAAGCTCTTGGTTTGTGAGCACTTTGTGAAGGAGTTGGCGCCGTGAAGTATCAAGTCGCTGCACAAGGTTCGACATCTTGTCAAGAGTGCCGTATTTTCGTGCGAGGAGAAGTTCGTGAAGTTTGGTGGAGTGCCATTCTCGGAGGCAGGATGCGATCTCGTCCACCAGTGGTTCCTGTGCGGATGTAGGAGTCTCGTCGCCAATCTTGAGCATAGGAACAGGCGCAGGAGGTTTAGGAGCGTTAGGATCGCGAGGTCCAATTGACATTGGCGAAAGTGGAAGAGGAGGTTGCGATGTTCGATCGGAATGCGGTGAGAGAGCCGATTTGTGTTTGCTCAAGCGTAGAGCATCGGCCTTGGTGACCGGAATAGCGAGTGCGGCGCCGGTTCCATCTTTCAGAGACTTTCGTTTCGAAGCCTGGCCGTCTCCAGCAGCTGCTATTGGTGAGGTACTCCCATCAGGAGTCATGACACCGTTGGTTTGAACCGAAGCATGAGCCCCAGTGTCCTTGCCGGACGCGCCTCCTGTGAGCTCATCGGGTCTACCGCTTCTCCTTTCTTCTCCCAAAATCTCTCTGACTTCGACACAGCATTTGGGAAAGATTCCGGAGAAGACGCGAGCCTCGAGAGTCTGACCCTTAACGCTGGTCAAGCCGGCCAGCAGCGAAGGAGGTGCGACGAGATAACCACGATACCATGACCCATCTTTTCCGCCTTGCTCGATTATGTATAGCTCATCGCCAATTTCCAGAGGTAAATCGGCAGGTGACGAAGGTTGAAAAGGATATGTGCAAACACCGAAGGCGATGCGCGGTAGAGGCCTCCACGGCATACTTTTTGCTTCGTCTACCTCTGTGGACGCAAAAGGCAGAATTGCATGCCGAGACAAGGTTCAATTGGAGATAGGTGTCGATGGAGGAGAAGATGAGAGAGAAGAAGAGGAGGTTTCGGAGGCGGAAGTCAGAGGGCAGCGTGTGAGAGAAGGATTTGGCGATGCGGGTTTGGGATCGCGGAGTACACTTTTCCTCACGACCGTGTCTCCTAAAACGCAAGCTGAGCGGATTGCAAAGCGAAAAGAAAGCGAGAGCAAGGTTGTAACCCCTGGACGGGATGCACGCATGCCCGACGCACGCACGAACGCAGGTCGCGTCTTGGCTTGAGGATTGGCGTCAGGTCAGTGGGGGACTTTAGCACACTCTAGCTTAAACCCACGCAGTATCTATTAACGACGCTGTGAAAATTGCAGTTGTCGTGGGATCAAGTAGGAATGATGGTGTTTTGGTAACTACTCGATGGAACCGTCACACACGCATATGAAGACACAGAAAGTTTATACCTAGTACCTTACTCTACTCTACTGCTAGTAGGATCTATGCTCTCGCTCAAGCTCCTCAGCACCAAGCGAATTTGATGCGCGACGCTTCCCCTGCCATAAGGTGTTACGGTTCAGTTCTTAGCAATTCAGCATGGGCATGCCCATGACAATCGACCGCGGAGCCTTGTTCCTTTGCCATGCATATGTGCCAATCAATTTACTGTTAATAAATTGTTCTGCAGTCATCAAGCGCAGGAACAGATTCTCGCGATTCCGCACGTTTACGCAAACTTCTTCAAGTGAGGTTGCGCCATCTTCGTTACTTGTATGCTGGATATTTGCCACTCCGTCCATGGCACATTTCCGGTCATGGCAGTCACTAATCTTATCTCTCGCTGTAGTTATCGAACATCATCAATGAGGTTTGACCTTATGCAATCCCGTCCAGCAACGGCACGCGATCTGCCATGTGGCTGCTGTCCCGTCCATGGTAATGTCCGAGAGCAATCTACGGAGCAATTATCTGCTTTGAGACTTCTTCGACCATGTACCAGGTAAGCACGAGTAGACTATTTTGATGATCGCCAAAACTTGCACACAACGGTTCCGTAGACGGCCAAAGCGTATAAAACGGCTTGATATCAAGTCTGTGCCCCTGGTCGAGTTAAAACGTCGGTAGCAGATGGAGCCGCTTATCCGCAAACAAAGTCCCTTGGACGCGTATTATTTTATTTTCTACCTTGTCAACCTCGTTCATCGTATCTACGTCCCGTAAGGCTGCTGATACGCGAGGTATTACGGCTTGGCATGGTCGCGACGTAGTCTCGCCAAAGTGGCCTTACCGGCTCTGCTTTCGTTCGGCTTGCCGACCTGAGAGGCAATCCATTCGCCAACCTCGGCTAGCCGTACCAAATCAACACCGGTGCGCAGTCCTAAGCTCTCAAACATATACACCATGTCCTCGGATGCAACGTTGCCGGTGGCACCGGGACTGTAAGGACAGCCGCCGAGGCCGGCAACCGCAGAGTCGAAGGCGCGCACGCCGGCTTCGAGACCAACCACCGTGTTCACCAACGCCTGGCCGAAGGTGTCGTGGAAGTGCAGCGCCAGGTCGCCGTTGTCGACGCCTGCCGCAGCCAGCGTGCGCAGCAGCTCGCGCGTGCGTGGTGCCGTTCCCATGCCCGTTGTGTCCGCCACGCTGATCTCGTCTGCGCCCATCTCCAGCAGGTTAACTGCGAGATCAGCAACTTTCTTTGGGTCGACGTCCGGTCCTTCGTACGGACATCCCAATGCCACCGATATGTACGCTCGCACTCGCAGGTTGCTTTCTTTGGACTTTTGAAACACCGGCTTGAAGCGTTCTAGTGATTCGGCGATGCTGCAATTTGTGTTCTTTTGTGCAAATGTCTCGGTTGCTGCCGTGAAGATTGAAACTTCGATTTCGGGATGGTGCCGATCAGAGGATGGAGAAGGCGGTGGAGTAGGAGATGCATTGGAAGACCGTGGGAGTGAAGATGCGTATGTGGATAAGAGATTGTTCATGCCTTTTTCGTTTGGAACGAGAAATTGGTAGACGATTAGGTTAGGTGATGCTGGAGGACTTTGCATGACGTGCTCGAGAATCTGTGACGAGTTTGCCATCTGACATAGAGTTAACGTGTGATGTTAAAAACGGCCATACGACGATCGTCTAACCTGCGGTGTCCATTTCGGCGACACGAAGGAGCCTGCTTCAATGGTGGTGAGACCGGTCTGAGCTAACCGGTTGACCAGCTCTATCTTTGTCTGAACCGGGATTGCATTCTTCTCATTCTGAAGTCCATCACGAGGGCCGACTTCGACGACGTGGACGCGATCAGACGTTGCGGTCGAAAATAACCGAGAGCAGTAACGAAGAGATGACAATGGAAGAGCGGGTCGAAGCAGGTGGCGGAACGCGGATCGTAGAGCCATGATGATGCTGTTTCACGGCATGAAGAGTGAGAAGCTGAAGGAGAGTTGGTTCATTAGGATACAGTAACTGGCACTCACTAATCCTATCCACATGATCGGATCAATGGCAAAGACTGCAGAGAAGAAGAAAGTTTGGATGCCAAATACCGTTGTTGTTTGTTAGGCCCGCGTATAGCCGAGATCGGATGGTATACGATGATCCTCGTACCTTACAGACTCTATAACGTTGAAGAAGCATTCCAATTGAAAGAAACAAGGGCCGAGGAGTGTCCAATTACATAATTAGTTTTGCTCTTCGAAAGAGCATTGGCTTGAAGGCTGCGGAAGGTCAACGGAGTAATTACTCCAATATCGCACTACGTGCCTCAGCAGTACGATACCTTAGTTACATGGCCTAATTACAGTGACTCTAGACGTTCGGATCAGCGGCGCTTGATGGAACGACGGAAAGCCTGTCACTGACCACAGTACATAAGTAGTGGCCGCGAAATTGCGGCCATCGAACCACTGAACGCAAATTGCCCCTACACTACCCACTATTATCGCACAGCTGCGGTGCCCAAGTGACTTTTACTCCCCGTCACAACCCTACGATACCCCTTCACTCTTTTCACTGGACTCGAGCCATCCGCGCTTCATGCCGCCATGCTTCTTCACCACCGCACTCTCACCTCGCGCCTCAGAAAAGACAAGGAATACGTCGATCGCGTGCTCCCACCGCCTGCACCTCTCAGCCTCCCACTCTCGGTCAGGCAACTCAACGAGGCTGTACCTTCCTGCGACGACCTGCGCGTGGCCAAAAAGCAAAAGAAGGCCTGCGACGACTCGCAGAAGCCTCAGACCAACATGAAGCAGTTCCTCGATCTCCCACCAGAGCTCCGGCTGGAGATCTACAAACTTCTGCTGGTCAGCGACTGCTCTTTCAGACTTGGTATTTCTCCATCCCAACCCTTCTCCCGGCGATACACCCGACTGATTCTTCACTTCGCAGGTCACCACGGTCCATATTGTCATGATAAATCCCGAAAGCGAATCTATCCTAAGATCCTCCGTGCGAGCAAAGCTATCTACCATGAGGCTCGAGACGTCCTCTACGGAGAAAATACTTTCTACGTCGGTAAGTAGTCAAGACCGTGCGATAAAGAGCACGTTAAACCGGAAAGACATCTTGAATTACGTCTTTCAGTTGCTGGAAAGCCAATGCTGACTCTTTCTCAGGCCCGCTGAACCACAAACCTACTTACTCGAGCTCCTTCTTGACCTCCGTCGGCTGGCAGAACGCCCGTTTGATTAAGAAAGTAGTCATACACTCGCCGAGCGCAGGTGTCCTCTCTAAAACGACCATATCACGGTGGCTTTCAGCGCAAGGTCTGGACGTAGCTTCGCTGAAAGTCGTCGCCATCTCACTCTCGCCGCCACCTCTAGACCAGCTAGTCCCACCCATCCCACACCACCCGGTGCAAACCCTACCAAGCAACCTCTCAAGTCTGGCACTACCTCCACCGACGACACTCCCACCACCAGCGCCACTCCTCGCCGTGCCACCGGACCTCACCGACTCAGACACGCACGAGCTGCTGTGCGCAAACTCGTGGCTGCACACGGCGGCTCAGGCGTCAGACGGCTGGTTGGAAGTGCTGGACCGCGCGGCCGTCGACCGGCTCGTGGCCGTGCCGAACTCGGACCTGCGCGCCGGCGACTTCTGGCTCGTCTTCGTGCACCCGGCCGTCAAGCGCGCGCGGCGAAGGGCCACTCTAGCCGCCGCGCGAGATGCCAGCGCCGACGCTGCGAATCGAAGCCAAGCGACGGCTGATGAGCTTGGCCGGAATGGCCGCCGCTTCGTCATTGACTGAGTTGAGTCAACCTTCGGCGGGCTTTGCTTTTCGAGATGTGGCGCTGCGGCCGCGGCGTGCTTCGGGTCTTCCTTTGCATAGCGGGTGGTGCTGATTTAAGTCGGTTCGTGCTTTGCATTTCATGGTGTTTGCTTGCAGCATGGCTACGGCATGGCAATGGCAATTGGTTTGGCAATGGCAATACAATAATCTATGGAGAGTGATACTACGGCTTGAGATCGCGATGAGATGTGCGCAACGTGAGAAGCGGGCTTTCATTCGCACAGCACTCGCACTACCGTCAGATCATGTGGTGAAGAAGGAACTAGGCTATTTGGATGATAGAACCAGCTACGGTATAGTGATACAAGGAAAAATCCATGCTCTGTGCATTTGAGCCTACGTTCAGTGACATAATTGTTCGGCATTTGGTGACAGACTAACTGGCAATAGGCAACAAATAAAGACGATGCCGAACACTCTTTAATTTCTCCTACTGAGTGCGTCTGAAGCACTTACTCACTAGCCGCTAAAAAGCAGCGAAAGTCTATCTACCAAGTGGTTACTTTTTCAAGCCCAAACCCCGGAGTGCTCAACTCGAATCGTCGGCGCAGATTATGAACCGTAAGTTGCTATCGCATCATCCTCCCACTCTCTGGCACAGTCTGAGTGCTTGCTGCAATCTGGCTTCATGACTTGCTTCCTGAACGTGAAATCAACCACAGCCTATTCTGTTTCTAACTCTGGTATTGTAACCTCATCTTGGCCGGCAATGTGCCAAAGCCGCTGTGTTTGGAATATCCAAACCCGTGTTAATGGAGAATGTTTATACTTCGTGAACCGGGTCATAACTCCGTATCCGTCATCAGGAGAAAGGAAAGCATGAACTTGTCGAACGAAAATTGGACAGATCTGATGATGTGCTCGACGTTGGAAGGCAATCGGTTATAAGTTCTCTGAGCGCAGAAAACTTCGATGAATCGTACAAAGAATTCGTGTCGAGAATTAAAAAGAGCGGTGGTTACGGATAATCCAGAATTTAGTTCCTACGTCAAGTCGTAAGTGACTAGAAGCGCGAAACTACGTGGAAGACGGCCCACAAATCGCATGGGCATAAGCCTTTGATAACGACCGAATAGAGAGAAATGTTGCAATCAGAAGTGGACATTCTCGTTCTCGTACTGCATGCGCAGAGTTACCGAAATAGAAAACTATTGTTGCTTCTCCAGGAAACGATTCTGCGCCCATTCACCCACTCAATTCGATCCTGATCACCTCGGTAGAGCGTGTCAGAGCGTGTCAGAGCGTGTCAGAGCGTGTCAGAGCGTGTCGACAGGGTCTATAGCACCCAGAATGTCTTTGTTGAGGAGTGTGGAGATCAATTCATCTGGAATATCTTCCGTTGGAGCAAAGATGTCCTCTTCGTTCGGGATGCGCCACACTTCGTCAAGCTTGTAGAACTTCGTCAGAGGCAGAGTCTGCCACGAAATCTCGGCGGGTGCAGAAACGCGAGGTAGAGCGAGGAAACGACCATATTTGCCATTCTCGGTGGAAATACGCTGGATGCCTTCCCACTTCATTTCTTGATTTGTAGGCCAATTGGCAGCCTCACGCCAAGGGACTTCGTGATTGATGCACCAGATTGTCTGTTGAGCAAGGACAGCACTGCGGTTGGCTGGATTGCCGTGATAGGCGGCATTGATATTCTTCTTGTCTTCGTCATCATCATCTTCAATAGAACCGAAGTCTTTGAGTTTCCCATCAAAAGCGATGCGAGCTGCAGGAAGCGGTAGGTCGTAAATACCGAGTTTCTTGCCGTAAGTTTTACCATTTCTCTCTTTGACAATGCTCTGTAAAAGTGTCTTCTCATCAAGGCAGCGTTTACTCCGATTCAACTTCAGTTGTTCAAACTCAGAAAGATGTGTCGTGAAGTCACGAAGGGTCCGAGGAATATACGGGCAGAGGGAGTTGGAAGGCTTGTCCTCTGGGTACATTCGTGAAAGGTGAGGCTCAAGTTTGAACCAAAACCGCTGGATCTTCGCTTCGGAAGATATCCATGTCTTTGATGTTCCATGAGAACGTGCTGTGTTTGGAGCGCGAGTCGGTGGACTGTCAGATGTAATTGCGCTAGTACGAAGTGAGTTTGCTTGACTGGCCGGCGGAGCACTACTAGGAGACATCACACCCCGATTTACTGATGATCTTTCTGGAGCTAAGAGTTTCGATGTGTCCTGTTCAGATGTCCTTGAATCCAACGTAGTACGTCGAGATTCAGTGATCTAGATAGTGTAAGAGCATGATTTAAGATAAACTCCATCCAGACGAAGACTGGCGACAAGAGTATCAACATGGTTACTCCAAGCTGCCTCTTCTGGATGTAGAGCCACATACTTATGCGAGTTTTGAATCGATTTACTAAGCTTGGGAATGCGCTTTGCATCCGACGCGTGGACGGAGAGATTTCGTGTTGATGTTTATGAGGCCTTGAAGGTAGGATATGGTCGTCAACTCAGCGTCTGGTCAGAGATCTATTTGCAAACACAGTTAGTGACATATTCCGGAGGTGGCGTTATAAAAGTCTTGATTGAAACTGCTCTTAGGAAGCGATAAACATTAGAAATAAGGATGACAAGTGAAGTGAAGTTATTAGCACCAAGTGCGAAGGAAAGCTGCGCAAAGTTCAGAACCAGAAGTTTTCTCTTGAGAACCGCTTCAAGAAATCTCTTCTCCCGGGAAGCTGCTGATTCAATTTGACTTCCGAAATGCATCTGGGCTATCCAGGACCGAATTGTAATGATCTACGAAGTGAGGATGATGGAAATGTGTATCGCGCTGGAGTTATGGAGCGAAGCAATCGGATCTGCCTACCTTCGAAGTGAGGAGATACTGGATTCGCTAGCGAGGAAGGAAGAGACAGCTAGGAGGACTTTTCAGTTTGACATAAGTGCCACTCGGAAGCTTAGAGAGCGACGCCGGTTGGTTTTCTAGACCTCGTATGTTGTCAACCGCGATAGAACCTTTGGAAGAAAGCCGAAGACGCGAAGGCGAGGTGATTGAGTGCTTCTCTGTTTGATATTGATGAATCAAGCGGAATTCATGGACGAAGGCGCGATAACCGGGAAGAAAGTACGGTGAGCAAAGAACTAGGCAGCGTTAAGAAGATGTCAATGGCAAACACAGAATTCGTAATATTGTCATACCTATTGACCGCTTAATACCGGCTACAAAAGGGTAAACCCCACGCGATACTGCTTCTTCACGATTGAAATTAGATGTTCCGCCCGTCTCAAAATCGAAGAATATCATTAGGACGTGGACAAAGTTACATCCGCCGTGAGGTCCAGTGTCATGTTCCTTCGGAATGACAAATAATAGCAAAAAGTACTTAGACAAGCGAACCAGATATTACTGAACGGAAGCCATAGGAAAGATCACTGCATGCTAAGAGAAGGCACATGAGGTCGCACTTTCTTGGCTCTCAAAATCCGCGTTAGTTAAGTAAGCTCTCTGTAGTTCTCCGTAATAGAAGATATACGTGAAGTAGTAATGAAAAGTGACAGATACTTGTGATCCGTATCGATGTTAGCAGAAGGACATGATGCTGAGGCTGCTGGTGGACACCTGATCGTTTGGTGCAGTTGTCGAAGGATGTTCCAATACCATTTGAACGTTTGATGTGCATTTTTCCGTGTCGATGGAGCCTGGATATTTCCTGGGCCAGTATGCTGGTAGTCCATGTAAAAGCTTTGGATGATTTCAAGATCCCAAGATGTAACATTGCTCTGCCTACAGGACGATGTTGAAGCTGGACTAGTGTTGCACGGCGGTCAACCAATTCATACGGCACGGAAGAGAAGAGTGCAATTGTCGATGAATAATGTGCTGAAAACTATTATTGAATTGCGAACGAAGTTTCTCATACCGTGAGGCTGTTCCAAAGCTTGAAGATTTCCCGCCTAGCACGCATCTATCGCCAGCACGCAAGTACGGCAGCAACGTTGAGATGTAGGTGTGGGAATAAGGTCTACCAAAGCGTATAGGTCACAGAATGATGAATTGGTAGATAGGTAATTTTGGATCAAGGTCAATTACGCTGTTCAAAGGTTTCAGGACGTCTGTCTGGAGTAGAGGAAGCTTTAGTCGTTGATTGGATAGGAGCCACGTTTCTCGAAGCGCTGTGCCGCAGCCCCATACGCAAGCCGTGCACTGTGTTGATGAGGGCAAAACAACAGATGGAAATGGCAGGTGGCTGGAGAGAGCAGAATGGACCATGTACAAAGCACAAAAACGCGATGATGATGTGGATTTTGATGTCGATGTGGGCGGTGGCGGAGATGCAAGGTGATGTCGATGACGAACGACAAGGGTTAGAATGCATCATTCCCGGTTTCCGGCTGGCTTTATTCAACTTCAGTTGCATCTCCATTTCCCTTCTTCGGGCTGTCTCTTCATCCGTCGACTGCGAAGAGCGGTCCCTCTTTGCTGACCGCGCAACGCAGCACCTGCTCGCTTTCCTACCGTCCCGTACGTCGGATACTCGTGCTCCGGGACTCAGGTGCTGCTTGCGCGGTCGCGAATCTTGATGAGTTGAGGAAAGCTCCAACTTCCAGAGTCTCACCGATTCTGACGCTTATCTCAACTCTGCCCGTCACTGGAGCGCTATTCTAGTCGACCGTCGAACAATGGAATGGGTGGATACTGAGTGTTCTTTTGTTTCACCGGGCGCGTGTTTGTGCTCCGAAGTTAAGAGCCGCATCAGCCCAAATAGAAGCCTGTCGATGCTGATTGGTGTTGCGTCGAAACGCCGACTATCACGGTCCTTTGTTTCATACCACAAATGGGACCGCATGACAGGTCCTGCTTCTTTGTCTGGTAAGTTACTATTCTCTCAGGTGTTCACGATGTCATGGAATTCATTGGTGAATTTTGATTGTGTTTGTCGTTCATACAATGGTCATTGATGTTGCTATTACTCTGCCGTATCCCACCACTTCCTATCCTCCAACACTTTCTACAATACCGTCAATAGAAATTTCCTGTCTATACAAATTTTTCTACTCAATATCTTGTACCTCTTCTTAATCAGCATTTCGTAGTAATTCTTCAACTTCATCCACTTCGCGGCTCGTGGCAGGACATTTGTATTAATCACAAATAGCTCGACGTTCGAAGTAAACACAATATCCTCGACAGGTCTTCAGCAGAAGGCCGACAGCAAACCTTTCCGGCCATGCCTCCATCTCCCTCCGCTGGCGATCATGAGATGCGAGACTACTACATCGACCAGAATGCACCTCGACCTGCACCAAATCAAGCACCGTACCTTACACCATACCTCGGCCTTCGAGCTAGGCTTTCGCAGATATGGATCAACCGATGGACTGTTTTGTTACTACTTGTTCTCGTTCGGACTCTCTTTGCCATTGCCAGCCTTGACACCAATCTTGCTTCGGCTCGTCGCGAAGCACTCTCTGCTTGTACCAGTGTAGAGAATGTGGGTAGCGCATTGGCATCTATGCCGCATTACATGTCCCAGGGCGTCAATCAAATGACTGCCGATGGAATTACCAAAGCAGTGAGTGGCCTTATGGACATGGTTACTCTAAGTGTCACCGGCGTGGAAGAAATCGTCGTCTTTGTTATCGGCATGATGACAAACACCTATCTTTGTCTCATCACTTTGGCTGTAGATGGAAGCCTGGAATACAGTATTGATTTAATATCGAACGCAAACCAAGCGATCAATACCACGCTCCAGGGTATCGTCGGCGATATCAACACAGAAGTGTCAACTCTCACCAGCGAACTCCTCTCGTTTGTCTCTGGTGTCAACACCGTGACAGGGAATAAGCCAAACATCGACTTTTCCAGTATAATCGATAAGATCGACAACGTTTCTGTTCCAAGCAGTCTGAATTCCGACCTGCAAACGCTCAACAATTCACTCCCAACGTTTGCTGACGTCAAGAATGCCACCGAAAATTTGATTCGACAGCCTTTCGAGGATCTCAAGACATTGATCAACCAAACTCTGGGAAATTATACTTTCAACCAATCGCTTTTCCCTGTGCCGGACAAACAATCATTGACCTTTTGCTCCGACAACAATGACATCAACGACTTCTTCGATGAGCTTGTCAAAATTGAGAGAATTGCTCGTGTTGCCTTCATCGTCGTACTTACCATCGCCGCTATACTATGCTGCCTTCCCATGGCTTGGTGGGAAATTATCCGTTGGAAACGCCTTCAGGCACGTGCGAAGATGATCAGCGTAGAGGCTACAGATCCGATGGATGCCGTGTACATGGCATCCCGACCATACACATCGATGATCGGTATAATGGTTGCCAACAGATTCTCCACTCCTCGTCGTAGAGTGGTGGCACGATGGGCTGTAGCCTATTCGACATCTTTACCTGCGCTCTTCATCTTGGCACTTGCTTTGGCAGGCTTGTTCTCTTGTCTCTGCCAGTACATTCTTCTGAAAGCGATTGAACGAGAGGTTCCTGCTCTCACCTCGGAAATTGCCAATTTTACTGATAAGGTTGTGGATTCTCTCAACAATGCGTCTGTTTCTTGGGCGAACGGTATCAACTCTGTCATTACGGATACCAGCAACGGCATCAACGGTGACCTTCTTGGATGGGTTAACACTAGCACCACGGCGGTCAACAATACTCTAAATACGTTTGTGGATGATACTGTGAATGTGTTGAACCAGACTTTCGGAGGAACACCTCTCTATGGCCCGATCACAGGCGTTTTCAACTGCCTCGTTGAGCTTAAGATCCAGGGAATACAAAATGCTTTGACATGGGTTCAAGACCATGCTCAGGTTTCGATACCAATCATTCCTAATGACACGTTCTCATTGGGTACGATCGCCAAGATAACCGACAACAACGGAGCCGCAAACCTATTGTCAAACCCATCAAGCACAACGAGTGACGACATAAGCGCCGCTGTGAATGATGTGACTGGATTCCTCGCAAAGACCATTAGGCAAGAAGCCATCATTTCTACAATGATACTTGTCATGTGGTTGTTCCTAGTCGCTGCTGGTCTCATCCGCGCCTGCATTGTGTTTCATGAACGCGACAAGTTAAGAGGAGAAGCTGGTAATCAATATGTCAACGTTACACCGCAGATCGTCGCGGCTGTACGAGAGCCAGCTTCTCAAAGACCCGAAAGCGCGGCGCCTCCGTATCCTTACTCGGAACGCGATCCAGACGTGAATCCACACGCACCTTACACACTCAATCCCCATCCTTTCCCACAGTCAAGAGATGATGACAATGATGAGAAGGAGCGCGACTCGTCAGCGGCGTGGCGATTTACTCGAAATATCACCAGTCGATGGACGCGGCACACTCAACCAGAAGACGTTAAAAATGAGAAATCTGGGTTCATTTGAACAAAAAAGATCCATAATTGTGATCGGTGTTTGTTTCTTCTGAGCTGACCTTCCCTCCGCTTCGGCGTGACGGCCTGAGTCTATTCAGAAAGCTGACGCCGATTACAAGCTCTGCGAAAACCGTAATCGCTCAAGTTCTATAACTTGGTCGCTAAGGTTCATGAAAATGGGGATCAAGATCGACTGAATTGACGGGCTTGCCCTCTTCAGTCAAACGAAAATCTCGGTCGCTACGATTCGGATTGTCACGAGTCGATGTTTGCATGCATTTTTGGTCGGCGTTGGATACCCACTGGTTTCAGTCTTTCGGACATGCATTTGTGTTTTAGAAATGACTTGTTGCCCAGAAGTGCGTTATCCTAGGGTAACATTCTCGGTACTCGAAGCCCTCTCCATCCCGTTCCGACCATTTCGATCCCTCACCTCACGCATTTCCCTCTATCAGCAGTCCGCCTGGCTTGTATCTTCGGACCCGACCTGGCTGCGGATAGTTGTGCGCAAAACGAGAGCGTGTTTGGGATACGGATGGCCACCGGAGCCGGACATATTGGGTATGATCGCTCACATCGCCCACCTTTATCTTCTCGGGCTCCCTTGCCTCCTACCGCCCTCTTGGATGTATCCTCCTGGACCCATTGTTGGTGGTCCAGTGATGGCCTGGGAGCGAGGTGGATCGATCTGGTAACGAGCGTCATGCTTTTCTCCTTTCGTTGTCATCTGAAGCCGCCACGCTGAATGATGGACCCGGTGAAGTGCGGTCGACAACTTGAGAGGATATGGGCGTTGAGAGAGATGTGTTGTTGTATAGCTGAAGTAGGTACTTCCCTTTCTTTGAGATTGTGGGTCGGTTTCGGAGCTTAACGGCTCCCTTCTGTTTTGCTGGTCTTACTGCCGGCTTTGTTTGGAATTGATTTGGATTTACTCTTTACTCCATGTAAGGACTGCGTGCTTGTTGATGGACATTAGAGTCCGGTGGACATTCATTTTGGCTAGAAACCTCGACGGCCGGCTAATAGCCGCTCTCATAGGGGGAGAGTACAGTCTATGGACTGTCAGATCAATCACAGACTCTTCTCCAAACTTTCGATGTGCTTTTGATATTGAAGTAGCATAACTCTATGCACATGATTGGACTCTTGCAGAAACGAATGGACCTCTGGACAAAGAGCACTAAGTAGGCGCGATTTCAGGCTTCGTAATTTAGGTCATCAAACTCTTCATTGGTCTACAGAGCAAGCGGGTATTAATTTTTGGTCTAAGAAGTCATCACTAACTCAGGAGCTTCTTCCATTTCATTGGTAGGTCCTTCATCTTTCCATGGTCGCCATACTTTAGCTCGTCTTGGCCAAACTCTCTTGTACAAGCTCACAGCAACCGAATCCATAGGATTGATCCGACCATCAAATGTAGCCTTGAAGTATCCGTGTGTACCCAGCGGTTCTTTGATATAACCAATTCTTCCTCGCTTTGTCCACAACTGAAGTGCTTTGAACCATGTGACGTCCTCAGAGTTGAAAAACATATATCTCACCGTCACTAGACGCTTGTGGATTTTGAAAGTATGGCCAGTGAGAATAATGCGTTTGGCAATGACTCGCGATTGGGATGGCGGAAGAGAGGTGCCAGTTCCAATGAGCTGGAGGTCACCGGTAGGTGCGCGTTTGAAGAAGAGCGCGGGAACTGAACCCCAAGTAAGCGGAGCAATAAACGATGCAATAGCGGTTCGCCCGGGATGAAGATATCGATTGAACTTATGCACATCGTTTGAAGTGATACCAGGTTGTGAAAAAAGTGGGTTGATGATAAATCGGCGGCTTCCACATTGCATAATGAGCTCATCTTTCGACCGAATCGGCTTTGATACCTCAGAGTTCATGGTAATGCTGAAATGAACAGCTGTTCGCTTGTGTTCATGACGAAGTAGTGAGTATGCTGCCAATGGCAGGTTGTTTTCATGCTGTTGGAACTGGAGCGGAACGTTTCGAAGGTACACGTTCACTCGTGTGCCAGGTGCAATACCACCAGAGAGTGATTCACTCATCATACGATTCTTCGCAGCTTTGTAGTCTTTCACTTCAAGCAGTCGAGACCATTCCACTGGTTCATGAGGTTTGTCTTCTTCGGTCTCCCATTTGCTGGTCTTCAAGCTTCTGAGTCCACGGTATCTTGCCAAACGTTCTCTAGCAAGTACATTTGGAGATAAGTCAATCTCGTCTGGGAACTCTAGGTCATCTGCAGCTTCGTTATTTCTAGTGTTTCGGAACGACTGGATAGCTTCAGCTTCATCGTCAGGCGTAGGATCCAGGAATACTTCTGACTGCGGATACTCGGAAGGACCGGCTTCTGTTGGTTCGTTCATATCTTCATCTTCAGCACTATCTGCCGGATGCTCTTCACCGCCGTCTTCTGGCTCATGGAAAAATTCTTCGTCTACACTCTCCATGTCTGATCCAGAGTAGTCGACATCATCCAGGTACCACGCTGCTTGATATTTTGAAGTGCCTTTTGGTAGGTGTTTTGGCATCGGTCGCTGCTCAATGGTGTTGTCATCGTCGAAGTAATGATGATCGTCTAAGAGGACTCCTTTTCGTTCTGTTGTGGCCAAAGAGGGAGCGTAACCTTCAGCATCATCCATTACCACCTCTTCCGGAGCCAACTCTTCAAGATCATCTTGGTCCTCGGTAGGAGCTCCTAGTAAGGTGTCTTGTGTCACCGTATCAATAGCCATGCTTTCTGTCCTTGGTTTTGGTTGTAGCTCAAGTGGTGCGGCTGTGATTTTGTTGATTTGAAAATCTCCCCAGTCTCCAACCTGAAGTAATCGATCCGCCTTGAGATTTCTACCTCTTACGATGCCAGTAAGCACTACCTCACCGGCATTGTCTTTGGTATCCACAGGCGCTTTGCTATTTGACCACCTGACGTCCTCGATCAACATCCAACTCCTGTCTTCACGCCATCTTACACCCTTCGGAGTTGTTGTACAGAGAGTTCTGACGATGTTGAGACATTCGTGCCTGGAATCGAGTGAATTGAGCTTGTCGGTGTTCGGGAGAAAATGGGAAATGTAGGATTTGAGGGATGAAATGATGGCTAGTCTCTTCTTTGGTGGCTCCACAGTGTCAAGATGCTGCACGGCAACATAGGCGTTTGACATTCCTTGGTTCTTGACGCTCCGGAGTATGAGTTCTCCGATCTCATCTACCTCTTCCTGCGCACTAAGAACGAAAAGAACAAAGTCAGCAACTCTGCAGGCGTCCAGCACATTGAGTAAATCCCTCTTTACAGTCACAAAACCTAGACTTTGTTTGAATCGTTCGATATAGGTTCTCACCCAACCTTCGTCTTTTACTGCCGTCGTCTCGCAATCAACAGCCTCGTACAGTGCCTTCACAACGTCCGGTATCTGCAGACCTTCGCAGAGCGGTACAATGCTCACAATTCTGGGAGCACCATCCCGTCCAGAAAATACGCCAACATCTTTCTTGTGATCTCTCTGGCTCTGAACGCGAAGCTGCTTGGCTCTGTTACGTCGCTCAATCTTGCTCATGACCTGCTGTGCTTTTGTGCGCCTGGAGCCACGTTCAAGCTCAACTCTGCCTTTGGATAGGTCTCGCTGTGCGGATTTGGACAAATGTCGGGACTTGAATGGTTTGTGAGAGTTCTTTGTGGTACTTCGGTGGTGGTGGGCGGTTGGTTCGATATGCGCCATGAAGGTCGATGCCGGTCCAGAGCCAGTACCGCCGGCCTTGAAGCGGAAAGGAAGAGGTGCAGCGGCCAGATTTGAGGTGTGAATCTATTGAAGAAGGAGAATCCGTGGCTTGAAGACGTCAAGAATAAAAAATGTCGAAATTTGAAGCCGAACGAACCCTTTTTTTTTTATCGATAAAAACTTGTTGCCTCAGGCCACAAAGTATCGTATATTTCGGTACTCCAACAGATCGTTGGCTCTCAACCATCAACTCTGTTGCGCTTTCGAGACTATGATTCGAATGGAAAAGAAACTCGTTTCTTTTAGGTAGTAGACCAAACCCAAGAACAAGCGACGACGCTGGAAGAATATCTTCACAAAAAATGCGCTATGGCTCCCGTAACGATACCCAACAGCTACACCATCGCACAATTGATACAGAATACAGAGTACCTATCAGTCAAATCGAAAAATTTACATCTGCTCTATTTACTTGAAGTCTTCAGATCCTCTCTCAAGAGTTTCACAGCCTCTTGACAAAGCTCCTCAACATCAATGTCCCATATCCATCGAAGACGTTGGTGGAGATTTGCGCTGACTTTCTCCATATCATCCATGATTCCAGGCACCTGAAACTCGTATAGTTCTCCAGCTTCACGACTTGTAGTCACAAGTTTCTGTGACCGTGGCCGTCGTATCGCGTCGTAGACTCTGAAGGCTGCTTGCAATGCTGTGGCATCTGATTTCTCAATGGCTCCGAGTAACCTACTCAAGACGGCGGCATCTTCTATTGCCATTCCCGCTCCTGCTCCTTGATGAGGCGTGCTACAACATGTAAGCATCATCACTTCGATTTCTCGGACACTCGGCTCTTACCTTGCATGTGCACAATCTCCAAGAAGACAAATCTTTCCATCTTCATCACAATACGACTCCGCAGGTGGATGCTCGAAAAGCATCCACTTATCCGGCTTCCTCAATGATTTGACCATTTTCTTGATGGGTTCAGACCACTCTTTGTAATCTTCAAGTGCCTCATCGACAGTTGCTGGAAGAACCCAGTCAGCGGACTCCCATTTCCCATCGTCTTTTGTTCGAAATGCCACAACATTCAGTGTCTTTCCTTTGTCAACAGGGAAACAGACAAAATGTCCGTTGTATCCAAAATACATGTTCGAGTGTCGAATCGTATCTCCGAGAGCGTCTACAGCCTCATCCATCGGTATCAACCCACGGTATGCGTACTTGCCAGAGAATTGTGGATTTATTGACTTCTCATCACCAATCATTTTCATCAATATCGGTCGAATCCTGCTTTTGATACCATCACATCCTACGACGGCATCTGCTTCCACGTAAGTGCCATCGGCGAATTGTATACCAACTCCTTTTCCATCGTTGAGCTTGACTATATCGGTACATCGTTTCTTGAAACTCACAAATCCATCTCCAGTGCCACCCGGTAGCTGATTGATTATCTCATCCAGAAATCTCGCTCTATGCACATTCTTTTTGAACGTATCAAAAAGGACTTTGCAGATTGGATCTCCTGCTTTGAGCGGACATCTTTCACTTCTACCGTTCATTCCCATCAACATGTAATTCCATACAGCTCGCTTCTTCCCACTCTCATCGATTACCTCATCCGAGTCACTCGCAATCTCTTCAAAGCGTTTTCTTAAGTTAGGGCTGACAACACCCATGGCTTGTATGGAGTTGGGACCGAAACCGACTCCTGCGCCAATTTCCGAGAATTCTGCCGCGGCCTCATAGAGATGAGGTTTGATGACTGATAAATTAGCATTTTGTAGAAGTCCTAACAGAAAAGAAAGACCTCCAATTCCACCGCCGATGATGGCAATGTTGAGAGGCTTTGTTGCATGTGAATCGCCGTTTACGAAGCCGCCAGATTCGAAACTCTCCGCCATTTCGATACTTCTACCGGTATGAATTGATACTTGAGAAAGAAAGCCTTGAAATCTAGACGAGAGTATCAGATCTTCAATCTTTGTTTTCGAAGAGCATTCCCGGTCCACATTCCCGAGTTGTCGACACACGTCACACCCCGCAGTCAACATTTGAGATGGATTGGCAGTTCGGCTTCTTGTTCTCTGTCACTTATTTCAGTAAGAAACTATATGAAATCAAATTTCATTGTTAGGACTAACTATAAGTTTATAGTTAGATGGCTATTTATGAAGCTACGTATCAATTCGCAGTCTACGGATCCAAGTACCTATTGTCCACCCACCATTCCTTCTGATATCCTTCTCCCAGGATGAATTCTATTGATACTGAGTTATTGAATTGAACAGAAAAGTTCGCCCTTGGTCCTTCATTTAAAATACTGCCTGGACCAAAATTATGGTATTCCGCGAAGGTAACGTTGCTCGTATTGTCTTCACCGGGATCCCAAATACTCCAGCCAGCTGGCAAGATACAGTTTCCAAGGTAGCTCTCCTGAAACAGAACTCTTGCAAATGGTTCCCACGGTCGGCCAAGGTAATTTACTTTAGCATCGTCGAATGTTTTGTTTATACCTCGAACATCTCCCTTGTTGATGACATACCAGGAGGAGTCATTTGCCGCAGATCGACCGGAAGCTGTAACACATCCTGCACCTATGGTGCGAATATCGCATTTATGGAACCATGCAAGTGCGTTCTTGCCAAAAATGAAATCAACAGCACCGACAATGAGAGAATGGGCGTATAGTTGCGCTCCGTTCTGAGCATAAAGCGTATCTTGGTAGCTATACAGACCACATCCGTAATAGCCTTGATTTGCAACTCGAGCGCTCACCGCAAGGGCTTGACCATCTTCCGGAAGGCGACCAAAGGTGTTTAGAATGTTCAGATTATACTAGGATGTGTTAGAGGCAGTTTGTCACTGACTTTTGATAGTGGAAAGAACATATCGGTGTCTTACCATCTTGAAGTTTGTTGACCAAACTCTTACTGTCGCGGTCAAATCATCACTGGTCGTATTGATGAGTGCAAGGTCGTGCGTAATGTTCACAGTATTTCCATGATATGAGCTAGAGTCGAGAGTCCAACCATACACTGTCAAGTTTGCTGATCGAGCTGGGATGTACTATTGCCACGGCATTAGCGCACTTTATCAACCAATGGTTCAATACTACTTACAACTTGCTCCTTATAGAGTCCGGGATAAATGAACAGATACTGTTCTCCAGTTTCATTTGTCGGTAAAGCGTTTACACCAGCTGTGACGTTTGGGTATACACCTGGACGTCCATCTTGAGCAACCACCACCGCACCAGGAGGAGGGATGATGTGTATGTTTGTAAAATACCCGTCCCATACAGGAGTTGCAACAACACAACTGACAGCTGCTAGAAATGTCGGTAGTGAAGTAAGGAGATTCATATTTTTAAACTTCCAGAGAATTCTCGAACATCAGAGTCTCAGACTTGTTCACTGGTTGTTCTTAAGTATATTTCGAAGAGTCATGAGAACGAACCATCGGAAGAACAGATGCGTGAAAGGATGTAGCCGCGACTGCCATCCAAGTGGAGTTTCATTGTTGTAGTCCCAATTCTGTTATATATCGTCCGCGTAGACGGAGGAATTCCCGCAAGCAGTATTGATAGGGAGGCTCTCCGCAAACTACATCTTTACATGAACCAAAGTACATGACACTATGAACTATTCTTCCGAGAAGCTGTACCAGCACCCATGTCACATTTGCCGTTCATAGAGAATTTCGACAGAGATATGGAAAGGTGTTGATTCAGGTACGGTTCCTTGGCTTCGGAACAAGGCTTACCCATGTTTTATTTGCGGAGAATTCTGTCGACCTCGGATTCTCCTGGATTGGTTTGGTCGATCTTTTGATAAATACGAGCACCGCAAAAGTGTCGGTAGTTCGAACGCACCAGCAGAGAGGCACTAGTTCTCGGATTTTTGTATCCATTTCCCACGGAGCTTTGATAAAATGGCACATGATTGGAGGAATATTAATGCTATGCAGATAGTAGGCTCGGAGGATATTTACGATTTCTATCTATATTCTTGTTACGCATTTATCTGGAGACAATGGAAGTTCCGCAACTTCATGATCATCCACCTTTTCAACTTCATTATCACTTTGCTTGTCCATTTCCGAATCCTGGATCTCATGAGTTGTGGAAGGCGCTATGCATTTTTCCAGATCTTGTTCAGTATCATATCGACTCATTTGATTCTCATCCTTCGTTTCTTCATTTCTTTTCGCTTCTTCATCTCTCTTCTGTCTCTCCATTGCTTCCTTCTCTTCTGATCTAACCAGCCCTATGTCTTTAACGAATGCACAAGTAATAAGGCAGATTCCGGAGAGAGGTGACAGAAGAATAAACACTGCTCGACTCGCTTTTGCGTAGGCAGCTTTGATGGCCGCCGCGTCTTGTGGATCGAAGCTCGCATAGTTTGGTTTCACATACGTACTACCAGCAAGGTACTTGAACTCGGGCGGTAAACTTGCCTTCAGTACGTTCTGTAGAACCGCGGCCGACACTGCTAGCAAAATTGCTCCTCCTAGAGCCCTAAGAAAATTCCGGATCGAAATTACAACTGCGCGCTGTGATTTTCTAGCGTGCGCTTGTAGTGCAATGATGGTAGGCTGAAACACGTTGCCATTTCCGTAGCCCAAAACTATAAGAATGCCAATGATCTGCGGTACCGAAATGTTCTCGTCGAAAAGAGTGGTGAGACTGACACCCAGGCACAGTAGGACGAAGCCAAGAGTTATTACTTCACCGTAGCGTTTCGTTCGGCTGATGTATTGTCCCGATAGAAATGACGCGACGCTCTGCGTCAAAACCAAAGGTATTATCAAGAACGCAGACTTAAGGGTTGAGTATTGGCGGACGTTCTGATAGTAAATCGGTAGGAAGTAGAGGTAGGTGTAAAATACGGCTCCGAAGAAGAAGTTTTGGATGAATATCGCTGTGATCGCCACGTTTTGGAATAGAGACACTGTGATCGATTAGCTTGGACATGAAAACAACGCTTATAGTTGTAATACTAACAAGGTATCATGGGAAGACTGCTTACTCGCCATTCCACATACACGAAGGCGATCGCAAATATACCACCTATCGTGAGCATGGCGATGACCATTGGAGAGTCCCAGGCAAAGTAAGCTCCACCTCCTGAGATGGGAATTAGAAGCATGATCAAAGCAATCGATGCTGTAATCACACCCCAATAGTCAATCTTCTTTAGGTTTGCCTTGAAATCTTCCTTAGGTACCGTACTTGGAAGCAAAATGAAGTGCATAACACCACATGCAGCAGCAGTTGGCGCCAGGAGGTAAAATAAGCCTCTCCAGCCTGCGCTTGTCTTTTCTGCGAACACAGCAGCAAGAACAGGACCGATCAAGTTGCCAATGCCAATGCAAGAACCAAGGATACCTTGATATTTGCCTCGTTCTTCCAGAGTGACGATATCGGATACGATCATCATAGTAAGGCTTGTGATTCCACCTCCAGCAACTCCAGCGAGACCACGGAAGAAATAGAGCATAGGTGCATTGCGAGAGATGCAACACATGAGATCAGAGAAGCTGAGAAGACCAAGAGCACTCAGATATACGAGCTTTCTACCGAAGAGATCGGAAAGTCTGCCATAAAGGACCTGGAAAACGGTGTTGCCGATCAAGGCACTTGTACCGGCCCATGAGATAGTCTGAGTAGCGTTGAGATCTTTGGCGACCGTAGGTAGCAGTTGTCCGATACCATTTTGGTCGATGAAGTAGACAAGTAGAGAGAGAGCGAGGATGAAGAAGGTGAATATCAGTTGTTTGACCGGAAGGATGTTTTCTTGATCCCGAAGAGCTTCTTCAGCTGCTCGTTGGCGTTGGTGGTGTCCCATACCGTCGGAGCGGATAAAAGCTAGAAGACAATTTAACTGAGGAATTTAACTTAAGGTAATGAGTGGCAATTCATGAGGAACAAATGCTAAGAAGGTCACAGTGTTGACAATTTCGTCGTGGCAAAAGTGATCCCATAAGACTCGCACTTTTGCAAGCCTATGTGAAGCTAGCGGATAGTTTATGAGTTTCATGTTGAAGAAATTCGAAGCGGCAGATGTTATGTAAAAGGAAGTATCCATCCTTCGCACTCAAAACGGGATCGGGAATGTAGAATCGTCGTGACCATTACGAAGTTTCTGTGTGGATAAGTCGTTCGCCTCGGCATTTTCTTAACGAATGACCTGAGATGAGATGCTATAAGTCTTAGTCCAGGTAGCGGGTCCTGAATGTAAATCGCTCATTGGCGTGATTTGGACATTGGGATTTCATCGTGGCGGAGAGCAAAGATGTGGGGATCCATGAGATACAGGGTGGTGAAGCGGTATCGCCTGACTTCGGACCGCTATAATCACCGAGATTCCCGTCCATTATTGTCATTTTGAAGGATTGAAAGCGTAGTACATCTGCAGGTCATTATTTTACTGCCACCAAACCAACTAAGAAGGCTCTGTGATTCGTAATTGGCTCATTTGAGCTTCAATTGTTGCGGAAGGCTTTCGAGACATGTACGATGGGATGTAGTAGGTCCGCATGAGTTCCAGAAGCAAAATAGATTCGATTTACACTCAAAATCCAAAATGTACGTCTTCTATTAAAGCTAAAGTTTCCTATCGGATTCTTTTAGGGTGGAGGTAATTGGAAGTCCATTTGGGATGCGTTATGGGAACATTCAGCTGTCAGTAGTGCCGGTTACGGTGCATATTTGTTGCTGGATAAGTTTCACCTGCTAGCCAGTACTAGGTCCAAGGACCTAGATCATGGATCATGATGCTTGGCAACAACTATTACTCCCCTGACTACGGCATTACTTGCCCACCATTCGAATAGCCATGTGGCAACCTTTAATTTTCCTAAACCAAGGCCAATGGTTTTCAAGTCTCGTTCCTGGCGTCGTAGAAATTTAGCTAGTGGTGCAAATACATGCTCTGAGATGTCGTAAGTCTCGACATGGCCGTATCCAGCAATCCGGAGTTGATCCAAATAGTCAAATCTTTTCTTGAAAGCGTGTGGTGGACAGTCCATCAAGCGTCCTACGGCTTTGAGTAGAAAAAGGTTGAGAGGAGATATATTATCGGCGAGAAGAAGGTCAAAAGCCATGATGTTCGCGTTTAAAGTCTTCGCTGAGTATTCGAAAATTGGTCCACGAGAGGGTTTGAAGTGATAAAGACAATCGAGAGCAAGAACCCATATCTCGTTTTTCAGCAACTCATTGGTATCGGCGTTAAGTCTTGACTTTGATTGGGGCTGAAGCGATGAGATGGCGTCGGTGATGTCGTTACTCCAGGACTGAGGATTGGCGGCATCAGCGCAGAACACCTTAAAGCCTTCACTTTCTTCGAGCCCTACGTATTTGAATCGAAGCTTTGCGTACTGGAATTGTTGCCAGTTGAGAGTGATTCCAACATAACTGTCAAATATTGACTTGTACCGCGTAGTTCTTTCATCCACATCCTTACATGGAACTTTCATGATAGCGATCGATTGATCTCCACAACCAAAACCTAGATCTAGAATGCTAACAAAGCGGCCTCCGTCACGAGTTGAAGTACCCTTAGCGTCGAAAATCTGTGATTTGAGGATGACTTGAGTCAGAAGATGTGAACATGCTGTGGAAAACTTGTTGGTATTCTATCGTGGCTCTCAGCAATGTCCGAAAGAAGATGACGTCTTTAATCATTAAGAAAATTGTGAATACTGACTTTCCAATAACCCATATTCATCCATAGTGATGGAGGCGGTAGTTCGAGGTTGAGACGGCCATGATCGATGCCGTAGAGCCTATGATCGCTCTCCGATCTTGAAGAGAATGGAGTTTGAACGAGAGTCACAAGTCCATATACGCAGAGCAAGATGGCGGCAATAAAAACAAGAAGCTCCACAGATAACTTTGGCGACTGAATGAAGATTGCGTTGAAGGGAGACGAAAACAATGATTTTGTAATGATGCCCAGAACGAAAGCTCCACCTGTCAACAACCACAGTGAGATGACTCCAAGTCGTCTCATTTCAAGAACCCGGTATTAATTTCAAGGGAGTCATTCCTCAGTGTAATGAATAGAATTTGATGACATAACTTAGAGGGTTACACTGTATCCGGAAGCGATACGAGCTTGAAGAAGACTCGATGATAAAAGAATAGGGTTGGATTCGGTTACCGAAAGGAGCGAGGATGCGACTGAAGCCTATTTCAACATCATTCACTTCGGCATGCCATTTTCTCGTTCTCTACATTATAGACATATAGTTCCGAATTTCATCATGTACTCTCAAAGAAGCCCTGAATATCAGATAGAGTGTCGTCGCTGTCGTTTCAATCATATCCGATTGTTGATATGAGCATTCACCACGACTCTGTCACTCCATGGGATATCTACTTCAAGACTATCTGCGACTTTCATTGCAGAAGAAACACATCCTTCCAGTAGTACCATTCCGTCCCAACACCACCCACCTACCAACCAGATTCCACCATCACCGCTCATCCAAGTCTTTGACGCAAGACTGGCTGATTTCCTGCAGTCAAAGATTGTGTTCACAATATCTCTGCTTTCTGGCGTACGCAAGACACGAGTGAAAGTGGCAGAATGCAATTCGTTTGCCTGAGTTGGATCCTTCAATGGACAGGTCGTCACGATCAAACCTGAAGTCTGTTCGTGGTCGGATTGTGTCCATCCTTCACCTTCGAACCAGTTCACAAGTCGTATCTTCTGGGATTTGGAAGAAATGCTTTGTATCTGGTGGAGTCTTCGTCGTTCCTTCAAGTTCGGCCTTTTCGTTACGATACTTCTGACTTGAATCGTTGGAATTCGAGCCATCATGGAGCTCAGAGGTGCAAAAAGGCTACCTACAACATTTGGTGGCACAGCAAAGATGACATGGTCGAAGATTCGCTCCTTTGTCTCTTTCTTATTGTTTTCAGACTCTATCCAACGAACACGGATATCAGCTCCGTAATTGGCAACTTCATAAACCCTTGACCGCAGTTGAACGTTCAGACCCACCGCGAGCTTTTCTTGCACTTCTCGCACACCTTTTGAAACCGTAAAGTGTGGCTGATTATGGGTCTTCTTTTTATACTCGATCAAATCTTTGGCTGGGAAGCGAAGAACTGCCTGATGCGAGCAAGTCGTAACTGCCGACATCAACGGGAGGAGATAACAATCCACGAAGTATCGTGGTAATCTCAAACGTTCCAGATACTCCATATACGTTTCACACAATCGACCGTCTCTTGAATGTCTTGGAGAAACAAGAAGACAGCATACCGTGTACCAGGCATAACACAGTAGCAGATACATCATCTCCACAATATGCTCTAATATCGACATGGTCGAAGGTCGTATAGGAGGGAATATGTGATTATTGGAGGAATGAATGAAGTATGGCGAATCATCGTAAGGAGTTTCTTCTTTGTTGAGGCGAGTAACCTTTGCGAACTCGAAAAGGAATGGTTGAGAGTGATATGAGACATTTAGATGGTCATACATCGCTTGCAGGTTGCTATAGTAGCCTCCAGCAAATGCTCTCATAGGAAGATCTAATCGAACGTTGGTCCCATCAGCATCAGCTAGGGAGATGGACGCAGAATCGAGGGAAAGCTGTTCACCCTGGTTGATCGTGAGTATTCGAGAGTCAATTGCAGTATTCAAAGCGACGGAATACCTCTTCAAGCACCGTCACAGCATAGCGTCGTTTCACATCTCGTTGAAGAAGATATGCGACAACCAAACCAGCCATCCCTGACCCGATCACAGCCACCTGTTTTTGCCCGTTGTTGTTCATCTAAGGATAGAGATCCACAAGCCGTAGGGAGATTTAATGGATACGAAGTACAAGCTGTCGCAAGACAGCTTTTGGAGACTTGTACGACTTCTGAGGTTGAATTATAGATCTTCAAACATCATCGTCTGAAGTTAGGTTGATTTGGAAGACGCAACGTAGGCGCAACATGAGACTACTTCGATACGAATGCGAGCCGAATGAGATTACTAAGTTTTTGAATCGTGGAACGCACAGTGTGACAGCCTCGGAATTCTTGGTAGGACCCTGCCAATATGCAAGCGATTCCAAATTGAATTCAACGAATGCAACCTTTCCAAATACTCGTCATAAGACATTGGCCCTGCATAAAACTTAGCCGCACTTTATGAGTTTTCGGAGGAATAGTACCACACTAACGAATACGATATTTATTGTGACCCATTTTCAGTGTGGCCTACGTATGTATGTCGTCTTCCAATGTCATCGATTTAGCTGTAGTCAGCAACCACAAAATGCCGTGTATGAAGGATGCCATTGCTGGAGTAGTATGAAAGTGTTTTCAATGTTGCAAATTATTTCGAAAACTGGGAATAAAGCGTAGTCCAGGAGGTTTGGTGAGCTTTGAAGAAGCTTCGACGCCGCAGTTGCCTACTGTTGAAGCATATATCCTTGAAGCGTAGGTGACAGCAGCCTTAATTGTATTCATCTACTTCATCTTTGAATCCTGTCTCTTTCTTTATGAAGAACTTCGTATTGATCTCAAGCCTAAATTCACCTTCTGGCCAAAGAGGACTCGAGGATGAAGTATGGTATTGATCATCGTACACATATGTTGCAACTAGCACGAGATTTCGGTAGCAGCACCTGGTCTTTTGGAACTGTACCGAAACTGTGGATTTTATGTCATGCCACAGTCAACGGTATTGCGTGACTTGGAAATTTACTGGCTGATATCACGGGAGAAAGGCTATTAGGGCAGGTGCGGTGGTGACGGTTATATCTTACCATTCCACATCATTTGTACTCAACAACATCGAACTCAATGCAATAATAACCATCACGATCACGGCTTCGCTGCTCATAACAAAGGCGTTGTTTGATGGAACTAAAACAGAATGCAGAATGGTTAGAGTGATAGAGTCATGGATACTTTTGGTTCGAAAGGGTAGTTTCGGGATCAAGACGGGGAATTTCAGTGCTTTCGGTCTTGAAAGTCACTATCAGACTCACTGTCAGACTTAACTGTGAAGTATGAATTAGCTATTTCATGAGTCGTAGCACCGTCATAAGTGACAATGGGTTCTCTACATCCTATATTTTAGTAGAAGAACTGGGAGAGTATTATGAAGAAGTTGCTGTTGCAGAAGTGGACGCTATTGTCGCACTTGTGGCTCCTCCGGTTGAGCTGGCCGTTCCGATGACAGAAGCTGATATGACTTGTCCCGCTGAGTTGAACAAGATATCCACCAATGCGTTAAGTGGTGTGTATTCGAATGTCTTCTCCACCACACCATTAGACAACGTCTGTTCGATACCAGTAAAAGTCATGTTCTGCAGATAATTTCCAACAATAGATGAGACTGTATTTCCAGCAGTGTCGACGACTTCTTGGACAATATTACCGAGGTTATCCACCAAGAAGTTAAGTACCGTGCCGCTTTGTGTGATGCTACCCAGTAATCCCGACACACTTCCGGCGACCGTAGTTATCACTTGCGTGACGTCGTTCAGCGCATCGATGAGAAGAGGATTTAAGTCGAGGGACTGGAAAACGCGATTGACGATGTCGACTAAATGGCCAAGACGCACCACAAGCTCTAACTGAGCATCTACATCGGCGATTGTCAAGTTAACGGTTTCGATTGATACCTGAACGCCGGCGTTGATTGTGACGAGATTTGCGACTAGGGCGTTGAGATTAATTTCTGCTGAGAGCTGTTCGACGTCGAGCTCTATACGGCCAACAGAAAGTTGAGGAACATTGAGATAGACATCTGGTGGATCAGTTGGGTTGAAGGCTGAAGAACTAGTCGTTGAACTTCCACTAAGAGTCGATCCAGTACTCGGAACTGTCGCACTCGCAGAGGAAACAGCTGATGCGGTAACTCCTGGAGATGGAGATGCTGAAGCGCTAGATTGACCGATAATAGATGTTAAGAGGGCGAGTACGCCAATTACGACCGATTGTAGTCGCCAATGCATGGTGAAGTGTGTATTGAAGTCAAACGAGAGACTGAGTGAGTGTGTACGAGGAAGAAAAGAGTCAAAATTTCTCGACGAAAGAATCAAAGAATTGCTCGTAACTACATGGCTCTAGAATCCAGCCATGACATCAAGGAGTTTCAAGTTCCAATAGCTCCTTTGAAATGAGCATTGTTCACATTGCATTCTTACTCCTCGAGAGCACATTATTTTGCCGCGTGATAGTGACCACAAGGCGCATATCGTAAATTGCGACAGGGCCGAGTCCGGTTTTTGCTGGCTTTTCCTGCCTATTCAGTACATGACTTGGCTTTTTACTCCTTGTATCACAAGGATACTCGCAGTAGCATTCAACACGGGAAGGGATTGTGGCTGAACCAAACGTTGATGTCATCAGCCTAACATTGATCTTTGTGAAGGAGCCACAGTTATAATGAACGTCTTTGATTGGACGTGGGAAATTTGAAGCAACCGTTCTGCAACGATCTTTGGTCTGAATCCTAGCAACCCCGCAAACGGCATAAAGGTAATTTCCATGGGACGGAACATGGTAAAAATCATGGAATTCTTGGAATCCTTGGTTAGCTTTGGAGAAATGCTTGCCTTCTTCGAAAGGAGTCCTTCGTAAAGACCTGCTGCTCTTCTCCTCATCGTCAACGTCTACCTCCGAAGCATCAGTTGGTCATTCTCAGTTCACAAAATGAAGTCACTCGTTTCGATTGCATTTTTGGCATCTCTTGCATTATTCGGAAGAGTATCTGCTCAAAGCGCCAAAACAACATCCACTTACATCGGATACACACTTTCGCAGACTGGTGCTGGTGGAAATGCCATCTACGATACCGCATCGACGAACAGCAGCAATGTCTCTACAACAACCTCACCAGACGTCTTTTTAAATGCTACAGTACATGTTGGCGAAATAGATCTTCTCGTGGCCAACTTAACTGCGCAAGTCAATTTAGCTGCGCAAGTTCTCAAACTTCTCGACTTCAATGCTGGTGTAACGGCGTCTATAAACAAAGTCCAACTCCTTATTCAGAACGTCTCAGCCTTTGTTACATTGGAAGCTCGTCTTGAGAACTTGGTTCTTATGATCGATGATGTCTTAGACTCCATAGATCTGAATCCTGTTCTGGCCACTCTCGGTAGCGACTTGGGTCAGATCACAAATGCCACAACAAGTCTAATTAATAGCACAACCGGTGCAGCATCAAATCTTCTAGGTCGAAGTGTTCCTTTTCAATTCAAGCTTGCCGAGAATATCCTATATTCGGTAAACAACTACCAAGGCAACACACATCGAAACCGCATCTTAGCACAAAACGGAGACATTGTAGATCAATACCTCGACAATGATGGCGTCTTGCATTCTACCACTACGGTAGGCAACTATGCAACTGATATGACCTTTAATGGTCATAATCAGACTATCACACTCAGCAACGGTCAAGTGGAGTATGGTCTACAGTATGAGTATGCACCAATACCTGGTCTGTTTGCTGTGTGTGAGATCTATGTCAACACAGCGGGTCAAGTTCAATCGACAAGAGTAATAAGTGAAGTTGAAGGAGGAGGAGAGAGCACTATTGCTGGAGAGTTGTAATAATAATTTGTTACGAATCGAGGTGAATTCGTAACTACTACAAGATACCACTTTGGTGCGGAGTTCCTGGCATTGTATTTGTATTGAATGGAGGAGACAAACAGGCCTCTTGAATGCGTCAAAAGCCGGTCTGTAATGATTTACGACGTAAGATCTGAAGTTTCCGAAGATATTGAAGAGATTAACGAGCAGCGTGCGATTTCTGTGCGTGAGTTCTGAGGATAAACGTACATTAGCAAGTGCTGATACGCAATTTCTACAAAATGGAAATCTTTTCAAGTTTGAATTGGCTCACTACATTTCCTGTCTCTGATTGCGGAGCATATATCACGTCTTCTGACGCATCGTTCGCACGGTAGAAGAGAAAGCTAATAACGTAGTTCAATAGATATTCCTACGGATGGGATGTCAATGAACAGAGCAGTTCAACGTCGCTCACATTGCCGCTGACGTGAAAACAACCCAAGTGGCGTGAGCCGGCATTATCTACAACGTGATTGACAACATTTGGTACTAAGGTTCTGGAAATGGCTGCCGAAAATGTACAGTTTCCATCCCCTTTTTCGCTTTAGATCCTTTAAAGCGCATCACTGCCACTATCAAACGTCAGCACTAGCTCCACCGTCAACTCTGTTTTGCTTTAATGAAGAGGTAATTCAAGGTTTAGGGCAATGGAGGTACAGGACACAACGATACGATAGCGTCGTAACGCGAAAACACGTGATGGTTCGTTTCGAATCTCCTTTCATTCTAATCTGCAAACCTTCCATCGTCATGTTCAAGTATTTGTAGATATTTTATCTGCCTGAGCGATTTTCTGCTTGTGTTTCTTGTTCATTTCTTTTCACTTGTTTATCAGTTCTACATCGCCGTAATTCGACTCCATCTCTGCCGCGCGTGTGACTAGTTTCACATGGATTTCGCCGACGGCATTCGAAAGGTGATTCTCTCCGATGGTAGAGCACTGTCATATACCGTCTACGGCCTAAATTCGCCAAGTAATCTGGTGGAGTGGAACGTTTTTTACTTCCATGGTTTCCCAGCGTCTCGGCTCGAAGCTGCTCTCTGGCATACTCAGGCTTTAGCCCAGAAAATCAGGATAATTGCTCCAGATCGACCCGGAATGGGCCATTCGTCCATGCAACAAGGAAGGAAAATCTCAGACTGGCCCAAAGATGTTCTAGAGTTAGCAGAGCATCTTGAAATTCAACAATTCGGCATCTTAGGAGTTTCCGGAGGCTGTCCATACGCACTGGCATGTGCACACGACATTCCACAGGACCGTCTGATATCAATAGCAATCTGCTCGGGAGCTTATCCGATAAGCTTTGGAACACATGGCATGATGTTCGGAGCCAGAGTATTGCTAAGCGTTGCGAGCTGGTCTCCGAGCTTAGTAGCATTTGTTATGGACCAAGGAATCGGCAAGCCTTCGAGAAATCAAAGTCATCCAGAAATTTTTGAGCAGAAAATCATGAAGGAAATGGAGTCTCGACCGTCTTCAGATAAAGCATGTCTCGCAGATCAATCATTCAAGGACATCTTTCTTGACTCAGTAAGAGCTGCCTTCCGTGTAAGTGCAGAGGGTGTGGCGTGGGATGCGAGGCTTCTAGCAATGCCATGGGGATTTGACTTTGAAGATATTCAGCGAGACAAAATTATTCTATGGCACGGCAAGGAAGACATCAATTGTCCATTCGCTATGGCTGAGAAAGCCCAGACGCTATTGCAAAACGCAAAGCTGATTGGTTTCGAAAATGAAGGACATATCAGCGTACCTGTTAGGTATTTATCTCTCTTTTCTCTTATTGACCTCTATTAACTTTCGGCAGGTATGGTTGGAAGGTATTAGAGGGTTTGAGAGTATAGATTTATATCGATACAATCCAAATTTTCGATATCCTATCAACGATTGACAAGCAGTTGCAAGTTAAAACCGAACATATCGAATCGTTCTCAAACGAATCTTCATAATACACAAATTGTGAAGTCTCAAACCCCGGTCAAAATAAAATTCATAAACATCTCAACTTGTAAAGTCGCCGAGTTCAAGTTCACACGTCTTGGTGACGTGGAATATCAACAGATTCATTCTCTTTTTCCTCAACTGAAGCCTTGTCTCCAGTATTACCTTCATTGCTATATCCATGACTTTCACGACGTTGATATTGTTCAACCTCATCTTGAAACCTGGCTTTTATCTTGTTCGTTCTCCAAGCAGGTACATCACTGTCGAAAACGAAGTCGATCTCCTCCAATGTCCTACGCACAGTTTCCGGATACGCGAAGAAGACGTGTACCGTCATAACTGTACAGAAGACACCAAAGATGATGTATGTTTTCCATTGAATGTTTGTGAATGCTGGAGCAACGAAAAACGCAAGCGCGAAATTGAAAATCCAGTTCGTGGCCGCCGATAGACCTACGCCTTTGGCGCGATACTTAAGTGGAAAAACTTCAGAGCAGTAAATCCATGCCATAGGTGCCTGTTATGATAATGTTAGAGACGGAGTCAAAGTGATGTTTGAGAGAATTACCCAGGTCAAGCCATAGACGGCTACAAACAGGTACGAACACGCAATTACACCTTTCGCTGGATGACCACTAATTTCCCACCTGAGGTTTGCGTTTCCGGCTACCTTATTGGCATAGTGACCGTGTGTTGCCATCAATCCTGCGATAGTAAAATGGAGAATCATACAAAGCACCGATCCTGTCACGAGGAGGAATCTTCTGTCAATACGGTCGATCCATGGCAGTATGCCTCCTGTAGTGACCAAGAAGATGACATATTGGATCGCAGAAGAGTATAGATTAACATTTCCAGTCTGTTGGGATGTTAGTGACCCATTACGATACGTGCATAGGGACACTCACCAATCCTGCCATTTCGAAAACATACACCACGTAATACATGGTTACATTTCCACCCAAAAGCTGTTGCCACATCTGAACTGAGGTGCCACATAGTGTTCGCTTCCATATTCGAGGACCGAAAAGCTCAAAGAAGCCGACACCTTTTGCTTCTTCTGCGATTCGAGCAGCTTCTTTAACTTCACTATATTCTGCTTGGACGATAGCACTGTTCCTATCACCTTTGGAGTGTAGGAGAGCTAGAGTATCCAAGACTTCATCCCATCGACCTTTCGTCGCAAGCCAGCGAGGTGATTCTGGGAAGAACATCAAAGCTCCGAATAGGATGAATGCCGGAATACCTTCAACACCCCAAGCAATTCTGAATGCTGACGGACCTTTCACACCAACAGAGCAACCATACGAGATGAGGTACATGATGAGAATACCCCATTCTATTGCCCATTGTTGAATTCCGACAATCCGACCGCGAATTTCTCCTGGCGCAAGCTCGGCAAGGAAGACACATGTCTGCGAGGATGTTATTCCCACTGTTTGCGCGAGTCAGTACTTATTTCGGAGCAAAAAGGCGAAGAGACATCCCTGCAAGACCGCTGACGACCCTGCCAGCGATAAGTTGTCCAACGTTTTGTGAGCTGCATTGGATTGCCGCTCCAACAACCCAAATACAGCTAGCTACCATGAGAGCTCGACGACGACCAAGGATATCTGCAACGAAACCGGCGGCTATTGCTCCGGCAAATGAACCGGCAGACATGGAAGCAGTTATCTTGATTTTGAGTCAGAGAACGCTTGATCGTGAGTAGCTGACTTGACTTACTCCGCCTTGAAGAGTAGATCCAGGAGAGTTGAAGTAGTTCAGATACTGATCCGTGCCTATCCAGGCGCTCATTGAACTGAATAGATTAGTCAAGTTCTCAAAAGTCATGCGGGTGTTGAATCGACTAACCTAATATCAAACCCAAACAATGCACCACCAATGGTGCCGAATGCGGCCAGGACTATGAGTATCTTAGTAACTTATCATGTACTTGGCTTCGACTGGTGATACTAACCATAGATGTTGCTGATGGTATACATTTTGGCCAGACTTTGATAACTGGCAAAGAACGAAGTCGTTCAGTTTTCCACGCATTAGACGGGAGTTCCATGGTTTTATTCAGTGCAACTACAGTATCCGTATGGCTGGTTTGCGACAGAATGCTGATCGTAACGTTTTCCACCTCTCACTGAGCAGCAAGTTGACATGCTAGGCGGAATTTTCGCCAAATCGCCGATGGAAATCCCTTCCTATCCTAAGTTTTCCGTGTCCTCATGATGATTTGGAGGGTAAATGACTTCATCGGTCAGTGGGAGTTAGGGTTTGTACACATACGAAGCGGCACACGGTAGTGGAGGCGCGCATTACGGACTACGGAAGAATATAAGCGATAACTAGAATCTACATGATTCGCATCCATTGAGAGAGAGCTATTCCGTCTCATATCCATACACAACCCACCGGGCTCTAAGCGGAGATCACCGATTGACGAAATGGTTCGACAGAGGAGAATGTCAACAAGGCGGTGCAAAACTGCAAATCGTGACGTCAAAACCCATACTTCAGCCTCGTTAATGTGTTCTTACCTATTGATGTTTATGTGATGGTTGTAGAATATTCAAGCTCGATTCTTAAATGATTAATTATTCGAATCTTCATCGTACATGTTGTCTTGATATCTACTTGAGCATGAGCATTCTAATTGATTACGCATAACTGTGACCTTGTAAATGGCCATTAGACTCTGTTGCGGCATAGTTTATAGTTCAACGACGTTGATAGCGATTATAATTACTTTGAAATGATAACCAGGAGTATCACTTAGCTTCGTTCCGAACCGTACGATATGAAATCGCAAAGGTCTCAGCCCATAGGAATCTGATGATTTTGGGATTTCGGAGAACGGTTTGGATGCCTTGGAGCCTAAGCCATTAGCCTCTGTTATCATCATCACGAGCTTCTTTTCCACATGTTGCGAAGTTTCATCTCGACCGCCACTTGTTTCATGTCAAGGTACCTACCGGTAATTATTTTGGGTCATTTTATGATCATTAGCTTCGGTTACAACCATCTGAACTTCAATGAGGGGCCTGCTACGAGTATCAGAGGCGACCATTGTGAGATCCGGAGGTTCGAAAGATACGAAGGACTTATGCCGAAGACAACAACACAGCGCCTCTATTTTGTTATTAGAATCAACTTCTTGGCCTTAATCGTGTCTAGATCTTATACGCGTTCATTTTAGTATGTTGTTCGGTCTAATAACAGCTTTCTGCCATCTACGGTTCCTGAGCGGCGCACATCACATCCTCCAACTACGAGTAATCTGAGCGGCGTTATCGATGATTAGGACCAATCGCAACCACTCTTCACGCATCTCACAAGCAGTGACTCGCAAAGAACCTTGAAATCATTACAGTTTACCTGTGGCCATCTGAGTCGAGTCATTTTGATGCGTCCATGGCGCAGTTTCACCGTTATGCACCTGTATCGCGGCTCTTGCACGTGCTCGGACGTTCAAGCCGACCGTCCAGCAACCGGCAACATCGCCCGTTTAGTTAACGACTTTCCTACCCTCGAAGTTGCTGCTGACGATCCAGAACATGTGCCTCCGAGAATCTTTTCTTTTTTCAGCCTTCCTTTCGAACCACTTGACAGTCGTCGTCACCCTCCTTGCTTGCACGTTGGGAGAATCCCTCGAACTAGAACCTCTTGCTCTATTTTCCATGCATTTCACACATCTCACACATGTATACTTCCTTGCTTACTACGTAAATCTTCCTTGTGGTTGAAACCAATCATCACTCTTAGTCTGTCAGTACTTCTCCTTTTCAATCGAACCACCGAATCTCTTTCTCCATGATATCTCCTCACCATGCCAGTAGTGTGGCAATCTACTCGTACTGCTTGCAATACATGGGATGCTTGTGCAATGTAAGCTTGTTGAAACGTCCAAATCGAAGTGCTATTAGCATGCTGGTATGCCATACAGGCGGAATTTTATGAATGCAATGTAATGTAAACCACCTCGGTTGTTCACGAGCGGTATATTGGGTGCGTGATCTTAACTCGAAGAGGTAAACTAGTGGGTTATAACCAACATATCGCGCACATGGTTGGCCCCACCATCAGACTTCAAATGCTTGCCGTGTCTGTCTATGTGTAGCCTATGCGATTTCTTCATATTCTTTCTCCATATTCTCTGGGTCGTCTCTTTTCCTGGGGATTTACATTTCATCAACGTCCACTATCGTTCTCAAGTCATACTCACAACTTTAACTTCCTTCGCTCCTACCATAACCACGCACCGATGTTGTCGTGGTTTTTTCGGTGCATTCCACTATGGAGCACGATCATATTCCTGTTTATAACCATCCAAGCCTTTCGAGATTCTATGGCTTTTGTTCAATCATCGACTGACGAGGCATTTCTCACTCAATCGACATGCTTTACACAGGAATGCTTGCAGTCTTTGACGGTGGCACAACTTCTTTACGTGATTTACACTCTGATTATGCAAATACAATTCATGATTTGGACACCTCAAATCACACTTGCTCTCTACCAGCATGCAAGGAAGGTCAAAGCAGTTCGAGAGTGTCGTATTGCGAAGAATATTGCCTCTCTACATCGCAAGTCGGAAGATTTCGGTAATGAATCTGATAGTGATGATTCTATTGCCATTGAACTTCCGGATCAAACGTCAATCGAAGATAGTATTCTACATGCAATCATTATTCCGAACTATACAGAAGACTTGGATACGTTGAGAGAGACGTTATCGGTTCTAGCAAGACATCCTCGAGCTCAACAACAATATGAGGTAGGAATTCATCAAACAATTTACACAACAAGGCTAACGCGCACTCAGATTTACCTAGCAATGGAAGAAAAGGAAGTTGGATCTCCTCTGAAAGCCTCAAGACTGATATCTGAATACGGAGATGGGAAGATCTTTCGAAATATTCGAAGTACTTTCCATCCTGCAAACGTTCCTGGAGAACTTGCTGGCAAAAGTTCTAATGTTGCACATGCTGCAAGTGTCATTCTCGAGAAGTATCATGCCTCATCGGACGCAGACAATGTGATCATCACAGTCATTGATGGTATGCTCATGTCAATTGGAAATATCCATCAGGAAGCTAACATGTCATAGCCGACACACATTTACTTCAAGATTACTTCTCGGAACTTCGCAGATTTCACTGTACTTATCCTGAAACAGCAGAGCAAACGATTTACACTTGTCCAATCGTATTCGATCGCAACTCGAATGAGTCTCCAGTTCTTGTCCGTTGCGCAGACATTTTCTGGTGCTGGGCCGGAGTTTCTTTAGAATGGCATCCACTTCAAATTCCTATCTCAGTCTACTCGATTCCTTATCGACTAGCTGAGTCCGTCGATGGTTGGGATACTGGTCCAGGAGCCATCGGAGAGGATATGCATATGTTGTTGAAATGTTTCTGGTCAAGTAATGGTCGGGTACGAACACGAGTGATATACAGCGCTGCAAGTCAATGCGACATCTCAGGATCCAGAAAGAAAGGTTGTTTCCCAATCGACATCAATAGTCACCGCGCACGTTTTGCACAGGCTACTCGACATATGTGGGGTTCTTTGGACACTGGTTATTCGATCATGCAATGGCTCCGATCACCTCATTTGCCGAATCTGAAGCATTTTGCTATCGCACATATCCTTTGGCAGACGCATTTCTACCCGGTACATATCACCATCAGCCTGGTTATCAGTTCATTGTATTCAGCGATTTTGGGAGAGAACTTCCACCCAGCATTCACCTTGCTTAGCAACATGAGAAGCTACGTCGGAATTGTTTCTGTCATTGGTATCAACATAGGGTTCTATACCTTCGACATGTACCACAACGCCTGTGCGGAGGCAAGAGCTCAAGATATGGCAGGAATACCGTCACTTATATCACCGCGAAAAAGATGGCATTGGTCATTCATAGCTGAACGATTCGTAATTCCTTTTGCCGGCATCTTATACGGTTCAATCCCGGCAGCAATTGCTGAGTTTTGTCACCTTTGGACTGATCGTTTGGCATATGTTGTCAGCAAGAAGCCATCATTTTCCCTTCCGACAATTATGCGTAGCTCATAAAAGATACTATGCGAAGCTGCCGATGATGCTTCTAAGATGTATGCAAGACATAGATCATAAAGGACTTGTAAATATAATAGCCAGGATTTCGTTAAAGATTCATGCATATGAAGTAAAGCTCTGGAATTCGATAATATAGCCAGTTGATAGTCTAGGACGCCATCGTATCCACAAGTTTGGGAATTTTACCTCAATCTTCGATTTTCTTTCCATTGAAAACAGGTCAAGAACTAAATCGCAACCAATGAAGGTATCAATCCATCCAGGAGCAGTAGCTACGTTTAAGGACGTCGATGTGACTGTAGAATTGGCCGATTGTGATCCTGATGTGGAAGAAGTAGGCGGCTGCAGTACCACTACTAGGTTCTGTAGTATTTTTCGAATTATACGGAGAAGCAGTAAGGGTATGCGTAGCGCTACCAGCCGTCCATGTATATACTGAACCACTCGGAGGACTCATAACACTCCAGAGAAGTCTAGTAAAGTTTGTGTCGTACGAGGTGGTAGACTCGAGCCGGCATAGTAAGTACTGGAGTGAAATTTGCGTTTATCATCAGAACACAACTAGATCAAAGCCATGTTACTTGAAGCCAACCATAACTGTGAGCGTTAAAGTATTCGATAGCCTGGCTAGGTGTCTTAAGGCAGTCGTTATCAGCTAGATATGGCTACAACGTGTCACTAGATACGCGTATTTGAGGTTCAATCGAATAGCTCGAACAAGCTTCGATTCAATTCAGTTTGTAGAAATGACATTCAGCAGTCTTAGA